>ENA-OVGE01000457-OVGE01000457.1-human-gut-metagenome-genome-assembly--contig:-NODE-457-length-39016-cov-39.372424_pt1 | contig 39016 bp, 49 predicted proteins | sample MGYA00237769_ERZ505417 | MGnify/ENA primary metagenome ERZ505417 (study PRJEB26158, sample SAMN06016403) | human gut metagenome | biome: human gut; feature: ankylosing spondylitis patient; material... | reverse complement strand
TGCATAGTACTGAAAACGAGAGCAAGGATTGCAACCGGCTTTTCGGACTGACCCGAAAAACCCACTAATAAATGAAAATGTTGCACCTATGTTGCACCTATGTTGCACCTATGTTGCACCCAAACGACAAAAGCCTATGATTACCTTTAAATTGATGGTACGAAAAGAAAAGATGAAAGCCGACAAGACATGGGCGGTTTTCGTGCAGATGGTATACAAGCGCAAAAGAAAGTTCCTGCCTACTTCCATGACCGCATCAAAGAAAGACCTGACGTCATCGTTCAAAATCAAGAACGCACAGATATTAGACCATGGGGAAGAGCTGATAAGGACATACCGGCAACGGGCGACCGCCCTTAACCTGGAGTTTAACGACTGGAACATCGATGAGCTTGCAAAGCAGCTCACGAAAAAGTATGATAACAACATGACGTTCACGGCTTACGCCGACAAATGGATTTCGGAAACGAAGATAAAGGGCTGCAAGAACTACCAGACGGCGGTAAACGCGCTGAAGGCGTTCCTCAAGAAGGACGACGTGCTGTTTTCCGACATCACGGCAAACAGCATGAAAGCATTTGAGGATTCACTTGCAGGGAAAATGCGCGCGCGGTCGCTGTACACCAACTGCATCGCCAAGATGTTCAACGACGCACGCGATTATTACAACGATGAGGACAACGGCGTGATTGTAATCAAGCACTCTTTGAAAAAGTACACCCCGCCAAGGCAAAACGTGGCTGAAAAGCGAGCGCTGACTGTCGACGAAATAACAAGCATAATGATGCTGCCATACCTAAACAGCGCTACACGCAAAGGCGACGTGTGCCGCCGTGACATGGCAAAGGACTGTTTCGTGCTTTCGTTCTTCCTCATGGGCATGAACTCGGTGGACTTGTTCAACGCCACTGATTACGACGGGGAATACATTACGTACGAAAGGACAAAGACGAAAGACCGACGGGCCGACAATGCCGAAATATCCGTGCGCGTGCATCCATGCATAAAGGCACTCGTGGAAAAATACAGGGGCGGAAGGAGGCGCGTGTTCAACTTCCACAAGAGATATTCGTCTGCGAGCGACTTCAACAGGGCGGTAAATATCGGGCTCAAGGAAATAGGCGCGGAGCTTGGCATAGAAGGCTTGCAGTTTTACGCCGCGCGCCACTCCATGGCGACAATCGCCGTAAACAACGTGGGGATTAGCAAGTACGTAGTCAACGACATGCTCAACCACGTAGAGCCGTCAATGAAAATCACAGACCTCTACATAAAAAAGGACTTCACCGCCATAAACGAGGCCAACTTCAAGCTGATAGAATACGTATTGAGCACTTTGGGATAAGCCGGAACCGCACCGGCCCTCGCGGGTTGGTGCGGTTCCGGCCATGAAAAAAGGAATCAGGCTTTCCGCCTCAGGTAAATGAAAATAGCCCACAGGATGGCCGCGATGCAGCACAGGCGGCCGATATATGCAAAGCAGTTGTCGTACCACCGCAGCCGCTTTCCGGCATGTACGGGCCGATGCACAACGACGCTGTCGGAGCGTACCACCACCAGCGTGTCGGTGCGCAGGCGGTAGCGAAAAACGGTGTCGGCCCGTGCCGACAGCCTGTATCGGGTTCGCTCAACATACTTGGTGACGGTGTCGCCCTTCTGCACTATGCTGATGCTGTCGCGGAAATATACGCTGTCGCGCAGCGTTGCCGTTCTCATCGTGCTGTCATGACGGTGCGCGGCGGTGTGTGTCACATCATGCCGCGCCCGGTAGGCCTCATTCCTTGTAGTGGCGCACCCCGCCATCAGCAGGGCGCACGCCATCAATGCCAACAGTCTCATAGGCTACAGCTCCGTTTGTACGTTGAAGCAGGGGCACGCCTTGCTTGAATACTCGTTGTGCCCGTGAACGCTTGCCCCCGGGTGCTCACGCCTCAGCCGCTCCACCAAAGCGCGCAGAGCGGCCCTCTGCGCCTCCGTGCGGGTGTCCTTGGGCGTCTTCCCGTCGGCGGTCATGCCGCCCACGTAGCAAACGCCTATGCTGCCAGCGTTGTGCCCCTTGCAGTGGGCGCCGCTCTTGGCCACGTCGCGCCCCTTGTGTACGCTGCCGTCACGGCAGACCACGTAGTGGTAGCCTATGCCGTCAAAGCCGCGCGCCCTGTGCCACCTGTCAATGTCTGCCACGCTGAAGTCCTTGCCCTCGGGCGTGGCCGTGCAATGCACTATTATCTCGTTTATCTTACGCATAAGTTAAAGATTAAGAATTAAGAGTCAAGAACCATGGATTGCTAATAGCCGTTTTGCGGGTCTCTGTGAGCGCAGTTCCTCACCACGCACCTGTATCGGTGCAGCTCCAGCTCCAGTTGCGCCTTCTGGCGGGTCGCCTCGAGCACGTCGGCATTGAGCCTCCTCACCACCTCGTTCTGCTCCGCAAACCGCTGCTCCTTCTCCTTCAGTTGCGTCTGCAAGAACAGCATGGCGTCACGCAGCACGCCAAACTCAACGTTGTCGGCCTCGGCCTCTTCCTTGCGCCGGTTGGTCTTGCGGTTGAGCATGTACCTCACCGCCTCCCATCCGCCCACCGCCGTTATCGCCGAGGCGGCCATCTCCATTATCGTAGTCAGTTCCATGCAATTACATTTAAGTTGTTGCTATTGCCGATATCTTCGACATGTCCACCTTGTACCACTTGCCTGGCGAAGTGTTGTAGGCCACCTCGCGGTAGTAAACGGTGCCCATCACATACTTGTTGGCGGCCCTGACAACCTGCAGAACCGTGGCCGTGGCTACAGAAGGAGGGCCGAGCCTCACTACGGCCATGCCGAAATGGGTGCCCGACAAGCCCGCCGGGGCGTTTGCCACGTCGGCCCGCCGCCCGTAGTAATGGCCGGGCGTGACCATGGTGTTGAGGTCGGCCCCAGCCGGGAGCTCCAGCGACAGCAGCGCGGCGTTGACGCGCCGCTTGTCTTCCGCCGACATCAGGCCGGCCGCCGACGTGGTGGCCGTGGATTTCGTGGCGAACATGCCCACGGCCTTCTTCCAAAGGTGCCTCACACCTTCCCTGTCCAAATACTTTCCCATGCCAAGAATTGAAAGCTAAGAGTTGAACGTTAAAGCTTGAAACTCAAGATTTGGTGGCCTCATCAATGTCGGCCGTGGTCATGGCCTCGTCGTGGGTGTAGAAATTGCGGGTGAGGAACTGGTGCTCGTCATACCACGGGCTCCACTTTCCTTGCGGGAACAAGGGTGTGTCTTTTGTGCCGTTGTTCATCATCCTGAACACGACACGGGGTTCATCACTGAACACCGCGGGCTGCATCCCGGGCCGCAAAGACGGAGGGAGGATTGACTTGTAACACCACGCGCCCTCAGCGCCTTCCTCCCATCCAAACAGCGGGAAATTTCCGACAAGCCTCTGTGCTACAAACTTGTGTTCATGTGTAATCCACATTTCAAGCATGCCAAGCACGCTGCCTTTGTACATCACCCGATATATCGAGGGCAGATTGCCCTGATATATATATTGCATAATCTCAGGGTCGCTCATGGAATCCACGTCCTCAAGCTGTATTGCGGGCACGGTGTCCGACTTCATGATGCCGTCCAGCTTGGCCTTGTCCTCCTTGCTCATCAATCCGTTTGCCGCCGACGTTGCCAGGCCGTAGCGAGTGTCTGTGGCTGGGATGCCCAGCTTGGTTATGTCTTCCTTGGTAACCAGCGCGGCCGATATCACGTGGCCCTCGGCGTTGGTAGCAAACTTCCACAGGTTGGTGCCAAACCCCTTGCCCTTGGCCATGGCGTGGGCGTAGGCCGCCTTGCCCTTGTCGCCGGGATATGCCGTCGAGCTGGTCTCGCCCAGCGCCAGGCTCGCGCTAATCTCGGTCAGGCCGCTACCGCTCCAACGGTATGTCTTGTTGCTCAGCACGTCGACGTATATCTTTCCCGCCTCGGCCTTGCGCCCGTAATGATTGCCATTTAAAACGACCCACTCGTCGCTGTATTGCTCGGAGTCAGGGTAACCATCCAGGTTCCCCCAGTCTGTGTGGTAGGTCACCTTGCCGGCCTGGGTGGCCTTGGCAACGAAACTCCCCGTCGTCTTGTTGAACACCACCACGGCACCTGCGTTCAAGGTGAAGTTCTCCTCCACGGTCACGCCGCTCACCGTACCGGCAAACTCCAGCATGTCGTCCACAAAGCCCGGCAGTTGCGCCGCGGGCACCTTGCCTGAGCTGTCGAGCGAGGCCACGCCGCCGGGCAATCCCTTTTTAAGCCCGCCGATGGCCGACTGCACAAAGGCTGTGGTGGCTATCTGCGTGGTGTTGGTGCCGGCCGTGGCCGTCGGGGCCTTGGGCGTGCCGGTGAGCGTGGGGCTGGCCGTCGGGGCCTTGGCGTCGAGGGCCGCCTGGAGGCCGTCTACGTTGCCTATCACGTGGTTGTGGCTGTCGTCGTTCACGCTAACCACACCGCCCGTTATCGTCACGTCGCCGCCGCTCTTCACGCCGCCGAGCGTCGAGCCGTTAGCGGCCGGCAGTGTGTACCTTGCCGCGTTGATGGCATCACGTTTGGCATTGTCTACCAATGCCTTGATTTTTCCCCAAAGGTGCTTTACACCTTCCTTGTCCAGATACTTTCCCATAACAAATAAATTAAAAGTAAAAAATTAATAGTCAAGAGTCAAACGTTAATACTTAATACTTAAAACCTAATATTTGGTGGCCTCGTCTATCTCGGCGATGGTCAGGGCGCCGTCTTCGCCGGGGCCAAGCCGTGCCACAGGCGCGCCAACCAACCGCTCATCCTTTACGAACGGGAGCGTGGTGCCTGCGTCGGGCTCTGCCTGCGGAAGCCGCGCAATGTCTACCATACCGTCGGTAAGGGCTTTTATACGGCCCTCAACGTATACGCGAATCTCATCGTCAGTCATAAGCATTCCCCCATTGCCGTTTTATTTTTCATTTCTGATTTCTAATTTTTCATGCCTCCAGCCCGCACGTCACCAGGCCCACGCCACGGCCCTCTCCCTTGTAACAGAGCCTCACGTCGAGCGTGTCGCCGTTGCCGAACGGAACGGCGGGGGCCGCCCCCCGGGAGCCCCCCACGGTGGATGCCCCCGAGAATGTCACCACGCCCGACGCCCCCGAGGCTATCGCCACGGCCTCCTTTTGGGCTAAGGCCACCCACGCCGACTGCTCCGTGCGCGACTTCTGGATGTAGCAGCCCAGATGGCCGCCGGGGGTGAACGTCACCTGCGCCAGCTGCCTGTTGGTGACGCGCACCCCAACCTCATAGCGTATGTCGTAGCCGCCATCCATGCGGTTGGCAAAGTATGCCCTGCCGCCCGCCACGGCCATGGCAACGTCGGGCGTGGAGTTCACGTATCCGTTGCCGTCGAGCCGCCAAACCACCTCGCCACGGGCGTTGGTGCCCACAAGGTAGGGCTTGCCCTCGCCGTCGACGCCCATGGCCACGCTCGCAGCCCCGCCCGCCTTGCCGCCCGCCTTCAGGCTTCCCGCCACAAGGTTGCCGTCGGCGTCGACGGCCGCCGTGGCCTCGCCCCTGTTGTTCATCACCATGAAGCTGTCGGCCGTCACGGTCACCTTACGGTTGGCTATGTCGATGCCGGTGGCTTGCAGCCCTTTGGCCATGCCGCCAACGAGCATGGCTATGCCGTCGGCTGTCTGCGTGAGCCTCGTGCCCACCATCACGGCCACGTCGGGCACCACCTGTATGTCGGTCACGCGGCACTCGCCCCGCTCCAATGCCACCACGAGCTCGCCCGGGGCACGGCGCAAGGCCACCCCGTCCGTGCCGCCAATGGCTACCGTGCGCCACCCGCCGGCCTCGACATCCACGGCCTCAACATCCACGCCCGAGCCTTCCAACCCTACGCGCAGGCGGCAGCCGCCATCTGTGGCCACGCGCATAGACACGCGCGCCCTCAGCGGCACGCCGTCCTTGCCAATGCCCAGCGCGCCCCAGTCGCAAGCCATGTCGGCGGCCGACTGGTGCAGGGCCGTGGCCGCACCGGCGGGCGCGAGCCTCGCACAGGGCACGCCCTGCCACCAAGCGGCCACGACGCCGCCCTCGACGCTCCACCGCTCCAGCCCGTCGGCAAACGTGCCGTTGGCCACCACGCTGCCCGCGGGCTGCCGCCGCCACACCTCCTGCCTCACCTGCTCGGCGCTCTGGGCCACCGCCGACATGCCCGCCACGGTGTGCTGCCTCCCGTAGGCGTCGGAATATGCAAACTCGCGCTGCGCCACCTGACGCTTCACGTCGTTCTCTATCGTCTCGCGGAACGTGCCCAGGCGGTTTATGGCATAGTCGGCCCGGCACTCCACCACCCCGCCCCCGGGCAGTGCCACGCCCGCCACCACGGCAATGGTGCCGCCGTCGCCCGTCGCGCCGGTCACCTCCACTGTGTCGACGCCGTCGACTGACGCCGTGCACCCCATGCCACGCGCCGACACCAGGCGGCACTCGCCCGTGATGTCATCGCCGGTGCCGCGCACAACGTTGAGCGCCAGGACGCTCTCCGACAGCTCGAACACGCCCGGGGCGGTCTCCGTGGCCACGAGGCTCACCGGCGAGAGCCATGCCCTCACGGCGTTGTCGGCCCCGTCGCGGCCGGGCGTGCCGTCCTTGCCCGGGGCCACCTGCTGCTCCCACCCGCCGCCGTGGCCGGGCTCACTCTCGGTGCCGCCCGGGGCCACGCACAGCCACAGGCCGCCCGCGTGGCCCACCTGGTCGTAGTAGGAGTAATGGATGCCCGCCTGCCACGCGCCACGGTGGCACGGCACGCGCACCGCCCCGCCGTCGGTCTCTATCTCGAAGCGGCGCGCACGGAACACGTTGCCCGAGCGAGGCGACATCGACGTCATGCAGCGGCCCGTCAGGCTGTAGGGCCCGGGGCCGTCTGGGCGGCCCACGCCGGCATACTCCTCTATCGAGGGGGCGCGCTCGCCCACGGCCGAAAGCAGTATCAGGTGCTGCCGCCCGGGGTCGGTCTGGCTGCCCTGCTGCACTATCTCGTCGCCCGCCATGGGCGCGTCGTTGGCGTCGGCGTGCCATTTCATGCCGTCGGCGTCGCCACCGTCGAAGGTGGTGTCGTAGCCCACGCAATCCACCGCCCCGCCGTCGGCGCCGGCCAGCGTCACCGCCCTCTCGTTGGACAGCTCCACCCAGTCGTATTCGCGCCCGTCGTCAAGCGTCTCCGTGCCCACGGCCGTCACCAGCCGCCAGTAGTAGCGGTTGCCCGCGTTGCCCGTGCGCGGCGCGCGCCAGCCCAGCGGCGTGCCGTCGCCGTCGGCCGACACGGGGCGCTCGCCGAGTGCCAGCAGGCGCGCCCGGGCCGCCTCGGGCCCGTCGATGTTCATCGTCTGGCACTTGGCCTGGTCGCCCACGCGCCACCAGTTGCGCGTGCGCATGGTGCCGTCGTCCTTGGCAAAGTAGCACCGCCAGGCATAGGGCCCGGCCCCCTCGCCGTGGCGCAGAGGCCTGACGCGGCATATTCGCGAGGCAGCCGCGCTGAGCACCATGCAACCGCCGCTGTACGACAGGCGGCGCACCTCCAGCTCGTCGAACATCGCCTTTACGCGCACCATCAGCTCGTCTACCTCCAGGCGGTAGCGGCCGCCCTCGGTCTTGTGCAGCCCGAAGCCCCTTGACCCCGCCTCATAGCCGGGGCTTTCAATCATGGTGGCCACGAGCCCACGGGCAAAGGTGGCCAGCCGCTCAAAGGCCACGTCCGACGTCATGCGCCGTATGGCCGCACGGGCAATGTCGGCAGCCTCGGCCGTCACTCCGCCCAGCGTGGCGTTGCCGTCGGCGTCGATGCCGCGCGTGCCGTCGCCCAGCAGCAGCCCCTTAAGGAAGGTTATCACGCCCTCGGCCGCGTCGTCGGCCTTGCTGCTGAGGAACTCGCCGCGCACGGCGTCGGTCACGGCGTCGGCCACGGCCGCCCACCGCGCCGTCTGTGCGTCGCCAGCCTTGTCGGCGTAGGCCGCGCTGTCTGCCCGGCCGGCCTTTCCTGCGCGGTCGGCGTGCGCGGCGTGCAGTGCCTCGTCGGCTGTTCGCACCGCCCTGCCCGCCTGTGCCGCCCCCGTGGGCGCAGCGCCGTTGGCCGCCCCCTTGGGCTTGATTATGGTCTTTACGTCTATCATTGGCTCATCGATTTCAGTTTCAGCCCGGCCGTGGCGCCCATCAGGTCGCGGTCTATGCCGAGCACATACATTTCGCTGCCTATGGCCGGGTGCACGTAGCGGTCGAACATCGAGGCCGTGCAGCCAGCGTCGTCCACCTCCTGCTCCAGCTGCAGGCGCGGCTCGCAGTTCTCCTCGTGGCAAGCGTCTACATACAGCTGCTCGGGCTTGCCCTCGCGCCCTGTGGCCACGTCGCGCAAGGTGGTGGCCCCCACGCCCGTGGCCGTGTCAACAGCCACCGAGAGCAGCGCGCCGTTGGCCACGCCCATCTCCTCGCACTCGCGGGCCGTCAGGGCCGAGTGTATGCGCAGCTCCACGTCGTCCTTGCGGTTTGCAAACCCTCCCCGCGCCTCGCTCATGTACACTATGTCGCCGTCGGCGGTGGTGCCGCCGCGGGCGTCGCTCTCAACCCTTATCTCCAAGTCCTTAACCACTATGGCCGAGGTGTGGGCCAGCAGGCAAACGCTGCTCTCGGCCCACTCCGTGTGGTGCCAGAAGTCGGGCTCGCGGCTCACGCGCGTGTCCTTCCACATAGTGTTCACAGGGCCGAGTATGGTGAAGCGCACCGAGCCGTTGAGCCCGTCGGAGCGCCTCATGGGGATGCACGTGCCGCGCGCGTCGATGCCCAGGCTGAAGTTGTTGTCCTGCACGCTGAACTCCGACCCCAGCAGCCTGTCGCCTATCTTCGGGTCGATGCCTATGGTGAACGACTGGCGGTAATACTCCTCGTCGCTGCCGCACGCCTCGCGCTGACGGTAGTCGCGCCACTCGAAATCGCCCGGCTGCCCTGTGCCGCCTTTCTCCACCAGGCACTTTCCGCCGATGGTGAGCATGCAGCACAGCACGCCCACCTTCGATATGTTGTCCTTGCTCTGCCCTATGGAGCTGTAGCGGAACTCGTAGAGCTTGCCGCAAGCCTCGTCGCACGGGTAGAAGCCGTAGGCGCCGCCCGGGTCGTCGGCGGGCTCGTCGGCCGGGGTCTCCGCCGCCCAGAAGCGGCGCGTGAAGTAAGAGCCGCCCACGGTCTTGCCCATCCAGCGGGCTTTCCAGGCGTCGGGGTATGCAGGGCCCTGAGGGCTGAACTTGTCGATGCCCTCCTGCAGCGTGCCCCACTCGGGCACCGACCGCCGGGGCACCAGCGTCACCCGGCCCGTTATCACAATGTAGTTGGTCACGGCGTCGTCGGACGGAGAGAACGCGCCACCGCCCACGTTGCCCGCATACTCGGCCATGGGCACGCACGCCCGCAGCGCGAGCGACATGTCGGCGGCCGCCCGGGCCTCGCCAGTGACGCCGGGGCTCGACAGCGGGGTGCTCAGCACCAGCCACGCCGACATGGAGGGCGACGTGGGCGAGTTGTCCTTGCCAGCCACGTCGACGGCGCACTGCCCTACCGACAGCAGCGCGGCCCCGGGCGCGCGGCCCAGCCGCTGGGGCACGCGCTCCTGGTGGCGGCCGTCGGCCGTGAGCCCCATCATGTCGGAGCGGCCGCCGTCGTAGGTGTAGAAAGTCCAGGAGGGCGCGTCCATCACCTGCACGTACCACTCCGTCACCTTGGCCGCGTCGTATTCGGTGCCCTTGCCCATGAGCATGGCGCGGAAGGCCGTGAGCGCCGTCGAGCCCTCGCCCCCGCTCCTGTAGGTGGTCATGTACTTCTGGCGGCGGGGGTATGCGGGGGCCATCGCCTTGCTGTCGAGCGGGCTCTCTATGATGCGCCCGTCGCCGGTGGTCTTGCACGTGAGCAGCACCTGGCTGAACACCTCGCCTATGCTCACCTGCGCCGACGTGCCCCACGCCGTGGCGGCGGTGATGGCGTGGGTGCGGTGGGTGGTGGCCAGCGGGCTGCCGCCGCCGAGGTCGTGCCATGCGATGGTGCGCTCGCCGCCGACCGCCTTCAGCGTCTGCCACGAGAAGACGAGGAAGTCGGTGCCCTGCTGCACCATGTGCAGGTCGAGGTATCGCAGCGTCTCTCTTACTACTTCGTCCATGCCCCAGGCGTCGTCTTCGGTGTCGCCCAGGAACAGCAGCTCGCTCACCGCCAGCCGCGAGAGCACGCCCGCCCCTGTGTCGGAGCCGATGGCCCGGCTGCCGTCGTAGAGCAGGCGCACGCCCCCGCCCAAGCCCGCCGCGACGCCCCCGATGGCGGCCTTTATGACATGGGCGAAACTGCGCTGCCGCGCGGCCCGTTTCAGGGCCTCGAACGATACGTCCGGCGAGCCCGCGCCGCCGTAGCGGAAATACTGCAGGGCTGAGAGCGCGTCGATGCAGTTTATCTCAAGCGTGTCGAGGGCCTCGGCAAACGGCTGCGAGTAGGCCATGGGCTCTATGTAGCCCGCGAACACACAGCGGCCATTGCTGCTCACCATGGCCACGGCGTCGAGGCACGACGCGCAGAACAGCGAGGGCACGAAGCTGCGCGAGAGCAGCCGTATGGTGCACGAGTGGCGCAGCAGCACGTCGTCGGTGCCGTTGGCCTCGGCCCTGATGGCAACAGGGGCATCGGCGTCAAACCACAGCCCGGCCTCCTCGGTGCCTATCTCCATGTCGGCCGCGCCGCCGGTGCGGGTGGTTATCTCTACGGCCACCGTGTCGCCAAGCCGGTTGATGAAACTTCCGTGTATCTTCATCTGAATTTGCTTTTGGGGTTCAACTGTACTTGCGGCCGCTCTTTCCGGCCACCGTCTTCGTCTCATGAATAACCCGGACCATCTTGCGGGCGTCGAGGCCCAGGCTTACGTTCACATTGGTCACGGCGGGCTCTACGATGCCGGATATGTCGCCCATGGCGACCGTGGGGCGCACCTCGGCCGATGGCAGGCACCTGAGGCTGCCACTCACCAAGCCGAACAGGCGCGCCTGCTGGGTCTTGTTGAGTATCATCTCGCCGCTGTTCACGCGCACAAACTTCCTGTCGCCCGACGGCGAGCCGCCGCCCACTATGCCGCCCGTGGCAAAGGCCGTGGCCTGCCTCACGCTCGCTATCATGGCCGTGAGCTGCGCCAGGCCCGTGGCCGCAAAGGCCACCCACTCCCACGGGCTCGCCTTGCCCGCCGTAGAGGTGGCCTTGGCATAGCCCAGCGCCATGGTGGCCACGGCCTGTGCCACCGTGCCCGCTATGTTGAGCTCGGGCATCTCAATGGCCCCGCCAAGCCCCGAGAGGGCCTGCCCCATTGAGCCTATGGCGGCGGTGGCCTCCTTCAGGCTCTCGCCGGCCTTGTCTGCGTCTTCGCCCATCACGCCTATCTCTATGGGCTTCATGCCATTGTCGCCAAGTTTCTCAAGCTCGAGGTTTATCTCCGCTATGTCTGCAAGGGCCTTGTCCTTGCCTATCAGCCCTATCTCGTAGTCTTGCTGTATGCGGGTGGCGCGGGCCTGCGCGTTCTGGTAGCTCTGGCGGAGGTCGGCGGCGCTGCCCTTGGCTATGTACGACGGCTCCACATCGGCCCCGATGGTCAGCTGCCCGCGCGTGGCCTCGTCGATGCGGGCCTGTATGTCGTCTGCCTTGGCCGACGCCTCAACCTTGGCCTCTACGGTCACGGCGTCGTCGAGCTCGCGCTGTGCGGCCCTGAGCTCGTCGCGCAGCTTGTCGAGCGCGGTATCTGTCTCGGCCTTGTCGGGAGCCTCAACGCCTATGCTCACCTTCAAGTCGGCATATTCCTGCTCCGTGGCCTTGTAGTCGGCCTGCAGGGCCCTTGCCGTCTCTTCGTCGGCGGCGGCGCGCAGCTGCTTGCGCAATTCAGCCAGCCGCTGCTCGTACCAGTCCATGCTGCCCTCGACGGCCGGGGCGGCTTTCGTTGGCTGTGGCGCGGACTTGGGGGTGGCGTGCCCGTCGGTGCCGAGCCCCGTCAGCCGGTCGAGTGCCTTTTTGCGCGCGTGCAACTGCTCGTTGTATGCCTTTAGCTTTGCTATCTCTTTGGTGTCGGTCGTAAGTTTCAGCTTCTGCTCCGTCTTTGCTATGGCGTCTGCCACTTGCTGCCAGTCCATCTTGTCTATTGTCAACGCCTCGCCGCCAACGCCGACAGCCATCTCCCCGCGAAGCTCCCCCATCTTGACATGCACAATATCCAGTTGCTGCTGCAATTCCTGTATCTCGGGTATCAACCCCCTTGCGCTGTCCTTCAGGTCGGCATATTCCTTGGAATCCTGCTGTGTGTCATAGCTCTTGGTCAATGGGTTATACGTAACCTTACGCGCCTTTCCTTTCGCCCACAGCTCGCGGCGCTTGGCGAAATTGCCTTCGAGCTCGATTTGCTTTTCCGCCAGCTTTGTAGCCAGCACCTTTGCCTGTGCCTCATACCCAATTTGCTTGACGTAGGCCCGGCTTTTGCTTGTGAGCACGTCATACCATTCAGCCGCAGTCTTGTGGCGGCCGAACAAGTCGCCGTAGGTGTCGTTGAGGTGGCCCACCGCGTCGGCGGTGTCCTTCTTGGCCTTGATGAGGTCGGCCAGCGACCTGGCTTCTTTGTCTATCTCCACCTTTGCGTTTGCCGCCGCGCTCTTGTAGGCGTCTTCGGCCTCGCTGAGCTCGTTGGCTTTATCCGATGCCTCGCCCATCTTGCCCACAAGGTGCTCCAGCAGCGATGTCAATGCCACCACGGCCACGCCCACCACGGTGGTTATCATAAGCCCCTTCAGGGCTATCTTGAGGGCCGTGGCCGAATATGCGCCGGTCTTCAATGCCGCGCCCAGCACCCTTACGCCGGCCGCCGCCCGCGTGCCGCTGAGGCCGCAAAGCAGCATCGCGCCACTCAACGCCTTTGCGCGCACCTTGGCCACTATCAAAGCGATGTTAAGCCTCTTTAGTCCTTTGTAGAGTGTAGTCACAGAGACAAAGGTCATACTCAATTGTGACACGAAAGTTAACACCGGCAGCATGCCGCTGACCCCATCCGCAATCCAATCGGTTACGCCACTAAACGCATTCTGTAGACGCTGCAGCCGCGCTTCACCCGTGTCGGCCATCTGCCCAAAAGCGTCTTCTATCGTGCCCGCGCTGTTTTTCATGGATTCGGTGTTCTTGGCAAACGTCTCGGCGAGATTGCCCGTCAGCGGCCCTATGGCGCGCAAGCTCTCGGCCGACCCAAACAGCTTGCCGTAAACCTCCTGCTCAAGCATGCCGCTTGAGCGCGCGTAGGTCTTTACGCTCTTGTCGAGCTGCTCAAGGAAACTTTGAAGCCCGCCTGCGGCCTTGATGGATGCAGCATTGAACGTGATGCCCATCTTCTCTGCCATGTCGGCGGCCTCGCTCGACGGCTTGACAAGCGCAGTGAACACAGCCGCCATCTGCGTTGCCACTTCGCTGGTGTTGCCGCTCACCCCCGTAAGCGTGGCAAAGGTGGCCAGAAGCTCATCCAGCTCCACGCCCAAGGTGGCGGCGTTGCCGCCTACCCGCGGCAGGGCTTGCGCCAGCTGCTCAAACGATGTTACGCCGTTCTTGGCGGCAAGCTGTATCTTGTCTTGTATGCTCCCGGCGTCGCTCCAGTCCTTGCCGTAGTTCTTGATGAGCGTAGATGTGACCTTTACCACCTCGCCCACGTCGGCAATGCCACCGACCGACGCCTTGGCCGACTTCTCCAAGTACTCTATCCAGTTGTCTTCGGGCACGCCGTTGCTTATTACTTGGTAGAGGCCGTTGGCCAGCTGGTCGCGCGTCAGGGGGATGGCCTTTCCCAGCTCCGCCACTTGGTCTTTGAGCCTGCCAAACCCCTCGACGTCCTTGCCCGCCATGGTGTTGGCCGCTTTCATGGCGTCGTCAAACTTGCGGCTGTCTGCCGTAAGGGTGTTTAGCGCGTTTGAAATCTGCGACACCGCCCCGGCAATATATTGCATTTTTTGAACAGACTGTGTAAACGTCACCAAAGCATCACGCATTTGCCCCGCTTTGCCTTTCGCCTCCTCAAGGTTTCTACCCAGTTCTTCTGCAGACATTGCGGCGGTTACAAGTTGCTCCTTGCCGTCGACATTTAGCCGAACGTTAAATTTTATTTCTTTGCTCATACTTTTAACGATTTAATGCCACTTTTACGCATTTTATTTGTATATTTGCAAAAACCTAAACACTGCATTGACATGGAGAAGAATGAGATTATCAACAAGCCAAAGGATGAGGTTACAAACAAGCCAAAGGAAATCAAGATTGAAATCAGCTGCGAGATTGTTGACGATGGCAAGACACCAAAGATTAAGTACGTCAATAGAGCGGCCACGGTGGCATTTTGGTCATTTGTTCTCATGATAGTCGGTTCTTTCCTATTTCCCGTCTATGCTATAATCCCCGCCGCAGTTTGTGCGATAGCTTTCTTAAAGGCCGTGGACAAAGTAACCGACAGAGACGCTTTCCCCGAAAAATACGAATAACTCCACCTCGTCTTACCCCTCCTCTGTCCTTCTCAGCATCTCCTCAAACCTTTCCTTGCTCTCGGCGGCAGTGGGCTGCGGATTGTTGACCTTGTGAGCCCGTTGCGCATCCCACGGTAGCGGCAACAGCTGTTGCGGCGTCAGTTTCTTTTTAAGGTGCGGCTGTATCATTATCGTGGTCATGAGGCGGGCGCGCTCCCAGCTGTCCTTGCGGTCGGCGTCGCGCTGACTGCTGTATGCCTCGTAGACATGGCCGAACTCCTCGGGCGTGAGGCCGCAAAAGTCATTGTAGGGCAGGCCGATGTTGCCAACGGCCACGCCCAACAATTCAAGTATGCCTAACTTTTTTTTTCACCGTCGCCATCATCCCCGGGGGCGTTGGCCGCCGTGGCGTTGACAGCCTCGGCCCACTCCGTGAGGTCGTCGGGCGCAAGGCTGTCGGCAAACTCCATCAGCGACATGGAGAACTCAACGCCGTCGGCCTTGCACGCCGACACGGTGCAGCAATACAGGTAGGCGCACGCGTCGGACAGGCCGCCAGACATCTCGGTGACCTCCTTGCCCGTTTCGCGCTTGAAGCGGAGCATGGCGCCCATGGTCTGCCTGCATGGGTACGCCTTGCCGTTGACAACTATCTCTATATTTTTCATTATGTGCTTGTTTTGGTTTATATGTTCATTCCATCATGCCTTGCCGGGCGATGCCGCGGCGGACTTGCCGGGGTAGACGTCGGGCTCGCCGTCGTTCTCGAGGGTCACGGTGTAGGTGGCGTCGTCTTGCGCCGGGCTCGTCTCCTCGAGCGACGCTATGACGAACTTGCCCGAAACGTAGGGCGTGGCGTCGCCGCCGCGCTGGTATGCCTTGACCTCAACGCTCTCGCCCTTGCCCCACTGCGGGGCTATCTGCTCGTAGCCGTTCTCGGTCTCGCCGTAGAAGCGCAGGCCCTCGGCGCTGATTGATATGCCGAGCCCCGTGACGCCCTTGCCCTTCCACAGGCCGCTGCTCTTGGGCGCGCTGGCCACGGGCTTTGTGGCGCGGTCTTTGGTCTCGCTGTTGAATGTGAGCGTGTGGCTCGTGCAATGGCCCACGGCCTTGCCGCCGACCATCAGCAGCAGGTCGCTGCCATTGATGTAACCTTGCTGTTCCATGTTGGTTTGGTTTTAAATCTTTAATGTGAATGTCATGCTCTGCACGCAGGCGTCGTCTTCCCACCCCTCCTCGCCGCCGGTGAGCAGGCAGCTGTGCATGGTGAGCCCGTCCGCCTGGCCTGTGGCGTGGTCGAGGGCGGCGCGCACGGCCTCGGCCAGCTCAACGCCCTCGGCGTATGCCTCGGTGTAGACGTTGACCTCAATCTCCACGGTGTCGGCGCCGGGCAGGCCCGCCTTGGTGGGGCTTTGCTCCAGCGACGCCCGGCGGTAGAGTATGTAGGGCAGCGTGGCCGTGTCGGTGGCCACGGGGAATATCTTGCGGGTGTGCCGCGTGACGGCCTCGCTCCCGATGAGCAGCTTGCGGATGATGAGCCCCGCGCTGAGTGATGTCCTTGCCATGTGCTTGATGGTTTTTATAACAGTCCTTGTTTCCTTGCGGCCCTGTCGAGGCTGTCTTGGAACTCGCCGAAGAGGTTGCGCTCCACGCTGTCGCCCGCCAGTGCCTCGGCGCGGGCCATGAAGCCGTAGCGGCCCATGCGCCCCGTGCTGCGGCCCTTTTTCCGAAACACGAGAAACTTTAGCCTGCCCCGTTTGCTGCGTTGCTTCGTGCCGTCTTCGGCCCACATCAGCACGGGCTTCTCGCGGCCAAAGCGGTTGCGGTGGTAGCCACGCTTGCCGTGGGGCTTGGCCGTGAGCATGAAGCCCGCCCCGTAGCGGTCGGGGAACACGCGGGCGCGCAGGCCTTTTGCGAGCTTGGTTTTTGTGCCGCTCCCTATGCCGCTGTCTTTCAGTGCGGCCACGGCCATCTTGCGCAGGCGCCCGCCCTCGCGGCGCATAGCGCTGCGCATGGCCTTGCGGTGGGCCTTGGGGTCGAGGGCCTTGTAGACGTCGGCGAAGGGTCTCTTGATGTCTGTTACTGTGCTGCTTGCCATGGGTGGGCTCGTTTATTCGTTGACGCGCTCGCAGATGAGCGTGTTCATGCCTTTGTCTATGTTGGGTATTACGTTGGTGACGGTGTAGAGGTGGCCGCCCTGCTGCTGCACCCGCCAGTTGTCGCCTATGGGGTGGGCGTCGCGGATGTTGAACACGGCGCGGTAGTCGGCAAAGTGCTCGCCTACCTCGTCGCTCCTGTTGCCACTCTGCCTGACACGCTCGGCATTGACAACGCGCGTCTGCGCGTAGGTGGTGCGGGCCTCGCCGAACTCGTTGCCCGACGTGGTGGGCCTCAACAGCGCCAACTTGTATTTCATTCTGCCTGCTATCATCCGTCTGCCAACTTTCTGTAGGGTTTAATCAAGGCGGACAGCGAGTCGGGAACCTGGTGCATCTGCACCGCGCTCGCGCTCTCGCGCTGGTTGTACCAGTGGGCCGCCAGCATCATTATCGCGTGGGCTATGGGCTTGGGCAACCCGCCGCCCCCGCCGATGGCTATCAACTCATCTTCGGTGCGGTTGGTGGCCGTGACAACGCTAACCTGGGCAACATCAAGCAGATGCTGCAGATACGTGTCGTCGTCGGCAAAGTCGTCGGCCCGCACGTGTTTCTTGAACAGTTCCAAACTCACTGCCGCCATGACCTCAATGTGTTAGACGCTCGGCGCTGCCTTGACCTTTGCCAGGGCGAAGGCCTCCTTGCGCAGCGTGGTGGTGCCGTAGTTTACGTTGAGAACGAAGTCGACGGCGTCTTTGCGCGCCTGGCTGTAGGGGTCGATGACAAACGAGATGTCGCCGAAGAGGCCCATGGGCTGGTAACGCCAGTCGCCAAGGCCGATGTAGCCCTCGCCGATATAGCCTGTGGTGAACACCGGCAGGCCCGCAATGTGGTCGTTCTCGCAAACCATTATGCCGCTGCCCTTGTCTTTCGGGGTTGCCTCGGCGATGGCCTTCTGGGCCTTGGTCATCACCCAGCAGAGGTGCTCGCCGTCGACGCCTGTGGCCAGCACCTTTGCCTTGATGGCGTTGAACTCCTTGAACGTGGGCTCTGCGCTCACGTCGATGGCGCTGCCGGCCAAGGCCACAAACGGGCCCAAGAGCGTAGTGGCCCCCGTAACCTTTGTGGTGCTGAACATGATTTTGTTGAGGAGCATAGTGACCGAAAGCGGCATCAGCTTCTTGACAATCATCTCCACCACGCCCTCGGTCTGGTTGATGGCCTGGCGCGTTACGGGGATGGCTATGCCTATGCGCTGGGGCGAGGCGGTGAGCTTTGACATCTTTATCTTGGTGTCGGTCAATGCCACGCCCTCGCCCTGTATGGTGGCCTCGACGGTCTCGTAGGTTGGCCAGATGTAATCGCCGGCCAGGCCCGTGGGCATGGGCAGGCCCACCTTGTTCAAAATAAGCCCCTCGACCAGCGGGTCGAGTATGTCTTGCACCTTGACCGGCACGATGCCGCCAGAGGTGGTGTCGGCAACCATCACGAGGTTGCGCACAAGCATTATCTGGGTCTGGCGGCCCGCTGCCACGTTGTCGCGGATGATGCGGCTTGCATCCTCGGCGGCGTTGGGGTTGTCGCGCAGGTGCTCGGCGGCGGCCGCCTGCATCTTCATCTGCAGCAACTGGTTCTCGCGCATCAGGGCGCCGTATTCGGCCGTCTCGGCCTCGGTGCGCTCGCGCTGCTCGCGCTCGCAGGCGTCGGCAATCTCGGCTATCCTGTCGCAGTTGGCCTGGTACTTGCCCACCAGCTCGCGGACGTTTACCGTTTTTTCCTTTCTCATACAATAACTAAACTTTAAGTGGTTAAACATTCGTTATAGCGATAGCGTTGCAGCACGGCGCATCTCACGCACTTGCTCACGCACTTTCCTTTCATTCTCCTCTTTGCCGACAGGCGGTTCGGGCTCGCGCAGTTCCTTAATCAGCTCGCGCGCCTCTACCGACGTGTCGGGATAGGCGGGGTTGTCGGTGACGGTGAAGTCGTATATGCCGGTGATGGCCTTGACGCGGTAGGTTATCACGGTGATGCCCCCGGCGGCCTTGGCCGTGCGCTCCACGCAAGCCTCGTCGTAATACCGCGTGGAGAACATGAAGCTGCACCCGCCTATGTCGCCGCGGCGTATTAGCTCGAGGGCCTCGTCGCCATGCTGGGTGGCGGGAGCTTCAAACTTGAACTTCACGCCCTTGTCGTCGACCTCGTACGACAGCGTGCCCTTGCCGTTGTTGGAGCGCGCCAGCAGCATCTGCCGGTTGTGGAACATGGTCATCTTTATGTCGCAGCCGTCGAGCAGCTCGCGGGTCACGGCCGACGGGTCTATCACTTCGCGCGCCTCGCTGTCTTCGTCTTGCCAGAGCGGAGCCGACGGGGTGTTGAACAATATGGCGTAGCCCTCTATGGTGCGGCTCAGGGCCTCGCCATCGCCCCACTCGCGCACTCGAAGGGTGGCGGGCGTGAACATCTGCCGTCTGACTATGGTGTCCTTGCTTTTCATCATTACTTATCTTCGTTTTCGGTTGTGTTATCAGTGGGTTCCGGCTGCACGCCCGGCGCCCTCAGCTCGTCGATGCCCTTGAGGTTGGCCGACACGAGCACGGCGTCGCCGCCATCCACCGGCGGGCGGTTTTCCTCCTGGCGCCACTCGTTGACGGTGTAGAGCCCGGCGGCGATGGTCTGCGCCTGGTATTTCACCCGGCTGTCGAGGTCGCAGGCATAGAGGCCGCGCCGATCGAACTGGAAACGCCGCTTGCAGCACCGCCCCGGGGCTACGAGCTTGCGGTGCAGCTCGACCTCTATCTTGCGCAGCAGGGGGTTGAGGGTGTTGGTGAGGAAGGCCACGTTAGCCATCTCGGCAGACTTGTAGTTGTTGCTCGTGTCGTCGAATACGAACGACGGATGCACGCCGAAGAAACGGCATATCTCGCGCACGCTGAACTTGCGCGTCTCGAGAAACTGCATGTCGGTGCTGCTGAGGGAGATGGGGTCGAACTTGGCCTGGCCCGGCAAAGACACTATGCGCTCGCCGCTACGGAAACGCCCGTCGAGGTCGGTGGCGGTCTTCTCGAGCTCCTTGTCCTGGTACTCGCCAAAGCCGCGCACGCTGGTGTCGTTGCTAACAATGCCGCGCACGTTGCCGCCGTTGGCAAAGCGGCTGAGCGTCTCCTGGTCGCCCGTGCTGGTGATGCTCAGGGCCACGCGGGCAAAGCTGAGCGTGGAAAGCCCAACCTTGCCGTCGTAACTGTAGTTCTTTATGTGTATCACCTCGTCTTCGCCGTATACGCCGCTAATGCCTGCTTGCACATCGTTAATCGTGTAGGTGTCGTTTACCGTGTCATGAGCCACGCACGACGGGCTTACCAGCGCCAGGCGGGCGCACGACATGCTGACCGGGTCGTACTCGGGCACGATGTATGCGTTGCCGCGCAGTAGTATGTGGCGGACTACCATCTGCCAGAAGTCGACGGCCGAAAGCCACGGGCATGGCTGCACGTTGAGAAGGTAGTGCAGGCGGTCGCCGCGGTCTTCAACGAATATGCCGTCCTTCATGCGCATGTATTGCACTGGCAGGCTCGCCACGCTGTCGGCCAGCAGGTTGACGCATCGGTAGACCGTGGCCACGTTCAGCGCGGTGTCGGCCGCGAGCAGGGGGAAGCCCCCGCCCGTCCTTGGGGTGGATGCCACCGGCCCGGGCTTGTCGCCATGCCCGCGCGTAAACATGCTGCGTATTGTATCAAATATGCCCATCCAAAAAAACTAATAGCTCCTACCATACCCGCGAAACGTTGTCTTTGGTGCACATTTGGGGCGTTTCAAGCGTTAAATAACCATAAAACGGGCGTTTTTCCCTTTCTCCGGGAAGTTTTCGGGCGCGATGCCGTGGGGGTTCCGTGGCTTTCGGATGGCGCAAAAAAAGTTGCCCGACGGGCAAAAACAAATGGCCAAAAACTTACATATATGCCAAAGATTATGTGTCTTTGTAGTGTCTAAAGAGATGACAAAAGGGGAATCCGAAAACCTTGAAAAGAGTAGGAGAAAACCAAAAACCGAGCGGATATGAGATTGTTCATTTCATTTCGAGTTTGGAAATTAAGAGTAACGCTATAAATAGCAATCTAATTTCCCGGGAGGGGCAACCCTCCCACTCGGTTTTGGTTTTCAGTGCAAAGATACAAAATAAAGTTCAATCATGGAAGAACAACCAAAGAAAAGAGGCGGCGCACGCCCTGGGGCGGGCCGAAAGAAGAAAGAAGGGCGCGACTGCGCCGTAACGTTTCGCATATCAACGCTGGCCAAGGAACGCCTCGTTGCGTTCGCCGAAGCGCGTGGCATATCGCAGCAAGAGGCAGCCATCATGATATTCGAGGGGCTTGAATAACACGGACACCAAGTTACAAAAAACTTCTCTGTTCAGCAAAAAAACGCAAAAACATTTGCAGGTAATAAAATTATTACCTATATTTGCATCGTAACCAATATATCAAGATATGCCTACGATATTCATACTGTTCGGCTTCCGATTTATGTTCTACGCTAACGACCATGAACCAATACACGTTCATGTAGTGAAGGGCGGCGCATCGGCCAAATTCACGTTGTTCCCTGTCGAGTTGGTGAGGAACAACGGGCTTAAACCATCTGAGATAAAATTGGTAGAGTCATTGATAGATGAAAACCAAGAGATAATAGCCGAGCATTGGAACAGGTTTTTTAACAAGACAAGATAATATGACTATGGAGAATATCAGTGTTGAAAAAGTATGGATTACCGACAATGAAGTGTGGATACGCACTTCTGACGGCAGGGAAGCTTGCGAAAGGTTTGCCGACTACCCCAGGCTTCGCTTCGCCACGCCGGAACAGAGGGCCGCGTTCACCTTGAGCAACGACGGCATACATTGGAGTGAGATAGACGAAGACCTGAGCTTTGAGGGCTTTTTCATGGAGAAGCCATCATCCCCATTATACAACTTGTTCGTGTCGCACCCGGAGCTCAACGCCTCGTCCATCGCGCGCAGAATGGGCATTTCGCAAAGCCTTTTCGCACAATACGTGAGCGGTACTAAAAAGCCGTCTAAAGAAAGGCTTGATGCCATTTTCGAGACAATACGCTCAGTCGGAAAGGAATTGATGGCAATATGACTGGCCATTGTTGACACCGCCCCCGCAGCCCACACAGTTGCGGGGTGGATTGCCGCGCCATACAAAAAAGCCCCGGCGCATCACGCGTCAGGGCTTCAACATTAGCTCTTAAATTTATTATGAAAACGTCCGCATTGCCTTAACGGAATGATGCGGCACTTAATTCCTTTGTAATTTCCGCCATACAAGCAGACAAGCGCGCGTAAGTCTTCTCGCCCGCCGTCTTTATGCCCCTGGCGTACTGGCGCATCAGCGACGGATTTATGCCCGCGCGCCGGGCGATGTCCGTGACGTTGAGGAACGAGAAGTACTCAAAGAACGACTGCAAGTCGTACTTGTACTCAAACTCCACATCATATGGCGTACCACCGCGCTCGATAAAGTCTGCGCGCGCGTCTTCCAAACATACCTGCAAATCGTCCTTTGCGGCCTTTACGGTATCGCCCGCGCTGTTGAGCCCGCCGCCATATACATCAGCCTCTGTGTGACACCAAAACGTGCCATCACCCGCTTGTGAAACCGTTACTAACACTTTTTCCATATCTTTTTGTCGTTGCGTTCATAAAGAAAGAGCCCCACACCATAGTGCGCCATCATTGCCACGCTCCTGAAAATTGGCTGGGGTCAATCCCCAGCCAGTTTTTTCAAGATTTCAAGCGCAAGCCCTGTGCGGACTTCCGCAGCGTGCCTCGGCACCCAATCAAACTTTCCCGTATTGGGATTAATCCATTTGTCGTGCCGTCTTCCGTGTCGTTCAAGGACGCATCCCGCGGCCCTTAACGCCTTTAACAATTCTGACGTTTTCATTGTTGTAAGAGCTCTTTTGGCTTAATTGCCAATGCAAAGGTAACAAAAATGTTATACACATACAAGTGTTTGGGGCATTATTTTCCGTCTCAACATTATTTTTAACATTCCCACATACAAAAAGCCTCATGGCGCAACAGGCCACGGGGCAAAATCCCATACGGGAGTGTCAAAAGAAATGTCGATGGAGACTTTATTTTTCATTCTATCCGGTCGGCGGCGGCGTCAATACGGCGGGCAAGGTCTTTGAGGGCGTCACGCAAGCGGACTTTCTCCGCGTCGGTGAAGTCGCCTTCTCCCCCGTTGCTGCTACGTCCGTCGAGCTTTTGATGCAGCCAAGAACGACTGCGCCCGAAATAGAGCATCGAAAGGTGAGCCCAAGAGATGTCGAGCAAAATGTCGCTCAGATACTGTTTCATTGTCTTGCGGGTGGTTGTATTCGTTTCCATATCCATGTCCTTGTTATTTTAATTGTTTGGTGATAAGCCGACGCGCTGCCGTTCCTGCCGCTGAACTTGTGATAAAGCCACGAGCGAGACTTACCGAAATAGTTCTTGGCCAGATATGCCCAATTAACCTCCTCGTACACGTCATCAAGTACTTGGCGAACCGTCGCCCCCTGTTTTGCATTTGCCTTTTCTTCCATTTAGATTCCTTCCTGTTAAATTGGGGGCGCACCAAAACAGGCACGCCCACGCTGTGCGCCACAAGCCCGATGGCGACTTTTGTTCAATTAAAACGGCTATCGACTGCCGGGGCTTTATGTTAACATTAAAGCAACATTAATCCAGTACCTAAACCGCGCGGACATTTTCGGCCGCGCGGCGTATGCGGTCGGCAAGGTCATTGAGCGCACCATAAAGCCGCTCGGCCTCTTCGGGCGTGAATCCGCCAACGCCGCCGTTGCCGTCAATTCCGTACATCTTTTGCTGAAACCACGAAACGGACTTGTCGAAATAAGTGCGGCTGAACTCGCGCCACGAGACGGCAAGGTATATGTCTCCAACGCGCTTCTTCATGTCCGTTATCTTTTCCTGTTTTTGCTTTATTATCGTTTCCATATTTCACTTTTTTTTAGTTTCACTTAAGGGGGCTCTCCCGGGGCGGGAGAGCCTTTTTGCCTTTAACCTTTTGGCATGTCCGTCATTCTGTCGAATAGGTCTTGCGCATACTCCAACAAACCCGGGTAGCCGTTAGGGTAGCTGCCGCAATAGTTTCTGATAGCCTTGATGAGTTCTTCTTCCTCACTCGTGACTTTGATTGTAATTTCTCATTTTGTTTTCATTGTCGATGTTTATTTAATTGAACAACGCAAAGATACTAATAATTTAGTTAGTAACCAAATCTATAGTGTTAATCGTTCCCGCCAAAACAACTTTCTCACCGCTCGTAATCTATGAACAGGCGCATGCACATCAGCATCGTTATCACCCCGTCTATCTTCTGCGTGGCCTTGCGCTTGATGGGCTTGCAGTTCTCAAGGTTGTCGCTGTCGAGCACGGCGTTGCCGAAGCAGTAGGCGTTGATGGGGTTGTCGTTGATGAACACATGCCCCGTCTTCGCTCCGTGCTCAAAGCTCTCCACCGGGGCGGTGAACACACCGTATGTCTGCCGCACGCCTTTTATAACCCCGGCCGCGCCCGATGCAGCCAGCATGTTCATCACTTCCTGCGATTTCCACGGGTCGTAGCCTATGCCAAGAACGCGCACGCGCTGGTTGAGGTACAGCACGTAGTCCACTATGCGGCGGTAGTCTATCACGTCGCCGTCGGTAAGTATCAGGTGCCCCTTGTCGGCCCACACGCGGTACAGCTTCTCGTTGGGGTGGCCCGGCAGAGCTCCGGCCGGGAAGAAGTAGGCCGTGTGGAAATGGAAGCTCTTGCAGGCCACGTCGTAAAGCCCTACGGTGACCGCGCTGAAGTCGTCGCTCTCGCTCAGGTCGATGGCCACCATGGCGTCGGGCCTGCCATTGATGGCGTCGAGATTCATCGGGCGGCTTATGTGGCGCGCCAGCGTGCTGCTTATCCAACTGCGCTGCTCGTTCTCGGCATACAGGTTGAGCAGCTTGGTGCGGAAAGCCAGCATGGCCTCGCTGCCGTTGCGCACGGCGTTCTTGTACTCCTGCCGGTAGAAGTCCATGCTTACCGTCACACCGAGGTGCGGGTGAACCTTGCGCCACGTGTCCTCGGCGTCCTCAGGGTCGTCGAGGTCGGGCTCGAAGATGTGCGCAAACAGGCTGTCGTCGTCATACTCCCCCAACAGCACCGACTTGTAGCCCTGCAGCATCTCGTAGAACGGCCCGTCGAACACGTCGGATGCGGTGGTTATTATCACCGTGAGCGGGTTCTCGCGCACACCCATCGACGTGGTGAGCACCGTCAGCAGCTCGCTGCTGCGCGCCTGGCTGAACTCGTCCATGATAACCGTGCTGGCGTTCAGTCCGTCTTTTGTGCGGGCGTTGGCCGTGAGGCACTGCGCAAAGGCGGTGCGGTCTTTGCGGCGGCTCTTGATGGTCTGCTCGTTCACTACGTAGCGGCGTTCCTTGGGGTCGAGCCTGCGCATGCAGCCGCGTATCACGTCGAAGCACTTCTTTGCCTGGTCGTTGCTGTTGGCGCCCGTGTAGCTCTCGGCGTTGGCGTCGCCATACAGCAGGTCGTAGATGGCCAGCGACGCCGTGCCCGTGGTCTTGCTGAACTTGCGGGGCACATACAGCACCACCTCGCGCACCACGCGCCGGCCGTCGTGCCAGAACGCGAAGATGCTCGCAAACTGGAAGCACTGCACCGGCGTGAGCCTGTAACGCTGTGGCCCGGCCTTGCCAGGGAAGTGCAGGCTCTCGTAGAAGTCGAAGAACCGCCACACCTCGGCGGCGTTGATGCCGTACTTGCCGCACATAGTGAAAAACCGCGCCACGGCCAGCTGCTCGTAAAGGTTGTGGCCGTCGGGGTTGCCTGCCACCTCGCGCACATAGCCGTCAAGGCGGGCGTCGACCTCGGCCAGACGGTATCGGCCTATGTCGGCGCCAGCCAGCAGGGCCGACACTTCGGCCTTGGCCTCGCGCAGCCTGTCTTTCTCCTCCTCCGTCATTCGTCACCCGGTTTTATAATCCTTGGCTGGCTGCGCTTCTTGACCAGCTTCTTGGTCAGGTCTACAAGCGGGTCGTCTTCCACCTCGCCGGCCAAGTCCTCAGCCGTCAGCCCCAACGCCTTCATCTGCCGCGTGACGAGCTCCTGCGCCTCCTTGGCTATCTTGAACACCGGGTGCGGGGCAAGCTTCTTGCCGTAGCGGGTCTCTTCCCATACGGTTGTCTCGGTGAGGCCGTCTATCTGGTCGTTGGCCATCTCAAGGTTGCGCAACGCGCTCGCCAGCGACACCACCTGCATGTCGAGCCCCTTGCTGTAAAGCTTGTGGGCCTTCAATGCCTTTATTATCTCTACCTTGTAATCGTTAACTGGTTTTGCCATTCTTTCTATTTTTATCATTTCCCTTCAAAAGTTCCGCAATTCCAAAAAATTGCCTACGCACAAAAAAGGCTGCGGGCGGGGTTAACAGTGGCCCCCCGGCCTTAAAAAAAGCCCCCCCGCCCTAACCGTCGCCGCCATCCTCGCCAAAAAATTTCCTTACAATGTCAGCAACATGCCCCGCGTTGCGCTTGCGCGTGGCCTCCTTGCCGCACCGGCCCATCTCGGTGTGGGCCTTGACGTGGCATGCGTGGCACAGCGCCCTCAGGTTGTGCGGGTCGTACATGCGCTGAGCCCTCTCTGCGCGCGTAAATGCTTCTTCCACAGGCCGGATGTGGTGAACCTCGGTTGCCGGGGTCAGCAGCCCCTCGGCCTCGCACGCCTGGCACAGCGGGTGTGCGCTGAGCACGTCGCGCCTGAGCCTCAGCCACCGCGACGTGTGTATCAGCTTTATGTATTCCTTGTCCTTTGCCATATGCAGAATCATTTGAGTTTCTTGTTGTTGTGCCTTACCGGCACAGTGCCGTCGGGCACGCGCTGGGCGTTGCCCAATTCCTCAAACATCGCCTCGATGTACTGCGCGTCATCATCTGGCGGGCCTGCCTTGCCCTCCATCAGGTCGGGCAGTATGCGCGTGTAGGCAGCGAGCATCTCGCCGAGGCTCTTGAAGCCATTGGCATGACGCGCCAGTTGCAGCCTGCGGTAGGTGGCCGAATCCAGCGATATGCTCACGCGTTTCCTGTTCGTCTCGTTCCCGGTGTTCACGTATTGATTTATGCTATTTTTTTATTACGTTGTTTCTCTATTTCAGCACACAGGGCCTCACACCATGAGCGGGCCATGTTCACCTCGACAGCATTGCCGATGAATTTCTTTCTGTCGGCCTGTGTGCCAATTAGCACATAATCTTCGGGGAAGCCCATAATCAACTTCAATTCTGTTTCCTTGAGCATTCGCATTGTTATGTCGACAATGTTGTACAGAGCCATAAATTCCTTGATTTTTACTGTCATAGGACTGTCTGTGTCGTAAATGGGAATACATAGGCTAACGTCAGCAGAAAGTCGTTTACAAGTTACAAGTTTCTGTTTAGGGTTCGTCAATACAGCCGGGCTCGGCTGTTCGATGCTTGTTGTCTGGCCGCCGCCGGAATACTCATTTGCCATGAAATGGCATGAAACAAGCGCCATCCTGTCTTTTGTAGTTAGCGTAGCAGCCGGTGAGTCGCATGATGTGTTGAAGCCGTTTCCGTAATGCACAGATATAAATGCGTGATGGTCTATTGTGGTTATGGTTCCGGCAGGTTCTTCGACAGATATGTTCTTACCATCCGGCGTACCGCCAAATTGCTTTGAGAGGAAAGATACCGAGGCAAGCGCAAGACGGCTTTGCGTAGCAACCGTTGGGCATGGGTCGTCAAGCGATGGCGACACATACTTACCTGTATTTTTGTTCACGCTGTTGTACTTGACCATGAAAGCAGACTTGCCACCTGCCACAAACTTGACCAGCCCGGCATAGATACGCTTAAGTGTGTTTTCTGACAGAGGCTTTTTCCTGTTGAAAATAGACTTGCCCACGTCGTTGAAGTCAAGCACGTCACGGACAGGCTTCCACTTCTTGGCTTCGCCAAACAGTCCACTCCCGCCACTCTTGCTGTGTGTGGGTTCGGGGAATGCGATTGGAAGGCCATGCCTGGCGAAGATGCCGAAGAAGCGCTTGCGTGATGTGTATGCGCCATAGTCGGCTGCGTTCATTATGCGATAGTCGAAGTGGTAACCGTAGCGCATCACCTTGTTGCGCCAATGCACATACGAACGCCCTCGGTCTTTTGACAGCGGCTTGCCGTCGTCGCCAAGTGAGCCCCACGACATGAACTCCTCCACATTCTCGATTTGTATGTAGTCTGGATTGAGGGCCTCAATATAGCGGAATAGATGCTCAGCAAGTGTACGGCTGTCCGCATCGCGTGGCTGCCCTCCCTTTGCCTTGCTGAAATTCGTGCATTCGAGCGAAGCCCAAAGGACGACAAGGGCACCAGGGGTCTTTGCCCTACATTTTTCCACGTGTGCAACCAGTGGGGCCATGTTCAATGTCCGAATGTCTTCGGTGAGGTGCAATGCCCCGGGGTGGTTGGCCGCATGGGAAGCAATAGCCTTTGCGTCATGGTTTACACAGGCTATGACGTCGGCGCAGCGCCTACCGTGCAGACGTGCCGAGTTTATCCCGGTGGAAGTGCCACCGGCACCGCAGAAAAGGTCGATGTATAACAGTTGTTTGCTATTTTGTTCTGCCATGATAAAAAATATTTGTTTTATTTTCGGTTCTGCTGTAAGCTTTTGGATGATATGACTTAATCAGGGATTCATTTCTTCAAGTTCTTCAGTCTATCTCATTGCACAGGGCCTCATGCTCGATGCCGGTCATTTTATAAGTTCAAAATCATAAACGAACACATAGGGATTTGCTTCCCATACGCCTTTTCTGCTCACCTTATTTATGAGGTGAGCAAAGGCTGCTCTCGGCTCGTTAAACGTCACATTGGAACTATCAATCCAATACCACGGGAAATCCCTTGTGGCTTCATGCACACCCTCCTTGATGCAATCCTCGTCCGAAATGTCTTGCAAGCGCTCTACACGAACATCGGTCATGCGGATTTGGTGGGGCATGAGTTCTGCCCGAACAAACATCTTATTGCCCCATCCGGCATTTGTACTGCCTGCTTTTTGGGATATAATCTCCCACGCCGGCACTCCGTTTTCACAAAAACCTCCACAATCACGATAGCTTTGCGCCACAGCAACCACTTCGCCGATTTGATAAGGTGGCCTGCCGAGTTTCTCAACAAAATAGTAGTGATTGATTAACTCGGCACCCTCTAATTTGTCAAAGGTAAGCCCGTAATATTCCTTTTGGAATAGATTGATTTTATCCATCTCTGACTGCTGAATAACCCGTCTTGTCTGCGTCTTTCTGCCATCAAGCACCGCTTTGGTGAGCAGAAATTTATCATTGAACATTATCTTCTTAGTCATTCGTCCAAAAGATTTAGTGACATTTCATAATTCATCTTTTAATTGTTCGGAACGAGGCTTCGTTGCCGAAGCCAACGATTTGCATCATTTCGCGGAAACGGTCGGCAAAGCGCCCGTCGGTGGCTATTAGCTCCTTGTGCATGTTGCAGCGGTGGCGCGCGGCAATCAGCTTTTCGCCAAAGGTGCGCTCCGTCCGCGCGCTTATCGGTGTCGATATGTACAGCTTCATTTATTGCCCTCCTGCGTGTTTTGTTTTGTCGGCTACCCATTTCCTGTAGTCGCGGTCTATCTCGTTCCAATACTTGTGCCCTTCAGGCGTCTCGCCCCAAAAGAAGGCGGAGCTTATGGCTTCCGACGGCCTCATCCATTCCAGGTATGTCCCAATCGTCTCGGCCTGCTCTCTGCGGATAAACCTTGCGGCGAAAGCATCGTAAACACCACGCTCCCTTAGCCATTGCTCGATTTGCCCCGGGCTCACTACGGCAGTTATCTTTTTTCCCATAGCTTATTTCCTAAATTGTTAACTCTTAATTATTTTAATAGTTTGCTTATCGAGCTCACCATCGACTGCCTCTTGCTCTGCTCCGACGGATGCACGTAGGTGTTGAGCGTGGTGGAGACGTTACGGTGCCCCAGTATGCTGCTCACCGTCTTTACGTCGACCTTGCTCTCTATCATCAGCGTGGCGAAAGTGTGGCGCAGCCCGTGGAACCTCACCTCGCGGTCGATGCCGCACTTGTTGCGTATGAAGCGTTGGTAAGATTCCCTCAGCCAGCGGGGGTTTGTTGGCTTCTCGCCCATCGAGCATATATACAGGTCGGGGTCTTTGCCCTTGCAGAGCTTCTTCGCCAGTGAGAACACCCCGGGCACTATCGGAACCTCGCGGCGCGACGATGCCGTCTTGGGCGAGCCTACCATCATCTTGCAGTGCCCCCCGCCCTCAGCCTGCGGGCAGTAGATGAACTGGACACACCTATTCACGGAAACAATCTTCCTTTCGAGGTCTATGTCCTTGACCTTAAGGCCGCAAACCTCGCCTATCCTCATTCCGCCGCATATCGCCAGAAGTATGCACAGCGTCTTTGGCGACGGGTTGGCATGGCACATAGCCACTATCCTCTTGAACTCGTCGCGCGTGAATGAATCGGGGCGCGCCTCGCCGTCGACGTTCCTTGTCGGCCACTTCAGCTTCCAGTGGGCGTGGGCGTCGAGCCCGAGCTCCTCCTCTGCATAGTCCACGAGTTGCCTTAGCACATTGAGCATATCCCTGACGTAGCGCCTTGACAGCCCATCGGCCAGCTTGGTGTAAAGGAAGTTCTGCGCGTCTCTCTTGCTGATTCCCTCCACTTCCCTCTCGCCGAAAGCAGCCCGCACGTGGAAGTAATAAATGGCCTCATAATTGATTGCCGTAGAGGGCTTCACGCACAGTTTCTTGTCCTCCACCCACATCTTGAAAACTTCATCCACTTTCATAGCCTGTACTGTTGTTTTGTTTTTGTTGGCCCAGTTGCCTTATTATACCTTTCTCACGCTCAGACAATTCAAGTACCTTTGGTTGGCGACAATCACGCTCCTTGGCCCGCTCCTTGGCCTCCGCCGCTGCGTCAGACAGCAGCAAGCCTCCGCCGAATATGGCCGGGCCTCCTTTCTGGCAGTCAAGCCGACTTATACACACGCCCTCGCCCCGGCGTATGGTGTGGCACTTGCCTGCCGAGGCTTCCCGTGTTTCCTTGCGCCCGGCCGTTTCTCCCTGTGTGCCGCCGCGCTTTCCAATACCGCACGAACGGCCCCACGCCCACGCCTGTTTCAGCGCCTCGAACAGCCGCTTTCGCTCGGCGGAATCGCAGAAGCCGAACGTGATGGCATAACTGCCGCAATCGAACGCCCGCGGGTCGCGCTCGGGGAACAGTATGCGGCGTGTGTTTTCCCTTATCTCGGCGGCGCGTGCTGCCGGCGGGGTTGTCGGTAAGTTGCTTTCTGTCTTGTTCATGTCGTTTGTCGTTGTTGTCATTCGTTGTGTCTGTCGATGTTTTCTTGCCGAGTGCCGCCCGCGCGATTCAGCGGGTGTGTCGTGTCGGCGGGCTTGTACTTGGCGCAATACTGCTCCCACGAGATGGCGCGCTTGCGGCTCGCTTCATTCTCACGCTCCCTCATCTCTTGCTCACGTCGGCTGTAGGCTTGCAATCGCTCTTTCATGAACTCGCGCAGTGAGGTGGTTATCACAAGCGGGTCGACGGAGCCGTAGAACCGCCCGTAGCGGCCTGACTTGAACCTGTAGAGGAACAGCATCACCTCGGAGACTTTCAGAAAATGAAACTCCGACGCTATCACCCCGGCACACTCTTCAAGCGGCTTGCCTTGCAGCTTATCCCTGCAGCCGCAATACTCCGACAGGTTGTAGAGCTGCGGCACGAGCCACGCCGTGGCCGTGTTGCTGCCGTAGGCCCTTTTGACGGCTCCCAGCGTGGGGTAGTCGCCAAAGAAACAATTGGCGGCGTTGGTGCATATCTGTTGCTGCCTGCCGGGATTGAACGCGGCGACAAACTCCTTGCGGTCACCGTACCTCTGCACCATCATCCTCTGCGAGCAGGCGGGCAACGGTGCTGGCTGCGTCTTCGGCTCTCTGCCTTGCCGTTGCATTATCTGGCCTATCTGTTCCATTTGCTGTGCTGTTATATTGTTTTTCCCTGTTGGCCCATGTCTTGAGCCGCCTTGACAAGTCCCACGTCCGCTCAAGCTCACAGCGCATCTTGGTCTTGCTGCGGTTTGGCTCGCTCCAATACTCAAAGAAACACCTGATGAGCTCTTTGCCATACACCGGGACGAAAGGCACGAGTGAATCGTAGAAAGCCGCCTTACGGCCTTCTAAGAGAGTAGCGACGTCAGTCGCGGCCTTTTTCTTTGCACTAACGTTAGTTAGTGCTTCTTTTTCTATATCTATATCATTAACACTATCATATACATTATCTGTTAGGTTTGTTAGGTTTGTTAGCCCTTGTTGTGGCTTGTTAGTTTTGTTAGGCTTTGTTACGGCTTGTTGTGCCTTGTTAGCTTTGTTAGGCTTTGTTAGGTTTGTCGGGCTTTCAGCCTCTTCTGCCTCATCGCCGCCCTGCCCTTGACTGCCGTCGGCCGCTTCCCCGCCGCCATAGCGCGAGGCCATGCCCTTTTTGCCGGCCTCACTCCGCCTCTTTACGGTCTCGTCATACTTCGCGTTGTTCGCGTCTATCTCTTTCCTCATGAAGGAGAATGCCATCTTTGCCAGCGGTTTCAGTTCCGACAGCCTCCCCGACGCGGCATACTCTATTATCGCGTCGTAGACTTCGAGCCTGACCTCCGCAGGGAAATCCCTTAGCACCTCCTGCCAGTCACAATTAAAGACAAAATTCTTTCGCATACGCTTATTTTCGTTTTAGGTAGTCGCGCACCTCTCGCACAAAGTCGTCGAGCGAGCGGCAAACCACGTATTTATACTCTCCGTCGCCACACACAGCCTGCTGCCACCATCGTTGGCTTTGGCTCTGGCGTCCTGTGGCCGTCTTCATCTCAATGAGCAGCGCGCCATGTTGGCCGTTGCTTTTGAGCAGTATCAGGTCGGCCACACCGGCAACGACGCCCTCGGCCTTGAGCTTTGCACCCGCCACGGCGTCGCGCCGCCCGCCGTTGGGCACGGCGAAAAGCCTGCCCCGCAAATGGGAGTACTGCAGGTTGAACCACCTCACGCAAGCCTCTTGCAGCCTGTGCTCGGCATCACCGCATCTTCGCCGCGCCTTCAAGTTGGATTTTTCAATCAGTTCGTCAAGCCTCATCATCTGCACTGTCAAACAGTTTTCGCCTTTCACTCTCCGCCCGTTGCTTGCGCCACCGGGCATAATGCTCCCTGTGCTCGGAATAATACATCCGTTGCCTAAAAAGCCTCGCTTCTCTGTTGCGCATATACCGCTCGTGGTCGAGCCTCTTGCGCCGCTGCATTGCTGTTTCCATAGTGGCTGCAAAAATTAAAAACCAAGAAGTAAAAATGGGCTGCGCGGTGTCAGTCAAATGCAATTGTCTTAACTCCTTTACTCCCTAACTCCTTAACTCCTGATTCCTAAAACGGCAAATCGTCGTTCTCCTCCGCCTGTTGCGGTTGTGGCGGCTGCTGAGGCTGTGGCCCCTGCTGAGGCTGTGTAGGCTGCTGCCCTTGCTGGTGGTCAGCCTTTTCCCCGTATGGCTCAACCTTGTATGCCCTCAGCGTGTTGAAGTACTTGAACTCGTTGGTGCCGGGGTCTTGAAATTCCCGTCCTTGGATGTCATAGCTCACCGTGACGGCATCCCCCGGCTTGTAGTTGTCAAGCTGCTTCATCAACTCGCCGCTGAACTCAAAGCTCGGATAATTGTCATACTTCGGCTCGCCCGTCACCGGGTCGTATCTCTTGGCGTCGACTACAAGCAGCCTTTTGTAAAAGCTCTTGCCGCTCTTGCCCTTTATCTCCTGCACGGGCGTTATCTTGTGTATGCGCCCCGAAATTGTGTTGCTCATATATGCTGCCTTTTTTGTTAGGAAACTCAATATAATGTAAATGCGCCCCCGCTCCAATCGAATGGCAGCACCACAGTTGTGCGGCGGGGGATGTGCAGCCTGTCTTCACAGACAGATTGCGTCAGGAGTAATGATAATGATTTTATTAATAGCGCAACCTATCTTCACAGGCCGGTTGCGCCGGTACACTTTAAAAACAATCAAATATTGCCTATTATGGTTGGCTAAAGTTCACCCGCACCGATTCGGTCGGCGGCATCGCGCCGTCTGCGGGGGATGTATTTTGCGCGCAGTGGCTTCGCTTTCGTGCATTGCCCTATATGCCAAAGAACGCAGTTGTTCAGCGCGGAGGCCCGGGGAATCGAACCCCGGCCGGGCCCGCGCGCCCGGGCTTCTTGATTTGCAGCGCGCTCCCATGCCCCCGTATGCGGGCGGCCTTCACAGGTGGCCCGCAAAAATAAAAGTATATGTGTCGATTATGGATGAAAAATACTCATCGTGCACGCTTGCACGCCAATCAAACTAACTTATGAAAAACTAACTTATATAACTATCCTTGCCATTGTACGCTGACGCCTGCTGCCATGCACTGGCCACGGCAAAGCGCCTGCCGCCATTGCGTTGCCGGCCTTGCTTACATCACCACTTACGCATGGTCATGCCGATATTATCAATCCTGCCATGCCGGTTATTATCGCTGCCAAGCACAATGCCGGAACGTATGGGGCGTGGGCCTTCATGTTGCATAGTTCACTCATGTTGTCCTCAACCAGCTCTTTCATGCTTCCAACATTGTCAATGTCCTAATTACGCTGTTTAGTTCATAGTGCCGTAGGGTCTGCGCACGCGCTCACGGCGTCAAGCACCTCAACGGCGGCGAGGGCGCGCTTTATCTCTGCTTTAGAGTAGCACAGGGGCGAGTTCTTGGCCGTGCCGCGACGCCTCGGCTTTATCGCGCCCATCTTCACGAGCTTCTTGAACAGCCCGCGGTCGGCGTAGGTCATCTTCAGCCATTTCTCTACGTCTGCCTTCCTTATCAGGTCTTGCGCGGGCTCGTATGCCTTCACCGCGCCCATGAAGCCCACCTGCACGTATTCAGACAGCAGGCGGTTGAGCCTTGAAAATTCCATCACCACCTTCATGCGCAGCCCTCCCGTTTGCCAACCACCGTCACGCCGTCGATGGCGCCTTTCGTGCCACCATCAAATTGGAAAAACTTTCTCGTCTTCATCGTTCTTGCGATTTAGCTTTTTGTACGGATAAGCCTATCCGTTGTTGATTACTCTCACTTTCTTCGTCACGCTGTCTACGCTCACGGAATATTTCCTATACCCCGCCTGCATGTTCAGCTCGCCCGCCTTTGTGCGTAGCGATGGCACCTTCACGTCGTCCAACGAGAACGTGAGGATGTTGCCGGGCTCTATCCTTGAGAAGATGTCCTTTAGCCCGTCTCTTCTCAGTCCATACTTTTTCCTTTCCATATTCACTGCTTGTTTTTATTCGTGGTGCAAGCGGGAATCGAACCCGCAGCCTCAACCCGACGCCATTAGCCGCCGTTGCACCTACCTTGATTGTGGCAAGCCGTCTTAACTGTTTTGCCCCTTGGGGCATCCGTTGAGGACGCCGCCCCTGTATTCATCGGCAAGTGTATCCACCCTACTTGCCGCGCAGCTCTCTTGCAACCCTATTGCCATAACGTTCTTATTGTTTTTTATTTATTATTGTTTACGTTTAACTGTCAGGCATTCGTTGCAGTCAGCATTTTGCAATACCTTTGCAGTGACACAAAACACCACTAAAAAATGAAAACAAAAGAATGGTACATTGAGCAAGTCAAATTATTGCGCTCTGAACTCGACGCCGCTTACAACGCCGATACCAACGTGAGCGACGATTTCGAACAGCATGAGACAACCGCAGCAGACGATGTGGTGCTGCGCCTCATCATGCTCATCTATTCGTATGACAAAAACTTGCCTCTCAATATCGACGCCGCCAAGCTCAGGGAAGTCAGATTTATTCCGGCTTGGGAGAGCCGAAACGTTGCCGAACGGCGGAAAATTGAGCGGGTCATGGATGCCTTCACTGAGTATCTGTCCGACCTTGCTGACGATTAGTATCGGGGCGACCGTAAAACAACGCCCTGTAACTTTTGTATTGCTCCCTCACCATCGCGGGCAAGTCTCCTAACGTGTCCGCGATGTCGATGTCCATGTTCTCTACTGACAGCGAAAACGTGGGATATCCATCACCTTTCTCGGGGATGTTGAACTCAATCTTTACTTTCTTCATAGCTCTTTGTTATTTGTTTTATAAAACTGCTCGGCGCGTACGGCACAGATGGATGCCAAGCACCGCGCCTCGCCATTGTGGTGCAAGCGGGAATCGAACCCGCAGCCTCAACCCGACGCCATGAGCCGCCGTTGCACCTACCTTGATTGTGGCAAGCCGTCTTAACTGTTTTGCCCCTTGGGGCATCCCTTTCTCTCGCCATGGTTAAACACATCGAGGCTTTCGCCCCGTCTTCAATCCCATAATGTTTTTCAGATAGAAAAACGCCTCTTTTGTGCCAATATGCCAAAGACCGATGCCCCTTGATTGGGCCAAGTGGTGCAACTCAATTCGATTGCAGGGCCGCGTCTCAGGTCGCGCCCGGTTGCACCTAGGGGGTTACCATGTCACCCTTTTTCGTCTGTTGCCTACCCATATATGTGAATCACCGCGCCGTCACTGCATGTCCTCCAGGCTCTCCTTGCCCAATGCCCACGCCAAGGTGGCGAACATCGCGCCCCCTACGATATGCCACCACGCATTGCACATTATTCCCACCGCCACGCTGACTATGGCGTACAACGCAATGGATATTGCGCCAACAAACCTAAAATTCACCTTCATATCGTTTCCCCTTTCCGCCGGTTGCCCGGCTGTTTCTGTTGCCTTTCTGCGGGCCTCAACTCTGAAGGCTATTTGCTTCGCAATCAATATCCGCTTTACAAACTCACGGTCGTATTTGTTCTTTGGAAAGAACACCGCCCCGTTGTACGCGTTTGGGTAAGCCTTTATCGCAGTCAACTCCGCCACCATCGCTACCAGTCCGCCGAGTGTTGCGGCGGTCTCTGGCGTTGCCTGAGCTACTATTACTTTTGCCTTCATGCCCTTTGTTATTTTTATTTATTATTATTAACGTTTAACCCACAGACACACTGCAATGTCAACCTAAATTGATACATTTGCAAATGTGTTACCGTTTACGAGTGCAAAGATAAGCATTTTGGTTTGTTACACAAGAAATACGAAACCTTTTTGGTTGTTTTTAATATTAATTAAGATTCAAGGGTATGGAAATTGTTGCCTCCAAGTTAACTAACTTCTTTAAAGATAAAGGGTTAAGTCAAAAAGACGTTGCAGAGCTAATGGGCACGTCTTCTGCATACATAAACGCCATCTTAAACAACAGGAAAGATGTCGGAAAAAAGCAGGCCGCGAAAATGGGAAACCTTTTTGGTTTGTCCGCTTCATGGCTTCTTACAGGCGAGGGCGAAATGTTTACAGCTACTGATGCACCCAAATCACCACTCGCAAAAGATGATAAAGACGGCGTTGCCCCTTCCAATTTCCATGAAATAACATATTTTCCCAACGTCGACGGCTCCATGGGTGGTGTGCAGTTCATGGATAACTCAGCCGAGACGCGCGAGGTAATAGTAATACCCGGGTACTCTGACTGCAAGCTCGCCATCAACGCATACGGTGATTCCATGCATCCGCTAATCAAGAGCGGGCAAATCGTGCTGATGGCTGAATGGCAGGAGAGTTTCATAGATTGGGGAAAGATATACCTTGTTGTAACCAAAAGCGGCTATCGCGCCATCAAGCGGCTGTTTCCCGGGAGCGACGGCGAGCACATCACCTGCAAAAGCGAGAACGAAACAAGCCACCCGCCCTTTGAGGTGGAACGCGCGGACATCTTGAAAATCTTCATTGTCAAAGGGTGGATTTGCAGGGATGTGATTTAAGCCGCCCGCACCTTAAATCATGTTAAAACACGGCTACAACTACATAAAAAAGGCCGCTTTTGTTTGTATAGTACAAATAAAAATATTATCTTTGTAATGTTCAAACAAAAGTAATACAGCATGAAAAGAAGAGTAACATTAACCGAGGCTGAATTTGACTTAATCGAGACAGTCAGAAATTACAAAAGAAGCTACCCAAACGGCGACCCCAGATTAAGATGGGCTTTGTACACTATGTTTGCAGAACTACTCGATGAGCCTCTTGAAGACTAAACAACACGCCCCGCTGCTCTTGCGGCGGGGCATAAAAACATAAATGAATTATGGCAACAATGACACTAAAAAAGGAAAAGGCAGGCACAATGAAGGCGCAACTTAAAGACATACTGCTTTCCATATCATGGGCAGACCTCTCAAAAACCTATTTCGGAAAGTCCAACTCTTGGCTCTACCACAAGCTCGACGGCATAGACGGCAACAAGAAGCCCACCGAGTTCACAGAGGCAGAGAAAATACAGCTGAAAGGCGCGTTGTGCGACCTTGCCGACCGCATACGCCGCGCTGCAGACACAATACAATAAGCCCCGGTACGTATTACACCGTTGAACAAAAGCCGCCACCGGGCTTGTGGCGCACCGCCCTCCGCCATCTGGCGGGGGGCTTACCCTAAAACATACAGCCATGGCAAAAATGATTTTCACACCCGCCGCCCCCAAAAGATAATTCACGAATCTGTATAAACATCAAAAGGACAAAGACAATGAGAAAGGTAAACGCAATTATCGAAAGGGCGAGCGACGGTACATATAGCATCTACAGCGACGCCGATGATTTGGGCTATTTGGTAACGGGCACCGGGCAGACCGTAGAGGAAGCCAAAAAGCTTTTCGAGGGCGGATATAGCGACATTAAAAAATCATACGAGCGACACAATGAGCCGTTTACTGAGGTGGAAATGGTATACCAATACGACACGGCCGCATTCCTTGCCAACTACACAAAGGCTTTCACGCTTGCGGGGCTGTCGCGCATAACGGGCATAAACCAGGGGCAGCTGTCTCACTACGTCACGGGGCATCGCGTGCCATCTGCCCGCACAAAGGAGAAGATACAAAAGGCTATACACGACTTTGCAAGCGAGCTCCTGACCGTGCGCCTCGCTTGATGAGGCTCTTGAATACTAAACAAAACGCCCCGCTACCGGGCGGGGCTTAAAAAACAATACGACTATGGCAACAATGACATTAAAGGAAACGCAAAAGGGAACGATGAAAGCGCAGCTTTACGATTTGCTCATTTCCATCTCGTGGGCCGACTTATCCAAAAGGTACTTTGGCAAGTCAGGCTCTTGGCTCTACCACAAGCTCGACGGCATAGACGGCAACAAGAAGCCCACCGAG
>ENA-OVGE01000453-OVGE01000453.1-human-gut-metagenome-genome-assembly--contig:-NODE-453-length-39114-cov-8.221665_pt1 | contig 39114 bp, 39 predicted proteins | sample MGYA00237769_ERZ505417 | MGnify/ENA primary metagenome ERZ505417 (study PRJEB26158, sample SAMN06016403) | human gut metagenome | biome: human gut; feature: ankylosing spondylitis patient; material... | reverse complement strand
TCGAGAAATGATGATTTGAGTTAGGTGGCTATAAAGTAGAAAAATAGGCGTTAAGCTAAATTTAATGATCTAGTAGCAACATTTTTCATAAACTTAGCGATAATTAAAATAATCTAGATAAATAAATTCGATAGTAATGAAAGGGATGATTAATATCGTTAAAGAGCAAAAAAGTTAGATTAGTGTAATTGATTATAATTATATGATATAGAATATTATATGATACTAAGCATCTTGAAAAAATGCTTCTAATTTGATACTATTAGTTCATCAAAAGAATAGAGCAAACTAAAAAACATGGAAAAAATAGCTGATTTTTATAAAATCACTAACCTAAATAGGTTAGTAAAAATGTACTCTTAAGTGAATTCGAATAACTATTAGTGTAGAATCCCGCATCAATCCCCACGAATTTGTAATTTACATTTTTCATGGGAATTGACCTAAGAACTACTTAGAAAACAAAATAAGAAATAAAAAATGAGACCTTGCGTTGAAAAATGCAGGGTCTTTTTGTTTGGTAAAAAACATGACTTCACATAACAAAAACCTTGTATTTAAGCGGTTTTCCGTTAGTTAAAGCATATTATTTTCTAGCTATTTTTCTTGCTTTAAAAATGAAAATAAAAAAGAAAAAGAGAGAGTTTTTTATAATAAAAAAACTTGGAGCTACGGGGAGATAATTGCGAAAATAGCGGGGAATTGGTTAAGAATGATCAGGATTAAAATGCCGAAAGCCTGTATTTATGCGGGTTTCCGGCATTTGTTTTATCAAATGGCTCTAGTTTGGCTCTATTTGCGTGCGAAGTAATGGAAGGAGAAAAAATGTGGAAAAGTAATAAAATTGCAATATTATATTCTGTGATTACTTTATTTACAACTTTTATCTTAGGGCAAATATTATTAATTATATATCCTGATGGTAATACAACTGGCTCATCAGTATTGTTTATTTTGATGAATCTTATTCCAATGATTGTTGCTATATTTTTTTCTAAATATGAGAAAAGAAAAAATGTATTAAAGGACATGTTTTTACAGCGTGAAAAATTGACACCATATCTTTTGGCAATGGGTAGTGTTATTTTATACTATACCGTTTCCATCATATTAAGAAATGTAGAATTTACAGGTGGAACACTGTTGGCTTTATTAGCTTATATTCCTTGGACGATATTACAAGGTGGTCTTGAAGAATGTGGCTGGCGGTGGTATCTACAAACAAACTTAGAAATAAATAACTTTGCAGTTAAAATGTTTGTAATATCTATAATATGGTTTTTGTGGCATATACCTGTATATCGATTACCTTGGATAACAGCAGGTTCATCAAATTATTTGATTTTTTACTTAATGATATTAGGTAATACTTTTATGTTTGGTGTAATAAAAGAAAAATCCAAAGGTGTTTTGCCATGTGTTGTAGCACATATGTTAATAGATTCTTTTGCAGTATTAATGCTAGTACAGAGTAATTTGATGCCAATAATTATATTGGTGTCAATAGAAATACTATTTAGCTGCCTTTGTGTTAACTTAAAAGAGTAAATAACAGCGTATGAGAAAAAATAAACATGTCAATAAGATGAATTCAAGTTTGTTGGACCAAATAAAAGTGGACTTGACTTATTCAAATCCCAAAAGCGATGTGTTTAAAATTTAAATACATCGCTGCTTCAATGATGTAAATAATCCAAAGAGAGAAATGCTTGCAGAACTCATGAAGGAACTCAAAGATGATTCATCAGTCTCAATGGATATTAAGAAAGAAATAGATGAATTTGATTGGGAGTAGAAGAAATGAACCCCTGTATTAGTGAGGGGTTCATTTTATAATGAATTCTTTTTAAAGTAGAATAAGCAGTTCTTGCCATGCTTGCTTTTTTCGACAAGTCCATCTTTTTCTAACTTATTTAAATGATTCGATATAGTTGACTTAGATAAGTGAGTAAGTTCTACAAGTTTAGTTAACGTAATAGGCTCTAGATAGAACAGAGTATAATCTATTACTGTTTCTAATATAGTTCTACTTGAATGATCTAAATCCAATTGTGATTGTTTCTTTTGATAATAATGATATTGATTAACTTTGTCAGTGAGGTCGTCTAAATAATCTTCTAAACCAGTTTTTAATATATCTAAGAATTGTAATACGAAGTAAGTAATATCACCTTTGTTTCTTACATCATTGGTCATTTTAAATGCCTCATAGTAATCTTTTTGTCTATTTTTACATGCAATAGAAAGTCTCAATGCAGCTATAGGATCCAATACTTTAGATAAATAGTAACTTGAAATATAACGTGAAAGACGACCGTTCCCATCATAAAAGGGATGTATGTAACCAAAGAAATAGTGGAACACAGCAGCTCGTACTATATAAGGAAGAGAGTTATCATTTAAAATAGATAAGGCGGAGTTCATTGCTTCAATGATTTTGCTTTCAGGATATAATCCTCTATGAATAGTTTTGGTTGATGATACAACATTCACTATTTCTTTTCTAAAAATAACACCATCAGGGATATTGTCAGGGTTATCCCTTTGTATATCTACTAGTAAAATATCGTTATATAATTCTCTTAATTTTGAAGTGTCTGATATGGGTGTGAATTCTTTTTCTTGAAAAAATATATCTTCATATTTTTTTACCATACCATAGAATCTTTTATATTCTTTGGGCTTTTCAATATTAATTAATTCAGTGATTTCTTTTTTTGTACTTACAACACCTTCAATTTCATTACTAATCATAATTTCTTCAATAAGAGAATGATATATCTCCCATGTTTTAATCAAATGTGTTTGGGAATCAAATCTTTTTTGGATAATTTTACTATTAAGGAATTGTATTTCTTCAAGAAGTACAGTTAATTCTTTATTGATACAGAGAAATGAAGGATTATCGTTGATTTTAATTGAAAAATGGACAGTATTCATAGAATTTAGTCTATTGTCGTACAATTTCTTTTCATCAATACCATTGATGTAATTTGCTTTGAATAATGATAAATATTTCATATAATCACCCCTTTTAATACATATTATATGAATATAAACGTAAAATACAAGTAGAATTACGTATATAGATTATCAAAAATGTATTTTAAACGTAAAAAAATATATATTTTAATATCGTTAGCACATAGTAAACTATTATCTTGTTGTATACAAAAAAATATATCTTTGTAAATGACCTTTCTCATATTCTATTTCTTATTGTCTGTATATGATAAATAATCCTATAGAGATGAGTTAAGAATTAAATGAGTAATTATTAATGAACGTTACTGAAATCAGACGCCTAGCTCATATGGTAGGAATTACAACAACAGAACTTACACATGATTTTATTAAAGAACAGGTAGGAGATAAGAAAGTTTCTTCTCGCACTTTCAGATGGAGTGGATTTCTTCTGTAGTTGTAGCTCTTTTAATTAAAGCAATTGCTCATCGGTTGGTATGTGTCCATGTAAACCATGGTTTATTTAATAAAGGTGAACAAAAAAATGATATCAAAGCACATCATAATGCAGGTGGATTACCTGAATATATGAACTTTGAATTAGTAAAACCACTATGAATTCTATTTAAGTATGAATTATGTATTGTTGGTGAAGAATTAATTTTTTCAAATGGTATACCTTTTGCTATTCACAGGACCAAGTCTAGGAAGTGAATCATTCATCTTTCATTTATTTATGATAATGCTAAAAAGAGTATAAAAATTTTACACCAAATAATACTAGTGTAAAAAGAGTAAAAGTAATTAAAGAGAAACACTAATTATGATATTTGAGTATTAGTGAAATAAAATGACAAAAATTGTCGATTTTAAATGAAATAAGCAATCTTTTTTTGTGAAAAAATATAAGTTAAATATTGATTTTAAAGTATTAACATATATTAACAAAATAATTATAAGTAACTATTTGTACAAATAGGTCATTTTGTACAATTTGTATTTTTTGCAAACGCTTTACATTCAAAAAAATTGGTGATATAATTCTAGTTGAATGGAATGCAAAATAATATATATTGAGGAGGGAAATTATGCATAAAAACCTATTTAAGAAATTTGGGGCATCATTCGTAGCACTTACACTTGCATTTTCTAGTGCTTCTGCCGTAAGTGCAACAGGAGATACTTCTGAATTTCAACCAAAGATAACTTACAGCAATGGTAATTATACTTTTGCCAAGTTATCTCATCCGGACAAAGCAGTATCTACACCTGATGGTATCGTTGATTACCTAGGTGGTGGAAATGTTGGTATCACTGGGGAAAATGGTGCAACAGGACAAGGCGATCAGGGACAGAGTTATGCTTGGTCTGCAGCATCTTATGGTGATTGGATGTATGTTGGTACTTGTTATGCAGCAATGGGTAATACATTAACATTAATGGATACTACTCTTGGCGATAAGTTCGACAAGGATGTTATGACTGCTGCACTTAAAGCAATGTTCAATGGAACATTCTTCTATGGACATGAAAAAGAAGATGGTACTCTAGATGAAGATTCTGATGGTATTCTTGTAAAAGTAAACGTTAAGACTGGTGAAACTAAATTATTAATGTCTAAGTCTTTAAATGGTAAAGGACCACTTTTCAGAAACGCCATGCGTTATAAGGATAAACTTTATTTCTGCGGCTCTGTACGTAATAAAGGTGCTAAGGCAGGTTTACCTAGCATTTATTGCATCGATCCTAAGACAGATGATATCAAGTGTGTCTACACTGGTATTACTCCACAGGAACTAGGGGCTGCATATAAAGAAGGTATCAGTACTGGTATCCGTGGTATGACAGAATTCAATGGTGAATTCATTGCGAGCTGTGTTGGTGTTGATGGACCTTATATCTTAAAGTCTAAAGACCCATCAGCAGGTCAGTCTTCATTCAAGAAGATTGCAACTAAGAAGGATTTATTTAACTATCCTGCATATCATTATACAGATAGTATCTATGGTGGTTCTATCTGGGAAATGGTAGAATTCAATAACAAGCTTTATGTTGCTTTATGTACTGGTACACCGGAAAACAAACCTGATGAACATACAATGCAGTCATTTGCGATTGTATGTGGTGAAGAAAAAGCAGACGGCTCTTGGACATGGAGACCAGTTGTAGGTGATAAAGCAGATGGAGCTAAATATACATTCGGTATCGATCCAGAACGTACACGTGCTGGTGCATGTAACATGTTAGTATACAATGATCATCTTTATATTGGTGAATATGAAGATATCGAAATCGCATTAGAAGATGTAGTATTTAAAAAGAATGTAGAATTCTTAGCTAAGAACTTAGAACAGTCTGTAAGTCTTTATCGTATGGATAAGGATGAAAACATGGAATTAGTTGTAGGTGATGCAACTAAGATGTTCCCTAAAGGTGGCATTTCTGGACTTGGTTCTGGATTTGGACATCATGAAAACCAGTATATCTGGCAGTCTACTGTATTTGATGGAAAGATGTACTTTGGTACATTTGACAGCAGCAGCTTATTACAGCCTATCGGACAGTTCACAAATGGTGATTTGTTAAAAATGTCTAAAGAAGAATGGAAATCACAGATGAATTATCTTAAGGTTTTCATTGAATTATTATTAAGCAAGAATGCTGAATATCCAACTCAGCCAATTACAGTCAATGAAACTGATGGAGCTAAGGTTGATGAGGATACTGAAGAAGCTGATTTAACTGCATCTGAAAAGGTACAGAAGGCGATTGAATCTGCATCTAAGAGATATAGTGGGGCACAGGCTGCATCTGCTGCATCTAATGATAATGTAGAAACTATTAAACTTACTGATGATCAGATTAATTCACTTGTAGAAGGTCTTGAAGATGGCTCAATTCAGGCAAACAGCTTAGATGATGAACTTTCAAATGATGTATTTACACTTGTTTCTGGTATGGATCCTCTTGCATCTTCATTAGATAAAAAAGGAACTCAGAACTTTGTGAATGATTATGCTGAAGTTTATGAATTCTATACAGAATTTGCTTCACAGTTACCTGAAAAGTTAAAGAAATTATTTGAAGATTTCCTTACAATTACTAAGAAAGATAACTTAATCGCATTTGGTAAAGTATTAAAATATCTTTCTAAAGCTCAGCGTGGATTTGATATGTATACATCAGCTGATGGTGAATCATTCACAACTATTACTACAAATGGTTTTGGTGATCCATATAACCATGGTCTACGTGCTTTCGCAACAGGTGATGATTGGATGGCTATTGGTACAGCTAACCCATTCTATGGAACACAGTTATGGAAGATGACTTCTCCAGTTAAGAAAGTTGAACCAACAACACCAACTGAACCAGAAAAGCCTAACCCATCTGAACCAGAAAAGCCTAACCCATCTGACACAGAAAAACCAAATATTACGGTTACCCCATCTGATTCAGATAAAAAAGATACTACAACAGTAACAACTAAAACTGATGATAAGAAGGGTACAGCTAAGACTGGTGATTCAACTGATGTAACTACATCATTATTCGCTACTATTGGCTCACTTGCATTATTAGTTGGCTTTGCATATGTACTACGTAAGAAGAAAGTCAGAGCATAGTCATTAACTATAAAAATAGTATTCAAAATATAAAACAGCTTGTTGGATTCTATCAATAGGCTGTTTTTGTTTTGTAAGCATTAATTAGATTGGCGATAATAGTGAGAGAGATGCTATACTAGATATATAGAGTGATTCAACGGGAATATAATTATGAACTACAATAATATTGATTATATGGAGAAGAATGCTCCAGCAACAAAAGAAGATATACAATATGTAAAAAAACAAATCAATGAAACAATTCCTAAATTGTATAAGGAAGTTCTGAGTTATTCTAACGGGATTTCTATGAGTCTTTGTGTACTTTATGATACTTCCACTATTATTGAAAGTTATGAATGCAATGAATTTTCTATTAATATGCCTGGTTATATCAGCATTGGAAATGATAATGGAGACAGAGAACTCATTATGAAGGCGGAGAAAGAAACAACAAAATGTGGCTTCTTAGATGCAACAGAGATAGGAAATTCTGAAGTAGAAGAATGGTTTGATTTTAAATCATGGGTAGAAAATGGTTGTAAAATAGAAGATGATGAGGAGGATTCAGAATATGGAAAAGTCTATATTGTGAAAGTTCCAGATGATAAATTAAAGTTCCTGGCCGAAACAAAGAAACTCTTTGCATTACCTTTTTCAACAGGTGTCCTTTATAAGAAAATAAATCATTTGCCATGTGCCATAGTGGATGATATGAAAGAAGCACTGGCTGATACTATTATCAAAAAGACATCACATCCTGATTGTTTTGAGTATAGAAATAAATGAGGAAATAATTATATGACAAAAGAAGAAATAATTACTAGATTATAGAAGGCAGCTAAAGAAGATGAAGAATATTATATGGATGATGATTTGATTGATGCAATCAATGAATATCCAGAACCTTTTGAACTTGTAGAACCTATTCTAGAAATTATAGGAACTCATCCTAGGATTGATTTTGGTATGCCAGGGGATCTCGTTCATTTTTTAGAACAATTCTATAATCATGGATATGAGGAATTATTAGTTTCTTCAGTAAGAAAGAATCCTACAGCACATAATATATGGATGGTACATCGTTGTTTTAATGATGTGAATAATCCAAAGAGAGAAATATTTGTAGAACTCATTAAGGAACTTAAAGATGATTCATCAGTCTCAAGGTATATTAAGAAAGAAATAGATGAATTTGATTGGGAGATTTAGAGAGTAAAAGAAATGAACCTTTGCATATTCTACAGCCTTTTGTATACGTGTATCTGAGGTGACGCGGACCTATGACTCTGCCACCTTTTAGGTAAACGTATAACTTATTTATGTAATTTTCAGCGAATAATTTCTTTGTTTAGATAAAAATTGATAAATGTCATTTTTGTAATAAATGAAATTCTAAAGATATGCGGTATTTTCATCAAGAACTGATTGAATTCATCTTTAGACTAAGTAGTAATAACATAATTACGATGCATTTCAGTTCAAGCGTTCTGAGAGTAGGGTGCATCAGAAATAAATCCTATTGTGATATAGGCATGCCTATGTAATATTTCTTTGTGATAGACTTAACGATAAGAAATACTGATAAGTAAGATATTGTCTCTTTTTTGTAGTATGAATGTATATAGAGTGGATTTATAACATGATTGACACCTTATATGACACCATATTATAATAAGAACAGGAGAAATGAATTATGTCGAAATGGGATAAACTAATTTTGAAGATTAGTGCATTATCAAAAGATTTACGTTTTTCTGAATTGAGAAAAGTATTGGAGAGTTATGGATATGTAATGAATAATCCTAAAGGAGGAAGCAGCCATTATAGATTCAGAAAAAAAGGGTGTATGCCTATCACAATACCTAAACATCAACCAATAAAAAGAGTATATGTTGAAATGGTAAGATTAATTATAGAAAAAGAGGAGAAGAATAATGAAAACGCTCAATGATTATATGGCTTTACCTTATCGTTTAGAAATAGTAGAAGATCAAGAAGAGGGTGGATATGTTGTTTCTTATCCTGATCTTCCAGGTTGTATCACTTGTGGAGATACAATAGAAGAGGCCATGAATAACGCAAAGGATGCAGAGAAAGCATGGATAGAAGCAGCATTAGAAGAAGGTATTGAGATTAATGAACCAGATAGCATTGAAGATTATTCTGGACAATTCAAATTGAGAATTCCTAAGACTTTACATAGAACACTTGCTTTGCATGCTAGAAAAGAAGGAATCAGCATGAACCAATATTGCGTCTATCTCTTATCTAGAAATGATGCATTACTTTCAAAATAGAACATCATCACTTAAACACATACAAGAACATCATCACTTAAACACATACACTTGTATGTGTTTTTGTATATAGAAATTAAATTTCAATATTCAAGGTATTAGCTGAACATATATTTCGATTGATAATTTACATTGTTTTTATTTGTCTAAAATGCGAAAAATCTTTTTGTCACCAGCCGGTGCAATTAAGCATGATGGAATCGTACCATCTATGTCTTATAAGTAGTTCATTGGTATGTGGGCTTGGGACGCTTATAAACAGGTTGTAGCTACTACTCAGTTTGATCCAGAATTAGCTAAAAATAATATTAGAGCATTATTCGATTACCAGATCACTAAAGAAGATGCTGTTTGTCCACAGGATGAAGGTGCTATCATTGATTGTATTTACTATAACCAGAACGAAGACCGAGGCGGTGATGGAGGAAACTGGAACGAACGTAACTCTAAACATGCACTTGCTGCATGGGCAGTTTAGAGTGTTTATGAAGCAACTGGTGATAAGGAATTCTTAAAAGAAATGTATCCTAAGTTAGTTGCATATCATAACTGGTGGTATAAGAACCGTGATATCGATAAGAATGGTATTGCTGAATACGGAGGAATGGTTCATGAAACATGCTATGACTGGCAGAACTATGAAAACCCTCTAACTGGTGAAAGCTATTATATCGGTGAAGAAGTAGAAGGTTTTGGTAAGATCGTTGGTGTACCATCTGCTGATGGAAATTAGTTACCTCTTTTTTATTTCAATTTATTTCTCTATTTCATAGATGTTTCATATATGGCGGATATGATGAAGAAAAGGAGATGATAAAAAATGAAATTAATAAGAAAAGTAATGATGTTAGGAGTAGTATGCTTAAGTATTGCACTAGTAGGATGTCAAAATAAGACAGAGGCTCTTACAAGTTCAGTGACTATTAAGGATAAAACAAGTTTTAAGCCAATGAATGAGACAATAGATTATAAAGAAGATTATGTTTATGAGTATCTAGGTCTTAAATTCAGCTTGTCTCAAAATATAAAAGAGGCTATGAACAATAAAAGTCTTGTTATGCTTGATTCTCAAAGTGCTTTAAATGAAGAACTAAGATATGCCTTTTTATCTTTTAATAAAGTTTCTCGTAGGCAGCAGGATGCTGTTGTTCAAAATATGAACGAATATATGGAGTGGGAAAAGAACCTAGAACGTTCAGGAACTATTGGAATGTATAAAAAAGGAATGTCTGAAAAAGAAATAACAGAACTGACTCAATGTACATATCATAAAAAAATAGGTATTTCTCATGATGGACAGTATTCTTATTACATAAGTTATCAGAATGATACATTTAAAAGAGAACTGGAACAGTGTCATATAGAAATTATTGATCGTTTAGAAGAGAATGATAATGGTTTTGTTTTAAAGGAAAAGAAGGATTTAGAAAATACAGAGGTTTTTAATGATTAAACGTTCTATTTATTATGTCACAAGAAAGAAAAAACGTTCATTGGTCATAATGATGATTTTAACGATTATTCTCTCATGTTTATATATTTCTTCCAGTATTACAATATCAGCCGCTCAGTTAGAAAAGACCATGTATGAAGCAGCAAATACGTCTCTATCGGTCACAAAGAAAGATCAATCATTATTTGACTATAGGGAATATAAGGAAATCAAACAAGCTAAAGGCTATACATTATATTATGAAGGTCTCATTCAACCAAGAAACCTTCATGCCATAGAAGCACAACAGTCAGTAAAAAGAGATGATTTGAGTGATGAATATAAGAACGTTATGTCTTATCTCGCAACGAATCAGACAAAATCTCATGCTTTATTTAAAAGTGGCAATTTTGTATTAAAAGAGGGCAGACATATTCAAGAAACTGATTGTAATAAGGTGATGGTTCATGAACAATTTGCGAAAAAGAATCATCTTGCATTACATGATTTTATAAATTTAGACAATAATAAGAAATATGAGATTATTGGTATTTTTTCTGGTAAGAAACAAGAAAGATATACAGGTTTAACATCAGATTTTAGTGAAAATATGTTGTTTATGGATTATTCTTCACAACAGACAAACAATGTTCATAAAATAATCATGTACTTTGATCATTTGAAGGATACCCGTTTAATGATGAAGCAATTAGAAAAAAATCATCCAGATGCTTTTGTTGAAATGGATACTAAGACATATGAGGAAACATTAGAGGCAATTACACATATACAATATATTATAAAAGTGATTGTATGTTCTTTAATTGTTGTTGCACTTGTCGTTCTTTCTTTAATTTTAATTTTATGGTTAAGAGAGAGACTTTATGAAATAGGTATTTTATTATCAGTAGGATTCCACAAATCGGAAATTCTTGGTCAATTTATTTGTGAATTATTACTTGTTTCAATACCAGCGGCGGTTCTTTCTTTTGGATTAGGTCATATATTCCTGAAATATGTGATCAATGTTTTATTAAAGAATGCATATTCTCTATTACTTAAATATGGATTCAGACAAGAAGGAATGACTTTTATAGGAAGTTATGGGATTCTAGCAGGTGTAATCATCATTTCAGTTATAACGACATGTGGAATGTTTTTAATAAAGAAGCCCCAAGAGATTTTATCAAAAATGAGTTAGGAGATTAATATGACTATATTAGAAATAGATAATGTAAGCTATCGCTATAAGAATACAAGAGAGAATATTTTAGAAGATGTGAATCAGACATTTGAAAGTGGCCAGTTCTATGCCATTATTGGTGCCTCTGGTGCAGGCAAATCAACATTATTGTCATTATTGGCAGGATTAGATGAACCACAAGAGGGACATATTCTTTTTGAACAAGAAGATATTAAACAAAAAGGTTATAGTTATCATCGAAGACATCATATTTCCTTGGTCTTTCAAAATTATAATTTGATTGATTATTTGACACCATTAGAAAATGTGAGATTGGTTGATAAAAAAGCATCTTCCTCAATATTGATCGAATTAGGCTTGAATCCAAATCAGATAAAAAGAAATGTTATGAAACTTTCTGGTGGACAGCAGCAAAGAGTTGCTATTGCACGTGCCCTAGCATCTAAAGCACCTGTCATTCTTGCAGACGAACCAACAGGGAATTTAGATGAGAATACAGCAGATGAAATAATCACAATATTGAAGAATATGGCGAAAGAACGCAATAAGTGTGTGATTGTTGTGACTCATAGCAAACAACTCGCTCAAAGTGCAGATGTTGTTCTAGAACTTAAGGATAAGAAATTACAGATTGTTTAATGGGAGAGAAGTATATGATAAAAAATGCATGGGCTTATGTAACAAGAAAGAAGCTTAAATCACTTATTATGATATCTGTGATTGCAATCATGTCTACATTAGGTGTATTAGGCTTAGCCTTAAAAGATGCCACAGATCTTTCGTCTAAGAAGAGTTTAGGAAATATCACAAATAGTTTTTCAATGGAAATCAATAGACAATATAATCCTGGAACGCCTAGAGGCGGAGGCAATGTAAAAGGACAGGATATTAGTCAGATTGCTCAGTGTAAAGAGATTGATTCTTATGTAAAGAGAATCAATAGTGTAGCGGATTTAGTGGATTATGATATTGTAGAAACACCTGAAACATTGGCTTATCAATCACCTGAAAGAGCAAAAAACTTTAAAAGTACAGTAATGCTTACAGGTGTAAATGATTCTTCAAAAGAAAATAAGTTTGTATCAGGGGCTTATAAATTAGTGGAAGGAGAGCATCTTAAAGCTGGTGATAGAAATAAGATTTTGATGCATAAGGATCTTGCTTTAAAGAATCATTTAAAGGTAGGAGACCATCTTAAAATCAAATCAAATTTATATGATGCGGATAATGAAAAGCAGGCAGATGAGATTGTTGAAGTAGAAATTAAGGGACTCTTTGATGGGCATAATAAGGGCGGCGCAAGTGCACCGCAGGAACTATATGAAAATACTTTAATCACTGATGTGCATAGTGCAGCACAGGTATATGGTGAAACAGAAAAGACAGCTGTTTATCAAGACGCTACTTTCTTTGTGAAAGGTCAATATGATTTGAAACAGGTCATCAAAGTATTAGAGAAGCTTGATATTGATTGGAAAAATTATGTTCTGATAAATGGTGCTTCTAATTATCCAGCTTTACAGATGTCTATTTCATCCCTATATGGAATGGCTGATAAATTATTTTATGGTGCATTGATTTTTGCTGGAATAGTTGTTGCGCTTCTTCTTATGCTCTGGCTTAATGCAAGAAAGAAAGAAATAGCTATTATGCTTTCTTTAGGTATGACAAAAATGAAAATTTTTGGTCAATTGATGACAGAATTAGTATGGATGATGATACCATCTTATCTTATTGCTTACTTTGTTTCTGGTGCTTTAGCACAGTCATTTGGTCATACAATCTTAAATGGGGTGACAGGAGATATAACTAAACAGCTAGCAAGTCAGGGCGTATCAAGTCAATTAGGAGCAGGCGCTGAAGTAGATGGCTTTAATAAGACACTTACGAGTCTGAATGTGCATGTTTCTAGTGATATGATGTTTATTGTTATTGGCTTCATGACAGTTGTACTTATTATGGCGTTGGTGATTTCTTCATTTAGAATTCTTAAAAATAAGGAAGAATCACTTATTTATACACGTTAATAGATAAATATATGTGTATAATATAAAAAAGGAGGGATAGTATGGATTTACTGATTGTAGAAGATGATCCTATAATTAGAGATGGTATGAGTGAATATTTATCAGAATGGGGCTATCATGTCATAGAGGCTAGGGATGGTCGTGAGGCTTTATCCTTATTTAATAAGGATATCAAGGTTGTTCTTTTGGATATTCAGCTTCCATTTATGAATGGATTAGATGTTTTAAAAGAAATAAGAAAAGAAAGTAATATCCCTGTTTTAATGTTGACGGCATTTAATAATGAAGAATACAAAATAGAAGCCTTTACTCAACTTGCTGATGGCTATATTGAAAAGCCATTTTCTCTGCCTGTCTTAAAAGCGAGAATAGAGGGACTTATAAAAAAGTATTATAGTTCTATAGAAATATTCAAATATAAAGATCTAGAAATCAATTTCACAAGTTATACAGCTAAAATAGATGGAAAAGTCATAGATAGTAAGCCTAAAGAATTAGAAATATTAAAATGTCTTCTTGATCATGAAGGGCAGGTTCTGTCAAGGATGCAGATTATAGATCAAGTCTGGAAAGAAACAGAAGAAATTCCTTACGATCGTGTAATTGATGTCTATATAAAGGAACTTAGAAAGAAGTTACATCTAGATTGCATATTAACTATTAGAAATGTAGGCTATAAATTGGAGAGATGATGAAAAAACTAAAGATATTTCCTAAAATGTTTCTCCAGATATTTTCTATTCTCAGTATTATTGTCTTATTGATTCATATCTCCATTTACTTGATATTTCCTAGAACTTATCTGGATACTAGAAAGGCTGATATTAATAAAACGGCGAATGAAATATCTCATAATCTAGAAGGTAAGGAAATCAATGAGATTGAAAGAACAATTGATTTGTATTCTAAAAACAGCGATATAAAAGTATTTGTGAGTCAAAAAAATAAAGACAATGAAGTAAAGGTTACAAAAGATCTGAATGTGAATTTGAACAGCCTCAATAATTCATTAATTATTGAGGAAAGACGTATTACTTTAAATGACGGGCATCAATTGTATTTGAAATTTATCTCTACTGCTGATATGGTGCAGGATGCTAAAGATTTAAGTTTAGGTTTTCTTCCTTATTCATTATCTATTTCTCTTTTATTATCTGCTATCGTATCATTAATCTATTCAAAATCAATTAAAAATAATATTGATGAAATTAAGAATGTAACTGATCAAATGATGCAATTAGATAAGAATGTCTGTTTAGTCCATAACAGTGATGACGAAGTAGGAGACTTAAAGAAGCAGATCAATGAACTCTATTTTACATTATTGAAGTCAATAGATGATGTAGAACTTAAAAATAAAGAAATTCTCGAACTTGAAAAACTTAAATATGAATTTTTAAAGGCTGCTTCTCATGAATTAAAAACACCTCTAGCAAGTCTTAAAATCATTCTAGAGAACATGATATATAATGTAGGAAAATATAAAGAGAGAGATGTGTATCTTGGACAATGTGTAGATATAGTGGATGATCTTTCAAAAAATATCTCTCAAATATTATCTATCTATTCAATAGATCATCTAAAGAACGATGAAGAAGATGTTATTATAAAAGATGTTCTTAAAGAAGTCCTGAATAAATATGAGTTGCTCGCATATCAGAAGAATATCGTAATCAATAACAAGGTTGGTTTAGAGCATATATATATTGGTAGAAATGCATTCAGTGTAGTTTTATCTAATTTAATAAGCAATGCGATTAAGTATAACTGTGATTATGGAAGAATAGATATAGGGATAAAAGAGAATTGTTTCTATATAGAAAATACCTGCCAGGAGAATCACATGGAATTAAAAAAAGATACAAGTCATGGACTTGGCTTATATATCGTAGGTAACCTATTAAACAATTATCAGATAGACTATCAGATTATTCAGACAAAGACCACGTATCTCTTTAAGATGAAGATACAATGATGTATAACATAGAATTAAAAATCACTCAAAGTAAGGATTCTGGAGGCAGCTCAGCTGCCTCTTTTCTTATACAACAAGCTACATAATAATGCACTAATTGGTATTGTTAATACAATATCAAGAGTACCAGTAATACCTTGTGACATTTCCATCGCAATGAAATCAGAATTTATTCACTGAGGATATTGAATCTGATAAGCAAGAAATGTGAGTAAAATTATCATAGAACTAGTGTTGAAAACAAATATGAAAGTATTAAATATTGTACCAACTATATCTTTTCCAATATTATCTCCATTCTTGAACACAAGAGTTTCATCTGCAGAATCTACATTTGTATCAAGATATTTCATATCTGTATCCTGATTCATCACAACTGTACTCTGAGTACTTGTCTGATTTGCACTTAACGCAACAACATGACTAAAAAATCATCCCTTCGTAAAACTTGTCTTAAGAAGTTATGAATAGAGATTGACATTTAATCTTACTTCAATATAATTACCATAGGTAATTACTAGTGGTAATTAAAAAGGAGGAGTATATGAATAGTCAAAAAACAAAGGAAATGTTGGATAGCTGTTATATCGCAAAAAGAATATTAGACTTATTACCAGAACTTCCTGAAGGTGTTCTTCCTTCGTATATTCGTTATTTAGAAACAGTTCTTAATTTAAAAGAAACACACGAAAAGGTAAAGGTATCAGATTTGAGTTCTGCACTCAATTTACCTAGACCAGGTGTAACACGTACTGTAGGTTTTATGGTAGAAAAGGGCTATTTAAATAAGATGTCTTCAAAAGAGGATGGTCGTGTCACTTATATTGAAGTAAGTGAAAAAGGACAGGCTCTATTTGAAAAGTTTAATAAGGATTATTTTGAAGACTTATCTCAAAGGTTAAGTGATATTTCTATTGAAGAAGCAGATTGTATGATTGAAACAATAGAAAAGTTTTATCAAGTGATGTGTGAAAGGAGAAAATCATAAATGAATTCAGATTTTACTCAGGGAAGTATTTTTAAGAAATTAGTCGCATTTATGATTCCTGTACTGGGAGCTTTAGTATTACAGGCAGCCTATGGTGCGGTTGACTTACTTGTAGTAGGGCGTTTTGGAACAACAGCAGGTTTATCAGCTGTTTCTACAGGAAGTCAGGTATTAAATCTTGTCACATTTGTGATCACTCAGTTCGCAATGGGTATTACAGTACTCATTGCAAGATATATAGGTGAAAAGAAACAGAAACATATAGGAGCCCTTATTGGTGGATCAACAATTCTATTTGGTATTGTTTCAGTTATTCTATTTATTATCATGGTTCTATTTGCAACGCCTATCTCTACACTGATGCAGGCACCTTTAGAAGCACTCAATCTTACTGCTACTTATGTAAGAATATGTGGTGCAGGTATTTTCTTTATTGTGACTTATAATGTTTTATCAGCTATTTTTAGAGGATTGGGCGATAGTAAGTCTCCATTACTCTTTGTGGCAGTAGCATGTCTTATTAATGTGGTAGGAGATTTAGTTTTAGTAGCAGGTTTCCATCTAGATGCAGCAGGAGCAGCTATAGCTACAGTACTTGCACAGGCATGTAGTGTATTATTTGCCTTAGGATTATTAAAGAAAAGAAAACTCCCTTTTGAAATACATAAACATGATTTTAAAATCAACCCTCACTGCATTCGTGCAATGAAGATTGGTTTACCTCTTGCATTGCAGGAATGCCTGACTCAGATCTCATTCCTTGCATTATGTGCCTTTATTAATCGCTTAGGCTTAGAGGCTTCATCAGGTTATGGTGTAGCCTGTAAGATAGTAAACTTTGCGATGCTTGTGCCTAGTTCTCTCATGCAGTCCATGGCTTCATTTGTGGCCCAGAATGTTGGCGCAAATAATGAAAAAAGAGCCAAGCAATCTATGTTTAGAGGTATAGGAATTGGATTATTTATTGGTGTTATTGTATTCTGTTTAGTAATGTTTAAGGGAGATATGTTAACAGGTATCTTTACAACAGAACAAGGTGTTATTAATCAGGGCTATGCCTACCTCAAAGGATTTGCATTTGAAACAGTTGTAACAGCAGTACTCTTTAGTATGGTTGGTTACTTCAATGGTCATGATCAGACACTCTGGGTTATGATACAAGGATTAATTCAAACACTTCTTGTACGTCTACCTCTTTCTTATTATATGTCTATTCAGCCAAATGCCAGCCTCACTCAAATTGGGCTTGCAGCACCAATTGCGACTATTACTGGTATTATCCTCAATGTATGTTTCTATATATATTTGAATAAGAAAATGAATTAGATAGCAGAAAATGCTGTCTTTTTTAGTATAATAGAAATACAAGTGGAGGTGCTTATATGGAATGGGAATATAATTTTTCTAAACGTGTATTAAATAGAGGTTTTAATTACTATCTAGATGGATATGTAGAGAATATATATATAAACGCTAAAAAGATTAAGGCGGTTGTTTATGGGACACATCGTTATCATGTAGAAATTGCATTAAATGGAGATAACATAAAAGAGATGTCTTGTGATTGTCCTTATGCATTAGATGGACACAATTGTAAGCATATGGCAGCAGTTCTATTTGAATGGGAAAGACGCGTAAGTCATCCAGAAATAGTTAATTCAGAAATCATTGATGATGCATCAGATGATGATATACGTTCTTTTCTTTTGCAGTTATTTAATGAAAATCCTGAGTTAGCAGAACGCTTCAACCAATTTGTATCAAAAGAAAACTCTATGGATGCAATGACTAGCGAATTATTTACGATTATAAATCATTACCAATACGCTCATAAATATATTAATATTGATAATACTGTGCCTTTCTGTGAGGACTATGAAAAATGCGTATTTAAGTGGTTTGATCTTTTGGAACAGAAAGAAGAATATATTAAGGCGATTCGTTTCTTAGCTGAGGCTTACAGTATATTAGACTCTCTTGATATAGATGAAGATGAACAACAACCTTATGCTTTGTCATATTATATTAACGAAGCATTTTCAGATCTTCTTCCTTATTTGAATATATCAGAAAGGAAAGAAATTTTTGAATTTTTGCGCCATCAATTTTATTCTATGAAAAATTATTCTTTTAAAATAGATCTTGTAGAGACTCTTCTCAGTCGTTTTATGGGAGACGAATATGTAAAGTTTCAACTTGATTTCGTAGAGGAACAATATGATTATTTTGGTAAGTATCCTACTGTATTTAACAGAGAATTTATGATTAATTCGGTTGTGAATGATTATCTTGAATTTTTAGAAAAGAACAACGCATCAAAAAAGGAGTTAAAAGATGTTTATAAAAAATATTGGAAATATGATTCTGTAAGAATGAGTTGTGTTAAAGAATGCATGTATGATAAAAATTATGACCAAGCTTTGAAATATCTTGATAAGTGTATTAAGCTTGACTATAAAGATCAGTCTCTTTATAAGCGTGATGTAGAGATGAAGAAAGATATCTACAAAAAACAAGGAAACAGAGAAGGCTACAGAGAAATGATAAAGATACTTGTCCTTGATTTCCGTGATGCTGGTATGGAAGAATATATAGAATTAAAAAATTTGTATACTAGTGAAGAGTGGATTAAGGAAAAAGATTCTATCATTAAACAGATCAATTCTGATTGGCTCTTATGTGATATATACGCCCATGAGAACCTTCATGAACAATTACTTGATAGTATAATAAAAAGTAACAATAAAAGCTTGTTGAAGCAATATACTCATTTTCTTAAAGATGAATATCCTGAACAGTTACTTCATATGTATAGAGTGGCTGTTGAAACAGAGGCAGAGTATGCAAGAAGTAGATCATATTATCATCAATTAGTAGGAGATTTAAGAGTCATGAAATCTATTAGCGGTGGTGATAAAGTAGTTGATGAAATTATCAAGAAATGGAAGGATCAATACAAAAACAGAACTGCAATGATGGATGAGTTAAGCAGAATATAAGTCCGGTGTGATTTTCTTATTGTATGCTTGGCAGGGCACTCATTCAGTCTGACTACAGACATTACCGTAAAGTGAAGAAGTGTTATCGCAATTTCTTTGAGCGTACGTGTAGAAATAATATTAATATTACTTCTTTTCTACCTTGCTATAATAAAACTATACATTGGAGGTACTTATATGGAATGGGAAACTTATTTTCAAAAACGAATATTGGATAGGGGGTATGACTATTATTTTGATGATCGCGTAGAAGATTTACGTATTAATTCTAATAGGATTAAAGCAGTTGTTAATGGGACAGATTTTTATCATGTAGAAATCAAATTAAATGGAAATAAAATCATAGGCATGTCCTGTGATTGTCCTTATGCACAAGACGAGCATAATTGTAAGCACATGGCAGCTGTTTTATATGAGTGGCAACTAAGAGTGACTCATCCAGAAATAGATAGTTTACAGCTTGTTGAAGATGCTTCAGAAGAGGATGTACGATCATTTCTTATTCAAGTACTTGATGATAATCCTAATTTAGTAGAATCGTTTAAACACTATACACAAAATGAAATTTCTCTGGATACAATGATTGATGATTTGGAGGGAGTTTGTGATTCTTATAGTGATGGTTATCATTATATCGATTATGAATTTAGCCGTGATTTTTGTGATAACTATGAAGGCGCTGTTGATAAGTGGATTGATGTTTTAAAGAAAAGGGATCAATATTCCCTCGCATTTAGATTCTTATTAAAAGCTTATGAAGTATTCTATAAGCTAGATATTGAGGATAATGGAGGTGAAACGGTTGCACTTTCTGTTATCATTATAAGCCAATGGGCAAATATAATTATGTGTATGGATGACTTAGAAAGATTAGAAGCTTTTGTTGAATTAGGACAATACCTCAATAGCATGAGAGATTATTATGATAGCCAAAAGATTATTGAAATATTTTTTGATTGTTTAAGTGGTAAAGAATTCTTAAAGCTGAAGCTTGATCTTGTGAAAAAACAGTTAGACTACATAGAGAGTCATGATGATATTTTTAATAGAGGATATGCAATTGAAGGATTTGCGAAAAAGTATCTTGAACTCTTAAAGAAGAATAAAGCATCAAAGAAGGAGATAAGTGCTGTTCATAAAAAGTACTGGGAATATATTCCTATTAGAATGGACTGTGTCTATACTTGTATTAATAATAAAGAATATGACAAGGCTTTAGATTATATTGACGAATGTATTGATTTTGAATATGAAAATCAAGATCGTATGAAGTTTAATATAAAATTGAAGAAAGATATTTATAAGAAGCAGGGAAATATCAAAGCTTACAGAGAAGAATTAAAGAATTTGATTCTCTTTTTCAATGATACTAATTTAGAGGATTATGTTGAGCTGAGAAGTCTCTTTTCTGATAAAGAATGGATCAAGGAAAGAGACTCTATAATTGAACAGCTTACTCCTGGAAGGTTCTTGTGTGAAATATTAGAAACAGAGCAACTATATGAACAGCTTTTAGACGTTCTCTTAAGAAGTGACAATAAATATTTGCTGCATCAATATACTGATTTGCTTAGTGAGAAATATCCTGAACAGCTGCTTCAGATATATCGAGAAATTGTTGAAAAACAGGCTGAATCTACTGGGGGCAGAAAGCATTATTACCAAATTGTAGAAGAGTTAAGAATCATGAAATCTATTATCGGCGGTGATAAAGTCGTTGATGAAATCACAAAGAAATGGAAGATCCAATATAAAAACAGAAGCGCAATGATGGATGAATTAAACAGAGCATAATCCACTTCGGTGGATTTTTCTTATATGCAAAAAATAGAGTCATCAAAAGAAAGCAGTAGAAGAAGCAGGTAAATTAAATGTTAGTTAGATACATTTCAATCGTTGGATACTATTGACTAACAGTAGGACATAATGTTAGATTATTAATCAGTTTATATAAAGGAAGAGAAAAAATGATAAATACTTTCATGGAAATTGGTATATTAATTATTGGTTTTGTATTATTAATTAAGGGTGCAGATTTCTTTGTGGATGGGAGTTCCTCTGTCGCAAAAAGATTAAAAGTTCCTTCAATGATCATTGGACTTACAATTGTCGCAATGGGTACAAGTTTACCTGAATGTGCAGTCAGTGTTACTGCCTCAATGAGCAACAACAACGCTCTTGCAGTTAGTAATGTAGTAGGATCTAACTTATTTAACTTAATGGTTGTATGTGGTGTATGTACACTATTTGTACCTCTTGGGGTCTCTACAGATACATTAAAGAAAGAATTCCCATTCTCTATTATCTGTGCTGCTTTATTGCTTGTATTTGGTTTAGATAGTATGCTAGGTAGAGTAGATAGTGCAATCTTTATTGTATTATTTGTAGCATATTTAGGATGGATGATCTACTCAGCATTACAGGCAAGAAACAAAGCATTAAGCGAAGACGATGATGAAGAAATCAAGCTATTACCAGTATGGCAGTGTATTGTCTATATTGTTGGTGGTGCAGCTGCTATTAAATTTGGTGGTGACTTCGTTGTAGAAGGTGCTACAGCTATTGCGACAATGTTAGGCTTAAGTCAGAACTTGATTGGTTTAACTATTGTGGCTTTAGGAACAAGTCTTCCAGAACTTGTGACTTCTATTGTTGCTGCTAGAAAGAATGAAATCGATATGGCTTTAGGTAACGTGATTGGATCTAATATCTTTAATATCTTACTTGTATTAGGTATTGCCGGGGTCATTAGTCCTGTTGCCATTATTACAGAAAACTTGATTGATACATTTATTTTAATTGCAGTAAGTACACTAGTATGGATATTTGCATGGAAGAAGAAAGAACTTGTTAAGTGGCAGGGCATTGTGATGCTTGCTATTTATACAGCATATCTTGTTTATATTTGTATGCGTTAAGAAGGCATTGCCTTCTTTTTTTTAGTTGCTTGATAGTTGATAGCGCAACTATCAATATTAAGCTATATTTGATGTGAGGAGGGAATTCAAAATGACAATTTCAATATTAGTACTTATACCTGCACTTATTATCTGGGGTGTGATCATCTATGTCGTTTACTTACTCATTGTCGCATTAAGAAAATATATTAAGTCAGATCCTGTACGCAAAGAGAAGGAAGAGTATGCTAAAACACTAGGCGGTGTGATTAAGAAACATCGCATGGAATGTCAGATGACTCAAGAATTTGTGGCAGAAATACTTGGTGTATCTAGACAGGCAGTCTCTAAATGGGAAAATGGTTCATCTGATCCAAGTACAACTAATCTTATAGTGCTTGCAAATCTATTTGATATCACCCTAGAGGAAATGTTGAAAGAAATACGATAATCTTTACAAAAAGACCTACCATTTTAAGTGATTATTTATTATAATTGTGAAGTATTTTTTTAAAATACTGATTTTGAAATTTAAGGGGAGTTTGTAGTATGATTCAATTTTTTAAAAACAACATCGAACCTAGAAAGAAATTAAGAACAGCTGAAATTATTGTTCTCATTGCATTAGTATTAGGTTCAATTATTTCTCTTTGTGTAGGTCTTAAAGAAGTACATTCTAATCCTGGTAAAGTGGATTATGTACAAAGCGTTGTAATGAAAAGAAATACACAGGATGAAGACTATGATTCAGACAACACAGTATGTGATGTTACATATAGTAAAGGTGACAAACAGCTTGTTGTTTCTTATTCTTATGAAGAATATACACAGTTAAAGAATAAGACTATTACTGCTTATGAATTCAAGACAAGTAATGGAACTGACTTATACTTTGATCACAAAGATGTGAGTCAGAAAGAAGTTAAACATTCTTATAAGCAGGTCATGGCAAATAAGACTATGTACATCTTTAACCTTGCATCTTCTTTATTTATCTTAAGCTTATCATTGGCTTTAATGTTGTTATTCTCTAAACAGTTTACAACATATGAAAAGAGCTGGTTCATGACTATCATGGTACTTGCTACTATTTTCGCTGTTGCTTTCCCAGAAGAAAGTGCAAATGGTGTTAATGGTATTGTTATCATGTTATTGTATCTTTTAGATACATTCTTAAATATCTTATGTGAATTACTCATTTCAAAACAGTCTCGTTACAACTTCTTAGTATCTGTTGCTGTAGAAATTGCGGAAATCGCAATGTGTGTTGTATTAATGTATCGTTTTGCAACAATGGTAACTACATTATTCTTCTGGCTACCTATTGATATCATCAGTTATATCAACTGGTCTAAGCATAAAGATGAAGAAGAAGATGAATTGACAATGGTAAGAAAACTAAAAGGATATCAGGAAGTACTTGTTATTGTAGGTATCATTGTATGGACTATCGTTGTTGGTTATTTCATCAGTGGTTTAGATATTGCAACTGATTTCTATACAAATAAGACATTAGAAACATGGATCATTTATATTGATGCCTGTGCTTCTGCCGTAGGTATTGCGAATGGTTTATTTATCTTCTTCAGATTAAGAGAACAGTGGATTGCATGGTATATCTGTGCTGGGTTAGAAGCTATTATTAACATCTTATCTGGACAATATGTATTATTAATTCTTAAACTTGGTTACTTCACTAATACAACTTATGGTTATATTAAATGGACTAAATATATTAGAGAACACCAGAAAACAAACGAAAAACTATCTTTATTCTAATTAAATTTCTCTATAACTTGAGAGTAGCTTATAAAACTGCTACAATAAGAACGTAAAAACATAAAGAAACAGGAGTGATTATTATGGCAATTGCTGCAGGAGATTTTAGAACTGGACTTACATTAATCGTTGATGGCGATCCTTGGGTTGTTTTAGACTTCCAACATGTAAAACCAGGTAAAGGTGCTGCTATCTTAAAGACTAAGATGAAGAACTTAAAGACTGGTTCTACACAAGACAGAAACTTCAACGCTTCAACAAAATTCGAAGCTGCTAACATTGAAAAGAAAACAGCACAGTACTCATATGAAGCTGATTCTACTTACTATTTCATGGATATGGAAACATATGATACTTATGAATTATCAGAAGAACAGATCGGATTCAATAAATATTTCATCGTAGAAGGAAGAGAAGCATCTCTTATGTTCTTTGAAGGTGATTTATTATCAGTATCTATCCCAGAAAAAGTTGAATTAACTGTTACTAAGACAGACCCAGCTATTAAAGGTGCACCATCTAACCAGACTAAGGATGCTGTCACTAATACTGGTCTAACATTAAGAGTACCTCAGTTTATTGAAGAAGGCGAAGAAATCGTTGTCTTCTCATCTGATGGAAAATACGCAGGAAGAGCTTAATATAAGCTCTTTTTTCACATATGAATAAAGTTGTACTTGTAACTGGTGGTGCTCAGGGGATAGGGAAAGCCATCGTATTAGAACTTGCGAAAAACCATTATGATGTAGTGATCAACTACCTTACTTCTAATAAAGCAGCGGCTTTATTAGAAGAAGAGATTAAAAAGAATTATGATGTACGTGTAATGACTATTCAAGCGGATGTATCAAAGGAAGAAGAAGTGGATGCCATGATTTCTTTAATAGAGAAAAAATGGGGTGGTGTTGATATTCTTATTAATAATGCTGCTGTTGATTTATCCAATCTCTTTCATCTTAAGACAGCAGATGAGTTTAGAAAGACATTGGATGTCAATGTCGTAGGGGCATTTAATTGTAGTAAGCGTGTCTATAGACATATGCTTGATCAGGAATATGGACGTATTATTAATATTTCTTCTACCAATGGTATAAATACTTATTATCCAATGTGTATTGATTATGATGCCTCTAAAGCGGCACTAATCTCATTAACACATAATCTTGCCTTTGAATATGGGCCATATATTAATGTGAATGCTATAGCACCAGGATTCATTGGAACAGACAATGAACTAGATGGATATGATGAAGAATTCTTAAAAGAGGAACAGGAAAAGATTATGGTGAACCGTTATGGTAAACCAGAAGAAGTGGCTTATCTTGTGAAGTTTCTTATTAGTGATGAAGCGAATTTCATCAACAATACAATTATAAGAATAGATGGCGGTCAGAAAGGCAGCTGTTAAAAAAGGTCCTGAAATCAATCAGGACCTTTCGTGTTATTTCTTTAAAACATTTGTAAGGGCGAATAGAATTGAAAGTTTACTATATTCTAATGTCAAACCACCCTGGATATAAAGTGTATAAGGTGCAACAACAGGTGCATCTGCACTTAATTCAATTGTACTACCAGAAGTAAATGTACCTGCAGCCATTACTTCATCATGTGGATAACCAGGCATTGGTGCAGGCATAGTCGCAACAAATGAATCAATTGGAGAACTATTCTGAATAGCCTGTGTAAACTTCACTAGGTTTTCTTCTGTACCAAGTTCTAATGTCTGAATAATATCAGTTCTTTCTTCATTGTATCTTGGAGAGACATTATTGAAGCCTAACTTTTCTAACATATAAGCACTAAATACAGCACTCTTTAAAGCATTCTTTACTGCATTAGGAGCCATAAATACACCTTTGAAGAATGTATTATTCATATTGAAGTTAGCTCCTAGATCTTTACCAATACCAGGTGCAGTTAATCTTTCAGCACACATAAAGATTAAATCTTTTCTACCTGCAATATAACCACCAGTAGGTGCAATACCTCCACCTAGGTTCTTCATTAAAGACCCTACAACGATATCAGCACCAATATGTCCTGGTTCCTTCTTTTCTACAAGTTCACCATAGCAGTTATCTACCATAATAATAACATCCTTATTTACTTCTCTGATCTTAGTAATAATACGTTCAAGCTTAGAAAGTGTTAAAGATAAACGAGAAGAATAACCCTTAGATCTCTGGATTTCTACAAGTTTAACATCATTCTTCTTTAAACGTTCTACGATTTTATCATCATCGAAATCATTATCAACTAAATCAATCTGTTCATAAGATACACCATGAGCCTTTAATGACTGACTAGATTCTCCTGAAATACCAATCATTTCCTGTAAAGAATCATAAGGTGCTCCAGATAATGAAATCATTGTATCACCATGCTTAAGTAAAGCAGATAAAGTTAAATAAAGCGCATTTGTGCCACTCATGATCTGTGGTCTAACTAATGCATCTTCGCATCCAAGAATAGTTGCGAAAATAGCTTCTAGCTTATCTCTTCCTGAATCATAGCTGCCATATCCATTCATGTCCGCAAAATCAGAATAGCTGACATTATTCTCAATAAATGCTGAAAGAATTCTGTTTGAGTTATAGAAACAAACATCATCAATCTTTTCATAAATGTCTTTTAATACAACATCAGATTCATTCGCAATTTTTAATAAGTTTTCATCTATTTGTTCTAATATCATAATCTTTCTCCTTTGAATACCTGTGCTATTATACACCAAATACACCACTATTTTAAAGAAAATCACAAACTCTTAGAATTTTAAATCCTTACAAATAAGATGATTTGTTAAAGGATTGTTTTGTTCTGTTTACTCTGTTCAAGAAATCTATTAGAATATCTAATGAAAGGGGTTTACATATGTATAAGGTAATAGAAGTAAAACAGAGTATATTTGAAGATAATAATAAGGATGCCGATTTATTAAGACAGGAATGCAAAGAGAAGGGTGTTTTCTTACTTAATATCATGTCTAGTCCAGGTTCAGGAAAGACAACTACGTTATCACGCACTATTGAAACAATTAAAGATGAAGTGAATATTGGTGTTATGGAAGCAGATATTGATAGTGATGTGGATGCGCACACTATTAGCCAGTATGGTGTACGTACAATACAATTACACACAGGAGGCATGTGTCATTTAGATGCGGATATGACAAGACAGGGATTACATGAATTAGGAATGGAAAATCTAGATCTCGCAGTATTAGAAAATGTAGGAAATTTGGTATGTCCTGCGGAATTTGATACAGGTTCCTCTTTAAATATTGCGATATTGAGTGTACCAGAAGGGGATGATAAGCCTTTAAAGTATCCGCTTATGTTTGAAGTATGTGATGTAGTACTTATTAATAAGGTGGATGTTCTTCCTTACTTTGATTTCGATATAGAAAAGTGTAAAGAGAATATTCATTATCGTAATAAGAATGCAAAGGTGTTTGAAATATATGCAAAAAGTGGAGAAGGAATCGAGCCTTGGTGTGATTATCTTTTAACACGTATAAGAGAATGGAAGGAATAAAACAATGGCCTATAGAGATAATATTGATAGACTTGCAAGACGTATTACAGATCGAATACCAGTGAAGTTCAAGAAACTTAAGGAAGATGATCCTGAATACAAATGTTTAAGTGAAATTTTGAATGATGAACAATGTAATTTATGTTTATTTTTTGAAGTACGCAAACCTATGTCTTTTGAAGAAATTCTTAAAAGAACAGGGTGGGAAGAAGAACGTGTTGAACGTGTATTAAAAGAAGTATGTGATATAGGGATGATTGAGTATAATTGGGAAAATGAAGATCATCATAAACAATATGTGATGCCTCAGTTTGTCCCTGGTTCTGCAGAATTCATGGTTATGAATAATGATTTGGTCAAAGAACATCCAGTTGTGACTGATTTCTTCGAACAGATGACAAGATTACCACTAGAAAAGGTCACTCCAATGGTGCCTCCAGGAGGAGCTGGTATTGGAATGCATGTTATTCCAGTAGAAAAATCTATTGAAGCCAATCAGGAAGCAGTGTCTGTAGAAAAGATTTCTCATTGGTTGAATAAGTATGATAAGTATGCTTTATCTCCATGTTCATGTCGTAGACAACAAAGAGTTCGAGGAGAAGGTACAGGTGATATTGAAGCCGATGTATGTATTGCGGTTGGTGATATGGCTGATTATGTTGTAGAGACAAATAAAGGTGGTCATTACTGTACTTATGAAGATGTTATTGAAACATTAGAAAGATGTGAAAGAAAAGGTTATGTGCATCAGATTACAAATATTGATGGAGAAGATAAGATCTTTGCGATTTGTAACTGTGCAGCTGGTGTATGTAATGCCTTAAGAACAAGTCAGCTCTTTAATACACCAAATATGTCTGCAAGTGCTTATCGTGCACATGTGGATGTCAGCAAGTGTGTAGCCTGTGGTAAGTGTGTAGAAGTATGTCCAGTAGGAGCTGCAAAGCTTGGACAGAAGCTTTGTACAAAACAGGGACCTATTAAATATCCTCAGGTGGAATTACCAGATATGATTAAATGGGGACCAGATCATTGGAATCCTGATTTTAGAGATACTGCCAAAGTCAATTGTCATGAAACAGGAACTGCTCCTTGTAAAACAGCCTGTCCTGCTCATCTTCCTGTACAGGGCTATATCAAGATGGCTAGTGTTGGACGTTACATGGATGCTTTAAAGCTTATTAAAGACTTTAATCCATTCCCTGCCGTATGCGGTTCTATCTGTAATAGAAGATGTGAACAGGAATGTACACGTGGATTATTAGATGCCCCTCTCGCAATTGATGAAATCAAGAAGTTCATTGCGGAAAGAGAACTCAATGAGGAAGAACGTTATATCCCATTATGTGAAAATGAAGAAGGTGGATTCTATTCTCATAAGATGGCTATTATTGGTGCAGGTCCTGCTGGTATGAGCGCTGCTTATTATTTAAGAATCAAAGGTTATCCTGTGACTGTCTTTGAAAAAGAAGAGAAACCAGGTGGTATGCTTCGTTATGGTATACCATCATTTAGATTAGAAAAAGATGTCATTGATGCAGAAATAGAAGTACTTAAGACAATGGGCATTGAATTTAGATGTGGTGTAGAGATAGGTAAAGACATCACTATTGATGGATTATGTGAAGAAGGTTATGAAGCCATTTATCTTGCGATTGGTGCACAAGGTGGTAAGAAATTAAATATTCCTGGAATGAATGAAGAGTATGTCATGACAGGTGTTGATTTCTTAAGAGAAGTCAATAGAGAAGAAAGTAAAGATATGCTTAGTGGTCATGTGGTTGTCATTGGTGGTGGTAACGTGGCTATGGATGTGGCAAGAAGTGCTTTAAGAAGTGGTGCAGCGTCTGTTGACTTATTCTGTTTAGAATCAGAAAAAGACATGCCTGCAAGCCCTGATGAAGTAGAAGAAGCCATTCATGAAGGTATTACTATGCATTGTGGATGGGGTCCTCAGGAAATCAAGAATCATACAATCACATTAAAGAAATGTATCTCTTTAAGAGATGAAACAGGTGCTTTTAATCCATCTTATGATGAAACGCAAACAGAAAGTTACCCATGTGATTATGTCTTATTATCTGTAGGACAGGATATTATTCCGGTAGATGGATTAGATATCAATACAAATCCAAATGGTACAATTCAAGCAGATGCCATTACTTTACAGACTTCTGTAGAAGATATCTTTACAGGAGGAGATGTCTATACAGGTCCTCGCTTTGCGATTGATGCGATTGCACAGGGTAAAGAAGCTGCTGAATCAATGCATCGTTACGTCCATAAAGGTCATTCACTTACTTTAGGTAGAGACTTACACCAGTTTACTCAGCTTGATAAGGACGATATTTTAATTACTTTAGACTTTGATCATTCAAAGAGACAGATTCCAGGTACTAAACAGGGTCTTGCGACAGAAACATTTAGAGACTTACGTTCTACATTTACGTCTGAACAGGTACAAACAGAAGCAAAACGCTGTCTTGGATGTGGCACAAGTGTGGTAGATCCTAATAAATGTATTGGATGTGGTCTATGTACAACTAAATGTGAATTTGATGCAATCAAGCTTACAAGAGATATTCCAGAAGGAAGTAATATGGTAAGATCAGAAGATAAGTTGAAGGTCATTCTTCCTTATGCTGCAAAAAGACAGATTAAGATCTTACGTAATAAGAAGAAATAAAGATGCATGAATTAGGTATTGTCGTACATATTGTCAGAACATTAGAAGATGTCGCACAGGAAAACAGCCTCACAGATATACGCAAGGTCACTTTACAAATAGGCAAGGTCAGTGGTATTGAACCAGACTATTTAGTAGACTGCTGGGAATATTATAAGAAGAAAGTGCCATTGCTAAAGTATTCAACACTTGATTATGAATGGATTGAAGCTATTACAATCTGTCATAATTGTCAAAATACATATTCTACAATCGATTATGGCAGAAAATGTCCTTATTGTCATAGTGGGAATACTGTCTTACTGCAAGGCAATGAATGTTTAATTAAAGAAATAGAAGGAGAATAGCTCTATACAAAAATCCTCTCTGTAACACGAGAGGATTATTTTTTATGGATATCTTCTGTACCTGCTTTTATGGCAGTTTCATAATACCAGAGCTTATGATCAATTGTTTCTAATTGTTTTTCTAATTGACGCATTTCTTCTAATACAATCTCTTTTCTTCTCACAAAGAGTTGATAACGTTCTTCTAATGATTCATCACCACGTTTAACCATTTCTACATATTGTTGCATTTCAGAAATACTCATACCTGTATTCTTGAAACATTCAATAATACGCAGCATAGAAATATCTTTTTCTTTAAAGATACGATAACCTGATTCATTCTTTTCTAAGAAAGGAATGAGTCCCATTTTATCATAATAACGAATAGTAGAAACAGGTAAAGACATCATTTCTGATACCTGTTTAATTGTATAAGTCATCCAATCACCTCTTTAATAGTATAAGAAATAATAGGAAATTATGCAAGAAATTGAGTCATGACAAAGTCACTATATATTCCCTAGCTATGATGTGACTATTAAAATAATATATGATAATATTATGAAAAAAGGGGGACTTATATGGAAAATAACGTCACATCTGGAAACTTACTTAAACATATCGCATTCTTTGCGATACCTTATCTATTATCTTATTTCTTACAGACACTCTATGGTATGGCTGATCTATTTATAGTGGGGCAGTTTAATGCGGTAGATGGTATTACAGCTGTTTCTAATGGAAGTCAGGTCATGCATATGTTGACAGCGATTCTTGTAGGACTGGCTATGGGTGTTACTGTTTCTATTAGTCATGCAGTTGGCGCTGAGAATCATACATTAGTAGAAAGAACGATAGGCAATACGATTACACTCTTTGCATGTATTTCTATTGTTTCTACTTTTTTATTGCTTATTTTTGTAAAACCACTTGTCGTATTACTCAATGTTCCACAAGAAGCAATGACTGGAACTGTGCAATATCTTGTAATATGTTTTATAGAAATTCCTTTCATCACCGCCTATAACATCATCAGTTCTATATATAGAGGCTTAGGAGACTCAAAAAGTCCTATGTATATTATTGCGATTGCCTGTTTATTAAATATTATCTTAGACTATATCTTTATTGGATTATTTCATATGGGACCAATAGGGGCAGCACTTGGAACCACTGTGTCACAAAGCGTGAGTGTTATTATCGCACTCATCTCAATGAAATATCGTACCTCTGACATTCATATCAAAAAAGAAGACCTTCATCTTCAATCTCAGGTATTTAAACATATTCTAAAAGTAGGCTTTCCTGTCGCAATACAGGACGGATGTGTTCAGATTGCCTTTATGATCATTACTATTATTGCGAATAGTCGTGGTTTAAATGATGCTGCTGCAGTAGGTATTGTAGAAAAGATGGTCACTGCCATCTTTATTATTCCTTCTACAATGCTTGCAACTGTATCAGCTTTATCTGCACAAAATATCGGTGCCAAAAATTACGGACGTGCTCGTACAGTATTAAAATATGCAGTAATGATCACTACTCTTTATGGAATCATTGTTACTTTGATTGTAGAATGTGCTGCACCTACACTTCTTGGCTTATTTACTAAAGATACAACAGTAATCTTACTAGGTGTCCAATATATCAGTTCTTATATTATTGATACAATATTTGCAGGAATTCACTTTGGCTTTAGTGGTTATTTTGCAGCAGATGGAAAGAGTTATATTGGCTTTATTCACAATATTATTTCTATTTCATTAGTCAGAGTTCCAGGTTCTTATATTGCCTCTATTATGTATCCTCATAACTTATTTCCAATGGGACTTGCAGCTCCTTTAGGATCATTATTATCAGTGATTATTTGTTTAATCGCATATTGTATATTGAAGAAGAAAGATGAATTAAGTGTGCTATAATTGATTATAAGAGAGGTACATTTATGGATAAAATAAGATGGAATCAATTGTTCACTCCAAGAACATTAAAAAAAGGATATGAACTGTACCAAAGTGGTGCAGTAGAAGACATTCAACATAATGAATATGCAATCAAAGGAAGCATATTTGACGATGATGACTATTACTCTATTGTTTATCTGCGTGATGGAATGATAGAAGATATGGATTGCAGCTGTGAAAATGAAGATGAATATTGTGAACATATTGCAGCACTTCTTTATGCTTATGATCCCAAACAAACATATCAATTTCATTATTTTCAAGAAGTCTATACTGATGAAAAGTACAAATCTGTGATTAGAGATATTATTACAGAGAGTGGAAGCTATAAACAGATGATCAATAAACTCATTTCCTATAAACGTTCAATTCTTCCTACAATAACAGAAGACTCTCTTGCATCACTTAATTTGGTGATTGAAACATTCTATCTCATTTCATCTATTCCCGAAGAAAAAGATGATATTTTAGAAGAACTTAAGAATGATTTAAAAATAATCGTTTCCTGCAGTCATAATAAGAAGACTTTATTAGATGTATTTGAAAGAGAGTACCATTTCCATAAGTATGAGAAAGAAGATGAAGAGTATCTCACTGAAGTCTTTCTAGAATGTTTTAATGAAACAGAATTATATGAAGACAAGTTTCGTATTGTGAATCATATGATTCTAGGCAGTGATGCTTTGAAAGATAACTGGGTTGGACGTATGCAATACTCTCGCTGGATAAGCATTGGATTAAAGATGATGCAGGAAGCGCACATGTCTCATCAGGACATTCTTCATTTCCTTGATACATATCATAATTATCCACCTGTATTTATTCGATATGCGAATGCTTGTTTAGAAAATAGAAATAATAATAAAGCTCTTGAAGTCGTTGAACTTGGATTAAAGTATCATCAAGAAGATGAAGATTTACTTAAGATGAAAAAGGAGATTGCACCTTGTTTAAATCTTAATATGATAGATTGGGCAGACCAGTTTACGGATGTCATCTTAAAACGTGGTTATGATTACTTTTATAAAAAGAAGATCAAGAAGCTCTATCAGGAGCCTTATGGTATTGCGGCTGTAGTAGAAGGATCAGATGATTATCATGTTACTATAGATTTAAAGGATAAACAGGTTACTGGTATGTATTGTGATTGTCCATATGCCAATAAAGGACATCATTGTAAGCATATGGCAGCTGTACTTCTTGCATGCAGTGAACATGAAAATTATGATGATATCAAAGAAAAACTAGATATCAAGTTTATAAAAGAACTTAAAGAACGTATTCATACACTTCCAAGAGATCAATTAGAACAGCTCCTGTTTGATGAAATGAGATTCAATGAGTCTTTGCAGCAACGCTTTAATGATCTTATTGAAACAACTACAATTCAAGATAAATACTTAGACTATCTAGTAGAACTGATAGATGATAATGAAGATCATATACCAACGCTTTTAAAGAAGTTGAAAAAGTATCTTCGTATCTCTTTAAGTAAACTTATATCAAAACGTGATTATCAGACAGCACATGCGCTTATTGCCTGCGCATTTTGTAAAGTCACATGCTTAGACCCAAAGAAAGAAGTCTATGATTTTCTTAAAGATATTCATGAGTATTTGAGACAACTTATAAAAATCTATCCTTCTAGTGAAGATGCCTTTTATGCAGTGAAGGAACTTTACAGTGACTGCTGCATGCCATTTTATGAAGGTGTGATTGATCCAGTACTATTAAATGATTTTGATAGTAAGCAGTTCTATGATTTGAAGTTCAATCTTATTCATCAGAAGATTCTCTATTCATCTCTTTATGATGACAGAGAACTCCAAAAGCTGATTTATGAACGCTGGACAAAATATGGTTTGGATTTACTTATAGAATCAGGTAAAGAAGAATCAGTGATTCTTGATTATTTAAGTCAGTATGCAGATAGTGAAGCAGTACAAGTCAATTATGTTGATTACTATGTGAGAAAAGGTGACTATCAGAAAGCACTGGATATTCTAGATGAGCATACAGGTCAGGCTTATGAAGTAAAAAGACAAGAAGTTATAGAAGCAATGAATTATCATAAGGAAGTATCTTAAGAAACCTATTCACAGGTTTCTTTTTTTGCGATTTATTCAAAAGCATAGATTGTATTTACAGATAGTTTTATAATTAATAAAGATATATCGATAGAAAGGGGGAGGTACAATCTAATATGAAGAAATATATCAAATCAAGTCTCTTTTATTTTTCTATTTGCATTATTTTGTTTTCAACAGCAGGTCTTATGTCTGTCTTTTTAGCGAATATTCTCAAAAGAATGATTGATACCTCAACCGCAAAAAATATTACACAGTTTTACCATGTGATGATTCTTACTATCTTCTTTATCATCATTAATTTTACTCTTCATATACTAAGGGGTTTCTTTAAAGCAAAATTCCTCAAGAAAGTCATGCTGTCTTTGAAACATGATTTATTTAAAGGCATATTCTCAAAGAGTATCAAAGATTTCAATAGGGAAAATACTTCAGTCTATACGAGCATATTTAATAATGATTTAAAGATACTTGAAAAGAATTATTTTGATAACCTTCTCACAATCATCTCTGACCTATCTCAATTCTTTATTTGTTTAGTTGCAGTCATCTCATTCCAATTTGAACTTGCTGTCATAATCATATTAATTAATGTGATTGCGATATTTGTACCTGTATTATTAGGTAAAATATTATCCCATAAGCAGATAGATTCTATTAACAAATTCAGTGATTTGAATGTGAAGATTAAGGATTTCTTCAATTCTTTTGAAATCATCAAATGTTTCCAGGTGACTCATAAAGTAATAGATGACTTTGATCATGCAGATAATATATATGAAGAAAGTATGGAAAACTTTAGATATTGTGAAGGAATCATAGCTGGTTTTTCAACTTTATCATCACTTGGTGTAAGTGTTATGACAACACTTATATCACTCTATTTTGTCATCAAGAATCAAATTACTATTGGTGAAATGATGGCAATCACACAACTTGTAAACAATATTGCGAATCCTCTAGGACGATTATCTAGTGAACTTCCATTATTAAAGAGCACAAAACCTATTGAACTTAAATTACAAGAATATATGGATATTAAAATGGTTCAAACTGGAATTAAAATAAATGGTCTAAATCAAATCACTATGGATCGTATATCATTTGGTTATACTGAAAACAAAGAGATCATTCATGATTTTAGCTATGAATTTCTTAAAAATAAGAAGTATGCGATTGTCGGTAATAGTGGATGTGGGAAGTCCACTATCGTTAAGCTTCTTTTAAATTACTATGATAACTACAAAGGAAATATCCTTATCAATGATGTGAATCTCAATGAAATTGATATGAGTAGTGTTTACTCTCATTTATCCATGGTTCATCAAAATGCACCTATTCTCAATGATACACTAAGAAACAATATTACTTATTATAATGATTATTCAATGGAACAGGTTAATCAAATCGTACATGAGGCAGGATTAGATCATTTTGTAGAATCATTGCCTGATGGATTAGATACTGTCATCAATGAAAATGGGAATAATATCTCTGGAGGAGAAAAACAGAGAATCAGTATTGCAAGAACTTTATTAAAGAATGCAGATTTATTGATCTATGATGAACCCACATCTAACTTAGATCATGTAACCGCAAAAGAAGTAGAAAAGAATTTGTTGAATAGAAATAATACATGTATCATAATCACTCATAGATTAGAAGATAATCTATTAGAGAGATTCGATGAAATACTTGTACTAGATCATGGGACTATTGTAGAATCAGGTACTTTTAAAGATCTTATAGATAGAAAAGGAGTATTCTACTCTTTGTATAAAGGATGAAAAGCAGGAGATATTCTTGTAATGTCTCCTATTTTTTTATCTGAAGACAAAAATATAGTATCATTTATTGACTTCTTATAGCATAATATTATAATAGTTCATAAATGAACTATCTAAATATGAAAGAAGGTAAGAGTATGTATTTCAATATAGAGTTTCCAAATAAAATGGCTCATGCATATAGTGTAATGTGTAAACCACTATGTCAGGAAATGAAATTACCACAAACAGCTTTTGATATATTGATGTTTTTATCAAATAATCCTCAATATAAGACAGCAAGAGATATTGTAGAAGTAAGAAAAATTAAAGCCAATCTTGTTTCTATAAATGTAGATAAACTTGTAAAAGAAGGGTATCTAGAAAGAAGAGAAGTGACAGGAGATCGCCGAAAGACAGAACTTGTATGTACTTCTCAGGCAGATTTTATTATAGAAAAAGGACGCTTAGTTCAGAAAACTTTTAAAGACACATTATTTAATAACATGGATGATTCTATGAAAGAAATATTATTTAAAGGTATAGAAATCATGGAAGATAATCTTGATAGGATATTGGAGGATCAATAATATGACAGTGTTAATGACTATTCTTGTTACATTTTTTGCAGGTATGGGTGCAGGATTAGGTACTGGTTTTGCAGGTATGAGTGCTGCAGCTGTTATCAGTCCAATGTTAATTACTTTCTTAGGAATGAAGCCTTATATGGCTGTAGGAATTGCTTTATCTTCAGATGTACTTGCAAGTGCAGTCTCTGCTTATGAATATGATAAAAACAAGAATCTAGATATTAGAAACGGTTTAATCATGATGGTTTCTGTATTATGCTTTACAGTAGTAGGAAGCTATATCTCTAGTTTAGTACCAGCAGCTACTATGGGTAATTTCTCAGTCTTTATGACAATGCTTCTTGGAATAAAGTTTATCCTTAGACCAGTTATGACAACAAAAGAATCTATGGAAGCAGTTTCTCCTAAAAAAAGAGCCATTCAGTCAGTAATCTGTGGTGTTATTATTGGCTTTATCTGTGGTTTCATTGGTGCAGGTGGAGGTATGATGATGCTTCTTATTCTTACTACTGTATTAGGCTATGAACTCAAGACAGCAGTAGGAACAAGTGTCTTTATTATGACATTCACTGCCTTAACAGGCGCTGTATCTCATTTTGCGATTGGTGGGACACCTGATTGGGGTGTATGGATTCTATGTGTTATCTTTACATTCATCTGGGCAAGAATTGCAGCACGCTTTGCGAATAAAGCGACTCCAAAAACATTAAATAGAGTGACAGGTGTTATTCTAGTTATATTAGGTATTGCAGTATTTGCATTCTCAATGTTGAAATAAAAAAGTCTTCTTTACATTTGACGTAAAGAAGATTTTTTAATTACTTAGAAATAATTTCTACACCATCTTCTGTTACTAGAAGAGTATGTTCCCATTGTGCTGATAGTTTTCCATCATCTGTATAAACAGTCCAGTCATTATCAGTACCTAGATGGATATGACGTGTTCCCTGGTTAATCATTGGTTCAATCGTAAATACCATTCCAGGAACTATTAATACAGTCTTTTCTTTTGGTGTATAATGATATACATAAGGATCCTCATGCATGGCTTTTCCAATACCATGACCACAGAACTCTTCTACAACACTATATCCATTAGCATGGGCATGCTTTTCAATTGCTGTACCAATATCAGCAATAGTACTTTCCCAAGGCTTTACAGCCTTCATACCTTCTTCAAGACATTCTTTAGTCACTTTTACTAGACGCTGTGCTTCTTCTGATACATGCCCTAACATAAACATTCTTGAAGCATCTGCATAATAGCCATTCACTCCAGTTGTCACATCCACATTAATGATATCTCCATCCTGAAGTACATAATCTCCAGGAATACCATGACATACTTCATCATTGACAGAAGTACAGATACTCTTAGGATACCCTTCATAGTTTAAATCTGCAGAATAACCACCATGACTAGATGTATAAGCCACAGCCATATCATCAATATCCTGTGTTGTCATACCAATCTGGATATGTTCTTCAATATAGTCTAATAACCCATTATTGACAACAGCTGCTCTTTTAATAGCTTCAATCTGTTTCTCATTCTTAATCATTTTATGATTAGGAATAAGATAACCGTGTTTTTTATATTGTTTAAGCTTTTTATCAAAAGCTTCATGACAATCATGATAGTCTAACTGACTACCACACCAGCATTTTCTTTTCATCGCTTTACCTTCTTTCTTTACAAAGTATACACCATTTTTTTAAAAATTACATTGAAAGTTAGTTATATAACAAGGAGTACACAAATGATTTATTATTTTACAGGAACAGGCAATAGTCGATATATTGCAAGAGAACTACATCAACAATTAAATGAAGATTATATAAGTGTCAACTACCCACGACCTAAAGGTCATGGGCTTGTAACTGCCCAGTCGTACTAACGGTTTACACCTCCGACCTTTAACCCCAATAGATATTGCTATCTAAAGTGGCGTTACATCATAGGGTGGCTGACAGCACCCTTT
>ENA-OVGE01000450-OVGE01000450.1-human-gut-metagenome-genome-assembly--contig:-NODE-450-length-39337-cov-16.911333_pt1 | contig 39337 bp, 30 predicted proteins | sample MGYA00237769_ERZ505417 | MGnify/ENA primary metagenome ERZ505417 (study PRJEB26158, sample SAMN06016403) | human gut metagenome | biome: human gut; feature: ankylosing spondylitis patient; material... | reverse complement strand
AGGATTTCTCTTTGCCGTACGACACAGAGAAATCCTAATGACCGATTTGGGTTAAAACAACCCGCAGACACTTTACCCGCCCTCGGAGATAACTTTTTTTCAAAAATATTTGCACTTTTCTGCTTAAATTCATACTTTTGCACCGTCAATCGTGATGCAAGCGGTCGCCGGAGCCATCTATATAATATATAATAAGGTGTAACACGCCCGTGGTGACCGAATAAAAAAAGTGTAAAAACCATGCGTTTCTATAAGGAACAAAGCGAACTCTTTGAGGGAATACAGAACGGCGACGCCGATGCTTTCGAGTATGTCTTCAAGACGTACTACCCTCGTCTGCGCAATTATGCCAACCGCTTTGTGAGCGATAGCGACGACTTGGAAGACATCCTGCAGAACTGTTTCATCCACCTGTGGGAACGCCGAGACAGCATCACGTTCATCTCCATTTCATCTCTGCTCTTCACCATGGTGCGCAACGGCTGTCTGAACTACCTCAAGCACCAGACGATGGTCAACGGCTACGAGGCAGGCTCGCTCAGCAAGATACCCGGGGCAGAAGAGCTCTACAGCACCGACATGAAGGGCACCACCGACAGCGACACGCTCTACAACGAACTGACCCGACAGATAGAGCAGGTCATGGAAGAGCTGTCGCCGCGCTGCCGCGAGATTTTCACCATGAGCCGCTTTGAAGGACTCAAGAACCGCGAGATAGCCGACCAGCTGGGCATCTCGGTCAAGGTGGTCGAGAAGCACATCACCAAGGCGCTTGCCGTTTTCCGCACCCATTTCAAGACGGGCAGAGCCTCCGCGCTGCTCCTGCTATGGCTCATCGCCATGGCATAATCGCCTACCCCTCTCTTATTCCATCTCTGCCACGCGCCCCTCGACCTCGGGCGCAGCACTGCGCGTATTCAACTCGCTGCCAATGGCTTCGGCAAGCGCAGAGACCGTCATCACGACTGCCGTGACCACCACTGGCGGCTCGTAACATAAGGTACGGACGCTCGTGACATAAGGCACGAAGCCGCGTAACATAAGGCACGAGCCCACGTGACTTATGATACGAGCCCGCCATGATGATCACCACGCCGGCGGCGGCACACTCCACGACTGGCAACCCGCTTCCTGCCGAGCCAACCGCCCCTCCACGACCGCCAACCACCCCTCCACGACCGCCAGGCAAGCCCTCCACGGGAGCCGACAGAACGGGCTGGTTGGGGGCAATGACCAAAAAAAATGCAATTTAGTTTTGTATTTCACTCGGTTTGCACTACCTTTGTAGTGGAAAAAGTAAACAAGACTGAAATGAAGATATCCAAAATCATGTCTTTCATGGCCGTGGGCGTGGCTGTGCTCGCGCTGTCGGCCTGTGGCAACAAGAAGTTTGAGGTCAATGGCAACATCAAGGACGCCAAGGACTCCACGCTCTATTTTGAGAACCTCAGCCTCAACGGACCTGTAGTCCTCGACTCTGTCAAGTTAGGCGAAGACGGTGCCTTCGACTTCAAGGCCGACGCCACCGACGCCCCCGAGTTCTACCGTCTGCGTATAGCCGGCCAGATTATCAATGTCGCCATCGACTCTACCGAGACCGTCAAGTTCAATGCCTCCTACCCCACCATGTCGGCCGAATACGAGGTCGAAGGTTCGGAGAACTGCGAGAAGATACGTGAACTGGCTCTGAAGCAGCTGCAGCTGCAGCGCACCATCAATGCCCTCGTCGCCAACCCCGCCTTGGGCGTAGACAGCGTGGAAGTGGCTGTGGCCAGAGTGCTCGCCGCTTACAAGGAAGATGTGAAGCTCAACTATATCTACAAGGAGCCGATGAAGAGCTATGCCTACTTCGCGCTCTTCCAGACCTATGTGCTGGGCAACCGTCAGGCGCTCATCTTCAACCCTCGTCTCTACAGCGACGACATCAAGGTCTATGCTGCCGTAGCCACCAGCTGGGACACCTTCCACCCCAATGCTGAGCGCGGCACCAACCTCCACAATATTGCCATCGAGAGTATGAAGGACCAGCGCATCGTGCGCAACGAGCAGGTTGCCAGCCAGATTGACGCCAGCAAGGTGCAGGTGGCCGGACTCATAGACCTCGCCCTCACCGACAACAAGGGTGTGACCCGCCGTCTCACCGACCTCAAGGGCAAGGTGGTGCTGCTCGACTTCCATGTCTTCGCCAGCGAGCAGAGCACCAAGCGCATCATGATGATGCGTGACCTCTACAACAAGTATCATGGCCAGGGTCTGGAAATCTACCAGATTTCGCTCGACCCCAATGAGCACTTCTGGAAGACACAGACTGCAGCGCTGCCCTGGATAAGCGTGCGCGACGAAGCCGGCACCTCTGCCCGCACCTACAACATCATGGGCATTCCGTCGTTCTTCCTGATAGACCGCAACAACAATCTCTACAAGCGTGGAGAGCAGGTAAGCGACATCGACGCCGAAATCAAGAAACTGTTATAAGACCACGGGCTGCCGGGACATAACCTCCAGCCTGCGCTCTATGATATAACGAGAACTTTAAGCATTCATAAAAACATCATCAACCGATGAGCGACCTCTGGTGTGAACCACGGGTCGCTTTTTTTTGATTTACAACTATGTTTTATGATAAAAGAGAGGCGTCATCGGCGTTTTTTTCGTAATATTGCATATTAACTTGTCAACTGCGATGGATATACTTACACGATTCAAGCATTGCCCCGTGTGTGGAGGCAGTCTCCAACCCGACTCAGCGAAGAGTATGCGCTGCCACAACTGTGGCTTCGAATACTTTGTCAATGCCAGCGCAGCCTATGTGGCGCTCATCTACGACGAGCGTGGCAGGCTGCTCGTGGTGCGCCGTCGCTGCGAGCCCGCCAAAGGCACGCTCGACCTGCCGGGAGGCTTTGCCGACATGGGCGAGACGGTAGAAACTGGCGTGGCGCGCGAGGTAAAGGAGGAAACGGGGCTCACCGTGACCGCCATGGACTACCTCTTCAGCCAGCCCAACCGCTATCTCTACAGCGGCATCGACATCCCCACGCTCGACCTCTTCTTCCGCTGTCGCGTAGACGACATCTCGACGCTCGCTGCCGGCGACGACGCCGCCGAGACCCTGTGGCTCGCCCCCGACGAGATACACCCTGACGACTTCGGGCTCACCTCCATCCGCGAGGGAGTGAAACGCATAATCAATAACAATCAGATATAAGCATGAAAAATATCAGAACCATCTTACTCGCCATGGCCCTGACCACAGCTACAGGCAGCATGGCACAGAGCGACCTGCAACAGCAGTTTGCCAACCCGCCCCAAGAGGCGAGACCTCGTGTGTGGTGGCACTGGATGAACGGCAATATCTCCAAGTATGGCATCAAGAAAGACCTGGAGTGGATGCACCGCGCCGGAATAGCCGGTATCCATGTCTTCGATGCCGGTCTGAACACGCCGCAGATAGTGCCCCACCGCATCACGTACATGACGCCCGAGTGGAAAGATTGCTTCCGCTACGCCGTGCACATTGCCGACTCGCTGGGCATGACGATGGCCATCCCCAGTTCGCCAGGCTGGAGCAACACGGGCGGTCCCTGGGTCACTCCCCACGATGCCATGAAGAAGATCACGTGGCGCGCGGTGAGGGTAAAGGGTGGCAAGAAACTCACCGTCAATCTCCCCGGTATCTACACCACCACCGGACACTTCCAGAACGTAGAAAACACCAACAGCCCTGAAACCTTCAGTCAGCAGATAGGCATCGTGGCAGTGCGTATGCCCGATACCGACATCGATATAGCCTCTCTCAACCCCACCATCACCGTGAGCAAGGGTGAGCCCACGGTGGCACAACTCACCGACGGCGACTACAGCAAGGGTACCCGCGTGGAACCCGACGCCGAGGGCAACATCTGGGCACAGTACACCTTTGAGAAGCCCGTAACCATCAAGGCGCTGTCGCTCTCGGACGGCAACAACCGCAGTACCTGGAACAGCTGGTCGGCACCGCTGTACTACCGCTTGGAGACGAGCAACGACGGCAAGACATTCACCAAGGTATGCGACATCCCGCAGAGCGGTACGTTCCAGCAGACCATCGACCTGTCTCCCACCACGGCACGCTGCTTCCGCGTGGTATGCCAGCTGCCGCAGAAAGACAAGCAGGGCGAGTATGTCAACCTGATGGAGTATAACCTCTACACCACCAGCCGCATCAACTTTGCCGAGGAGAAGGCTGGATTTACCTCCTTCGGCGACCTCGACCAGTACCCATCACGCCCCGACAGCGACGTGTCGGCTGCAGGCGATGTGGTGGTGCTCACCGACAAGGTCGACGCCGACGGACGCCTCACCTGGAACGCCCCACGTGGCAACTGGGTCATCTACCGCTTCGGTACGTCGCTCTTCGGTTCGCGCAACGGCCCTGCCTCGCCCGAAGCCACGGGGCTGGAGGTCGACAAGATGGACCGCGAGGCTGTGCACAAGTATATCGAGCACTATATAGACCTCTATCGCGACGCCTCTGGCGGCAACATCGGCAAGCGCGGCATCCAGTATCTGCTCATCGACAGCTACGAGCCCGGCAAAGCCACATGGACCCTGCAGATGCCGGCACAGTTTGAGCGTCGGCGCGGCTATAGCATCTATCCCTGGCTGCCCGTGCTTACCGGCGTCATCGTGGGAAGCGTGGAGCAGAGCGAGCAGTTCCTCTACGACTATCGCCAGACCATCGGCGAGCTCATGGACGAGTCGCTCTACGCCGAGGTGGCTGATGCCGCCCACCGTCATGGCATGAAAATCTATATCGAGTCGCACGAGAACGGACGCCAGATGCTCGCCGACGGTATCAGCGTCAAGGCGAAAGGCGACATCCCTATGGGCGCCATGTGGGCAGAGAAGCGCGCCGACCTGAGCATGTATGAGTGCGACCTGCGCGAGACCTCCTCTACCGCCCACATCTATGGCAAGAAGTATGTGGCTGGCGAGTCGTTCACCGCCGACGGCCGCCACGAGATGTGCTACACCTTCTATCCCGGCAACCTCAAGCCCATCGCCGACTACATGATGTCGTGCGGTCTGAACCGCTTCATCATCCACGAGAGCGCCCATCAGCCCGTCGACGACCGCAAGCCCGGACTCGCTTTAGCCATCTACGGCCAGTGGTTCAACCGCCACGAGACCTGGGCAGAGCAAGCCCGCCCATGGACCGACTATCTCGGCCGCTCCAGCTACATGATGCAGCAGGGCAAATACGTGGCAGACATCGCCTACTACTATGGCGGCGACAACAGCGTCACCGGCCGCTTCGCCCACAACCATCCCGCCATTCCCCGTGGCTATAACTTCGACTACGTGAACCCCGGCGCGCTCATGGACGTGTTCGGCTACGATGGACAGAAGCTCACTACCAAGGCAGGAATGAGCTATCGACTGCTGGTAATAGACCGACAGGTGACACGGATGACCGTCGACGAGCTCAAGGCGATAGCCCGCCTCGCCAAGGCTGGCGCCCCCATCTGCGGCAAGCGCCCCACTATACAGCCCAACCTCAAGGGCGACGACGCCGAGTGGCACCGCCTGGTGGCAGAGATATGGGACAGCAACCGCGCCAACGTGATGGAAAACCTGTCGATGGAAGAGGCGCTCGCCAAGACGGGCGTGGCTCCAGACTTCAGCTTCGTGGCAGCCGACAAGGACAAGGCTACGCCCGACAGCATACGCTGGATGCACCGCCGCACGGCAGACTCGGAAATCTACTGGGTAGCCAACGCGATAGACCAGCCCAAGCGTATCACAGCCTCATTCAACGTGATTGGCAAGAAGCCCATGCTCTGGAACGCAGAGAACGCCTCTATCAAACCCGTGGGCTATACCATGGCTGACGGCCGTACCAGCATCGACCTTGACCTCGACCCCTACGGTGCGCTGTTCATCGTCTTCACCGAACCTACCGACGAGAAGCATCTGGCCATCTCCCACGCCGAGGAACAGGAAGTGATGACGCTCGACAACGACTGGCACGTCTACTTCGGTGGTGTGCAGGACACTCCCGAGAGCATCGAGATGCCCACCCTGCGCTCGCTCACCGAGAGCGATGATGCCCAGATACGCTACTTCTCAGGCACGGCTGTCTATACCCGTGACTTTGACGTCAAGGGATATAACAAGCGCGCCACCTACCGCCTCGACCTGGGCGGAGTGGGCTGCATGGCAGAAGTATATCTCAACGGCCAGATGCTGGGAACACTCTGGAAGGCGCCCTACGCCATCGACATCACGCCCGCACTCAAGAAGAAGGGCAACAAGCTCGAGGTGCGCGTCACCAACCTGTGGGCCAACCGCGTCATAGGCGACAAGCAGCCCGACAAGAAGAAACGCTACGCATGGGCATCCTACAACAATGCCTTCAGAGCTTCGTCGAAGCCTCTCCCCGCAGGTCTGCTGGGCGGCGTACGCCTGCTCTGCACCCCTGCCGGCAAGTAGCACCCCCACCCTCCGGCTCACCGTCGGAGGGGAACACATAGACACGATGCCGCCGAAGCGCCGCACCCGACCAGACATGGCATAGAGCCACGCAGCATGGTCGGCGGCGGACTTCGGCGGCATTGTCGTATGGATGCAGCCCCGCCCCACGCGAAAAATCTTTTGCCCGCAGCCAACAATTATCATGAATTTATAGACAGAGTCTGAAGAAAATGGCGTATATTTGCACTTGATGCCCGCCACAATCTACGGCAAGGGCACATCATCGACCTCAAACCTAAAAACAGAGAACCTAATCATCATGGCGACAGCTATCATACTCCTACAGTTTGCCATCGTACTGGCACTGATATTCAAGGGCGCCCGCACGGGCGGCATAGGACTCGGCATCTACGGCATGGTAGGTGTGTTCATCCTCGTCTTCATCTTCGGACTCAAGCCCGGCCATCTGCCCATCGACGTGATGCTCATCATCGTGTCGGTAATCACGGCGGCAGCCACCCTGCAAGCCGCCGGAGGTCTGGACTATCTCGTAGGACTCGCCGCCAGGTTTCTGCGCCGCCACCCCACCCACATCACCTACCTCGGTCCGCTCACCACGTGGTTCTTCTGCCTCGTGGCAGGCACCGCCCACACCTGCTACTCCCTCCTGCCCATCATCTCTGAGATTGCCACCAACTCCAAGATACGCCCCGAGCGGCCGCTGAGCGTCGCCACCATAGCCGCCTCGCTCGGCATCACCGGCAGCCCCGTATCGGCAGCCACCGCAGCCGTCATCAGCACCGACCTGTTGGGCGGCGCGGGCATCGAGTTGAAGCACATCCTCATGGTCTGCATCCCCGCCTCGCTGGTGGCCATCATCGTGGCTGCATGGGTACAGAACCGCATAGGCAAAGAGCTGCACGAAGACGAAATCTACTGCGAGCGCGTGCGCCAGGGGCTGATACGGCCCGAGCAGGACCTCCGTCTGATAGACGAGATGAACAAGAACCCCGACCCCAAGGCCAAGTATGCCGTGCTGGCGTTTCTCACGGGCGTAGTGCTGGTGGTGCTCTTTGGCAGCATCCCCACCATGCGGCCCGCGTTCATGATAGATGGCGAGCTGCACCGCGTCACCATGCCCGAGACCATCGAGATCGTGATGATGTCGACCGCCGCGCTCATCCTCACCGTGAGCAGAGCCAGCGTGCAGACCGCCATCAAGGGCAATGTCTTCGACGCAGGCATGTGCGCCCAGGTCGCCATCTTCGGCATAGCCTGGATGGGCGACACCTTCTTCAACGGCAACCTCGCCTTCTTCAAAGACCACATTGCCACCATCGTCACCCTCTATCCCTTCCTCTTCGCCATAGCCCTCTTCATCATGTCTATCATGCTCTTCTCCCAGGCTGCCACCGTGCGCACCCTCTACCCTTTGGGCATAGGCCTCGGCATCCCGCCACTGGCGCTCATCGCGATGTTTCCGGCGGTCAACGGCTACTTCTTCCTGCCCAACTACCCCACCACCGTCGCTGCCATCAACTTCGACCGTACCGGCTCGACGCGTATAGGGCGATTTGTGATTAACCACTCTTTCCAGCTGCCCGGCATCATCACCACCGTGGTCTCCATCGGCGTGGGCTATCTCATCATCCAGTTCATGTAGCACCGTGGCGGGCACTGCCAAACTGCCTGAAACCAAAGAAAAACCGGCAAGGGATAGGTTTTTACAAATAAAGGTTCGTTTTTTATAAAAGGAATATGAACAAATAGGCGTAACTTTGCCCCTGTAAATACCAAGATGATGGTTATACCCATCACAGACACGAATACAAACAATATAACCATTTATATTATGACAGACGAAAAGAAATTCAGAGTAGAGGCCGACCTCTTGGGCGAACTCAACGTTCCCGCCGACGCCCTCTATGGCGTGCAGACACAGCGCGGTATCAACAATTACCACATCTCGCGCAAGACTATGTGTGACTATCCAGACTTTATCATCGCCATCGCGTACGTCAAGCTGGCTGCCGCACAGACCAACCACTCGCTCGGAGTCATCAACGACGAAATCTCGGGCGCCATGGCCGAAGCCTGCCGTGAGATTATCGACGGCAAGTGGCATGAGAACTTCCCCATCGACATGGTGCAAGGCGGTGCCGGTACATCGGTCAACATGAATGCCAACGAGGTGATAGCCAACCGTGCACTCGAAATTCTTGGCCGTCAGAAAGGCGACTACCAGTATGTATCTCCCAACGACCACTGCAACTGTGGCCAGAGTACCAATGACGTCTACCCCACCAGTATACGCCTTGCGCTTATCCGCATGAACCTCCATCTGGTCAAGGCATTGACCGGACTCATCAGCGCCTTCCGCTACAAGGGCGAAGAGTACACCGACACCATCAAGATGGGTCGCACACAGCTGCAGGACGCCGTGCCTATGACTGTGGGTCAGGAGTTCAAGGCCTACGCCAACAACCTGGAAGAGGAAATCCTCAACCTGGAGCGCAACGTGAAACTGCTGCACGAAATCAACATGGGCGGTACTGCCATCGGTACCGGTCTCAACGCCGTGCCTGGCTTTGCCAAGCTCTGCGCAGCCAATCTGAGCAAGCTCACCGGTGAGAATTTCATCTCGGCCAGTGACCTCGTAGAGGCTACGCCCGATACCGGCGCCTATGTGAGCTATTCGTCAGCGCTAAAGCGTCTTGCCATCAAGCTCTCTAAAATCTGCAACGACCTGCGACTCATGGCTTCAGGTCCCCGCTGCGGTCTCAACGAAATCAACCTGCCTCCCAAGGCTCCCGGTTCATCCATCATGCCCGGCAAGGTGAACCCCGTCATCCCCGAGGTAACCAACCAGGTCTGCTTCAAGGTCATCGGCAACGACACCACCGTGAGCTTTGCCGCCGAAGCCGGCCAGCTGGAGCTCAACGTGATGGAGCCTATCATCACAGAGAGCCTCTTCGAGAGCCTCACTTGGCTGAGGAATGTCATCGAGACCCTTACCGAAGAGTGCATCCTCGGTATCACCGTCAACAAGGAACACTGCTACGAGATGGTCAAGAACAGCATTGGCATCGTGACCGCCCTGAACCCCATCATCGGCTACAAGAAGAGCTCGATGGTAGCCAAGGAAGCCCACGATACCGGCCGCTCGGTCTATGACATCGTTATCGAGAAGGGACTTATGACCAAGGAAGAGCTGGACAAAGCCCTCGACCCCAAGGAGATGCTCCAGTCGCACAAGTTTACGCTGAAGTAATGTAATCCCAATATATATGTATGTAAAGAGCCTGCAGGCCGACACCCCTCATTCTCTCGGGGTTAGGCTTGCAGGCTTGTTTTGTTTCAGGATGGCTGCGGCGGGCACAGCGATGACTCGCAGGGAGCCATCGAGGGTCTATCGGTTGCGATAGGCTATGGGCGTCATGCCCGAGCGCTGCTTGAAGAAGTTGGTGAGGGCACTCTGGTCGCTGAAGTTCAAGTGGTCGGCTATCTCGCCCATGGTCATGTCGGTCTGGGTAAGCATATTGCAGATTTCCTTGTAGAGCAGCGAGGTGACGTGGTCATTGATGGTAGAGCCGCTTATCTCCTTGACCAGCCGGGAGAGATAAGGGGCAGACAGATTGAGCTTGTCGGCATAGAAACGTATCTGGCGTTCCTTGCGGAAGTTGCGATAAAGATGGTGGAGGAACACTTCGTAGACCGCCTTCTTATGACCCAAGTCGTGGGAGATAGAGCGCTGCGTGTAGGGCAGCTCGTCGATGATGAGGCGCAGCACGTTGACCATGCTCTGTATCATCTCTATCTTGTTGATGTGCTGGTGGCGCACGATATCACGCATGAAGTGGAAGATATCCTGCATGCTCTTGTATTTCTCGTCGGTGAGGCGGTAGTGTGAGGCATGCAGCGCAAACGACTCGTCGACCAGCACGCACTCGGCCTCGAAGTCGGGCGACACATCGTGCAGCTGCGCCGTGTCGCGGACCGACACCACCAGGAGCGAAGCCCGAGAGAGTACCGCATCGGGCCCCTCGCCGTCGGCGTCGACGAGCCGGCAGCTGCCCCGCTCCACCAGCAGCAGCTTGGTAAAGAGCGTGCGCTCGGCCATCATGTCGACGAGCGTCGCGCCCTCCCCGGCTGTGACAGCCAAGTGGGCGGCATAGGCACCAAATATATCGCTGAGATGATATTGGGTGGCAAAATCCTCCAGGTTGTATATCTTCTGGTTCATGCCATTAGAGTCTTCATGGTCAGAGGCGCTTGCTGCATGGCTGCACGGCAATTCCGCAACGGAGAGCGGGCCGGCGCCCCCGACATTTGGGGCAAAAGTAACAATAAAATCGCAGAAACAGGCGGCTTTGGCGCCTATTTTTACGTTATCCCCCTCAATTCTTACTTCCGAAGTCATGGCGGCTGTCGCCGAGGGCATCTCGGCGACCCTCGTGACCATCCCGACGACCGCCGAGATGCCCTCGGCGGCAGCACCGACAATCATAAAGACGGCAAAAGCGAACACGAAGCTAACAAAAATCACCGAAAATCATGACAAATGTCAGAAAAACAGGCAGTAAAGTGATATTTCTGGAGTAAATACATGGTTATTTTGTAATATTTTGTTACCTTTGCGCCACCAAAAATGATAATTCCTGCCATCTTCGGCATCACCACAGTGAAAAGAGACTGCCCGGAGAGGGCAAACTTACGGATAATGAGGAAAGAAACAAATCTAAAACAGAACGATATGACAAAAAAACTACTCATGATGGCAATGCTCCTTTCAGCATTTGCCTTTGCAGTTCCGGCATCGGGCCAGGACGACAATGTGACCGTGGTAATCGACGAGAACTTCGACTCCTTCACCGAGGGTAGCGAAGACGCTCCCGCCACTACCGACATCGGCGGCTACAGCGGCAAGCTCTATAAACTGGGTTGGAGCGGCAGCAGTTCCAAGGTCTATGAAGCCGGCGGCAAACTCAAGGTTGCCGGTTCGGGAGCTCTCGAGACTGGCAATCTGAAGAAAGCAGTATCTACCCAGGTGCTTAAGATTACAGCCCGTGTGCGTGCCGCAGCCGACTACGGAGAAGCCATTACCTTCGCTGTGGGCTACTCTTTCAAAAATCAGGTGGTCTTCAACGACAACAAGTGGCATGACGTGACATTATATGTAGGATCTGTGTCATCCAGCTCGAGATTAAAGATTACCCCGCTGCTCGAAGGCTTCTTCATCGACGAAATCAAGGCAGTCACCAGCCCCACTATCGTGGCTGTACCCGTGCCCGAGTTGCCCTCACAGGCCGACGGCGTGTCCTTCACCGCCAAGTGGGCCCACGACCGTACCAATAAAGACTATCTGCTCGATGTCTACTCCAAGGCCGACAATGGTTCCAAGGAGTATGTGCTCAAGGACGAGGTGGTAAAGGTAGTGTCTGCTTACGCCAGCACCGTAGAGAAGAAGGTGGAAGGACTGGACGCCAGCAAGACCTACTACTACACCGTGCGCGGCCGCAACAAGAATGGCAACGTATCGGACTACTCTGACGAAATCGAGGTCATCCGCGTGCTCAAGAGCATCGACGCCCCCAAGGCCATCGCTGCCACAGGCGTGACAGCCACCTCCTTCAGAGCCAACTGGGAGGCTGTGGCTGAGGCGAAGAGATATGCCGTGAACCTGACCAAGACCAAGACGCTGCAGGCAGCCACCACGGTCAAGGTGCTGGACGATGACTTTGCCAAGGTGACCATGGGCTCGCTGGAGAAAGTGGAGTTCGGACTGCTGAGCGATTTTGACAGCTATACCAAGACCCCCGGATGGAGTGCAGTAGACTTTGCCCTGGCTTCGGGATACATGGTACTGTCGCCCTATAGCAAGACAAGTTCGCTGACCACACCCAAACTGGACCTCACAGCCGACAACGGCGCTTGCACCGTGAACTTCAACATGGCAGAGGGCGCCTATGGCCAATACACCTCAGGCAGCAAGGTCACCGTGAGCCTCTATGACACCGACCCCAACGTCGACGGATTTGAGGGCACACCTCTGGAGAGCAAGACCGTGACCACCAACAAGGGATTTGCCGACTACAAGGTAGAGTTTACCAAGGGCGCAGCCACATCGTACATTATGTTCTCGTACGAGAACGGTGGCACCACCAACAAGATATTCTTCGACGCCATCAACGTGGAGCAGAAGATGCCTGCCGGCGCTAAGGTGACCACTGCGATAAGCGTCAACGAGACCGAAGATACCTACTACGACTTCACCATCGACTCGCCCGAGGACAACACCGTATACAGCTATACCGTGAACGCCATCGGACAGACCGTAGTAGACGGCGAGCTGGCCGACCTGTACTCTGACGAGTCCAACAAGATAGAGGTGAGTCTGAGTGGTTCGGTAGGCATCGACAACGTGGACAACCAGGGCGACGTAGTGGTCAAGGCCGACAACGGCACCATCAGCGTAAGCCTCGCCACAGCCGGCCGCATAGCCGTGTACGACCTCACCGGCCGTCTGATTGCCCAGACCTATGGCAAGGCTGGCGCCAACACTCTGAGCGTGGCCCAGCGCCAGGTGGTAGTGGTTCGCGCTGCCAACAAGTCATTCAAACTGGCACTTTAATAACCCCCTATAAATAATAAAGGTAGTCCGCACGCCCATAGAGGCACGGACTGCCTTTTTCAAATTTAATCCCAATGATACGCAGATTATCCATTCTTTTCCTACTCATAGCAGTGACCGTGGGCCACATGATGGCCAATCCCGTCACCCAAGCCCAGGCAGAGCAGATGGCACGCAGCTTCATCACACAGCGCCCCAACGCCTCTGCCAAGACTGTGCTGCGCCACATGGCTGTGGCAAAGTCGGGTGCCAAGGAGATACAACCCTACTACGTGTTCAATGCCGGCGATGACGAGGGCTTTGTCATCGTCTCGGGCGAGGACCGCTTTGCCAATGTCATAGCCTATGCCGACCGCGGCCGCTTCACCCTCGACGGCGCACCTGCAAGCCTGCGCTCGTGGATGGAACTCTACGCCCGCTACGTGGAAGCCTACTGGCACAACGACTCGCTGGCTGCCGACACCCCGGCACGCGCCGGCGCCAAAGTGGTGGTGGCTCCGCTACTCGACAACATACGCTGGGGTCAGGACGCACCCTTCAACGACATGTGTCCCACCTATAGCGACGGAGGCAAGACCGTGCACTACTACACAGGCTGTGTGGCTACGGCAGCTACGCAGATTATGCGCTACTACAAATATCCCACCCGCGGAACAGGCGAGAAGACCTGCACCGTGAAGGGTATAGAACTCTCTGCCAACTTCGGCGAGACCACCTATGACTGGGACAACATGCTGGCTTACTACAAGCGCAACGGCATATTCTCCATCGCCCAGCGCGACGCTGTGGCTAAACTGGCAGCCCACTTCGGCGTGGCTGTAGAGATGGAATACGAGAAGGCTGGCAGCGGCGCCTCGCCCTTGATGGTGCCCGGCGCGCTGAAGAACTATTTCGGCTACGACAAGCACGTCACCCTGCGCAAGCGCAGCTACTACGGCACCACCGAGTGGATGAATATCATCAAGGCTGAGCTGGACGCCGGACGCCCCGTCTACTACGGCGGTGCGAGCGATGCCGGACAGGGTGGCCACGCCTTTGTCTGCGACGGATATGATGACAACGGCTATGTGCACATCAACTGGGGATGGTATGGCGACAGCAACGGCTACTTCCTTGTAAACCGTCTGAACCCCTCGGACTTAGGCGAAGGCGGTGGAAGCGGTGGCTACAACCGCGACCAGGAGATGGTGACGGGCATACGGCCTGCCACCGAGAGCGAAGGCGATGTGGAACTGCCTCTCTATGGCAGCGTGAGACTCTCTATCACTCCCTATGGCAGCAACTCGTTCAGCCTGATGACCATCCTCGAAAACCTCGATACCGACGACTTCGACGGTGCTCTGGCTGCTGTCATCACCCAGAACGGCGTCATCAAGAAGGTGCTCAAGGAGGAAAGCCTCAACGTGAAAGGCTATGCTGGCAGCAAGTCGGGAACAGCCTATGTGACCATGCGCGACATCACCGCTACAGCCGACGGACTGGCTGACGGCGCATACGAAATCCGCTTTGCCTACAAGGCCAAAGGCGCCAAGACATGGCAGGTGGTGCGCCACTATACGGGATTCCCCAGATATGTAGACATGACCGTAGAGGGCGGCAAGGTGGTGCTGGGAGAGGTTCACGCCGTGACACCACGCGTAAAACTGCTCGCCCCAATCACATGCAACAACGAGATACACGCCGGCGGAGCTGCGCTCTTCAGAGTGAAGCTGCACAACGGCGGCGATGATATGCAACTGAAATCGGTGGTGGTGGCGATGACCTCGAAAGCCAACCCCGAGGAGGTAATCACCGGCAAGATTTCGGCAAGCGTATACGAGGAGAGCGACTATAACGCCTCGGTGCTCGTGGCTCTGCCAGAGACTGCCACACCGGGCAGCTACACCGTCACAGCCTATGCCGAGGGCTACGAGGCATATCCCTTTGATGACAGCGCCGTAGGCCGCACCGAGGTAGAGGTGCTCGACAAGACCTCAGAGCCCATCCTGGGCGTCACCCAGCGCATGGAATGGACCACTAACGACGCTGCCCAAACCCTGAAGCAGGGCGATATGCTCATGCTGGGCTTTGTGGTGCGCAACTTCGGCGCTGCGGGCAAGGCTGGCGTGGTAACCCGTCTGCAGGATGTCAATGACCCCGAGCATAGCTACGTGCTGCGTCAGACCGACTATACCTTCAAACAGGGCGAAGAGAAGACCTTCACACTGGGACGCTATCTCAACATCGACGCCGGCACCTATACACTCGCTGTGACAGCCGTCGGCGAGAACGGCAAGGCGCTCACCATCGCCCAGCCCGAAGTGAAGACCACTGTCACCATCGCCCCCAACAGCGAACTGGCGATTAAGGTGAAGAGCATGAAGCTCGACAACGTGCTCTCGCCCGGCAAGAAATCTGCCGGCCAACTGGTGGTACACCTTAATAAAGACTATTCCAACTATGTCTATCTGCGTCTGCGCCAGTTTACCAATACCGGCGGCGAACTCGTATTGATGAAGCGCATCAGCAACGGAAAAGCCGGTGATGACGTGACCTTCAACTTCAACTACACCCCCACCGTGGCTGTAGGCACCTATATGCCTATGGTGGAGTATAAGTCGGAGAGCGGCTCGTATGTGGGTGCCGACGGACTGGCCAACTACTACCGCGAAATAAGCGTGGTGGATGCCACAGGAGTGGATGAAATCACAACAGAGGCTTCGGCTGCGGGAGCAACCATAAGCTGCCGCGAGGGCGTGGTAAGCGTAAGCACCGCCGAGGGCGTCAGCGTGGTAAGGCTGAGCGTAGCCTCGACCGCCGGAGCCACCGTATGGAGCGGAAAGGCAAACCAGGCCGACCTGAACAGCCTGCCCCATGGAGTATATGTCGTGAGCGTTTATACCAATAGAGGTACCGTAACCCGCAAGGTGTGTCTGTAAAGGCCCACCCTGCGAGTAACCCAAATAAACAAGGGATGCCACTCAGTGAGCGGCATCCCTTTTCTACGTTAGTATGTTATGAAAAATTTGAGAGAAAATAGAAACTTCACAGTTTCATTCTTTTGTTTTACTAAACATGATTTTATAGAGAAAGCATAGAAATTATCTTTTCATAATCGGCGTCGTACAGACCTCGGAAGGCTGCACGTTAGACTGCGGCATAGTGTCGAGCACAGCCGAGTCGGCTCTTGCCACCGAGTGCATCTGCTGGATGCGGTTGTAGTTGGTGGCTCCGCTGCCGATAACAGGACCATTGTTGTCAAACGACATCTGGAAGGCGTTGCTCAACGTGAGGATGATGGCCACCACGGCAGCTGCCTTGAAGAGAGGTCTCAACCGCTGGGTCATGGTAATGACGCGGGCCTTGACCTGCTTGGGCTCTTCGGTCATGGCGAGCATACGGGCGTCGAAGTCGTCGCCCAGCACGTCGGTCTTGGGCTCGGTGGCCTCGTAGACGAAGAGTGCCTGGTACTTGGCCAGCTCGGCAGGTACAGACTTCTGACTGAAGAAAGCCTTGAGAATGCTTTCTTCTTCGACCGTAGTCTCACACGCCCAGTAGCGCTCCAGCAATTGTTTGATATAGTTATAGTCCATAATTGTCAAAATCATTAAATCTCTGCTTGATGCTCTGGCGGGCTCGGAAGATATTCACCTTGACCTGCTCCTCGCTTATCTCCATCATGCGAGCAATTTCCTTGTACGTTTTCCCTTCAAAATCGCGCAGCTGCATACACATACGCTGCTTGTCGGGAAGAGCATTGACCAGGCGATGAACCAGCTCGACTCTGTCGCTTTGCGCCGCTCTCTCATCGGGAGTCGACGCGCTGTCGGCCTTGTCTTCTGGCAAATCGGGGGTGGAATCGCTGAGGTGGGAGCTCTTTCGTATGTAATCCAACGCAAGGTTCTTGCAGATGGTAGTACAGAAAGCCTCTATAGACTCTATCTCGCTCCAGGTGTCGCGCCTGTTCCACACCTTAATCATCGTTTCCTGCACGATATCCTCTGCTTCGGCCTTGTCAAGCGTAATGCGGAGCGCCACTCTGAAAAGCATATTCTTCAGGGGGAGTATATCGTCGCGAAAACTGATAATCTTCATCGTTGCTCTATTAATAAGACGTTTGTTGGAAACTAAAGTTACAGTTGTGGGGATATTTTTTCGATTTTAACACTTAACGGATAATTGTTCCCTGTTGGCCGTCGATGGCATCGGCTTGGGTGATGACCACCCTGGCGACGCCCTCGTCGATGGCTGCGAGCGCATTCTCTACCTTGGGAATCATGCCACCGGCTATCACGCCATCGGCCACGTATCTATCGAAGTCGGCGCGGGTGATGGTGGGTATCACGCTGTTGTCGTCGTCGGGGTTGCTCAGCACGCCGCGCTTCTCGAAGGCGTAGACGAGCGTGACCTCGTAGTCGCGGGCCACCGCGCAAGCCACCGTCTTGGCGATGGTGTCGGCATTGGTATTGAGGATATGGCCTTGTCCGTCATGGGTGAGTGGCGCCACCACTGGGGTGACTCCCGACTCGACCAGCCGGGCTATCATCTGACCGTCGGCAGCATCGACATCGCCTACGAAGCCATAGTCGACGCCGTCCTTGACCGGACGCTTATGGGCACGGATGATATTGGCATCGGCGCCGGTGAGGCCGATGGCATTGACGCCTACGGCTTGCAGTCCAGCCACGACATTCTTGTTGACCAGTCCGCCATAGACCATCGTGACCACTTCGAGCATGGCTGCGTCGGTGATGCGTCGGCCGCCCACCATAGTCGTCTTGATGCCCAGCGCCTCGGCTACCTTGGTAGCGCGACGCCCGCCGCCATGCACCAGAATCTTGCGGCCCGGGATGGCGGCAAAGTCGGTGAGCAGACGGCTGAGCGCCGTGGCGTCTTCGACCACGGCACCGCCGACCTTGACCACCGTTATTGTTGTTTTGTTGGCTTTCATCATTTATTCCAGATAGGTATATCCATAAAGTCCAGAGCGATAGTTGGACAGGAACTCCTTGCCCTCCTCGAGCGAGATTTTACCGTTCTTGACGCTCTTGGTCACCCAAATCTCGAGCTGGCGCACCAGCTTCTTCGGGTTGTACTGCACGTAGTCGAGCACCTCCTCGACGGTCTCGCCATCGATAATCTGGTCGATGTGGTAGTGACCGTCCTTGACGCTGACGTGCACGGCGTTGGTGTCGCCAAAGAGGTTGTGCATGTCGCCGAGTATCTCCTGATAGGCACCCACAAGGAAGACGCCGAGGTAGTAAGGCTCGTTGCGGCGCAAGGCATGGAGGGGCAGCACATGAGAGAGGTGCCCCTCCTTGACGAAGTTGGCTATCTTGCCATCCGAGTCGCAGGTGATATCCTGCAGGGTTGCGTTGCGCGTAGGCCGTTCGGTAAGGCGCTGAATGGGCATTATGGGGAACAGCTGGTCGATGGCCCACGAGTCGGGGAGGCTCTGGAACAGCGAGAAGTTGCAGAAATACTTGTCGGCGAGCAGCTTGTCGATATTGCGCAGCTCTTCGGGCACGTGCTTCATCTGCTTGGAGAGCGTATTGATTTCATGGCATACGCTCCAGTACATGCTCTCAATCTCGGCACGGGTCTTGAGGTCTACGATGCCATGAGAGAAGAGCTCGAGGGCCTCGTCGCGTATCTGCTCGGCATCATGCCAGTCTTCGAGCATATTCTTGGAGTTGAGGTTGTCCCATATCTCGTAGAGGTCCTTGACCAGCTGGTGGTCGGAGTCCTTGGCCTCAAACTCCTCGGGCATCTCGGGCAGGCTGGCGGTCTCGAGCACGTCGATAACCAGTACCGAGTGGTGTGCCGTGAGCGACCGGCCGCTCTCGGTGATGATGTTGGGATGGGCTATGGCGTTCTTGTTGGCTGCGTCGACGAAGGTATAGACACAGTCGTTGACATACTCCTGGATAGAGTAGTTGACCGAGCTCTCGCTGTTGGCCGAGCGGGTGCCGTCGTAGTCCACTCCCAGTCCGCCGCCACAGTCGACGAAGTCCACGTTGTACCCCATCTTGTGGAGGTTGATGTAGAACTGAGCCGCCTCACGCAGCGCGGTCTGTATACGTCGTATCTTGGTAATCTGGCTGCCAATGTGGAAGTGGATAAGACGAAGGCTGTCGTGCAGCCCCTTCTCATCAAGGATGCGCAGGGCGTCGAGGAGCTCCGAACTGGTAAGTCCGAACTTCGACGCATCGCCTCCGCTCTCGGCCCATTTGCCCGAACCGCTCGATGCGAGCTTGATGCGTATGCCCAGGTTAGGCTTCACGTTGAGCTTCTTGGCTGCGCGGGCGATGATGTCAAGCTCGTTGAGTTTCTCGACAACGATAAAGATGCGCTTTCCCATCTTCTGGGCCAGCAGAGCCAACTCGATGTAGCTCTGGTCCTTGTATCCATTGCAGATGATGAGCGAGTCGCTCTGGCACTGCACGGCTATCACGGCGTGGAGCTCGGGCTTGGAACCCGCCTCAAGTCCCAGATTGAACTTGCGGCCGTGCGAGATGATTTCCTCGACCACCGGCTGCATCTGGTTGACCTTGATGGGATAGATAATAAAGTTCTGTGCCTTGTACTCATACTCCTCAGCCGCCCGCTTGAAGCAGTTGGCGGTCTTCTCGATACGGTTGTCGAGGATATCGGGGAATCTGAGCAGCAGCGGGGGCGTCACGTCGCGCAGCGACAGCTCATCTACAATCTCGCGCAAGTCTATCTGGGCTTCATCCTTACAGGGAGAGACGCTGACGTTGCCTTCCTCGTTGATGTCAAAGTAAGAAGCTCCCCAGCCTTTGATGTTATACATCTCGCGAGAGTCTTCGATGCTCCATTTCTTCATATTCCAAGTTCGTTTTTTAGTTGTTGGGTGGTAAAATGTATCTTCTTAAAATCGTCCATGACGCTTACGTCGATGGTATAGTGGGCTTTGGTGTAGTAGGGTTCGCGCTCGGCGAGCTGGCGGGTTATGTGCTGGCGCACCTCTTCGGGCGTTTTGTTGAGCAGCAATGGTCTCACGGTGTGTCCCATGCTCAGATGCTTGTACAGCACGTCTGGCGACGCCTTGAGATAGACCGTTGCGCCCTGGCGGTTGAGGTAGTCCATGTTGTCGAAGAAGCAGGGAGTGCCGCCACCACAACTGATGATGACGTCCTCAAACTCTGCCACCTCGTGGAGCATATTGTGCTCGATGCGGCGGAACCCTTCCTCGCCGCGCTCGTCAAAGATTTCCTTGACGGTGTGGTGCATACGGCTCTCGATATACCAGTCGAGGTCGTAGAACCTCATCCCCATGTCGCGGGCAAGCGCATTGCCAAGCGTGGTCTTGCCCGCGCCCATATATCCTATAAGAATAATACGCGTGGGGGTCATTTCTTGCGGCGAGCTTTGGGTTCGGGGGCTTTGTCTACGATTTCCTTGCACTCGGCGTAGGTAAGTTGGGCGGCGCGCTCATGCAGGCTCTTCGGCAGACGATAGTTTTTGCCGTCGCAGGTGATATAGGGACCGAAGCGGCCATTGAGCACCTGCATCGTGGAATCTTCTTCAAACGACTTGATGTGGCGCTGGCGCTCCTGCTCGCGCTTCTCGGCGATGAGCTTGATGGCATCGGCGAGCGTTACTGTCATCGGATCCATCTCTTTAGGCAGTGATACATACTTGCCGTCATGCTGAACGTAGGGACCGAAACGACCTGAGCCGATGGTGACGATGTCTCCTTCGTACTCGCCGATATTGCGGGGCAGACGGAACAGCTCGAGAGCCTCGTCGAGGGTGATGGTCTCGATGCTCTTGCCCGACGGCAGCTGCGCAAAGCGTGGCTTCACCTCGTCGTCGGCGCAGCCTATCTGCACTACAGGGCCAAAGCGTCCTATCTTGACGAATACCGGACGATGGGAAAGAGGGTCTACACCCAGTTCGCGCTCACCTGCCTTATGCTCCGAGCGGGCGTTCATCACCTTGCGCACGGTGGGCTCGAAGTCGTGGTCGAAGTTGTGCATCATACTGGTCCACTCTTCGTGGCCTTCGGCTATCTGGTCAAACTGGCTCTCCACCTTGGCGGTGAAGTTGTAGTCCATAATCTCGGGGAAGTGCTCCATCAGGAAGTCGTTGACCACGGTACCGATGTCGGTGGGCAGCAGCTTGCCCTTCTCCTTGCCTGCCACCTCGGTGCGGGTCTTCGATACGATGCGGCTGGCGCTCAGCGTGTCGGTCACGTACTGCCGCTCTTCGCCCGCCTTGTCTCCCTTGACCACATACTCGCGCTGCTGGATGGTAGAGATGGTCGGCGCGTAGGTAGAGGGTCGTCCTATGCCCAGTTCTTCGAGCTTCTTGACCAGGCTGGCCTCGGTATATCTCACGGGGCCTTGTGAATATTTCTCTGTCGATGTGATGGTCTTGCGTTCCAGAAGGTCTCCGGCAGAGAGGGCAGGCAGAGTGTTGCCGCCTTCATTGTCCTGGTTCTCGTCGTCGGTAGACTCGTGATAGACCTTGAGGAATCCGTCGAAGGTAACCACCTCGCCGTCGGCGATGAACTTCTCCTCCTGTCCGTCGATGTCTATCGTCACTACCGTCTTCTCTATCTCCGACTCTGCCATCTGCGATGCCACGGTGCGCTTCCATATCAGGTCGTAGAGGCGGCGCTCCTGCACGGTGCCCTCGATGGTCTGCTCCGATATATAGGTAGGACGTATGGCCTCATGGGCTTCCTGCGCGCCCTTGCTGTGGGTGTGGAAGTTGCGGGTGTGGCTGTACTCAGCTCCCCAGAGTTGGGTGATGGCGTCGCGGCTGGCTGCCAGAGCGAGCTTGGACAGGTTTACGCTGTCGGTACGCATGTAGGTGATTCGTCCGTTCTCGTAGAGATGCTGCGCCACCATCATGGTCTGGGTCACGGTATATCCCAGCTTGCGGGCGGCCTCCTGCTGCAGCGTAGAGGTGGTGAAGGGAGGTGCGGGCATACGCTTGAGCGGCTTCTTGCTTACCGAACCGACGGTAAACTGGGCCTTGCGGCAGCGCTCCAGGAATGCTACAGCCTCTTCGCGGGTGGCAAAGCGCTTGTCGAGCTCGGCTTTGACCTCGGCGATGTGGCCTTCGGCCTGGGGCACGGTGAAGACGGCGCTCACGCGATAGTAGGGCTCGCTCACGAAGGCCTGTATCTCGCGCTCGCGCTCAACGATGAGTCTTACAGCCACGCTCTGCACGCGTCCGGCAGACAATGCGGGCTTCACCTTGCGCCACAATACAGGCGAGAGCTTGAATCCCACGAGTCGGTCGAGCACTCGGCGTGCCTGCTGGGCATTGACGAGGTTCATGTCGAGATGGCGGGGATGCTCGATGGCATCAAGGATGGCTGTGGGGGTAATCTCGTGGAATACGATGCGGTTGGTATTGTCCTTGTCCAGGCCCAACACCTCACACAGATGCCAACTGATGGCCTCTCCCTCGCGGTCTTCATCGGATGCCAACCACACGCGCTGTGCCTCCTTGACCTGCTTCTTGAGCTCGCTCACCAACTTGCGTTTCTCCTCAGGTATCTCGTAATCGGGCTCCATCGTCTTCTCGTTGATGGAGAGCGTCTTCTTTTTCAGGTCACGTATGTGGCCGAAACTTGACATGACCTTGTAGTCCTTGCCAAGAAACTTCTCTATGGTTTTAGCCTTTGCGGGGCTCTCTACAATCACCAAATTCTCGTGCATAGTAAATCATATTTGTTATTTGAAGCGCAAAAGTAGACAAAAAAATCGCTTATACCTTATTATATAGGTGTTTTTTTGATTTTTTTAAGGATTGCGGCGCTTCTCGCCATGACAAAGCCCACTTGGGCGACTATCAGCACAGGCAACGAGGGCATGACGGCGGTGCGCGAGATGACCTCCTCCTACCCCGTCGGCATGGCAAAAAATCGCGGCGATGAACTTCATACTGATTTCAGGGTCTGAAACGGTCGTTGCAAACCATGATTTCTGCGTTGCACGACCCGATTTCTGTATTGCACATCACGATTTCTGCATTGCACGCTACGAACTCGGTTTTACTTTGACCTCCATATGGTTTGACAATACTCTCCAGCGCGCCGCAGTGGCAAAAATCGTGGCGGAAAATGACCCCCTTCGCGACGGAAAAATCTACGGCGTCAGCGAGGGTCATCACGGCTCTCGCAGAGGTACCCTCCACGCTCGCCGGGACGCCCTCCACGCTCGCCAAGGTACCCTCCACAGATGCCGAGGTCATCAGCTTCTGGAGGAAGGTGGATAGGGAGTGGCGAAAGATGGGTGGAGGATGCGGGAAGGTGGCAAGAGACTATGGGGAGGTGGGCGGAAGGTGAGGGAAGATGGATAGAGGATGTGGGAAGGTGGATAGAGGTGGCGGGAAGGTGGGCGGAGGCGGCGGGAAGTGGATGGGGGCACGCTTGGCGACCGGCATCTACGACGCGAGAATGGTGGGGGTTGGGCGGTCTTTGGCTGCCTTGTCCGTCGTAGACGGAGGGGGAAGAGGCAGAAATCGCTGTTTTTTAGCGTAAAATAACAATAAAAGGCGCAGATTGTTCGTTTGTTATCATTTTATTGGCTATCTTTGCACGGAAATTTAAAAATGGCTCATTTCGACCACATCACGAGTAGGAAGAAAGGGATTTTTAGATGCAAAAATTAAAACAATAACATTTTTTAGATGAACGTAATTACGAAAACAGTTCAATTGCCTGATGGAAGAACCATCACAATTGAGACCGGAAAGGTTGCAAAACAGGCTGACGGTGCCGCAGTACTCCGTATGGGCAACACCGTGCTTTTGGCAACTGTTTGTGCAGCTAAGGACGCAGTTCCGGGTACAGATTTTATGCCTTTGCAAGTAGATTATCGCGAGCAGTACAGTGCCGCAGGCCGTTTCCCCGGCGGTTTCACCAAGCGTGAAGGCAAGGCAAGTGACAACGAGATTCTTACCTCTCGTCTGGTCGACCGTGCCCTCCGTCCCCTCTTCCCCTCCAACTACCATGCTGAAGTGTATGTACAGGTTATGCTGCTCTCTGCCGACGGTGTAGACCAGCCCGACGCTCTTGCCGGTTTTGCCGCATCAGCCGCTATGGCCTGCTCCGACATTCCCTTCGAGCACACTATCTCTGAGGTTCGCGTAGCCCGCATCAACGGCGAGTTTGTCATCAACCCCACCTTCCAGCAGATGGAAGAGGCCGATATGGACTTGATGGTAGGTGCCACCAAGGACAACATCATGATGGTGGAAGGCGAGATGAAGGAAGTATCTGAGCAAGACCTCATCGGCGCCCTCAAGGCTGCTGCCGATGCCGTCAAGCCCATGTGCGAGCTGCAGGACGAGCTGTCCAAGGAACTGGGCAAGGACGTGAAGCGCGAGTACTGCCACGAGGTCAACGACGAAGAGCTGCGCGAGCAGATCAAGAGCGAGCTCTACGCCCCCGTATACGATGTCAACAAGCAGGCGCTGGAGAAGCACGCCCGTATGGACGCCTTCGACAAGATTATCGCCGACTTTATGGAGAAATATGACGCCGCCCATGCCGACCTCTCTGCCGACGAGCTCGAGGAAAAGCATGCCGAGGCCACACGCTACTACGACGACGTGATGCGCGATGCCATGCGCCGCTGCATCCTCGACGAGGGTAAGCGTCTCGACGGTCGCAAGACTACCGACATCCGCCCCATCTGGTGTGAAGTGTCTCCGCTGCCCATGCCCCACGGTAGCGCCATCTTCCAGCGCGGTGAGACCATGTCGCTCTCTACCTGTACTCTGGGTACCAAGCTCGACGAGAAGCTGGTAGACGACGTGCTGCAGAGAGGCTATCAGCGCTTCCTGCTCCACTACAACTTCCCTCCCTTCTCTACCGGTGAGGCCAAGGCTCAGCGCGGTGTAGGCCGTCGCGAAATAGGTCACGGCCATCTGGCATGGCGCGGTCTGAAGGACATGATTCCCGCCGACTTCCCCTACACCGTACGTCTGGTAAGTCAGATTCTGGAGTCTAACGGCTCATCGTCTATGGCTACCGTATGTGCCGGTACGCTGGCTCTGATGGATGCCGGTGTGCCTATGAAGAAGCCCGTTTCGGGTATCGCTATGGGTCTTATCAAGAACCCCGGTGAGGACAAGTACGCCATTCTGAGCGACATCCTCGGCGATGAGGACCACCTGGGCGACATGGACTTCAAGACCACTGGTACCAAGGACGGTCTTACTGCCACTCAGATGGATATCAAGTGCGACGGTCTGAGCTTCGAGATTCTCGAACAGGCCCTGATGCAGGCTAAGGCCGGCCGCGAGCACATCCTCAACTGCATGATGGAGACCATCTCCGAGCCTCGTGCCGAGATGAAGCCTCAGGTTCCACGCATCGTTGCCTTCGAGATACCCAAGGAGTTTATCGGTGCAGTGATTGGCCCTGGTGGCAAGATTATCCAGCAGATGCAGGAAGATACCAATACCACCATCACCATCGACGAGGTTGACGGCGTAGGCAAGGTACAGGTATCTGCTCCCAACAAGGACGCTATTGACGCCGCTCTCGCCAAGATCAAGGCTATCGTGGCCATTCCCGAGGTGGGCGAGGTCTACGAGGGTACCGTACGCTCTATCATGCCCTATGGCTGCTTCGTAGAGATCCTGCCCGGCAAGGACGGTCTGCTGCACATCAGCGAGATTGACTGGAAGCGCCTGGAGACTGTAGAGGAAGCCGGCATCAAGGAAGGCGACAAGATCAAGGTCAAGTTGCTCGAAATAGATCCCAAGACCGGAAAGTACAAGCTGTCACGCCGTGTGCTGCTCGAGAAGCCCGAAGGCTATGTAGAGCGCGAGCGTCGTCCTCGTCGCGATGGCGAGCGCCGCGGTCACGGCCAGCGTCAGCCCCGTCACAACGACAATCAGGAGTAATCCCTGAAAGAGGATTTTCATTGACATATGAGCCACTGCTTTGCCTATAGCGCAAGCAGTGGCTCTTTTAGTTGGCCGACACGGATAAAATATAAGCCAAATGATTTGGCATTGAGGGTGAAAAGATGTACTTTTGCAATAAAATATAACCTAAATGAAAAAATTATTCGTATTGATTTTCATGGCGGCGCTCACGATGGCCGCCACGGCGCAGCAGGAACCGCAGTATATCTCCTCTTTCAAGTATGACAAGCGTGTCCACGACTTCGGTACCATCAAGGAGAAAGACGGCAAGGTGAGCCATACCTTCACATTTACCAACACCAGCATACTGCCGGTGGTCATCAGCGACGTCAACTCGTGGTGTGGATGTACCACCGCCGAATATACCAAGACCCCCATCCTGCCCGGCAAGACCGCCAAGGTGACGGTGACGTTCAACCCGCTGTCGCGCCCAGGCAAATTCAGCAAGGAGGTGGTGTTAAACCTCGACGGCAACAAGGGTTTCACCCGCGTATGGATCAAGGGCAACGTCATCCCCTACCGCCACCCCGTGGGCGAGGACTATCCCTACGCCTTCGGCGAAGGGCTGCACATGGGCTTCAAGGTCTACCTCTTCCCGCCGCTCGCCGAGGGCAGCACCTACAGGCTGGAGCAGCGCGTGTCTAACGAGACCGACAAGGAGATGACCGTAGAGTTTGAGCGATGGCCCAACAACACGGTGCTGAAGATGCCCTCGAAGATAACGCTCAAGCCCAAGGAGCGCACCACGTTCAGGGTGAGCTACACCGCCCCCGTGAGCCACTATGCCGACCGCCACATCTATGTGCGCGTGAAGGTGAACGGCAAGCAGGTGAAGCCCATCCTGGTGAAATGGTTGGGCTCGGAACAGAGATTTACCAAATAAGCAATGATAACTATGAGTATTAAGCAGACTGTAATGTCACTGTTAGGCTGCGTGATGGCCGTCCAGGCCGCCGCCCAGACAGCTCCGGCGCCCATCGCGCCGCTGCCCTCCAAGCACCAGGTGGCTTGGCAGCAGATGGAGACCTATGCCTTCATCCACTTTGGTCCCAACACCTTTGGCAACCGCGAGTGGGGATATGGCGACGCCCCGTTGGAGAGTTTCAACCCTACCCGCCTCGACTGCGAGCAGTGGGCCAAGACGCTCCACGACGCCGGCATGAAGGGCATCATCATCACCGCCAAGCACCACGACGGCTTCTGCCTCTGGCCCACCAAGTACACCGACTACAGTGTGCGCAATACCCCCTACAAGAACGGCAAGGGCGACATCGTGGGCGAACTGTCGGCAGCCTGCAAGAAATACGGCCTCAAGTTTGGTGTCTATCTCTCGCCCTGGGACCGTCACCAGGCTTTCTACGGCACTCCCCTGTATGTAGAGTACTTCTACGCACAGCTCGAAGAACTGCTCACCCAGTATGGCGACATCTTCGAGATATGGTTTGACGGTGCCAACGGCGGCGACGGCTATTACGGCGGCGCACGCGAAGAGCGCACGATAGACCGCCGCACCTATTATAATTTCCCGCGCGCGTGGAAGATGGTCGAGCGTCTGCAGCCCCAGACCATCATCTTCTCCGACGGCGGCCCCGGCTGTCGCTGGGTGGGCAACGAGAAAGGCTATGCCCACGCCACCAACTGGTCTTTCCTGCGTGGCAACGAGGTCTATCCCGGCTACAGCCGATACTGGGAGCTGCAGCAGGGCCACGCCGACGGCGACACCTGGACTCCTGCCGAGTGTGACGTGTCGATACGCCCGGGATGGTTCTACCACGAGAGCGAGGACAGTAAGGTGAAGACGGTAGACTATCTCACCGACCTCTACTATCGCAGCGTGGGCCACAACGCCACCTTCCTGCTCAACATGCCCGTGGACAAGGAAGGACGAATCCACCCCATCGACTCAGCCCGTGTCGTGGACTTCCACAAGCGCATCTGCGCCGAGTTCAATACCGACCTGCTGGCCAAAGCCAAAATCAAGGCTTCCAATGTGCGTGGCAAGCAGTGGGGCACCGCCAATCTTACCGACGGCAACTATGAGACCTACTGGAGCATCAGCGACGGCACCGACAAGGCCCAACTCACCATCACCCTGCCCCGCAATACGCGACTCAACCGACTGATGCTGCAGGAGTATATCCCCCTGGGCCAGCGCGTACAGCGCTTCAGCGTGTCTTACCTCAAGGGCAAGGAGTGGGCTCCGCTCTCCGTGGGCGAAGAGACTACCACCGTGGGCTACAAGCGTCTGCTGCGCTTTGCCACGATTGAGACGCGCCAGATCCGCATCAGCTTCGACGCCATGCGCGGTCCCATCTGTCTGAGCACCGTGGCTGCCTATCTCGCCCCCGAGACCAAGGGCGAGGAGGAAAAGAAGGAAGAGGTGAAGGGCGTAGACTTCACCGCCACCGCCGAGGGCGACAACGTGGTCACCTTTGACCTGGGCGGCGAGCAGGAGATAGGCTCTTTGCGCTATCTGCCCCAGCAGGGCGACGACCGCAAGGGTCTCGTGGCCAACTATGAGATATATGCCGGTATGGAGAAAGACGCCATGCAGCGCGTGGCTGAAGGCGAGTTCTCCAACATACGCAACAACCCCGTGATGCAGGAAGTATTCTTCACTCCCACCCACTGCCGCTACGTGCAGCTGCGTGCCACCCGCATGGTGAATGCCGGTGAGAAGATAGCTTACCAGCAAGTGATTATCCGATAACTACCAAAAAAATTAAGACCTATATGAAAAAAATGATTATGACCGCAGCCATCGTCTGCATGGCCGGCATCCAGATGATGGCGCAGCCGAAGTTGCCCTACCGCAACGCCTCGCTGCCCATCGAAGAGCGCGTGAGCGACCTGCTGTCGCGCATGACGCTCGAGGAAAAGGTGGGACAGCTACGCTGCACCCTGGCTTGGAACTACTACGACATTAAGGGCAACAAGGTGGTGCCCTCGTCCACATTCATGAAGGACATCGCCGAGGGCAACATCGGCATGCTGTGGGCCACCTACCGCGCCTGTCCCTGGACACGCAAGTCGCTCGCCACCGGACTCACGCCCACGCTGGCAGCCAAGGCGGGCAACGCACTGCAGCGCTACGTGATAGAGCACACCCGTCTGGGCATCCCACTCTTCCTCGCCGAAGAGGCGCCCCACGGCCACATGGCGATAGGTACCACCGTATTCCCCACCGGACTGGGTATGGCTGCCACATGGTCGACAGCCACAGCCGAGGCTGCCGCCCGCGTCACCGCCAAGGAGGTGCGTCTGCAGGGCGCACACATCAGCTACGGCCCCGTGCTCGACATCTCGCGCGACCCACGCTGGTCACGCGTCGAGGAGAGCTATGGCGAAGACCCCGTGCTGACGGGCGAGATGGGTGCCGCCATCGTGCGCGGACTGGGTGGCGGCAAACTGTCGGCCCCCTACGCCACCCTCGCCACGCTGAAGCACTTCATCGCCTATGGCACCACCGAGGGTGGCCAGAACGGCAACCCCTCTATCGTGGGCGAGCGTGACCTGCTGCAGACCTTCTTCCCCCCGTTCAAGAAGGCTGTCGATGCCGGCGCTCTCTCGGTCATGACATCCTACAACTCTCTCGACGGCATCCCCTCGACAGCCAGCGGCGAGCTCTACAATGACATCCTGCGCCGCCAATGGGGCTTCCGTGGCTTTGTCGTTTCCGACCTCTACAGCATCGACGGCATCTGGGAGACCCACCATGTGGCGCGCGACCTGCAGGAGGCTGGCGTGATGGCGCTGCGTGCCGGAGTGGACGAAGACCTGGGTGGCAAGGCCTACGCACAGCTCATCGCCGCCGTCAAGGATGGCAAGGTGAGCGAGAAGGAGATAGACCAGGCTTGTGTCCGCATCCTGAGGCTCAAGTTTGAGATGGGCCTCTTCGAGCATCCTTATGTCGATGTCAAGGCAGCAGCCGAAGTGGGCTGTGCCGACAATGCCGCTGTGGCTCTCGACGCTGCCCGCAAGCTGGTGACGCTACTCAAGAACAAGGACAATACACTGCCGCTGCGCCGCGATATGCGCGTGGCTGTGGTAGGCCCCAACGCCGACAACGTATATAATATGTTGGGCGACTATACCTCGCCTCAACCCGACGGAAAGGTGAAGACCGTGCTGGCGGGCATCAAGGCCAAGCTGGGCGAGGGTCAGGTGGAATATGTCAAGGGCTGTGCCGTGCGCGACACCAACAACTGCAACATCGAGGCTGCCGTAGAAGCTGCCCGCCGCGCCGATGTGGTGGTGGCTGTAGTGGGTGGCTCGAGCGCCCGCGACTTCAAGACGAGCTACAAGGCTACCGGTGCTGCCGAGGCCGATGTCAAGTCGGTGAGCGACATGGACTGCGGCGAAGGCTACGACCGCGCCACGCTCTCGCTGCTGGGTCGCCAGATGGAGCTGCTCCAATCGCTGCGCAAGACAGGCAAACCCATGGTGGTCATCTATATCGAGGGTCGTCCTATGGACAAGTCGTGGGCTGCCGCCAATGCCGACGCGCTGCTCACCGCCTACTATCCCGGTCAGGAGGGTGGCACCGCCGTGGCCGACGTGCTCTTCGGCGACTACAATCCCGCCGGCCGTCTGCCCATTTCGGTAGCTGCCAACGTGGGTCAGCTTCCTGTATATTACAACAAGCGCGCTCCCAAGCCCCACAACTACGTGGAAATGTCGGCAGCGCCACTCTACGCCTTCGGCTATGGCCTGAGCTATACGCAGTTTGCCTACAGCAACCTCGCCATCGCCAAGAAAGGCGATGCCTACAGCGTCACCTTCGACATCAAGAACGTAGGTGAGCGCGATGGCGAGGAAGTGGCTCAGCTCTACATCCACGACCAGGTGGCATCGGTGTCACAGCCGCTGTTGCAACTCAAGAAGTTTGACCGTCTGTCTATAGCCAAGGGTGAGACCCGCAAGGTGGAATTCATCCTCACCGCCGAAGACCTCGCCATCATAGACCGCAATATGAAGAGTGTGGTAGAACCCGGCGACTTCGACATCATGGTCGGCGGTTCGTCAGACAATCTCCCCCTGCGCGGAGTGCTCACTGTAGAGTAGACCGACAAAGGCCATCAAGCCATCGACAGTCTGCCCAAGCACGGCAGACCCCCATACGCCAGCAGGGCTGGGTTCTGAACGAGGAACCCAGCCCTGCTTGAATACGGTCGACAGAAGAATCAGGATATTCTCACAACGAGCATAACCAAGGAGCTACTGGAGCTCGCATGCGAGCCATACTTCAACCTTTTCTTTGCCATTATCGCTCTCAATGTAATGCCTTATCTCGTTGAAAGCAGATGTTTGCTGATTTATTCTTTGAATATCCATGTTATAATAATTCTTTGTTTTCTTTTTCCTCACCAAACGCCTTTATCTCGTCAGCAAGGACTTTCTGTAATTTCTCTTTCGGTACTATCAGCTGATAATCTGCCACTCCGATAGGCTTTCCCATATCTTCAAGTGCCAGTTCCACCTCTACCCGGTCTTTCTCCGCACAAAGTATGATACCTATGGAACGGTTCTCGTCTGCACCACGTTCAAGGCGGTCAAGCAGAGACAGATAATAGTTCATCTTACCTGCATACTCTGGTTTGAAAGCACCTATCTTCAAGTCAACAGCAACAAGGCAGCGTAGTCCACGGTGGAAAAACAGCATATCTACCTTACTTTCTTTGCCATTGTATTCCAGCACATGCTGGTTTCCGATGAATGTAAAACCACTGCCGAGTTCCATAAGGAAACGGGTAATAGCTTTTACAAGGCGGTCTTCAAGTTCAAGTTCCAAAAGGGGGCTTGTCACTCCTAAGAAGCCGAGATTGTAGCTGCTGCTAAACACCTCGTTAGCATACTGCGCTTGTTCGGCAGGAAGAGTGCGGTCGAAATTGTTGTCTACTTGTACCAATGCCTTTGTCTCATACATTTTGAGTTTAATGGCATTGAGCAACAAGTCGCGATTCCAACCTTTAGTTACGGTTTCCTGCGCATAATATAGCGTGGTCTCATCATCCAGTCCCTTGCTCAACAACAGCAGATTGTGCGACCAAGGCAAAAGTGCAACGGAGCGTAGCACTTTTTCATCATGCCCAGCGTAACGCTCATAGAACTTTTTCATATACCACAGATTTCGTGGCGAAACACCCATCTTCGGATATCGTTCTTTCAGGTCTGCTGATAACCGTCTTACAACGCTGTCACCATACCCACTTTCAATCTTGCGTTCATGAAGCATTTGACCAATCTCCCAATAGGCAGTAGACACATAGCCATTGATGTGTCGGGCTATTTCTGTCCGTGCCTGTTCAATTACTGCGACAGCATGTCGCAGCAATTCGGCATAATCGCTGCTCTCTATTGAGAGTTTGTTGTCTTTATTGTTTGTTGTCATTTTATCAGTCTAATTATCTTCCCTGGGAAGGTCTGTTACATCTACTTCAAACTGTTTGGCTATCTTCATAAAATTGCACGTGGCTGGCGCCGCCATCAATCAGAACTTCACGCTGACCTTCTTGCCTTGTGGCAGCTGAACGGTCTGCTGACGGTCGCCGAAAACGATGTCGAAGGTGCCGCCAGTAGGAGAAGAGAGGGTGGCAGCGAGGCTGTTGGCGCTGAGAGTCCAGTCGATATCGACGGTCACGTTGCCACGGGCGCGGAGTCCCTTGACGCTACCCTTGTCCCAGGCCTGCGGACAGGCGGGGAGCAGGGTGATGGTGCGACCCTCGCTCTGCAGCAGCATCTCGTTCATACCCGAGAGGCCACCCAGGTTGCCGTCAATCTGATAAGGCGGGTGCGTATCCCAAAGGTTGTAGAGCGTGCCCGTACGCAGCAGGTTCTGCAGGAGAGCGTAGGAGCGGTTGCCGTCACGCAGGTGCGCCCAGAGGTTGAGCTTCCAACCCATACTCCAGCCGGTGGAGAAGTCGCCGCGATGGTCGAGCACCACACGGGCAGCCTCAGCCAGTTCGGGGGTAGCCTTGACAGAGATGTCGTGACCGGGGAAGAGGCCGAAGAGATGGTTGGTGTGGCGGTGGTTGTCCTTGGGATTGTCAATGTCACGCGACCACTCCATCAGCTGACCATATCTGCCGATGCGGTAAGGCTCTATCTTGTCTCTCACCTGCAGCCACTCCTGACGGTCGGTGCTGTCTACGCCCAATACGCGTGAGGCGCTGATGGCGTCGGTGAGCAACTGGCGTGCTACGGCATTGGCAAAGGTGGCACCTTTGTCCACAGGGCCATGTTCGGGCGAGGTCGACGGGGCTGCGGTGTAGAGTCCGCTGGGCTGGAGCCAGAGATAGTCGCACACAAACTGCGCGCTCGACTTGAGCAACGGATAAGCCGTCTGCTTCAGATAATCGCGGTCGAGGGTATATTCGTAATAATCCCACACATGCGTAGCGAGCCAGGGGCCATTGATGGCGGCAAGATTCCAGTTCACGCTCTCGCTCTTGGAGGGAGCGGTGAAACCGAAGATATTGGTAGAGATATTGGCAGTCCATCCACGGGCATCGTACATGGTCTTTGCCGTGCGCTGTCCGGGCTCATAGATAGAGCGGAGATAGACATTGAGAGGCTCGAAGCACTCAGCCAGGTTGGCAGAGCATACGGGCCAGTAGTTCATCTGAATGTTGATATTGTTGTGGTAGTCACAGTTCCACGGACCCTTGACGCCACGGTTCCACATACCCTGAAGGTTCATGGGCATGGTCTCACCTCGCGACGACTGGATGATGAGGTAGCGGGCAAACTGATAGTAGAGCATCTCGAGCCAGGCATCATCCTTGCCTTCGCGATAGCGGTCTATGCGCTCGTCGGTGGGGATGTCTACGCCGCCCTTCTTGTCGGCCGTCTGGCGCAGGTCGATGCTCACGCGGTCGAAGAGCTGAGTATAGTCATCGACATGGCGGCGCAGCAGCTGACCCCACTTCTTGTCGGCGGCGCCCTTCATGCTGAGCAACGCCCAGGCTCCGGCGTCCTTGCCATAATAGGTGTAGGGGTCGGTGATCACGGGCGAGTAGTTGGGCTTGTAGCCGGTGGCGGCGGTGATGATGAAGTCTACCTCCGAGGCGTCGCGCACGGCGATGTGTCCGTCCTCATACTTCACGCTACCGTCCTTGACGCGGGCCTGGATGCGGATGACGTAGGGCAGCTTGTTGTTGTTCAGATGTGCGGTATAGACGAGTCCATACTCATCGGTAGCCCAACTGCCGGTGGCGTGGGGATTGGGCTTGTACACCCAGTCGAGGTTCTGGCGCTTGCCACGGTTGGCGCCGTAGTGCATCACCATGAGTTGGTCGGGATAGGAGACAAAGTAGGTGCGGCGGTAGGTGGCACCCTGATACTTGAACGAGGTATGGCTCACAGCCTTGTCGAGCAGCAGACTGCGACGGAAGTCGCTGCAGTCTTCATTGGCAATACCGGTAGAGACATACATCTCGCCCATGGTCGTGAAGGTACCGAAGCGCAGCGTGTCTGCAGTGCCATTGTCGGCGATGGCTCCCGAGAAGGCGCGGCGGGTGAGCGAGTCGCCACGCAGGCTGTCGCCGTCGAGGAACGCCTGACGGATATCGGGCAGGAAACGCGCTGAGTGGGGGTCGGCACGCCAGTAGTTGGCTGGTCCGCTACCCGAGGCGGGGCCTCCCTTCCAGAGGCTTTTCTCGTTGAGCAGCATGGCGTCGACAGCCGGCGACTGGAGCACCATGGCGCCCAGGCTGCTGTTGCCCATAGGGAAGGCATAGTTTTCCCACACCGAGCCCTGCAGCTCGCGGGCTTTCTCGCCCTTGCGCACATACTGTCGCAGATTGTCTTTAGACTGACTGTCCTTGGCGGCACCCTTGGCACCCGAATAGTTAATCTTCGCCTGCACAGTGCTGACGCCCTGGGGCACGGAGATTTCTATGGGGCGGTCATACCACACGGAGAGATGGTCGTCTGCCTTGGTCAGTTCTGACCCTCCCAGACAGAGGGAGATTAATGTAGCTAATACTAACATGTCTGCTATGATTTGAGTGATTGTTATTTTAAGGTAGAAGTGCCCTGTCTGTCCCGACGAGCACTGATTCATTCCGTAAAATTACACTTTTATTGACAAACGGAGTTACATTTTTTGCTTTTTTCGTTACCGACGGCCATTTTTTTAGTACATTTGCATCGGGCGCGTATGTTTGCGCTGTCCGTCCTATACCTATTATCATATATAATGACAACTATGATACAACAACTCTTACACTTTCTGGACGCATCGCCCGTCAATTTTCTTGCGGTGCGCAACATCGCCCATGAGTTGGAAGCCCACGGTTTCCGCCGCATTGACGCCGCCAGCCCTCTGGGCCAAGTGAGCGCCGGCGACCGCTTCTTCGTCACCAAGAACGACTCTTCCATCTACGCCTTCCGCATAGGTCACAAGCCTCTTGCCGACCAGGGTTTCCACATGATATGCGCCCATAGCGACTCGCCCACCTTCCGCATCAAGCCCAACGCCGAGATGACGAGCGAGGGCGGCATCGTAAGGCTCAATACCGAGGTCTACGGAGGCCCCATCCTCTCTACATGGATGGACCGTCCGCTCACCATCGCCGGAAGGGTGATTACGCGCGGCGAAGACGCCCTCTCGCCCGTCACCCATCTGATACACATCCGCCGCCCGCTGATGCAGATCAGCAACCTCGCCATCCACTTCAACCGCCAGGTCAACGACGGCGTCAAGCTCAACCGGCAGAAAGACATGCTGCCCATCCTCGGCTTAGTCAACGACGAACTGGAGCGCGGCAATATGCTCATCAACCTCATCCTCGAGGAACTCAACCGCACCGAGACGGTGACCCGTGACGCCATCATCGACTTCGACCTCTATCTCGCCGACACCACGCCGGCATGCACCTTCGGTGCCCACGACGAGCTGATATCCTCGGGGCGTCTCGACGACCTGTCGATGTGCTACGCTGGTCTTGAAGCGCTCACTGCTGCCCACGACAGCGACACCACGCAGGTGCTCGCCATCTTTGACAACGAAGAGACGGGGTCGCAGACCAAGCAGGGCGCCGGCAGTCCGTTCCTGTCCTATCTGCTACAGCGTATAGCGCTGGCACAGAGCGGCACCGCAGAGGCTTACTACCAAGCGGTAGAGCGGGCGTTCATGATTTCGGCCGACAATGCCCACGCCTTCCACCCCAACTATGCCGAGAAGTACGACCCCACCAACCACCCCATGCTGGGCGGTGGTCCGGTCATCAAGTTCAACGCCGCCCAGAAGTATGCCAGCGACGCCGTCACAGCGGCAGTCTTTGCCGAGCTGTGCCGCAAGGCGGGTGTGCCCTGCCAGCGCTTTGTCAACCACAGCGAGGTGGCAGGCGGAAGCACACTGGGCAACATTCTGGCCTCGTCGATACCCTTGCGAGGGGTTGACATGGGCAACGCCATCCTGGCCATGCACAGCTGCCGCGAGACGGGAAGCGTGGCCGACCATGAGTATTGCGTCAAGGTATTTACCACATTCTACAACGAATAACCTATCATCATGCACGACAATATCACTCTCCCTCCCCAGCTCAGCGCACGTGTAGAGCAGGCGGTAGACAACTTCATGCAGGGCTACGGATGCTGCCAGTCGGTGGTGGCTGCCTTTGCCGACCTCTACGGACTCGACGACACGATGGCCAAGCGCATAGCCGCCGGTTTTGGCGGTGGCGTGGGCCGCATGCGCATGATGTGTGGCGCCGTGTCGGCTCTGGTCATCCTCGTGGGACTCGACTGCGGACAGACCGAGGGCAGCGACCGCGAAGGCAAGTCGGCATGCTACCGCGTGGTACAGCAGCTGCTCGAGCGTTCGCGCCAGCAGAACGGTTCCATCATCTGTGCCGAGCTCCTGGGCCTCAATGGCTACGAGCGTGCCCACTCGTCCTATGTAGCCTCTGAGCGCACCGCCGAGTACTACAAGAAACGCCCTTGCGCCGCCAAGGTAGAGAGTGCCGCGCGCCTCTTTGCCCAGTATCTTGCTGATAAGGAGGGCGACCACAACCATTAACCCCCACCCCATCCCACAGCCCTTCATGATCATCGTCCACTACATACCCGACATCGACCAGCGCTCGGGTGGCACCGCCACCTACATGCAGCTCATGGCCAAGGCGCTGGGCACGAAGGCTCAGCTGCACATCCTCACCCACCGCACGTCCAACCCTCTGGCGATAGACCACTGCACGCTGCACTATCTGCCGCCCTACAGGCCGTGGCACTGGGCGTGGACCCGACAGGTCAGGACGCTGCTCGAAGCGATAGCACCCCAGGTGGTGCATGTCAACTGCTGCTGGATGCCTGCCTGTGCTGCCGTAGTGGGTGTGGCACGGTCGCTGCATCTGCCCGTGGCGCTCACCACCCACGGCATGCTCGAGCCGTGGATTATGAACCGGCATTACTGGACACGCAAGTGGCCCGCGCTGCATCTCTATCAGGCACGGGCACTGCGCAGCGCCGATGTACTGGTGGCCACAGCCGACCGCGAGGCGCGCCATCTGCGGCAGTTGGGCTTCAACGACCATATCGCCGTGGTGCCCTCGGGAATAGACATCACTCGGGTGACGATGAAGACCAGCTGGGAGAAGTCGCACACGATGCTGTTTCTGGGTCGCATACATCAGGTCAAGGGCATCTGGCATCTGCTCGAAGCGGTGGCGAGTGTGCAGAGTCAGCTCAACGGCTACAGGGTGATCATCGCCGGCGAGGGTGCTCCCGACGACATACAGCGGCTCCGGCAGACGATTGTCGACAGACATCTGGCCAGCTGCGTTAGCTATATCGGCGGGGCGTATGGCGAGCACAAGTGGCAGTTGCTGCGCGAGGCCGACTTCGTGGTACAGCCGTCGTTTACTGAGAATTTCGGGCTGACCATAGCCGAGGCGCTGGCATCGGGCACCCCGGTCATCACCACCAACACCACACCTTGGGAGCAGCTCGACGCTACCACCAGCGGCACCTGCATCGAGGTGGGAGCCAGTCCGTTGGTCAACGCCATCACCCGCTTCGTAGCCCTCTCGTCAGCCGAACTGGAGACGATGGGGCGCAATGCCCGCCACCTCATAGAGATCCGGTTCTCGGTCGAGGTCATGGGCACCGCGATGATGGAGGTGTACAGGGAGATTATGAAGTAGGTTGCCACGGCAAGCAATTGAGGCCCCTCTCCAACTCTCCCCAAGGGGAGAGAGCGCAAACCAATTATATACCAATGACTTTACTCTTCTCCCCACCCCCTTGATGAGGGCCGAAATAGGGTTCATTGGCGTGTTTATATCCTACGGCAACGCTGAACCGAAGGTCACTGGCGTTATGCTATACGTCGCGGAAAGGTAAAGAGTGGAGATTGGCGAGGCATAATCATCAAGAGAGAACAAATGTCCATTCATAAACGAATCCATTGACATTGTGTTCCTTCCCCTTGGGGAAGGCCAGGATGGGGCTTCCTTCCGGCAACTCTGTAGGAGTTGCGATTTCACAGCCCAGGGTTGAGGGGCGAAGCACCTCTACCCTGGGTATTGATAAAAAAAAAGGGTAGCAACGCTGTAAGTGTTGCGATTAGCCGAAGGCGTTACCGCAGCAGATAAATCAGCAGGCCGATGGCAAATGCCACAACCTCTAATATTATATAAGGTGATACCAAATACACAAAAAGCCGTAGCAACTGCTGGCGGCTTCGCCTTGGTGGCGCTGGTGGTAACGCCCGTCGGAAAACGAGTTTTCCTCCTCATCGTCACCACCATCACCACCGTCATGCACGGCATGACGCCAGCAGCCACAACGGTAAAAAAAGCGGCACTTGGCCGTTCAAAAAGTCCGCCGTTGGCGGTAAAAAAACATTTCATTGAAAGCCCCTCCCTTGCCATCCCCAATGGGCGGGAGTTCCTGCTTGCTGTGTTTGGGGAGATAGCGGTGTATTCCCCTTTCCATCACTTGGGCAGCAGCGGGTTAATGATTGTAGGTTGTATAACCAACGATATGTGATTTATGAGGTAATCTCTTTTTTGTACCGGCGAAGCCGGACTTTTTTTACCGCCAACGGCGGACTTTTTGCATTTGCCCCGTTTCAGCCTGCCATCAGGCAGGCGCGACGGGGTATGGCGGAGAATATCCGAGAGTTCGCTCTCGAGATATTATCCGACACGCACGGACGCATAGGGCAAAGCCCTGAAAAGGTGCAAACCTTTTTGTTTCTTTTATTGATGGCATATACAAGGAACAGGGCAGACCCCCTGGTTTATAACGCCTACGGCTAAGCGCAACTCCTACAGAGTTGCCAGGCTGGTGGGTCGTCTACCCAGGGTAGCGGACTACGCCCGCAACCCTGGGCTGGGGAAACGCAAC
>ENA-OVGE01000445-OVGE01000445.1-human-gut-metagenome-genome-assembly--contig:-NODE-445-length-39571-cov-6.516550_pt1 | contig 39571 bp, 34 predicted proteins | sample MGYA00237769_ERZ505417 | MGnify/ENA primary metagenome ERZ505417 (study PRJEB26158, sample SAMN06016403) | human gut metagenome | biome: human gut; feature: ankylosing spondylitis patient; material... | reverse complement strand
CCACCCGCGAGGACTTCCGGATGGTCAAAGATCTGGGCATCAAGGAAACCGGTATTCTGGTTTCCTGCAGCGACTACCACATCTTCAAGAAAATGCAGATGACCCGTCGACAGGCGCTGGACTATTACCTTGCCACGGTGAAGGATGCCTTCGATGCCGGCGTCATGCCCCGGTGCCATCTGGAGGACATTACCCGTGCGGATTTCTACGGCTTTGTAGTCCCCTTTGTCAATGAGCTGATGGAGCTGTCCCGGGAGGCCGGGATTCCCGTCCGCATCCGGGCCTGCGATACCATGGGCTACGGCGTCCCCTATACCGAAGTGGCCCTGCCCCGCAGTGTCCCCGGTATTATCTACGGCCTGCAGCACTATTCCGGCGTGGAAAGCGAATATCTGGAATGGCACGGCCACAACGACTTCTATAAAGCTGTTTCCAACGCCGCCACCGCATGGCTGTACGGCGCCAGCGGCGTAAATTGCTCCATGCTGGGCATCGGAGAGCGTACCGGCAACGTGCCTTTGGAGGCGATGGTCTTTGAGTACGCTTCCCTCCGGGGTTCTCTGGACGGCATGGATCCCACCGCCATCACCGAGATCGCCGAGGACTAACTCCAACGGGGTGCCCGGGTGCGCCCGGGCAGATGGTCGCGCCGCGGAGAGGTGGCGTGGCCTTGGGCGAAGAGCCCGGCGTCACGGGGAGCCGCAAGGCTTTGACGCTTAAACACGAGAGGGAGACGAGCCAGCTGGTTCGTCTCCCTCTTTCTTGTTAGCGACGCTTGTCGTTAGCGAGCGCCCAGCGCACGCACTCACATAGGCCAGCTAGTGTACACAAGTTGCAAGAATGCCACGGTTTCAGGGCAAGTTGAGCTCAAAACGCCAACTTATGTACCCTAACGCGGGAAGCGCGGGGCAGCCAGCCCCGCCTCCCTACAGCGTGCGCAGCGCGTCGACCAGCGACACCTTGCCGCTCGCGACCTCGCTTGTCTGCTTGATGACGCGGGCGGGCACGCCGGCCACGACGGCTCCGGCCGGCACGTCCTCGACGCACACGGCACCGGCGGCCACCACGGCGCCCTTGCCCACGCGCACGCCCTCGAGCACCACGGCGTTGGCGCCGATGAGCACGTCGTCCTCGATGATGACGGGCGTGGCGCTCGCCGGCTCGACAACGCCCGCGAGCACGGTGCCGGCACCGATGTGGCAGTGCTTGCCCACCGTGGCACGACCGCCCAGCACGGCGCCCATGTCAATCATGGTACCCTCGCCAATAATCGAGCCGATGTTGATGACGGCACCCATCATGATGACGGCGTTGTCGCCAATCTCGACCTTGTCGCGAATGATCGCGCCGGGCTCGATGCGCGCGTGAATGTTGCGCTTGTCGAGCAGGGGCACGCCGGTGTTGCGGCCGTCGTTCTCGACCACCATGTCGGCAATGGCGTCGCCCGCGGCCTCGAGCGCGGGGGCGAGCTTCTCCCAGTCGCCAAAGACAACCTTGGAGGCGCCATCGCCAAAGACGTGGTCGGCGGCTGAGAGGTCGAGCTCGGCGCCCTCGGCCAGGGTCAGGTAGACCTTGACCGGCGTCTTCTTGGGGGCCGTGGCGATGTAGTTGATGATCTCCTGAGCGTCCATGCAAATCCCTCCTGCACCGCCAACGCGGCGGCACGCATCATATGTTTAACCGAACATGACCTCGTCGAAGCCGTACATGCCAGGCTCGCGGCCGGCCATCTTGCGGGCAGCGGCCAGGGCACCATTCACGAAGATCTGGCGGCTCGTGGCGCGGTGCGTGAGCGAGACCTCCTCATCCGCACCAAAGAAGCTCACCGTGTGCACGCCGGCGACGGTGCCGCCGCGCAGCGAGTGCATGCCAACCTCGCGCGGGTCGCGCTTGCCCACCATGCCCTCGCGGCCATAGACCGGGTGGTACTCGCCGCGGCCCTCGGCAGCCTCGGCATCGACCACGGCGTCGAGCAGCAGCTTTGCCGTGCCGCTGGGGGCGTCGACCTTCTGGTTGTGGTGCGTCTCGACGATCTCGACGTCAAAGCCAGCGAGCTCGCGGGCGGCGAGCGTCGTGGCGTGGCGCAGGGCGGCGATGCCCAGCGAGTAGTTGCCCGAGTGCAACACCGGGGCCACCTGAGAAAGCGAGCGCAGCTCGTCCATCTGCTCGTCGGTATAGCCCGTGGTGCCCGAGACAAGCGCGCAGCCCACGCGGCGCACGTAGCTCGCCACGGCGGGCAGCGTCACCACGTTGGAAAAGTCGATGAGGACGTCTGCGGCGGGGGCGGCGTCGGCGGCGGAGAGGTCAAAGCCAATCTGGGCCACGACCTCGAAGGCGGCGGTGCCGGCCTCGGTGCGCACGCCCTCGGCGGTGGAGCGAATGAGCGAGCCCATGCGACCCTCGCCCATGATGGCGATGCGCAGCGGCGCGGTGGCGTTAGTCAAGAAGACCAGCTCCCTTCATGGCCTCGACGAGCCTGGCCTTGGGGCCCTCACTCATGGGGCATAGCGGCAGACGGTAGTGGGCGCCCATGAGGCCCATCTGGGCCAGCGCCTCCTTAACGGGAATGGGGTTGACCTCGCCAAACAGGGCTGAGATGAGCGGCTGACCCTCGACCTGGATGCGCGTGGCGCGCGCAACGTCGCCGTCGAGGTAGGCGCGGCACATCTCGTGAACGAGGGCGGGCTGCACGTCGGCCCAGACGCTGATCGTGCCCGAGCCGCCCAGCGCCATGAGCGGCACGGTGAGCGCGTCCTCGCCCGAGTAGAGGCGGAAGTCGTCGGACAGGGTGTGGGCGATGCTCGCGGCGTAGGACATGTTGCCGCTGGCCTCCTTGATGCCCATCACGTTGGGGTGGGCGGCCAGGCGCTCGACGTTTCGCACCGAGATGGAGCAGCCCGTGCGCCCCGGGATGTTGTAGAGGATGCACGGGATGTCAACGGCGTCGGCCGTGTGCTTGAGGTGCTGGTAGATGCCCTCCTCGTTGGACTTGTTGTAGTAGGGCGAGATGATGAGAACGGCATCCGCACCGAGCTTCTGGTACGTGAGGCTCTTGGCGGTCTGCGCGGCGGTGCAGTTTGAGCCCGAGCCGGCGATGACGGGCACGCGGCCGGCCACGTGGTTCACGACGAACTCGACGACGGAGTTGTCCTCCTCGTCGGTCATCGTCGCGCTCTCGCCGGTGGTGCCCAGCGTGAGGATGGCATCGGTGCCGTTCTCGATCTGGAACTCGAGCAGGCGCTCGAGCTGGTCGAAGTTGACGGAGCCGTCCTCGTTGAACGGGGTGACGAGGGCCACGATCGAGCCCTCGAGCTTGCGAACGTCCATGTTGTCTCCCTAGTGCTCAAAGGCGCCGGACCGCGGAGCTGGGCCCGTGGCTGGCACCCGTCTCTACTTGATTCCGGTGACGCCCTCGCTCTCGGCGGCGAGGTTGGCAAAGGCCTCGGGCAGCACGTCGAGCGTGGCGAAGTAGTCCATCGGCATCTCGCGGCGGCGGATGAGCTCGGTCGCGCCGCCCTCGCGCAGCAGCACCTCGGCGGGGCGCAGGCGGCCGTTGTAGTTGTAGCCCATGGCGTAGCAGTGGGCGCCCGCGTCGTGCATGACGATGAGGTCGCCCTCCTCGATGGGCGGCAGGTGGCGGTCAATGGCGAACTTGTCGTTGTTCTCGCACAGGCTGCCCGTGACGTCGTAGACCTCGGTGGCCTCGGCCTGGGTCTTGTCGGGCCCTCCCGGCTGGCCCGCCACGCTCAGGTGGTGGTAGGCGCCGTACATCGCCGGGCGAATGAGGTCCACGGCACAGGCGTCCACGCCGATGTAGTCCTTGTAGATGCGCTTCTCGTGAATGGCTCGGGTCACCACGCAGCCATAAGGGCCCATCATGAAGCGGCCCATCTCGGTGTAGATGGCGACATCGCCCATGCCGGCGGGCACGAGGATCTCGTCGTAGGCGGCGTGCACACCCTCGCCAATGGCGCGGATGTCGTTTGCGGCCTGGCCGGGCAGGTAGGGCACGCCGACGCCACCCGAGAGGTTCACGAACGCCACGTGGCAGCCGGTCTTGCGCTCGAGCTCGACGGCAAGCTCAAAGAGGATGCGCGCGAGCTTGGGGTAGTACTCGTTGGTGACCGTGTTGCTCGCGAGGAACGCGTGGATGCCAAAGCTCTTGGCGCCCTTGGCCTTGAGCAGGGAGAACGCCTCGAAGAGCTGCTCGGTGGTCATGCCGTACTTGGAGTCTCCGGGGTTGTCCATGATGCCGTTAGCAAGCTGGAACAGGCCGCCCGGGTTAAAACGGCAGCTCACGGTCTCGGGGATGGGCCCCGCGACCTTCTCGAAGAAGTCGATGTGGCTGATGTCGTCAAAGTTCACGAGGGCACCCAGCTCGCGGGCCTTGGCAAAGTCCGCGGCGGGTGTGTCGTTTGAGGAGAACATAATCTGCTGGCCGGTGATGCCCAGGGCCTGGGCAATCTGGAGCTCGGTGTAGCTCGAGCAGTCGCAGCCGCAACCGTACTCGTGCAGGATCGAGATGAGGCGCGGGTTGGGGTTGGCCTTGACGGCGAAGTACTCGCGAAAGCCGGGGTTCCACGAGAAGGCCTCGCGCACGGCCTCCGCGTTGCGACGGATGCCCGCCTCGTCATAGAGATAGAAGGGCGTGGGATACTTCTCGGCCGCCGCCTCGAGGACGACCTTGCTCGCAAACGGCGTCTTGAGGCTATAGCCGTGGTTGGGGAGCTTCTCGACGTCCTCGACCGAGGCAACGTTGTAGCTAGGGTTTTGCGCCTGGATAGGCGGGGTATGATCGTGCGGCGCGCTCATGCGGCTCCAATCGATAGCGCTCCTGCAGGGACGGGCGGCCGCGCGGGGCGGCCACTGCAGACAGTCTTGCGGGTGTCTCCCGCAAGCCCACCCGGTTGCGCCGTGACGGGCGCCCGAGTTCGGCGGGGTTGCTCCCGCACGAGGTCACAGCCCGTCGGCTCGCTCGCGCTTCTTCTTCCCCGCGCCTCTATCAGTTCAGCTACCGTAACACAACGCCCGCGACGCAGGGCGATTGGCGGCAAGACGTTACCCACTCGCCATCTGCAGGGACAGAGGGACGGGTAGAATGCGAGCAAAACGCCCACGAGCCTCGAGAGGGAGACCCGCATGAGCATGACGAGGAGGACCTTCGTGACCGCAGTCGCCGGACTGGTGGCGACGCCCGCGCTAACGGCCTGCCAGCAGCAGGCCAGCGTGGCGGGCTGGGTTGCCGCGCAGGACGACTCGCTCGCGGTGCTCACCTGGAAGGTTGCCGACGGCGGCACCGTGGCGATGCCCGGCGAGGGCTGGGCCGCGCGCGATGGCTTCATTCAGCTGCAGCTGGCGGGCGGCTCGATTCCCGGCGAGAAGGTCGCGCAGGTGCAGCAGAGCGGCGACACGCTCACGGTGACGCTCGAGAGCAAGGACGGACCCGAGACGATGGACCTGCTGCTCACCGAGTGGCGGCTTACGCCCAGCGAGGGCGATGTGGACGGCATTGGCCACGTTATGGTCGACCATGGCGGCGGAGACGTGCGCGAGCTCGACAAGGTCGAGGAATAGCAAAGTGGGACAGTTGCTCCGGGCAACTGTCCCACTTCTTGTTTTGGCCTGGGGCTTGCTGGCAGGGTCACACGGGAAGGAAGCCTGCACGACAAAGGCAAGCGTATCGTCATCCATCCACCGGCAACTGAGGAGCGAGAGGCTCGTGACTCTGCCCTTGTGGTCACTCTCTCAGATGTAGTCAGTGGCCTCAACGGTGGCGCCGCCTCTCCCGACCGACACCGTCTGCACCGGCGTGGGTGCCGCGGCGGCGTATAGTCTTGGCAACCACAAGGGACGGAGAACCATGGAAGACCTTGCCCTGCTCACCAAGTTCCGCCAGGACCTGCACCGCATTCCTGAGCTCGACTTTGACCTGCCCGAGACAATCGCCTACGTGCACGGCGTGCTCGACGGCCTGTCGTGCGAGGTGACGAGCCCGTGCAGGGGTTGCGTCGCCGCGTTCTTTGACGTCGATGCCAAGCTGGGCCGCCCGCATGGGCCCGCCACGGCCATCCGCGCCGACATGGACGCGCTGCCCATCACCGAACGCAGCGGCGTTTCGTTCTGCTCGACCAAACCCGGCCACATGCACGCCTGCGGCCACGACGGACACATGGCCATGGCGCTTGCCGCCGCCTGCTGGGTCAACGAGGTAATGGCAGGAGATGCCACCGAGGCCGCACACCTGCTGCCGCGCAACGTGTTGTTCGTGTTCCAGCCCGCCGAGGAGACCACCGGCGGCGCCCGCCTCGTCTGCGAGTCGGGCGTGTTCGAGCGCTACGGCGCCGACCGCATCTTTGGCTTCCACGTCTGGCCCGACCTGCCCGCCGGCACCATCGCGAGCCGCCCGGGCCCGCTGCTTGCCCGCGCCAGCGAGACGCACCTCAACGTGCACGGCACCTCGAGCCACATCGCCAAGAGCGCGGACGGCCACGACGCCCTGCTCGCCGCCGCGCACTTCCTCACTGAGGTCGAGACCCTCATGGCCCGCCTCTCCCAGGACGAGCCGTGCCTGCTCAAGTTTGGCCACATGGAGAGCGGCACCGTCTGCAACGCCATCAGCGCGAGCAGTGCCGTCGAGGGTAGCCTGCGCGTCTTCTCCGACAATATGTTCGACCGCGCCCGCACGGGCGTCGAGCAGTGCGCGGCCCAGGCCTGCGAGGCATACGGCTGCACCTACGACCTGAGCTTTGCCACCGGCTACCCACCCGTCGACAACGACCGCGCCCTCTACGCGCTTGCGGCGGGCGCCCTGGGCGACACGCTCGACGGCATCGAGGAGCCCCTGCTCATTGCCGAGGACTTCGCCTTTTACCAGCGCCACCTGCCCGGCGTCTTCTTCCTGCTGGGCACGGGCACGAGCGAGCCGCTGCACTCCAACAAGTTCCACATGGACGAGGGCGTGCTCGTGCACGGCCTCGCCGCCTACCGCATGCTGCTGGGCATCGCCTAGCTGCGAAAACGCCGCCGACGGCCGGCACGACGCTCGGGCGATAGCAGCCCGCAACGCCCGCGCAGCACACGGCCGCTCTTCTCGCACAAGACCACCACGATTGGAGACCAACGTGAAGTTCCTCATCGCAAGCGACATCCACGGCTCGGCCACCTGGTGCCGCCGCCTCGTCGACGCGCTCGACGCCGAGCAGCCCGACCGCCTGCTCATCCTGGGCGACGTGCTCTACCACGGCCCGCGCAACGACCTGCCCGAGGGCTACGCGCCCAAGGAGGTCATCGCGATGCTCAACCCACTCGCAGGCAGCATCATCGCCGTGCGCGGCAACTGCGAGGCCGAGGTCGACCAGATGGTCCTCGACTTCCCCTGCATGGGCGACTACACCACCATCCTCGACCCCACGGCCACGCTTGCCGCAGACGGCTCCCCGCGCGAGAAGAGCGACTGCGAGTTGTTCTGCACGCATGGCCACGTGTGGGGGGCGGGCTTCCACAACAGCGTCGACCACTTGCCCGATCTGCCGGAGGGCTCGATTCTGCTCTACGGCCACACTCACAAGAAGGTGAGCGAGCCCGCGTCGGGGCACCCGGGCGTCTGGGCGTTCAACCCCGGCAGCGTCTCCATCCCCAAGGACGGAACGCACAGCTACGGCATCTACGAGAACGGCGCCGTGCGCCACGTGGTTCTCGAGGGCTAGACACAGGCGGGGCGGTCCCAGCTGGAGCCGCCCCGCTTATTAGATGTATTGCGCGAGAGGGGCGCGAGGTCTTGAGGCCCCGCGCCCCTCTCTCATTTGTGTGCGTCCTTCTCGGCGGCGTCTTTCTCGGCCACGGGCGTGGCAGTGAGCGCTAGAACTTGCTGGGCACGCCACCCTTGGCGAGCAGTGCTTCGGTGTGCTCGCGCAGCTCGGCCACCACCTCGGGGATGCGCTCGAGCTCGTAGGGCGTGGTCTGGTAGACGTAGTTGAGCCAGTTGCGGTAGAGCAGGTTGGCGTGGCTGCGCCAGGTGAAGATAGGCTGACGCTCGGGGTCGTCGTCCGGGAAGTAGTTCAGCGGCAACTGGATGGGAAGGCCGGCGTGGAAGTCGCGCCAGTACTCGTCGGCCAGGGTGTCGCGGCCATACTCAAAGTGGCCCAGGGCGTAGATCTCATGGAAGTCGCGCGTGGCAATGAGGGCGGGGCCGCTCGTCTCGCCGCGCGAGAGCACCTGCAGCGCGGGGTCGGCGTCGATCTCCTTCTCATCGGGTGCGGCATGGCGGCTGTGCGGCATGTTGTGGACCTCGTCGAAGCCGTTCGTGAGGAAGTTGTACTCGTCGCACAGGCGCTGGGGAAACACACCAAAGAGCTTGGAGCCCAGCAGGCGCTTGTGGATGCCATGCAGGTGATAGAGGCCCGCAAAGGCGCCCCAGCACAGAAACATCGTGGAAAGCACGTGTTCCTGGGCCCAGTCCATGATCTGGCACAGCTCGTCCCAGTAGTCGACCTGCTCGAACGGCATCTGCTCGACGGGCGCGCCCGTGATGATGAGGCCGTCGTAGTTGTTGCCCTTGAGGTCGTCGAAGGTGTCGTAGAACTTCACGAGGTGGTCGGCCGCGTGGGTGGCCTCGTGGGTCGAGACGCGCATGAAGTCGACGCTCACCTGGATGGGACTCTTGGAGATGAGGCGCAGGATCTGTGTCTCGGTCTCGATCTTGGTGGGCATGAGGTTGAGAAGCGCCACACGAAGCGGACGAATCTGCTGCTTGCGGGCCACGTCCTCCTCGAGGGCAAAGATGCGCTCCTGCTGAAGGATGCGCTTGGCGGGCAGGCCGTCAGGGATGTTGATGGGCATGGGAGCCAAAGAACCTTTCTGGGCATGCGCGCGGGGCAGATGAGACCTCGGGCTGCCGTAGCGCCGGTCGGTCTGCCGCCGGCTTTTAGACATGCAGCGTTTAATGGTACCCCACGCAGGCGCGGCGGCGCAGGTGCGCTCGGGCAGCGGCATAATGTGGGCAGCAGCATCGTCAAAAGGAGCCGCCATGTCCAAGCTTACCAGCTACTACCTGCCGGGCCTCTACGTTGAGGATCACTCGATCGAGGTGCCGCTCGACTGGCGCGGCCACGAGCCCGCCGCCGTCGCCGCAGACGGTCTGCCTGCCGGCGAGCGCATCCGCGTGTTCTACCGCACCGTCTGCGCAGCCGAGAACGTGGGCCGCGACCTGCCGCTCCTCGTGTTCCTGCAGGGCGGTCCCGGCGGCGCGGGCCCGCGTCTGCTCTCCCCCACCTCAGACGGCTGGATCGCCGAGGCCATCAAGCACTTCCGCGTGGTTCTGCCCGACCAGCGCGGCACCGGCCGCAGTACGCACGCGAGTGCCCGCTCCATCGCGCGCCGCGGTGACGCCCGCGCCCAGGCCGAGTACCTCAAGCGCCTGCTTGCGCCCTCGATCGTGCGCGACTTCGAGTACCTGCGCCTCACCGAGTTTGGCGGCCGCGCTTGGACCACGCTGGGCCAGAGCTACGGCGGCTTTCTCACCCTATGCTACCTGAGCCTCTTCCCGCAAGGGATCGCGGCCAGCTTTACCTGCGGCGGCATCCCCCACGTGCCAGCCAGCGCCGCCGTCGTCTACGCCCACACCTTCCCGCGTATGGTCGCCAAGACGCGCGCCTACTACGAGCGCTACCCCGAGGACGAGCGACGCATGGCCGCCATCGCCAACCGCCTGGCCGCCGGCGACGTGACCCTTCCCGATGGCAGCCCGCTTTCGGTCCGCCGCCTGCAGACCCTGGGCGGCGGTCTGGGCATGAAGCCCGCGCCCGAGCGCCTGCACAATCTGCTCGACACGGCCTTCGAGGCGGGCGACGGCTCGCTGGCCTGCGCCGGCGCCGCGCCCGAGCTCACCGACGGCTTCCTCATGGGCGTGCTCGAGAACCTCACCACGGCAGGCAACCCCCTGTACTGGACGCTGCAGGAGTTCATCTACGCCGACGGCGCGATGAAGGAGCCCATCCGCTGGGCGGCCGAGCAGGAGTACGCCAGGCACCCCGAGTTCGCAGACACGGCGCGCCCCCTTATGCTCACGGGCGAGGCGGCCTTCCCCTTCATGTTCGAGGACGACCCGCTGCTGGCCCCGCTCAAGCCGGCCGTTGACCTGCTCATGGAAGACACCGAGTTTGACCCGGTCTATGACGAGGCGCGCCTTGCCGCAAACGAGGTGCCCCTGCAGGCCGCCGTCTACTTTGACGACTTGTACGTCGATTCGGGGCTGCAGCTCGACACGCTCTCACGCGTCGGCAACAGCCACGCCTGGGTCACGAACCAGTTTGAGCACGACGGCCTGCACGGCAGCGAGGTCTTCGGCCGCCTGTTTGCCGAGGCGCTCAACCGCGGCGACCTCGAGCACGCGCTGGGGGCGTAGGAACCGAGGACGGCGGCGCGTCACTCCTGCTGCCGCAATGCGGAACGGGCTTGGCCCTCGCAGCATTGGCGCCCGTACACGTCGACGCAAGTTGACCAGGATCACCCAAAGACCGCCAAGCGGCGCCGCTTTGCCTCAAAAATGGGTATCAAACCGCTGTGTGGCCAAAAAACAACGTCAAGTCGGTAACCTCTTCCGCGATTGGCAAGTAGTCCCCCATTTGTAGACTCCGCGACCTGCGGTTTTGCTACGGATAAAGCCCGCCTACTCAGCAAGCCTCAAACAGGTTACCGACTTAATGAAGTTTTTTCTAAGGGACAGCGTAGGCGCCCTCTCCGGGCACCCATTTCGAGAAAGGATCGTGCCATGAACCAGGTCATCGAGGCACTCGAGCAGCGCCGCAGCTGCAGGAGCTACACCGACCAGCCCGTCGATCCTGAGAAGCTTGAGCAGATCGTCGAGGCAGGCCTGTGGGCCGCAAGCGGCATGGGCCGCCAGGGCACGCACCTGGTCGTCGTCACCAACCCCGATGACGTTGCCGCTCTCAGCCGCATGAATGCCCAGATCATGGGCACCACGAACGACCCCTTCTATGGAGCCAAGGCCGTCATCGTGGTGCTCACCAACCCCGAGAACCCCACCTGCGTCGAGGACGGCGCGCTCGTCATGGGCAACCTCATGAACGCCGCGCACGCGCTGGGCGTTGGCTCCTGTTGGATCCACCGCGCCAAAGAGGAGTTCGAGAGCGACGAGGGCAAGGCCCTGCTCGCCAAGTGGGGCGTCGAGGGCACCTGGCGCGGCGTTGGCCACTGCATCCTGGGCTACGCCGCGGAAGGCGGCGAGCAGGCGGGCGCCGAGCGCAAGCCCGGCCGTGTCACCTACGTCAAGTAGCAGCGAGTACGGCACCTCGGCAAGCCCGCACCACGCATAAGGGTGCAGGCTTGCCGAGCCCTCGCGACGGCCGAGCGCAAGCATAGCCGCATCCCAAGGGTCCCTCGGACACAGCCACAACATCGGCTGCCCGAGGGACCCTTTTCCATAGCCTGAAGCTATCGCTAATTATTGACTTTTCCTACCGGGTTTATAGGGTATTTATCCAGTCGGCCTTCAGTTCTGCTGGTATACTCACTGGCACCATGATTACGCTTACTAACATATCCAAGTCGTTCGAGACGAGCGCGGGCACCGTCAAGGCCCTCGACAACGTCTCGCTCACCATCGACACCGGCGAGGTCTTCGGCATCATCGGCGAGTCGGGAGCAGGCAAGTCGACCCTCGTGCGCTGCATCAACCTCCTCGAGCAGCCCACCTCGGGCTCCGTCGTCATCGACGGCCACGACGTCACGAGCCTGCGTGGCACCGAGCTTCGCGCCCTGCGCGCCGACATCGGCATGATCTTCCAGCGCTTCTCCCTCTTCGAGCAGCGCACCGTGCTCGACAACGTCATCTTCCCGGCCACGCTCGCCAGCAGCGCCGGCCGCGTCTCGCGCGCCGAGGCCACCGACCGCGCCCGCGAGCTGCTCGGCCTCGTTGGCCTCGAGGGCAAGGAGCACTCCTACCCCTCCCAGCTCTCCGGCGGTCAGCAGCAGCGCGTCGCAATCGCCCGCGCGCTCATGACCAACCCCAAGACGCTGCTGTGCGACGAGGCAACGAGCGCCCTCGACACGCTCACCACCAGCCAGGTCCTCGACCTGCTGGGCAGCATCAACGAGAAGCTCGGCGTCACCATCGTGCTCATCACCCACTCGCTCGCCGTTGCCCGCCGCATCTGCGGCCGCATCGCCGTCATGGAGCACGGCCAGGTCGTCGAGCAGGGCACCGTTGCCGAGGTGTTTGGAAACCCCCAGGCAGACGTCACACGCGCGCTGCTTCAGTTCGAGGGGGAGGGTCGCTAATGGACTTCGCCACATTCTTCGACAAGTATGGGGCGCTCCTCGCCCAGGGCACCGTCGACACCACGGTCATGGTGCTTGCCTCGACGCTGGGCGCCTACGTCATCGGCGTCATCCTGGGCACGCTGCTCACGGTGCTCGCCCCCGGCGGCCTACGCGAGAACCGCGTTGCCTACGAGGTGCTCGGCTGGTTCGTGAACATGGCCCGCTCGCTACCGTTCATCATCCTGCTGCTCTTCCTCATCCCCGTGACCCGCGCCATCGTGGGCACCACGCTGGGCGTTCCCGCCGCGGTGTTCCCGCTCATCGTCTCGGCCGCGCCGTTCGTGGCGCGCATGGTCGAGTCGAGCGAGGCCGAGGTCGACCGCGGCCTGGTCGAGGCTGCGAGCTCCATGGGTGCCTCCACCTGGGAGATCATCGTCAAGGTCTACCTGCGCGAGGGCCTGCCCAGCCTGCTGCGCGGCCTGCCCATCGTCATCATCACGATCCTGGGCTACACCGCCATGGCTGGCACCGTGGGCGCCGGCGGCCTGGGCGACATCGCCATCCGCTACGGCTACCAGCGCTACCAGGACGACGTCATGATCGCCACGGTCATCATCCTCATCGTGATGGTTCAGGTCATCCAGACCGTGTGCAACGTCCTCGTCAAGGTGTTCGACAAGCGAATGCGCTCCTAGCGAGCGCGCACCGAGCGCGCAATCGCGCACCCAATCCAGCGCTAACCACTCTACCAGGTGTTTCGTCTCGCCCGTTCACTCGGGATGGGGCTTGCCATATCGATTTGCCCACCCGCTGCCCACAGCAACCACGCATCAGAAAGGAACCGCCATGTCCCTCAAGCAGCACCTCAAGCCGCTCGCCGGCGTCGTCGCCGCGGCCGGCCTCGCCCTTGCCCTCACCGCCTGCGGTGGCAACTCCAACGCCGCCACCACGACCGCTGCCGCCTCCGGCTCGGCCGACAACGTCATCACCGTTGGCGCCTCCCCCTCGCCCCACGCAGAGATCCTCAACGCCGTGGCCGACGAGCTCAAGGCCGAGGGCTACGAGCTCAAGGTCGTCGAGTACAACGATTACGTGCAGCCCAACGTTGCCCTTTCCGAGGGCGACCTTGACGCCAACTACTTCCAGCACCTCCCCTACCTCGAGAACTACAACGAGGAGAACGGCACCGACCTCGTGAGCGCCAGCGCCATCCACTTCGAGCCGATGGGCCTGTACGCGGGCAAGAGCTCCGACATCAAGAACGTCCCCGACGGCGCCAAGATTGCCGTGCCGAGCGACGCCACCAACGAGGCCCGCGCGCTGCTGCTGCTCCAGGACCAGGGCGTCATCAAGCTCAAGGACGGCGTGGGGCTCGAGGCCACGGCCAACGACATCGAGGAGAACCCGCACAACATCGAGCTCGTCGAGGTCGAGGCAGCTGCCGTGCCGCGCTCCCTGCAGGACGCCGACTTCGCCGTGATCAACGGCAACTACGCCCTGTCCGCCGGCCTTGACACCTCCGCCACGCTCGCCAGCGAGGACGCCAGCTCCGAGGCCGCCCAGACCTACGCCAACATCGTCGCCGTGCGCAAGGGCGAGGAGAACTCCGACAAGACCCAGGCCCTCATCAAGGCCCTGACCTCCGACACCGCCAAGAAGTTCATCGAGGAGCAGTACAAGGGCTCCGTCATCCCGGTGTTCTAGTTATCCCCCCGGTGCCACAGCGACTCGCGGCGCCCAAGGATTAGCCAAGCGGTGCCCCTCTCCTGAGAGTGGGCGCCGCTTTTTGGTGGAGCGCTGCCCAACGCCCCCGTCTCGCGTGCAGAGATGGGGGCGTTGCTGCATACTTGCAGGTATGGATACTACTTTTGCCGAGCTCGGGCTAAACGAGCAGATTCTCGCCGGGGTCGATGCCCTCGGCTTCACCAAGCCAACCCCCGTCCAGGCAGCCGCCATCCCCGCCGTTCTCGAGGGGCGCGACGTGCTTGCCAGCGCGCAGACCGGCACGGGCAAGACTTGCGCCTTCACGCTGCCCACGCTGCAGCGCATCGCGGCCAGCAAGAAGATTGCCAAGCCGCGCCACCCGCTTGCGCTCGTCGTGACCCCCACCCGCGAGCTCGCCTCGCAGATCGAGGCCGTCACGAGCGAGGTCTGCGCCAAGACCGGCCAGTCGACCGTCGTGGTCATGGGCGGCGCCAAGTTCGACCGTCAGATCCGTGAGCTCGAGGCAGGTTGCGACCTGCTCGTGGCCACCCCCGGCCGCCTCATCGACCTCATGGAGCACGACCACGTGAGCCTTGCGAACGTGCAGGTGCTGGTTCTCGACGAGGCCGACCGCATGCTCGACATGGGCTTTTGGCCCAGCGTGCGCCGCATCGTGACGGCCTGCCCCAAGAAGCGCCAGACGCTGCTGTTCTCGGCCACCATTCCGCCCAGCATCAAGGGCACGGTCGACGCGATGCTGCCCAACCCCTACGTGGTCGAGATCGCCCGCGTGGGCGAGACGGCCGCAACGGTCGACGAGCACCTCTGCCCCGTGACGCAGGCCGACAAGGTTCCGCTACTCGAGGCCCTCATGAAGCAGGAGAGCTACGAGCGCGTGCTCGTCTTCTGCCGCACCAAGATGCGCGTCGACGCCGTGTGCAAGACGCTCAAGAACGTGGGCGTCAAGGTCGACGTCATGCACGCCGACCGTCCGCAGAAGGCGCGCGAGAAGGCCCTCGAACGCTTCCGCGATGGCAAGATTCGCGTGCTCGTGGCAACCGACGTCATGAGCCGCGGCATCGACGTCTCGGGCATCGACGCCGTCGTGAACTTCGACGTGCCCATGGACCCCGAGGACTACGTGCACCGCATTGGCCGCACGGGTCGTGCCGGCGCAAACGGTGCCGCCTACACCTTCATGGCGCCCGACGAGGTGAGCCCGCTTCGCGAGATCGAGTACTTCACCAAGAAGCTCATCCCGCTGTTTGACCTCGAGGGATTCAACTATGCCGAGGGCCGCATCGTGCCCAATGCCCGCCGCAGCACCTCCAAGCCCACGCGCAGTCTCTTCAGCGGCTCGCGCGCTCGCGGCCGCGGCCCGCGCGGCGGCCGCTACGGCAGGCACTACTAGGACGAGAAGAGCGGCAGGGATGCAATTGTCCGGCCGCCACCAGGTTCATTAGCAGCAGGCAGGGGCCTCGGCATCACCGGGGCCCTTCTTCTTGGCGGCCTTTGCCACCTGGCGCCGGGCGCGGAAGAACTCGCGCAGCACGGCCGCGCACTCGTCCTGAAGCACGCCGCCCGCCGCCTCGAACTCATGGTTGAGCCGCTCGTCATGACTCACGTCAAAGAGCGTGCCCAGGGCCCCGCCCTTGGGGTCTGGCGCGCCAAAGACGCAGCGGTCGATGCGCGAGTTGACCATGAGACCAGCACACATGAGGCAGGGCTCGAGCGTCACGTATACGGTGCAGCCGGTAAGGCGCCAACGGTCGAGGGCGCGGGCCGCGGCGAGCAGGGCGCTGAACTCAGCATGGGCAGACGGGTCGCGGTCCTTCTCGCGGCGGTTGTGGGCACGGGCGATGACCTCGCCCTCGTGCACAACGACAGCACCAATGGGCACCTCGCCCTCATCGGCCGCCAGGCGCGCCTCGGCAAGCGCCATGCGCATATAGTCCTCGTCGGTCACGCGATTGCCCTCCCCCATCTTCCACACCCCATCGTCGCGTCGGCAAAGACGCGGCCAAGCGACTCGCGACACGGCAACACATCGGTGCAAAGTAAGCACCGCGTCGCGCAGTAGCGCATCGGCGCAACCCAACACTCTACGGCTCGGCAACGCATCGATGCGGCTCCAACACCACGCAACAATACAATGCGCCCGGAGCCAGTGGAAGGGGGAACTGGGCTCCGGGCGCGGGAGACGGCCCACGCAAAGACGGGTAGTGAGCCGCGAAGGGGCTATGTGCTAGACCATGCGGCTATCCCATCTTTTGCCGCTTGGAAGGCGAATCGCTACTTGGCGATGTCCTGGAACATCTCCCAAGCCTCGACGTCGGTCATGCCCTCGTGCACGATCTTGTTGACGCACTGGGCCATCTCGATGGGGTGCGTGGACTGGAAGATGTTGCGGCCCATGTCGACGCCGTGGGCACCCTTGCGGATGACGTCGTAGGCGAGGTGCAGGGCATCCTTCTCGGGAAGCTTCTTGCCGCCGGCAACGACGATGGGCACGGGGCAGGCAGCCACAACCTCCTCGAAGTCCTCGCAGTCATAGGTCTTGACCATCTGGCAGCCCATTTCGGCGATGATGCGCGTGGCGAGCTTGAAGAAGCGCGGGGTGCGCTCCATGTCCTTGCCAACGGCGCAGACGCCCAGGGTGGGGATGCTGTAGCGGAAGCCGGCATTGATGGTCTGGCTCAGGTTGTCGATGGAAGACAGCTGGCCGTCGCCGCCGATGAAGACCTGGGAGGCCATGCAGTCGGCGTTCATGCGGATGGCATCCTCGATGTCAACGGCGATGACCTCGTGGGAGAGGTCAGCCTGGAGCATGGACGAACCGGAGGTGGTGCGCAGGGCGATGGCCTTCGTGATCTCGGGCGGGACGCAGGAGCGGATGGCGCCGCGGGTGCCCATGAAGCAGTCGACGTAGGGGGCGAGCTTCGGGAGGAGCAGGTCGAGGCGCTCGAGGCCGGCCGTGGCACCCATGAAGTAGCCGTGGTCGAAGGCGAACATGACGGTGTTACCGCTCTTGGGGTTAAAGATGTTGGAGAGGTGCTTCTTCATGCCCCAGTCGAGGCTGTTGGCACCCTTGACGTAGAAGCCCTTGTTGTTGGCAAACGGCTCGTCGACGTGATAGTCATGAGCGACCTTGAGGCCATCGAGATCAGCCATGTCCCAGATTCCTTTCCTCTTGCCCTCCCCACCCCTGGGAAGGACGCCTGTATAGGTATCGTTGCTTGCACTGACTTGCCGGTGTATCCCGGACGAAGTGCGAGCCAAGCGGCTGCGTGCCGCCGCTTCTTTATCTGGCTCGCGCAGATGCGTTACCGCAGTAACGGATGTGCGCGAGCCAGACGGGGGCGCCGCACGCTCGCGGCGCCCCCGCGAAGAGCACGTTACAACTTAGAAGTTGTAGTCGTTCATGTTGTCCTTGGTGAAGACAAGGCGCTCGGGCAGGAGCACGACGCCGTTGTTCTCGTCACCGGTCGTGGCGCCCTCGGAGATCGAGTCGTTGGCCTCAACCTTGACGTCGCCGATGCTCGGGATCGAGATGGTGTCGCCAACCTTGACGGTGTTGCCAGCGGCGAGGTAGGCAGCGACGTAGCAGCCCATGGCGCCCTGGACGGCGCAGTCCCAGAGGCCCCAGTTGTACAGGGTGCCGTTCTCGCAGTACTGCTTGATGGACTGCGGGGAGGCGAAGCCGGTGATGGTGATCTTCTGGGCGTCGTAGCCGGCATCCTCAGCAGCGGCGAGCTGGCCGGGGAGGGCGGTGGAGTCGTTGCAGATGATCAGGTCGATGTCCGGGAACGCGCTCAGGACAGCGGCGCCAACCGTCTTGGCCTGCTCGGCATCCTGGTTGGAGTAGTAGTTGTCGGGGTGGACGTTCTCCCAGTTGGGGTAGTCCTTCTTGATGATGGCCTCAGCGGCGACCTGCCAGGAGTTCTGGTCGGTGACGGTGGCCTGCGAGTAGTGCCAGGCGTAGGTGATCTTGTCGGCCGAGGGATCCTTGCCGCGCTGCTTCAGGCCGTCGACGGACATGTCAACGAGCATCTGGCCAAGAATCTCAGGGGTGCCCTGGGAGACCATGAGCGTACGGTCCTCGGGCTGGGCGTCGGAGTCCCAGGTGGTGACGACGATGCCGGCCTCGGTGGCCTTCTTCAGAGCGTCGGAGACGCCGGCGGCGTCAACCGTGGAGATGCAGAGGGCGTCGACGCCGTTGGCGACGGCCTGGTTGATGATGCCCACCTGGTCAGAGGCGGAAGCGCTGGAGGAGCCGATGTACTGGACCTCGAAGCCCCACTCCTTGGCGTACTTCTGAGCGCCGTCGTTGGCGGACTCGAAGAAGGCGTTGCCGGTGATCTTCGGGATGAAGGCGACAACCTTGCCGCCGAGATCGCCAGCCGCGGCCTCGCCGGAGGCGGCAGCGGTCGTGGCGGCGCTGGAGCCAGAGCCACCGCAGCCAACCAGGCCGAGGCCCGCGAGGGCAGCACCGGAGCCGGCCACCTTCAGGAATCCGCGACGAGTCATGTTCTTCATAACGAACCTCCCTTTTCTTTGCCCCTTACTGGGCACTTGCCTTGCTACTACCCTTCCTTGCAAACATCGAGCGCAGCCACGGGACGATTCCCGTGTTGGTCGCTGCAGAGCGCCCGATGATAACCACGACGAGCAGAATGCCCACCGGGATATCCAGGTACTGCGTACCAACCTTGAAGCACAGGGGAAGACCAAACTTGAGGAGGGCGATGGCGAAGGACGCCAGGGCCGTACCGATGATCGAGCCCTTGCCACCAGTGGAGAGCGTGCCTCCCAGGACGACGGCCGTGATGATGTCCATCGTGAGGTCGCCGCCGAGGTCGGACTTAGCCGTTCCCAGGTACGCCGTGAGCACGATGCCGGCAATGGCGGCCGCCAGGGCGCTCAGGATGTAAGTGGACATTATCACGCGACGAGTGTTGATGCCGGAATATTCGGCGGCCGACTGATTTACGCCGGTGAGGATAATCTTGCGGCCGTACTTGGTCTTGTGCAGCAGGACAAAAGCGACTACGAGCATCACGATGTAGACCAGGATCTGGAACGGAAGCACGCCACCAATCTGGTAGTTGGCGATGAACTTGAAGCTGTCCGGGAAGCCAGAGATGGACTCGTAGGACGCGGTGCTCGAGAGCGTGGAGACGAGCAGGGCCAGGCCGGAGTACAGGAAGCTGCCGCCCAGCGTAATGACCATCGCTTGCACTCCGCAGTATGCGATGAAGAAGCCGGACAGGGCGCCGCACAGGCACACGATCACCGTGGCAAGCCCCGCGGCCGCCCAGATGGACAGGCCAAAGTCCTGCCAGGCCACGCCGATGATGATCGACGTGAGGCCCACGAGAGAGGCCACCTGGATGTCGATGCCGCCGGTGCACATGACGAGCGTGACGAACAGGGCGAGCATGAACACGGCGAGGTTGTCGTTCACCGCGGTGAAGAGCAGCTGCGGGCGCAGGAACTTGGGATTGGCGGCGCCAAAGATCACGAACTCGAGGACGAGCAGGCCAATGAGGATGAGGTTCCAGCCACCCTGGCCCTTGGAGATCATCTTCTTGAGCTTATCCATTACGCCTCACCACCCTTCTCGGTCTGGGCGCCTGCGGCGGGCGCGTCCTGGGACACGCGGGCGAGCAGGCGGTCATGCTTGTTCTTGACGAGGCCGCGGTGCTGGATCACGGCGTCGATGACGACGATGACGAGCAGGATGATGCCCGTGATGGCGTTGTCGTAGTTGGACGAGAAGCCCATGAAGACGAGCAGATAGCTGATGGAGGACATGATGACGGCGCCGATGGCGGAGCCGATCACGGAGCCAACGCCGCCGGCGAGCGAGATGCCGCCCAGGACGCAGGCCGCGATGGCCTTCATCTCATAGCCGTTGCCGCTCATCGGGGTGACGAAGCCAATGCGGCTGCAGAAGATCACGCCGCCGACGGAGGCCATGACCGCGCAGATGACGTAGGCCAGCATCTTGGTCTTGAGCGTGGGAAGGCCAACGAGCGTGGCGCCCTGGGCGTTGTCGCCCACGGCCACGAAGTAGCGGCCCTGACGCGTGCGGGTGAGGATGAGGTGAATCACGATGACGAGCGCGATGATGCAGCAGTAGTACACCGACACCGAACCCACGAGGTTCACGGCCGCGAAGTCTTTGAACGACTTGGGCAGGTTCTCGACCCAGGCACCGTTCGTGTACAGGTAGATCAGGCCGCGCAGGATGCCGTTGACGCCCAGGGTGAAGATGAGCGACGGGGCGCCCATGATGCACACGCCCCAGCCGTTGATGAGGCCAATGATGATGCCAATGACGATGGCGACGACGACCGCCAGGGCCAGCGACTGCCCGTCACGGAGCATTGAGCCCACGACGGCGGCCGTAAGGCCGAGGTTGGCGCCAACGGAGACGTCAATCTCTCCAATGAACAGCACGAATGCCATTCCCACTGCAACGAGCGTATAGACGACGGACGAGTTAAAGCACGCGGAGACGTTGGACGGGTCGAGGAACATAGGGTTCATCAGGCCAACGATGACAAACAGCGCGATGAGGAACACGAGGCTCGTGAGCTCGCGCGCCTTGAGGAGCTTCTTAACCTTCTCCATCGATTACACCCCTTCCCTCGTATCGATGACCAACAGAGACGATCCAACCAAACGGCGGTCTAGGCTCATGCCGACACCGCCCCCTTGTCGCTCGTGACGCCAAACGCGGCGGACATGAGGTTGTCCTGCGTGATGTCGTCCTTCTGGAACTCGCTGTTGATGCGGCCCTGGAACATGACGACCGCACGGTCCGCGAGCTCGCAGACCTCCTCCATGTCGGAGGAGATGAGAAGAATCGAGACGCCCGACTCGCGCAGCTTGTCGAGCACGGCGTAGACGTCGCCACGGGCCGCGGCGTCGATGCCACGGGTGGGCTCGTCGAGGATGACGAGGCGCGGCTCGGAGGCAAAGATGCGGCCGATGATGATCTTCTGCTGGTTGCCGCCGGACAGGCCGCCAACCTCCTGGTCGAGGCCGGTCACCTTGGTGCGGAAGTCGTTGACGTACTGCTGGGAGATCTCCTCCTCCTTCTTGAAGTTGAGGAGGAAGTTGCCCAGGCGCTTGCCGCACAACAGCGAGCTCGTGGTGTTCTCGGAGACGTCGCGGATGCGGAAGAGGGCGTCGGCGAAGCGGTCCTCGGGCACGTAGTTGATGCCCGCGTTGATGACCTCGGCCGTCTTCTTGCCGATGATGTCCTTGCCGTCGAGCAGGACCTTGCCGCCAAGAGGCTTCTCCATGCCAAAGATGGTCGTGGCCATCTCGGTGCGGCCGGCGCCCACGACGCCAGCCATGCCCACGATCTCTCCGGGGTAGACCTTGAGGTCAACGTCCTTGAAGCCATAGCCCGAGAAGCCCTTGAGCTCGAGCACGGGGTCTGCCGTGTAGTCGATGGCACGGGCGGCCTCGTCCTTGGCGGAGCCGACGTTGGTGGCATCCGGCGGGAGCAGGCCGCGCACCAGGTCCTCGCGGGTGAAGTCCTTGACGTTGCCCTGCATAGCGACGATGCCGTCGCGCAGGATGGCGACGCTCGTAGCGAGCTCGAAGACCTCGGCCAGGCGGTGGGTGATGTAAATGATGCCGATGTTCTGCTTCTGCAGCTCGCGCACGCAGTTGAACAGGCTCTGGACCTCGTCGAAGGTGAGGGCGCTCGTGGGCTCGTCGAGGATGAGGACCTCGGGGTTGCGCATGAGGCCGCGCAGGATCTCGACCATGCCCTGCTCGGCGATGGACAGCGTCATGGCCTTGCGCTCGAGGTCCATGTGCCAGCCAGTCTGCTCCATGACCTTCTCGAGGCGCTCGTTGAGGACGGCGGGCTTCTCCTCGAAGCCAATGGTGATGTTCTCGCGAACCGACATGTTCGGGAACAGCATGGGCTCCTGCGGCACCATATAGATGCTGTGCGCGAGGGCGGCCTTCGGGTTCGAGATGTCGACCTTGTCGCCATCGACGATGACCTCGCCGGAATCAGACGAGTAGATGCCCATGATGATCTTCATGAGCGTGGACTTGCCGGCGCCGTTGCCACCAATCAGGGCCAGAACCTCTCCGTGGTCGACCTCAAGGCTGATGCCCTTGAGGACCGCGTTCGTACCGAACGACTTATAGATGTCGTGAACGCACAGGAGCTTGTTGCGCCCCTTGATGTCCTCGACGACCTCACGGAGGGCGTCGGCGCTGCCCTCGACGGGCGACGACTGGGTCTCGTTGGTCATTCGATTCCCCTCCCCTTGAAACAAATGAACGTACAGACGACTATTCAGTCGATTTCGATTCAAAGGTATCCATAGAACTACCGGTTCCATAGAGGCTGTGGAGCGAACGGTAGCAAATGAGTTCTAAACGGTAATTTGCACAGACCTGTGACGATTGTTCTGACATATGCCCACCCATGGGGATACATGTGTCGCGGTCAGCACAACGTGTCAACTTGCATTTCTTATGGGGCTAGCAAGCTTCCTTTGGGCGAGCCACCCCGCAAACCTGTTTGGTTAGCTCAAATATCGTGGGGTTTTACGTGCAAGTTTCACGTTCTGTAACAGAGCGGCGTTCGCTTACCTAGCGGCTTCGACCCCTCGCGGGATTCTTGGCCCGGCTCGATTGACACCCCATCTGGGGCGTTGTATAGGTAAGTCAGACTTTTGTTTGAGTAGCAGACAATTGTTTGCACCACCAACGCAAGCAAGGGCCGGCGCCAGACACGCCGCCAGACAGCCTGCACGCATCCGCCGGGCGCGCGGCGCATGACATCTGTTTGGCACACGGACAACGAACGGAGGCGAGAGATGACCGACGACGAATACCAACTGATGCTCAAGGCAACCTGGCTCTACTACATGGAGAACTACACCCAGCAGCAGATCTCTGGCCTCATGGGCGTATCGCGCGGCAAGGTCATCCGCCTGCTCGACGAGGCACGCAGCGAGGGCATCATCCGCTTCCTGTTCCGCCAGAACGACCAGGAGCGCATGGAGGTCGAGCGCAGGCTCATCAAGAAGTACAGCCTACACGACGCGTTCGTGGTCCCCACGCCCGCGCACCACTCGGACCTGCTTGACAGCATCGCCCGCGCGGCATCGATGTACGTGGCAGACCACCTGCGCGCAGACGGCTTCCTCAACATCGGCTACGGCGACATGACGGGCCGAATCCTGGACAACCTGGCGAGCACCCGCCACTCGGACATCAACGTCACGAGCCTCACGGGAGGCGTGAGCTACTACTTGCCCAAGGTGAGCTCGGAGGTGTTCGCCATGCACCTCTACCTCGTGCCCTCCCCGCTCATCCTCTCGACGCCCGAGCTGCGCGACGCCCTGCTCCACGAGGCGCCCATCCAGGACGTCTACCGCATGACCAACCACGCGGACATGACGGTCGTGGGCATTGGCAGCATGGACGAGGAGGCCACGATCATCCGCAACGGCATCCTGAGCAAGACGGACTTTGCCCTGCTCAAGATGCAGGGTGCCGTGGGAGACGTGCTCAACCACTTCATCGACGCGAACGGCAACCCCGTCGACACCGACATCGAGGACCGCATCATGAGCACCAGCCTCGAGACGCTGCAGAGCATGCGCAACGTGGTGGGCGTGGCGGGCGGCGTCGTCAAGATCCCCGCCATCCACGCGGTTCTCAGGCATGGCTACCTCAACGTGCTCGTCACCGACGAGGTCACGGCGCAGGGTCTCCTCGAGTACGAGAAGGGCCCCGCAAGCATAGGCATCGAGTATCAGAGTTCGAACTAGGAGATGGACAGCATGGAAAAGTACCTCTTGGCCATGGACGCCGGAACCGGCAGCGTGCGCGCGGTCATCTTCTCCACTGACGGCACGCAGGTTGGCGTGGCCCAGCAGGAGTGGACGCACAACGAGGACCCGCGCTGGCCCGGCAGCATGGACTTTGACTGGGAGCACAACTGGGACCTGGCCCGCGGCTGCGTGCGCGACGTCCTCGCCAAGACCGGCATCGCCCCCGAGAGCATCGCCGCGGTCTCCACGACCTGCATGCGCGAGGGCATCCTGCTCTACGACAAGGATGGCAGTGAGATCTGGGCCTGCGCCAACGTCGACGCTCGCTCCGACGACGAGGTGGGCCAGCTTATCGCGATGAACCCCGAGCTTGAGGCCGAGCTCTACCGCGAGAGCGGCCAGACCTACGCCCTGGGCGCGCTGCCGCGCCTGCTGTGGGTCAAGAACAAGATGCCCGAGGTCTACGAGAAGACCGCCCGCATTGGCATGTTCAATGACTGGCTCATCTATAAGCTCACCGGCGAGATGGCCATCGAGCCCTCCAACGGCTCCACCACCGGCATCATGGACCTCAAGACCCGCACCTGGGACCCCTCGATCGCCGAGCGCTGCGGCCTGCGCACCGACATCTTTGGCCCGGTCAAGGAGTGCGGCGAGATTGCTGGCCACGTGAGCGCCAAGGGAGCCGCCGACACCGGCCTTGCCGAGGGCACGCCCGTCGTCGTGGGCGGTGGCGACTGCCAGCTGGGCATGATTGGCGTCAACGCCTGCGAGCCCGGCCAGGCCGGCGTCTTTGGCGGCAGCTTTTGGCAGTACGAGTTCAACACCGACAACGGTGCCACCGACCCCAAGTGCCGCGTGCGCGTCAACTGCCACGCCGCCCCGGGCGTGTGGCAGTACGAGGCGCTCGCCTTCAAGCCGGGCCTCGTCATGCGCTGGTTCCGCGACGGCTTCTGCCAGGCCGAGAAGGAGCAGGCCAAGGCCGAGGGCCGCGACGTCTACGACATCATGAACGAGCATGCCAAGGACATCCCCGCAGGCTCCTACGGCATGCTGTGCTGCTTCTCCGACGTCATGAACTACATCCACTGGACGCACGCCGCGCCCACGTTCACCAACTTCGAGCTTGAGCCCGAGAAGTTCAACAAGTACACCTTCTACCGCGCCATCCTCGAGAACACGGCCCTGCTGGTGCGCGGCCACATCGAGCTGGTTCGCGAGGCCACGGGCAACGAGCCCGACGAGCTGGTCTTTGCCGGCGGCGCCTCCAAGAGCCCGCTGTGGGCCCAGATCGTGGCCGACGTCACGGGCAAGCGCGTCAAGGTTCCCGTGGTGAAGGAGGCCACCGCGCTTGGCGCCGCCATCCTGGCAGGCTATGGCGTTGGCATCTACCCGAGCATCGCCGAGGGCGCCGCGAGCGTCGTCAAGTGGGACCGCACCTTCGAGCCCAACCCCGACAACGCCCCCGTCTACGAGAAGCTCTACCAGACGTGGCGCAAGGTCTACAAGCAGCAGTTCGAGCTCAGCGAGGCCGGCGTCACCAAGGGCATGTGGCGTGCGCCCGGCCTGTAAGTTGGGCACAACCAGTAAGGGAGAGGTGCCCGTAGCCAGGCCGCGGGCAGAGCAAAGGAGATAGACATGGCAGAGACGTTTGTCGTCAACGAGAATGACTTCGAGTACCGCTTTGGCGATTCCGGCCCCAAGTACCTCATGAAGGGCCCCCGCATGAACTTTGCCCTGGTGCAGTTCCAGCCGGGCCAGAACTTCCAGGCCCACCACCACAACATCATGGAGGAAAACTTCTTCGTGCTCGAGGGCAAGGTCGACATCGTAGTCGACGGCGTCTGCCACACCCTTGAGGCCGGCGACTTCATCCACATTGGCCCGGGCGAGGTCCACTATGTGAACAACGCCTACGACAAGCCCATGAAGATGGTCTCGACGCTCGCCCCCTTCCAGGAGGTCGACAAGGTCGAGGATCCCAACCCCGAGTACTAGGACGGTCCTTGCGGCGTCGCCCCACGCGTTCCTGAGCGCACGGGGCGACGCTTTTCTGTAAGATGAGTTTGCTTGGAGGAGTGGCAGAGCGGTTGAATGCGGCGGTCTTGAAAACCGTTGGGCGGCTCGTCCGTCTCGAGAGTTCGAATCTCTCCTCCTCCGCCAGATTGTGATGGCCCCGCAGATTAGCGCCTGCGGGGCCTTTTCATGACGCCAGGCGTTTGCACGTGGCGCACGTGGCGGAATGGTTGCGCGGGCGGCACCGGACGCGTGCAAGGGCAGCGCTCCTGCACCCCAGGAGCAACCATTGGGGACCGCTCATATTGGGGACATATCCTAGCGGGTATACTTTCCCCAAGCGCCGCAACGTGCGGCACCACCGAAGGGAGTACCCCATGAACCCCACCGTCATCGTTGCCATCGTTGTGGTGGTCATCGCGATAATCGGATTTTGCATCCGCCTCTACAACAACATCATTAGGCTGTCCAACCGCTGCGACAACGCGTGGGACCAGATCAACGCGCAGCTCAAGCGCCGCGCAGACCTCATCCCTAACCTCGTCGAGACCGTGAAGGGCTACGCCAGCCACGAGTCTGGCACGCTCGAGGCCGTCATCGCCGCCCGCAACGGCGTCACGGCAGCCAAGACGCCCGACGAGGCCATGGCCGCCAACAACCAGCTCACGGGCGCCCTGCGTCAGCTCTTCGCCCTCTCCGAGAGCTACCCTGAGCTCAAGGCCAACGCTAACTTCCAGCAGCTCCAGGCGCAGCTTGAGGAGACTGAGAACAAGATCGTCTACGCCCGCCAGAGCTACAACGACTGCGTCCTCATGTTCAACAACGCCATCCAGACCTTCCCCGGCAGCCTCTTTGCCGGCGGCCGCGCCCCCAAGCACGGCTTCGAGATCTCCGACGCAGACTCCCAGGTACCACAGGTCAAGTTCTAGATTATTGAATCTCAGCGTATTCGCGGGGGCCATGATTCCCCGCAAACCAAATAGGGCTCCGTACCAGCAGGTACGGAGCCCTTCTCGTTAGCTCTGAAACCCGAAGCGGCGCAAGGAGCCTACTAGCAGCCCTGCATGATCTGGATGCCGGCGGAGCAGCCTAGGCGGTCGGCGCCAGCCTCGACCATGGCCTTGGCCTCCTCGGCGGTGTGAATGCCGCCAGCGGCCTTGACCTTGCAGCGGTCGCCCACGGTCTTACGCATGAGGGCAACGTCGGCAACGGTGGCGCCACCGGTGGAGAAGCCCGTGGAGGTCTTGACGAACGTAGCGCCAGCCTCGACGGAGAGCTCGCAGGCTTTGACCTTCTCCTCGTCGGTGAGGAGGCAGCACTCGACGATGACCTTGACGCACTTACCGCCGGCGGCCTTCACGACGCCCGCGATCTGGTCGCGCACGGCGTCGTAGTCGCCATCCTTGAGCCAGCCCACGTTGATGACCATGTCGACCTCGTCGGCACCAGCCTCGACGGCCAGGCGGGTCTCGGCGGCAATGGCCTCGGGAAGCATGGCACCCAGGGGGAAGCCCACGACGCAGCAGGTCTTGACGTCGCTGCCAGCGAGCTTCTCGTGGGCCAGGGGCACCCAGCAGGTGTTAACGCAGACGGAGGCGAAGTGGTACTCGAGGGCCTCGTCGCAGAGCTTCTCAATCTGGGCGCGCGTGGCGTTGGCCTTGAGCAGGGTGTGGTCAATCATGCGGTTGAGTTCCATGTGCTTCTCCCTAATTCGTTGCATTCCCTTCGAATGCACGTGCCTACAGGCGAGGAAGCGCGCGGCGGCGTGCGCCCTTGTCATAAGGCAGGACATAACGGGAACGAGAGGGCACAAAGAGGCCCGGCGCTTGCCGTAAGGCACAATGCCGAACGACCAACGCCGGGCCAGCTCCTCTGGAAAGGACACCGCGCTCAGGCGGCGAAGCAGGCACCTGGCCCGCGCAAGGCGCCTCGCGGGACGCAAGGCAACCAGGAGAACTTAGCGGGCGAAGGCCTCGGTGAGCTTCTCCTGAAGCTCGTTCTTGTCAACGATGTTGTTGAGGATGACCTTGGAGTCCTCGGGAACATCCTTGATGAAGTCGGCGAGATCGCGGCCAACGACGAAAAGGTCGGCAGCGCCGGGCTTGACGTCGGAGGTGGTGGAGTGGCTGACCTGAATGTCAGACTTACCCATCTTCTTAAGGACGTCGTTGATGTTCATCTCGACCATAAGGCTGGAGCCGAGGCCCGAACCGCAGGCGCACATAATCTTGTGGACTTCCATGGTTCCTCTTTTCATATCGCGACGCTCCCCCTTGGTAGCGTCGCCCGTTTTTACGCAGCCTGTTGCTGCGCACCAACAACGATGTTACCCAATTGCGGGGCCGGAGCCGCAGCCCCAGCCCCGCAACCGGTAAGGTGACACAAATTTGGGTTAGACGGAGTTGCTCATGGTATGCAGGGCCCCGCTAAACCCATCCGCAGCAAATGCTACTCGGCGTCAGCAGCCTTGGGCTTCGGGGCGACGAAGTTGTAGACGATCGGCGCGACGAAGAACAGGACGCAGATGACGAGCAGGGGCATGCCCGGGACAGCCTGGGAGAGGTTGCCGAACAGGATGCCGAGCCAGGAGAAGTCGGCGTCGGAGAACGTGGCAGAGGTGAAGCCAAGCATCGTGAACACCGGCATGCAGATGGCCGGGAGGAAGGTGATGAGCAGGCCGTGCACGAAGGCACCGGCGACGCAGCCCTTCACGCCGCCCTCGGCGTTGCCGAAGACACCAGCGGTGGCACCGCAGAAGAAGTGCGGGACAACGCCGGGGAGAATCAGAGCAACGGGAGCGAGGTTAGCGTCGATGGCGCTGAGGATCAGCAGACCCACGATGCCAGCGGCGAAGGAGGTCAGGAAGCCGAGGATGACCGCGTTAGGAGCGTACGGGTACGCAACGGGGCAGTCGATGGCGGGGATGGCACCCGGGACGAGCTTCTCGGCGATGCCCTTGAAGGCAGGGACGATCTCGCCGACGATCAGGCGGACGCCGGACAGAACGATGTAGACGCCACCAGCGAAGGCGCAGCCGGACGTGAAGGCCCAGACGACCCAGTTGGTCTGGGTCTCGGTGCCGACGTTCAGGAGCTCGTTGAGGTAGCTGAACTGGGTCGGGTCGGCGGCAAGGATGCCCCTGGCGACGGCGACGCCGGTCACGATGATGAACAGGACGATCATCGTGATGGAGATGGACACGGTGGTGTCACGCAGGAAGACAAGTCGCTTCGGGAAGTTGATCTCCTCGGTGGACTTGCCGCCCTTGAAAGCCCTGCCGACGAGGCCAGCGATGGCGTAGCCGATGCCGCCGAAGTGGCCGAGGGCCACGCCGTCGGTGCCGGTGACCTTCTTGAAGGTCGGCTGGCAGTAAGCAGGCGAGACGACCATGATGAAGGCGAGGACGCAGCCACCGGCGATGTAGAGCTGCCAACCGTCAAGGCCACCGATGCTCAGCACGACGGCGAGCATGCAGGCCATGTAGAGGGTGTGGTGGCCGGTCAGGAAGATGTAGTGCATGCGCGAGAAGCGGGCAAGCACGATGTTGAGGACCATGCCGATGCACATGATGAGTGCGGAGGCCTGACCGAAGTCGTTCAGAGCCATGGAGACGACGGCCTCGTTGTTCGGCACGACGCCCTGCATGGAGAACGCGTAGTTGAAGATCTCACCAAAGGCGAGCAGGGAGCCGGACTGCAGGTAGCCGGCACCGGCGGTGAGGACCAGGAAGCCCACGATGGTCTTGATGGTGCCCGTAACAATGTCCTCGATCGGCTTCTTCTGAAGCACGAGGCCGAGGAGAGCGAGAAGGCCAACTAGGATAGCCGGCGTAGACAGAATGTTGACGATAAAGTCGAGAACTGCCATTTCTTCCCTTCCTTCCTTACGTAGGTACTACTACTTTCACTTGCCACTCGCAGCGGCTGCGGACGCTACGGGCGGCGCGGTCGCCTTGTCGCCAATTACTCCTCGGTGGGGGCGCAGAACAGGGCGTAAACCTCGTCGGCGTCCTTAGCCTCGGCAATCTTGGTGATGTTGGCGGGATCGCTGAACATAACGGCCAGCTTGCGCATGACGTCGATGTGGGAGTCGGCGTCCTCGGCAGCCAGGGTCACGAGCAGGCGAACGTCGGGGCCCTCCTCCTTGAAGCGGACCGGCTCACGAAGCACGGTGACGGCAAGCTGACGCTTGATGACGCCCTGCTCGGGACGAGCGTGGAGCAGCGCCAGGTCGGGGCAGATGACAAAGTAGGGGCCGAACTCCTTGGCGTTGGAGATGATGCCGTCGATGTAGTCGGTCTTGACGAAGCCCTGGTCAACGAGCGGCTGAACCGCGACGTGGACGGACTCCTCCCAGTCGGAGACCTTCTCGACAATCTGGACGTTCTCGCGCTTGAGCATGTCCTCCATACCGGCCATGGACAAACCCCTCTCTTAGTCGAAACATACCTGCACATAAAACCTTCATGCATTGTACAAAAGGGCAACGCATATTGCAGCCGGTTTTCCTGTTTTTTCCTGTTTCGCCGGGTTTGTTTCCTGTTTTCGGTCGATTTTGAGCCGTGAGCGGCACTCGCCGATTGCATTATTTCCCGTTTCGATAATATATGTTAACTAAGCGTAAGCAGTCCGCTATTTAAATTTGGATGCAACGCCCGTCCCCTCAAACCACTTAAGTACGGAGAGTGCCTTGTTCCCCAAGGAGCGTAGAAAGCAGATTCTCGAGATGGTGAACGCCTCGGGCTTTGCCACCGTCGAGAGCCTTTCGAAGCATTTTGGGGTAAGCGTCGACAGCATCCGCAAGGACCTCAAGATTCTGCAGAACGAGGGCAAGATCAAACGCGAGTACGGCGGGGCGCTCAAGGTCGACGAGCCGCCGGTCGAGGAGGCCCCCTCCACGCCGGCCGCCGTTGCCGAGCGCGAGGCCGTGGTCGAGCAGGGCAGGCGCGATGTCGCCGCCCGCGCCTGGCTCGAGATCAACGATGGCGACGCCATCTTCCTGGGCGTCTCGCGCACAAACTCGTATCTGGCCGAGCTCATTGCGGCGGGAAACAAGCGCCTCATCGTCACCACCAACATGCTCGACGTCCTCACAAAGCTGCAGGGAAACCCCAAGGTCACGGCACTTGCCACGGGCGGCTACCTCAACATGCAGCTCAACGGCTTCACGGGGCCGGCAACGATTTCCCTGCTCGAGCCGCTGCTGTTCTCAAAGGCGTTTGTGGGTTGCTCGGGCGTTGACCTCGAGACGAGCGGCGTCCTTGCCACCTCGGTGGACGACGGCCGCGTGAGCGAGCAGGCCATCCGCAACGCCTCCTACCGTTTCTTGCTGGTAGACCACCCCAAGTTTCATCAGCACGCAGGGTATCGCTTTGCGTCCATCTCGGACTTTACGGCGGTCATCACCGACTCCAACGACCACTCGGTGCTGCGCGCCATTGCCGCCACGGGCACGCCCGTGCTCTGCTAGCTGTGATCACTTGGCAATGCGCGCGTGACATGGACGCGCCCCGACCTGCACGCGGCCACATGTATAGACGGAAGATGGACGGAGCATCTCCAGCTTCATGGGTGCGTGATGAGCGCTGACCCCCTCGCGCTCTCCTCCCCCAGCTCACACATATATAAGAGAGGGACGGCACCCGTTGGCACCGTCCCTCAGTCGCAGCTTATTGAGGCGCAAGCGCCATCGCCCGTTGCCTAGAGGCCAAGCTCGTTGCGGCCGTAAGCCTTCTCCCACGAGACGCTGAACTCGTCGACGGCGATCTTGGTGCCGGGGTGGTCGATCATGGCGTGCAGGATCGCGGGCGGGAAGGTGATGGCCTGGATGCCGGCCTTGATGAGCTCGTGCACCTGGCTGGTGTTGTGCAGCGAGGCGGCCATGACCTTGGACTCGAGGCCCTGGGCGCGCAGCATCTCGATGAGATCCTTGACCTGCTGGACGCCGTCGCCGTAGTTGGACATGCGGTTGGTGTAGGGCGCGATGTAGTCGGCGCCGTTGACGGCGGCGAGGAAGCCCTGCTCGGAGGAGTACACCGAGGTGGAGAGGACGTTGAGGCCCTCGGCCTTGGCATCCTTGCAGGCCTTGAGGCCAGCCGGGGTCACCGGGATCTTGGCGTAGGTGTTCTCGGGACGCAGGGAGTTGATCTTGCGGGCCTCGGCCATGATGCCGTCGTAGTCCGTGGCGACGACCTGGATGAAGAGCTTCTGGTCCGGGCGCAGATAGTCGATGATCTGCTGGATGGCCTGCTCGGGCGCAAGGCCGCTGCGGGTGATGATGGTCGGGTTGGTGGTGACGCCGGCCACGTTGAGCAGGGAGTCGAGCTCCTTGATCTCGTTGATGTCGGCGGTGTCGATGATGACTTCCATGGCACATCCCTTCGTTGCCTCGCCGCGAGGCCCTCTGCCCTGCGGTCGCCGCACATCGGCGGCTCTGTTCCACGGCCATAAGATATCGCGTTAATTATTGTTTTACAAGTAGTTTGGATTGATTTATCGTATTTCTTGGAAAGTGAGACGGGCATCAGCAGATGGAGGCCCCGATGTATTCGGACGAGAGACAAAACGAGATCGCCAGCATGATCGAGCGCGAGGGGCGCGTCACGGTCGCCGATCTGTCGCGTCTCTTTGACGTCACCGAGGACTGCATCCGCAAAGACCTGCGCAGGCTCGTGGCGCAGGGCCGTTGCCGCAAGGTGTATGGCGGCGCCACCCGCGCCGAGGCCGAAATCAACCGCAACATCGCCGAGCGCGTTGACACGCTGCGCCCCGAGAAGCAGCGCATCGCCGAGAAGGCATGCGAGCTGATTCGCCCTAGGCAGACCATCTACCTGGACTTCTCTTCCATCAACATTCTGTTGGCAGACCTGATTGGCAAAAGCGGCATGAAGCTCACGGTGCTTTCGAACTCCGTTGACGTGCTGCGAGCCGCCACGGCGAACCACGAGGTGCGCGGCATTTGCCCGGGTGGCACGTACAGCGCCGAGTACAACGGCTTCGTGGGCCCGCTCGCGGCGCACGCGCTCGACGCCTACCGCTTCGACGCGGCGTTCATGGGCGCCGTGGGCATTGGCGAGGACTCCGACGACGTGCTGACGCTCGACCTCGACGACGTCCCGGCCAAGCAGGCGGCGCTCGCCCGCGCCGAGCGGAGCGTGCTCGTGAGCAGCTCCGACAAGCTGGGGCGCGGAGGCACCTACCGCTACGCGTCGCTCGACGACTTTGACCTCGCCATCTGCGACGAGGACCGCCCCGGCGCCGTGGCGCAGCTGCGCTCCCGCGGCATCACTGTGCTGTAGAGGGGTGGAGGAGGCGCGCGCCCGTCTCGCTCGCCCAGCTCAAATTCCACATTCCTAGGAAAATGCCGTTAACCGTATCCCTTATTATCAGTTAATAGCATTTACCTAGGATTTTACAGTTACCAACGATGGAAGCCAGACCGCTTTTGTACCAAAACGGCCAATTCTGGTTAGATTCCTGTCAGGTTCGTGTCAGCCCGCGCGGGACTTTCTTTGCTTTCTCGAGGTCGACCGCCCACGTTTGGCCAATCCTATCTCAAATAGGGAAAGGGTTGACATGGCACAGAGACTACGGCGAGTAACGGACAACCAAATCGACGAGCTGCTCGCCGAGCAAGCACACCTCGGGAAATGTCTGCGGAGCAATCCGAGTATCTTGCATGCATTGCTGACGAGGCGCCGAAAGGGCGTCGTCGTTTCACCGAAAAACGGAATGTTCGCTTCGCGAGACCTATGGGAATCGCTTGATGTCCGCCAGCGCCACCTCTTCGTTGCTCGGACGATAGCCGATAGGTGCCCCGACGACCTCTTCTGCTATGTGACAGCGGCTTTTGCCTATGGTCTTGACTTCACAATTACAGGAGCCTTTGGCACCGACGTGAAAACCGTCTGCATCTCCGGTAAGGGAGGAGCAAATGGCTGCTCATCTGCCGGCCTGCGCCGTTTCAAGCTAGAGGCAGATGGCGCTTGGACCGCAGAGGGACTGCGAGTCTCCTCGCCAGAGAAGACAGTGTTCGACTGCGCAAGGGGACTCGCCTTCCCCGATGGACTCGCTATTGCCGATTCCGCCTTGAGGCTCGGTCTACTCGACCCCGGCAGCCTTCGGAGGCTCATTGACAGAGGAGGAAATCGCAAGGGAATCGGAAAAGCGCGGGATGTTTTCGAGCACATGAATGGCTTGGCCGAAAACGGCGGCGAGTCCGTCCTACGCGCACGGATGATTGAGCTTGGCTATGTTGAACCCAAGCTGCAGGTTACCTTTGATAACCCACTGGAGCCGACCAAACCTTATCGGGTCGACCTGCTCTCGATTCGAAGCGACGGCACCATGGTTGCCATAGAGCTAGACGGTCGACGCAAATATACGGACGCTGAATTCATGAATGGAAAGGACACGATTGAAGTACTCCTAGACGAGCGTCAGAGGGAGGCCGCGCTTTCATCTCTTGGTCTAGAAATCATGCGCATCCGCTGGCCCGATTTGCTCGATTCCGCCAAGCTCTCGAGCATCATGAATGCATACCGAATACCCACGGCAAGACAACTCGGTCACTAGGCATACGGCCAGCTACAGATTCCTAGGAAAATGCCGTTAACTATGTCTCTTAAATATAGTTAAGAGCATTTTCCTAGGAATCTGTAGAAGAGAATGGGATAAGACGCCGCTAGTAGCTAAGACGCAGCTAGTAGCCCATGGCCTGGAGGATGAACATCACCACGGTGAGAATCGCGACCACGATGACGATGAACCAGGTGAGCAGGGTCCACGCGCGGCTGTTAGCGTAGGCGCCCATGACGTGGCGGTCGTCGGCAATGCGCACCATGAAGACGAGCAGGACCGGAAGCAGCACGCCGTTGATGACCTGCGCCACCATCATGATGCCAAACAGGTCGACCTGGGGCAGTAGCACCACGGCCGCGGACAGCAACGTGATGGCCGTGACCATGCCGCGATACGCCGGCGCCTCGCTCCAGCTCTTGTCCTGGCCGCGCTCCCAGCCAAACGCCTCGCACACGGCACTCGACGTGATGCCCGGCAGCACGCACGCGGCCAGGAAGCTCGCACCCACGAGGCCGGCGCCAAAGAGCACCTCGGCATAGGGGCCGGCAAGAGGCGCCAGCGCGCGTGCCGCGTCCTCGGCCGAGTTCACGGCGATGCCGGCGGGGTTCAGCACGCTTCCGGTACAGACAACGATGAAGAACGCGATGAGCTGCGCCACGATGGCGCCGCTCACGGTGTCGATGCGTTGGTAGGGCAGGTCGTCGACGTCGCAGTTCTTCTCGACCACGTTGCCCTGGCCCATGAAGATCATGTAGGGCGAGATGGTCGTGCCGATGTTTGCCACCAGCAGGCTCACGTAGGCAGGCGTCATGTTGACCTGCGGCAAGAACGTCGAGCTCAGGACCTGTCCCCAGTCGGGGCCCACCATGAAGCTCGCCGCCACGTAGGTCACGAAGACGCAGGCGATGGCAAGCAGGATCTTCTCGATGCGCTTGTACGAGCCGCTCATGCCCAGCAGCCACACGGCAATGGCGGCGATGGGCACACTCACGATGGTGGGCACGCCAAACAGCTGCATGCCCGAGGCGATGCCGGCGAACTCGGAGAGCGTCACCATCGTGTTGCTCACGATGAGGGCGAGCATGGCGAAGGCGCTGAGACGCACGCCGTACTGCTCGCGAATGAGGGCGGCGAAGCCCTTGCCCGTGACGCACCCCATGCGAGCTGCGGTTTCCTGCACCACAATGAGCAGGAAACACATCACGGGAATTGACCAGAGCTGCTCGTAGCCAAACACGGCGCCGGCGTTGGAGAACGTCGCCACGCCGCCGGCATCCATGCCGGCAAGGGCCGTGAGCAGGCCCGGGCCCATGGCGCCCAGCACCGCTGCCGCACGCAGCGGCTCGTGGCGGCGCGCCTTGATGGCGCCCTCGGCACCAACGGAGCGCACGCCGCGCAGGTTCTTCCAGACCTTGAAGCTCCTCATCGGCCCACCCCTAGCCAAGCAGCGGCATCGTGAGGGCGCAGGCCACGGCCACGAACACGGCGAGCGCAACGACCAGGGCAACGACGTGCAGCACCAGGCCGCTCGTGTCGCTGCCGCGTTCGTCGCGGGCGCGCAGCACCTTGAGGTAGACGGGCGCGCTGGCAAAGCTCGCGACCACGGCCACGGCGGCAGCCTCGAAGCCGCGCATGAGCTCGAACACCACGGCTCCCAGGCCCTCGCTCGCTCCGTTGACCACGCCGTTTCCGGCCGCGCAGACCAGCATCACGATGGCTGCCCACAGCACGCCCATGGCCACGCTCTTGACCGCGAAGCCACCGATGGAGGGGGCGTCCTCGTCGTCGGCGTCGTACTCGAGGAAGAAGTTGGTGACGTAGCGGATCATCTCGCCCGCCACGACCAGCGCCACGGGGGCGGCGAAGGCCACGGCCACACCGGTCGAGGGACCCAGCACCAGGGCGAGCAGGACGGCGGCCACCATCCAGAAGAAGAACCACATCTGGTTGCGCAGGAAGCGCATGAGGTCGTCGGAGTTGGCGTCGGAGTCGGAGGAGTCGGAGGTTCCGCCCGCGATGCGCAGGTCCTCCTCGTGCTCCTCCTCCATGACGTCGAGGGCGTCGTCGACCGTGACGATGCCCAAGATCTTGCCGGTGTTCTCGTCGACGACGGGCATCGCGAGCAGGTTGTACTTGGCGATGTCCTCGGCCACATCCTCCTGGTCATCGTCGGGCTTGGCGGTGAGCACGTCATCGTCGCCGGCGAGCTTGCCCAGGGTGTCGGTGGGGTCGGAAACGAACAGGCGCCGCACCGGCACGACTCCGCAGAGGCGCTCGTTGTCGTCGGTGAGGTAGATGTAGTTGACCGGCTCGAAGTCGTCGGGCAGGTCGCGCATGATCTTGGCGACGTCGGCCACCGTGGCCTCGCGCGAGACGGAGACGAACTCCGAGGTCATGATGCGGCCGGCGGTGTCGTCCTTGTAGCCGAGCAGCTGGCGAATGGCGCGCTGCTCGTTGATGCCCATGAGGCGCAGGAGCTTCTCGGCACGCTCGTAGTCGAGCTCGCCTACGAGCTCGGCGGCGTCGTCGGGGTCCATCTCGGACAGCATACGCGAGGCGTCGGCGTCGGCCATGTCGCCCATGATCTTGGCGGCCATCTCGTCATCGTCGAGCTCGGCCATGGCCTCGGCCGCCTGGGCGTCGTCGAGCTGGGCAAACACCTGGCCGCGCAGGCGCGGGTCGAGCTGCTCGATGATGTCGGCGACGTCGGCGGGGTGCAGGTCGTCGAGCGTCTGGTGCGAGACCGACAGCTTGACGTTGGACAGGTCGCGGTCGATGAGGTCCATGTAGTTCCACGCGATGATCTTCTCGGGAATGTCATGGCCCAGGGCGTGCGAGCAGCGCATCACGAGGCGCTCGAAGGCAGGCGACAGCGCGCGCAGGATGCCACGCATGCCCACCTCGGCGCCCAGCAAACGCAGTTGGCTGGAGCTCGTGTCGGACAGCTTGAGGTCGTTGACGCGCACGACGCGCATGCCGCGCGTGTCAACGATCTGCTTGTTGAGCAGATCGCGGGCGATGAGGACCTCATCGGGCTGCAGGTAGGAGAAGCGGATGTCGGTGGCGGGGACGGCGAGGCGGACCTCGTTGTCATCGAAGGTCTCGACGTACTTGCGCCACGAGATCATGAACGGCGACTTGCCGGGGCCCTGAAAGGCCAGCGAGGTGACGCGGGGAAAGACCTCGCGCGTGGCAATGCCAAGGTCGTTGACGACGCCGATCTTCTCGCCATTGGCGTCGAGAACGGGGTTGCCCAGAAGCTGGGACAGGTAGATCATACGTGCTCCTTCGTGCTAGCGCCGAGAATCGGCGGCACTCATGCCAGGCGCGGCCGCGGAGGGCAGCACGGGTCTGGCTCGGACACCCCATGCGGCGCGTCCGAACGTGGCACGTCACACGGGGTCATCGACTCGCAGGTCGGGGTTTCATCAATGACCCTTCTCTTGGGTTGAGGGATGCGGACGCCCGCGCGTGTGAACGCGGGGCCGCGGCGCAAGGTCATCGAGACCCTGCGCCGCCCATTGTACACGCGAAGCTGCGAACGGCGCGGCAGCGACCGCCCAATGCTTGCAAAAAGCTGATGCTGCGGGGCAGGTGGCGGCAAGGCCGCCGACCCTTGACAGGGGGGGGGCCGACCGCGCGGCCGGGCGAGCGTCGAGCTCCGCCGGCGCGACAGCCCCGCAGCCCTTCCCTAGTCGCTCGAGCCCGAGGAGCCGTCCGAGCCATCGGAGCTCGACGAATCGGTCGAGGAGCTGTCGTCGGCCTTGAGCTGCGTGGGCCACACGCAGCCGTCGGGCATCGTGGCGTCGCCGCCGGCGATGTCGGCCGGAATCGAGCTGTCGGACTTCATGAGATCGCTCACGGTCACGAACTCGTAGCCCTGGCTCTGCAGCGACTCGATGATGCGGGGCAGGGCCTCGACGTCCTGGTCGCGGTTGCCGCCGCCGTCGTGCATGAGGATGATGCTGCCCGAGGTCACGTTCTTGAGGCAGTTCTCGACAATCGCGTCGGCGCCGGGGCGCTTCCAGTCGAGCGAGTCCTGGTTCCACAGCACGCTCACGCTCGCGAGGCCACCCGAGTTGAGCCAGGCCTTCTCGGAGAAGGCGCCGTAGGGCGGGCGGAAGCCCGTGGTCTTGACGCCGGTGGTCGACTCGATGTTCGAGAAGGTGCTCGAGAACTCCTGCTGCAGGGCGCCGGCGTCGAGGGCGGTGAGCTGCTGGTGCTGGTAGGTGTGGCTCATGACCTCGCTGCCGCGGTCACAGATCTTCTTGGCGAGATCGGGGTAGGTCTCGACGTTCTGGCCCAGGCAGAAGAACGTGGCGTGGATGTTGTACTGGTCAAGAATGTCGAGGTAGGCATCGGTGTACTTCTCGGCGGGGCCATCGTCGAAGGTGAGGGCCACGAGCTTCTTGCCATTATCGGGAGAGATCTGGTGCACCGAGACGACGGCGTTCTGGGTCTCGCTCAGGGTGTCGCCGCGGGCCGTCTCGCCCGACTGCTTGCCGGTGCGCATCTCGTACTGGCCAACCTTGGGCCACTGGGAGATGTAGCTGATGTTGCCCCACGCGTCGCCACCCATCTCGAGCTGCGGCTGCTCGTCCATCACCTGGACGTCGTAGTCCTCGGTGCGGTCGCCGCCGTCGGTGATGTCGAGGGAGTCGCCCTCGCTCACTCGGTAGTTCGAGATGTCGTCCTGGCTCATCTGGTTGCCGCCGAGCGTGGCCGTGAAAGCATAGCCCGCGCCGTCCTCGAGCTTGTTGCCCGAGACCGAGACGAGGTTGCCCGCAGTGGGAGAAAGCTCGGCGTCGGATATGACCTGCTCGCAGGTGCTGCCAACGCGGATGCTGTACGTCTCGCCGTTGAGCGTGATGTTCACCTTACGGTTTGACCACAGCAGCACCGCCACGATGGCCACGATGGCCACGCAGACGATGCCCGCGATAATGCTGCGCGCACCCGACGAGGTGCGGCGGCGTCCCATGAGGTCGCCGGTGCGGCGGCCGCCCACGATGCCCGACATGAGCACGGCCTTGCCGCCCGCAAGTGGGTTGCGGCCACGGCCGCGATCGCGGGCGTCACGCGGCGGGCCGGCATAGCGCTGTCGCTGGCCGGAACGTCCCTGGTAGCCGCCGCGCGCGGAGGGGCGGGCGGCAGTGCCACGCTGGGGCCGGA
>ENA-OVGE01000437-OVGE01000437.1-human-gut-metagenome-genome-assembly--contig:-NODE-437-length-40019-cov-20.029527_pt1 | contig 40019 bp, 18 predicted proteins | sample MGYA00237769_ERZ505417 | MGnify/ENA primary metagenome ERZ505417 (study PRJEB26158, sample SAMN06016403) | human gut metagenome | biome: human gut; feature: ankylosing spondylitis patient; material... | reverse complement strand
CAGGGATGCCATACCCTCCTAATCTGTGGGCATCTGTGAAATCCGTGGGAGAATACTCTCCGCCAGAAACTTCTGTGAATTCTGTGAATTCCGTGGGAGGATTGGCAGAGTGTGGCGTGGGTATGGCAGGGATGCCATACCCTCCTAATCTGTGGGCATCTGTGAAATCCGTGGGAGAATACTCTCCGCCAGAAACTTCTGTGAATTCTGTGAATTCCGTGGGAGGATTGGCAGAGTGTGGCGTGGGTATGGCAGGGATGCCATACCCTCCTAATCTGTGGGCATCTGTGAAATCCGTGGGAGAATATTCTCCGCCAGAAACTTCTGTGAATTCCGTGAATTCCGTGGGAGAACTCTACGCAGCCAAACCATCTGTGTGCATCTGTGAATTCTGTGGGAGGATTGGCAGAGGGCGGCGTGGGTATGGCAGGGATGCCATACCCTCCTAAGTGTGTTCTGTGGGCAGTACACGCACCCTAAACTTCTGTGGGTTCCGTGCATTCCGTGGGGAGAACACGCATCCCCTGGGGGGAAAAACAAAGAGGGCATGGCGGAATGCCATGCCCTCTTACGTTAGTTATGTGGATGCGTGGGTATGGCAAGGATGCCATACCCTCCTATGATTACTTAACGAGTACCTTCTTAACCTTGCCGTCAGCGGTGCGAACGATGTTCAGACCCTTCTGGAGCTTGTTAAGCTTAACGCCGTTAACTGTGAAGAGCTGTGTCTCACCGTTAGCTGCCTCAGCGTTGATTGTGCTGATGCCGTCAACAACCGGCTCTACAACCTTAAGAGTTGCGTCCCAAACGCCACCACCGTCAGAGAGGATACTGCTTGAACCACCAGGGAGGATGCAGTTCCAATCGAACTTGAAGCGGATACGATATTCGCCAGCCTTAGCAGGAGCCTTGAACGAAGGTGCAACATAAGTATTGCGAGCATCTCCTGTAAGTTCATCACCTACTGAGTTGTAACCAGATGCATCGTTCTTTGGATTAGAGTCGAGAGAGTAGAAGCTGAATGCTACCAAATCGGTGCCAGTCTGATCCCACTGTCCTTCCTTATAAGAGAACTGACCATCGTTGTCGAAGTCGATGTAAACGAAGCTATGCATCCATTCGCCTGTGTAATCGAACGAAGCTGTCAGTTCGCTGCCAGCCTCAACTGTGAACACCTTAGATGTGTGATCCTCGTAAGCAGCTTTTGAAGCGTATACAGATTCTGTCTGCTTGTCCTTGCCAGTCTGCTGGAGAGAGAAGCTATTGAGGGCACGAGAATTATGTGTGCTGTTAGCTGTCTTGTCGAAGTTGATAGGATATTCCTCAACATCTGGAGTCTTCTCGTAGTTGAACTCACCAGCGAGAGTCTTCTCACCTGCTGTGATAGTGAATGTGAGTGCGAATGCATCGTTTTCAGTTTCTGCTTCATCATTCATGATTACATTGAACACAGCTGTTGCAGATGTAGTACCGAGGAATGTAGCAGTAGCCTCGTCAGCAGTAGCGTTGAGAACCATTGCTGGCTCAGCAGGAGTTACTTCACCCTCACCCTCTTCTGCGAGCGGCTCCTGACCACCTGGTTGTGGTGTAGGAAGTGTACCAGTGAATACGAGGTCCTGAGTCTTCTCGTTGAGTGTTACGTCCTTAAGAGTGAGCTTGAAGCCACCTGTAGCAGTAGCCAAGAACTCTACCTTAGCCTGGTCAGCCTGGAAGAGGTCTGTCTCAGGAGCAGCAGCGTCGTAGATGTGGAGGTTGTTTGTGTAAACCTCAGGTGTTTCTTCCTCAGTGTAGTTGAACACGCCCTGATATTCTAAGCTTGTATTATTGAGAACAAAGCCCATCTTGATCTCTTCAGCAGAAACCTCTGTGATCTCGAATGTACCCTTCATCTCCTCGCCGAAGAAGGTAGTTGTAGCCTCGTCAGACTTAGCAATGATTGTGAGCGGCTCTGTTGCCTCAGTAGGAGCCTCTTCAATGAGTGCCTTACCTACGAATACGAGGTCCTGAGTCTTGTTGAGCATATTAACGTTCTTAAGAGTAACCTTATAAGACTCGTCAGAGTACTTGATGATGTTCACATCAGCTTCAGCCTCTTCAACAACTGTCGTTTCGCCATCAAGGATGCGGAGGTTGCTTGTGTATGTCTTGTTAGAAGACTCAGTTACATCTGGAGTTACAGCGTCTGGGTTCTCACCAACAACGACAGTGGTAACATTTGTCGCCATTGTCATGTAAAGACGCTCTGCGTTGTCCTTTTCGTAAACAACAGCCTGTACATCGTATGTCTGAGCACCGTTAGATACATTACCAGTGTAAGTAGTGCGATTCTTCTCGTCTGTACCCTTTACGAGCTCAGTAGATGTGTACTCGTTTTCACCGAACTTGAGAGACATATTGATTGTCTCGTCAGACATCTCCTTAACTACAACCGTAGCGTCAGCAACTTTTTGATCCTGCATATAGAGAGCCTCGTTGAAGGTCTTCTCTTCCTTAACCTCCGGCTCTGTCGGCTCTTTCCAATCGAGAGAAACTACCTTGATGTAGTTGTAGTAAGCCTGGCTGAACTTTGGAGACTCACCGCTACCGATGATGATAGGAACGCCTGTGAGGAGCTCTTCAAGAACCTCAGGAGTCATCTTAACCACACCATTAACCTTCAGACCCTCAGCCTTAGAGATTTCGAACTTTGCGAGGCAGTCAGCAACGTCCATGCGACCGGTGTTGTTGTTACCAGCGCCGTCCTTTGCGAAGAAACCAGACATCTGCTTTGCAGTCTGATTGCAATACCAGTGCATTGTGCGGTATGTGCTTGTCTGGAATGCAGCGAAGCTATCGCCAGTAGTCATAGCAAGGATATCCTTGTCGTCGCCACCGTTAGAGAAGTCGATAGAAGCAACAATCTTCTGCTTGTCCCAATCAACATTGATTGTGTGAGAGAAGCCTGAGCCGTCAGCTTGATACTTCTCAACAACGGTTACATCCTTAGGCTCCTCTGGAGCTACTGGAGGCTCAACACCATAGTACAAGGTATATGTATAGTTAGTTGCATCATTAGGATATACTACTGTGAATGTACCTGCGAGAGTTCCGTCAGTTACAGTAGCATCCATAGAAGCTGTGAAACCAGCATTATCCCAGCCACTGCCACCTTCCTGAGTTGTTGCAGCAGAAGTAGCAGTAAGCTTGAGTGTGCCATTTTCCTCTACACCAGTAGCCTCGAATGTGAGCTTACCGATTGTACCTTCCATTTGGTCCATATCAGTAAATGAAGGGATAGTAACTGCGTACTTGTTCTCGCCCTTAGCGAGTACAGATACCTCAGCGTTTTCGTATGTCTTGGTGTCTGTGCCACGAACTACCTTCAGAGTGTTCTTGTATGTTACAGGAGCTACGTAGTCGGGATCCTCACCAACAGTGACAACGAAGCCTGCGCCGTTATCCATTGTCATGTAGAGCTTCTGTGCTGTAGTCTCGCCGTAAACAACTGCCTTAACAGTGAATGTTACATCAACATCTGTGCGTTTTGCTGTACCAGTGTAAGTAGTGCGACCCTTCTCGTCTGTACCCTTTGTGAGGTTTTCAGCCTTAACATTTAAATCGTCAGAAACGAATGTCATCGGGAATGTATCGTCAGACATCTCAGTGAATGTTACAGTTGCAGTTCCGCTACCACCCATTGAAGTGGTGTATGCAACGTTCTCGAACTTCTTAGTGTCCTTAACTGTTACTGGAGGAACCTCTGTCCAATCCTTATCAACTACCTTAACGTAGTTGTATGTAGCACGTGACTTGTCGTTAGCGCCTTCACCAGTACCCATATTAGCTGTTGAGAGAGCGAAGAGAGCACTCATTTGGCTTGCAGGAATCTTCACCACGCCATTAACAACAAAGCCCTGAGCCTTTGACACCTCAACCTTAATTGGATTGGTCTCATCGAACGGATTAGTGTTGTTGTTGCTGCCACCAGGTACATTGAAGTATCCCTGAAGGGTGCCGTCAGGCTTGCGATATAAGTGGAGAGTATTATCCCAAGCTGTTGCAACTTGACCAAGACCAATAATATCTTCGCAATCACCAGTACATGTAGATGGGTCGATAGACATAACGATCTTCTGTGTATCCCAATTTACTGGGATGCTCCAGTTGAAGTTAGTGCCATCGCCTACGAAGTTAACCTTCTCGAAAGGTGCTGCAACCTCGCCACCAGTCTCGCCACCGCCGGTAGAACCACCGCCGTCGAAGCCTTCGTCAGTACCGAAGGTGTACTCAAAAGCGCGAGCAACATACATGACTTTCATCTTGCCCTCGAAATGAGCATAAGCCTTTGTACCGTTGAACTTAACGACGAGCTTAGTGTCTGTAAAAGCGGTATTGTCTGATGTACGGTAAGCATAAGGGTTATCCAGTGTGATTGTGGTAACACCATTTGCGTCTTTTGTACCTGCAACGTCCTCGCAAACGATTTCGTCCCAGTTACCTGCATCAAAATCAGACAAATCACATCCTTTGGCAGTCACCGTATAATTTGATGTGCCATAAGGTTCGATGGTGAGTTCACCTGCAGACAAATCCTTTGTCAAAGCTGTAAATACGGTCAACTTGTAGGTAAGTTTGTCCGTGTAGCTTGTAGCAAATGCCGTTACGGTAATCATCAACATCGAAAGAAGAGATAAGATTTTTTTCATACTAAATCCTTTCTTTTGTTTGTTAATAAATTGTTATTGAATTAAGTTAATTAAAAAAATTCTGTTTGAATAAATCGGTTTTAAAATCGGTTTCTTTCGGTTTTCAGTTGCCGGGGGATCGTTGCTGCTTGTGTTGGCGTGTATGAGTGACGCGCCGCACTCCGGCACTACGCACTCCCTCTTCGCTGCAAATTTAATAAAAATATGTATAGCAGCAAAAATTTTCACAAATTTTTTAAGTTTTTACACTATTAACTCACACAAAACGCACATTCCCTCCTACGAAAACTCCCACGGATAGCAGATTAGGAGGGTATGGCATCCCTGCCATACCCACGCAGCCCTCTTAGGGGTTGCAGCGGTCTCCGCTGCACCAACCAAGCACTCGTGCACCAACATTAATTATCCCACGGAATTCACAGATTTCACAGAATTTTCTGGCGGAGAAGAGCCTCCCACAGATTGCACGGATGTGCACAGATTAGGAGGGTATGGCATCCCTGCCATACCCACGCAGACACCAAACTATCTCCCCACAGAAGCCTACGCAACCTAACCATCTGTGGGCATCTGTGAAATCCGTGGGAGAATATACGCAGCCAGAAACTTCCGTGAATTCTGTGAATTCTGTGGGAGGTATGGCAGAGGGTGGCGTGGGTATGGCAGGGATGCCATACCCTCCTACGATTGCTTGGTTGGTGCAGCAGGGACTGTTGCACCCCCTGAGAGGTTATTGCAAGCCTTTTACCTCTTCTATTGATAAGCCTGAGCCCTGTGCAACCTGCTCTACGGTAAGTCCCATTGCAAGGAACTGCTTCGCAATAGCTTTCTTCTCTTCCGCACGTCCTTCCGCACGACCTTCCGCACGACCTTTTGCGTGTCCTTCCGCGTGTCCTTTCTCTCGTGCTTCGCGCTCTGCAGCTGCCATGCACGCCATATTGTCGCGCACAACCCAGAGACTATTCTCGTACGCCTCCCACTCCTTCTTTGTAAGGCGGTGGCTATCGGCATAGTCCTCAAGCTGCTTGAATATCTCCTTTTGTGCCGTGAACGGCATTCTGCTTAATGCTTCCATATGCTTCAATACGTAAATCCATTTCTCAAAATCTGTTTCACATTCCTCCGCCTTCTTCTCGAAGAGCGGAAGCGCCAAGTAGATGAAGCGGAGCTTGTTGGACACCTGCGCCTTCGTGTCCTTGTCCGCCAATACGATGTCTGTACGGAACTTAGATACCTCGTCCGTATGCGGCATGTAGTTCATAAAACATATCGTGTAAACGGGCAGAAACTTATAGGCATCCTCGCGCTCTGCCCTACCCTTGTCCACCTGATCGAGGATGCTACGGCAGGCGTAGCAGATGGAACGGTCGAGGAAGTTCGGCTGCCAACGGTTCTGCATCTCAACGATAAAGCGGTCGCCGGTATCCGTCTCGCAGTAGACATCGCAGATGATGCCACGCTGGTCTTTCGTGGGTGGCAGCAGCTCCTTGTCGCGGAACGTGAGGTCCTTGACGTGTAGCTCATCGACGAGCAGGTCGTTGAGGAAACTTATCAGCAACGGCTTGCTGAACTCCTGTCCGAAGAGTCGCTTGAAGCCCAGTCGGTGAACGGATTGATGTATTTGCCCATAGTCGAATATATTGTTTACATTGCAAATATACAACGAAACTTCGTAACGACAAAGAAATCAATGCACTTTTTGCACTCTACAATGGGGTGCAGCAGTCCCTGCTGCACCAACAAAGCTATCGTGCACCAACATTACAATCCTCCCACAGATTGCAAAAAACTTCTGGCGCAAGATATTCTCCCACAGATTGCGGATGTGCACAGATGGTTAGGGGGCGCGTTATCCCACAGAATGCACGGAATGCACAGAATGCACGGAAGTCTCTTGCTGTGGTTGGTGCAGTGGGGACCACTGCACCCCCTGGGAGGGTGCGTGGGTATGGCAGGGATGCCACACCCTCCTACAATTGCACAGACTGGGTGTCCTAAAATTCTGTGCGCATCTGTGGCATCTGTGGGAGGATATCTCAGCAAGAAATATCTGTGTGCATCCGTGTCATCTGTGGGAGGACTTCTCAGCAAGAAACATCTGTGCGCCTCTGTGCAATCTGTGGGAGGACCATACACCCCTAAACTTCTGTGGGTTCGGTGCATTCTGTGGGAATATGCAGTGGCTGCTTGGTTGGTGCAGTGAAGACCACTGCACACCCTCCCCTGAGAGGAAATCTACTTATGCCTGTAAAGCAATTTCATTAACTACATCCTCTACAATATATCTGTCACTCATAAGATACAATAATGAGCGTTCATCATGCAGCAAATCACAAGTTTTGCTGTTTTGAAATATATCAAAAGCTCTTTCTGGCGATATATCAAGGCGCTCAGCAAGCAAGGCGCATACACGACCTATCTTCATCCACAGCTGAGAATCTCTAAGCATGTTCTACCTCCTTTCGTGCAAATTCATTAAGTGGTTCTGACTTTATATATTGTAAACATTTATCAATTAAAGATTGAGACAATATGCAAATCTGATTATTTGGCTGGTGTTCTGACAAACGTTTTAAAGCAAACTCCATAGATATATCACCATTGATATAGTCCTCTATCGTTGTGATTACCCTATCGTCTGCAACTCCCCCTTCGACGTAGTCGTATCCTAACCATGGTTTATTACCATTTCTACTGTCTACAATAAAATCAAGCCACTTTTGATCATAACTTTTAAAAACTATACCCTTAGCTTTATTTTGAATAAATTCCATATCCAGTTCATAGACATTCAGCCATTGTGGCAACCCTAAATTCACGATACGTGTTGCCCAACCAATAGCTTGTTCTCTTATGTCTGTAACATAAAAACCCTTGCCGAAATCAAGATTATTTCGACCAACATGACACAAAGGCATGTCTACGATACATGTTCCGCCATGATAAACCTTACGCATAGCTAATAATTAATTAGTTAATACTCGACTCAAGACGATGGAGAGCCTTTAACAAATCTTCTACTACATACTCCATACTTTGGGTATGCAAGGGGTCAAGTTGAGAAGTAAGCCCATGTATCAAACCTACGTCTCGCAAGCGTCGATACATCTCTCTACGACTACAACCCTCTACCTTTGCAGTGGCATCAACGCACATAGCTGCAAAAGCTAATGCTTGCTGTATCTCAGATGGGTTCATATAATATTATTTTACTTCTGCAAAGATACAGAAAAACCTGTGCAATTCCAAAAATCACATACAAATTTATGAATACAGCTGCACTAACCAAGCCGCGAGTGTCCTCCCACAGAACACACTTAGGAGGGTATGGCATCCCTGCCATACCCACGCCACCTGCCATGATCGTATTCTCCCACACATAAGCAAAACTCCGCCACAACCGGAGTAAAACTCCGCCACAACCGGAACAAAACTCCGCCGCAACCGGAGTAAAACTCCGCTGCAACTGGAGATACCTTACACACCATAAAAAATGCCCTAACAAACACCCTGGCAGATACCCTGGCAGATACCCTCAAAAAAGCGGGCATCTGTCAGTCTTTATCTCGTTGACACACAGCGGTTTGCGCTGCATACTGACAGATATGGTAGATATTTTCATCTACTCGATTTTATTTATAGCTTCATAGCACCCTACACAACCCACTCTATCCAGTTCTCGGGAGTCACCACAGCCTTTTCCTTCACATCATACGCCGTTAGGAACGAAGAAGGGAATTGAGTATTGGCACGACGTGAATTCCACTTCATCTCGAAAATACTAAACTGCCCATCACACTCCTCCACATAATCAATTTCTTGCTGCTGGGTGGTACGCCAAAAATAACTATTGACGTAACGACCCGAATAGTGGTTGCGCTTTATACGCTCGCTGATAATGAAATTCTCCCATAGCGCACCTGCATCCTGACGAAGCGAGAGAGGTGCAAAGTTCTGGAGAATCGCATTGCGTATGCCATTATCAAAGAAGTAGATTTTCTTGCTCTTCTTCAATTCAGTACGCAGATTGCGATTAAAGCCATTAAGCCGGAACACTATGTAGCATTTCTCCAAAAGGTCTATATACTTCTCTATCGTCTTGTTGTCTGTACCAACGGTCTGCGCAAGTTCATTATACGACACTTCACTGCACACCTGCAAGGCAAGAGCTGTAAGCAACTTGCCGAGCAGAACAGGACGGCGTACGCTCTCGAGCGTCAACAGGTCTTTATAGAGATAACTGCCAGCGAGGTTCATTAGCAGTTCTTTTGCATCATCGGCATGGTTCAATATATCTGGGTAAGAGCCGTAGACGAGGCGCTGTTCAAGGGTCTGCTTCACACCGAGAAGACCGTTACTTGACATCAACTCGGCAGTGGAGATTGGATAAAGATGATACTCATACTTACGACCAGTAAGCGGCTCATTCAGCTTGTCCTGCAATTCGAAAGAAGAAGAACCAGTAACAAGCAACTGCACATCAGGGAAGTTGTCGGTAATTAGTTTCAATGTCATACCTATATTCTCTACTCGCTGCGCCTCATCAATAACAACTATACGATTGTCGGCTATGAGAAGTCGTAGCTCTGCAGTGTTCATATTGCTAAGCATATCCTTCACCTCGGGCTCATCACAATTAAGTTGCAATGCCTTATAGTCTTGTTTTTCAAGAATAAGCTTAAACAACGTACTCTTGCCTACTTGACGCGCTCCTATCACGATGATCGCCTTTCCTGCAAACAACCGCGATTCAATTGTCTTCTGCAATAGTCTTGATATCATAACATTAATATTATATTACACTTGCAAAGATACACAAAAATTGCCCTAATCCCAAAAATCATATATAAATTTGGGATTGTAATCCCAAAAGTTATATAGAAATTTGGGATTAGGACCTATTAAACAAAAAAAGCAGGGTTCCGAAGCCGGAACCCTGCCCTCTTTATATATACAAATCTAAACGTGCGGATTAGAAGTTAGAAGCTCCGTTATCCCACCAGAGGTGCTGACCCTGAGTATCCGTAGCACCCTCACCGAGAGCTGGGATACCAGTGTTAGCGATATCCTCCTTAGTCTGAGGATCGTCAGAAGCCCAAGGAATACGACGCATGATATTCTCCTTTGTCTGTACCCAAGGATCGCCAGCGCCGATTGTGCCGTCGCCGTCAGCTACACCGAGAATCGGGAAGAGCTTAGGATAGCCTACACGACGAAGGTCAACCCATGACTCGTAGCTGTACGGGAAAGAAGCGATGTACTTCTGAGTGATGATCTTCTCGAGCTTTGTCTCGGGAGAATCGCCCTCGTTCCACTTAACGCCGATCTTTGTTACGCTCGGCATGTCGGGGGTGAGACCCTGTGGGTCAACGTACGGGATATTCTTCGAAGCCTCAACGTTGAGGTATTCGTCAACCAGCTCGTTGTACTTGTTGCCCATGAACGAACGGCTCTCGAGAGAAGCGTTGCGGATGCCCTGCTCGTAGAACTGCTTAGCTGTACCGCCCATGTTCCAACCGCGGAGAGCGCCCTCAGCGAGGAGGAAGTAAACCTCTGAGCACTTCATGAGGAAGAGAGGAGCCTGAGTCTGAGCCAAGTAAGCCTTGTCGAGCATAGAGTAGCCACAGTACGGGTTGTTGGCTGCTGCCTGACCCTCACCAGGAGCAACACCGTCACGCATACCTACGTATACAGAGTTCATCGGTGTGGTAGCCGGGCAAGAAGAACCCTCTACAGCCTGCGGAGACTTAGCAAGACCTACGCTGTTCTTTGTGAAGAGATACTTCATGTACGGGTGGTCGAGGTTCTCAAGCAGGTTCAGGAAAGAAGCACCCATAACGGCGTCGCTCCAACCTGTGATCTCAACCAGCGGGTGATCCTTGCCAGAGAATGTAGGATAGATAGCAACCTCGTTGTCAACGTCGGTGATGACACCATCGCGAACAGCTTCCTCTGCCCATGTCTTAGCTGTCTCCGGCTCGATGCCACTCATGTGGATAGCCATGCGGAGCTTGAGTGAGTTGGCAAAGCGGATCCACGGCTCCATATCCTCCCAAGTCTTTGAATACGGCTCGTTAACGATAGTGAGGTAGCTGTACATTACGTTAGCCAACTGCTCCTTGTAAGCCTGAGAACGGTTGTCCTTGTAGTACTTCAGACAAGCAATAGCGTCGTCGAGGTTCTTCTTGACACCGTAGTAGATTGTACGTACGTCGTTGTACTCGAACGGCGACTTGTCGCGCAGAGCCTTGAACTCCTCATAAGGCATCGGACCGAAGAGGTCGGCGTTCTCGATAGCCGAGTAGTTGAAGAGAGTAAGGAAGATAGCCTTCAACTCAGGAACTGAGTCGATCTTCTCTGTGTTCAACAGCGGAGCGATGTAGAGCTTAGCTGAAGAGAAGCCGCTGCCAGGACCACCGATAGAGCCCTTACACATGTCGTATGTAGAACGCAATGTGAAGTTAGAGTACGGGAAGTCGTAGTGAGGTACGCAGAAGTACTGTACGTAGTTGTCAGGACCGAGTGTGTAGCAGAACTGGTAAGCGTGTGCTTCAGGAGCACCACCGTCCTTACCGCCACGGATACCGTAAACACCGGTCTGAGCTGTACGGATGTTATCGTCAAGTGCCATGATAGCCTCTGCAACACCCTCGTCAGAAATCACCTTCTCGTAGTCGATGACATCTGCTTTACCAGAGCTGATCACTGGAGGCACGATGGTCTGGTTTGCGTTGAACTCGTCACCCGGGGTGTCGTAGTCGAGACACGACTGCATACCGAAGGCAGAGAGCGCAAGCGCAGCGTAAACAAATATCTTTGAATTTTTCATAATTCTTTTTTACTTTTTTGAATTGGTTTAGAAGTTTACATTCAATGAGAAGCCGAACGAACGTGACGACGGCATATTGAATACCTCGAATGCGCCGAGACCAGTGCCAGTAGAGAGCGATACGTCTGGGTCAACCGGAGCGTCCTTGTAGAGGAAGAACAAGTTGCGAGCGATGAACGAGAGGCTCAGGTTCTTGTTCTGGCCGAAGAGGTTGCGGAATGTATAACCGAGAGAGAGCTCACGCAGACGGAAGTTGGTACCGCTGTAGAGGTAGCGCTCGATGTCCTGAGGAGTTACACCACCAACTGAGTTGTAGTAAGACTCGATAGGAACGATACGACCTGAACCATCGTCGAGGCGGATACCCAGGATGTTGTTGCCATAGATAGCGTCAGCGTAGATCTTGTTCTTCTCAGCGTAGAGGCGAGCGTCAGCTGTGCGCTGTGACAAGCCTGCACCGTCGAGGAACGACTCTGTCATAGAGAGTACCTTGCCACCGATACGACCGTTGATAAGGAATGAGAGCGAGAGGTCCTTCCATGTGAATGTGTTAGACCAACCCATCTGCCACTTAGCGTTCTGGTTGCCTACGAACTTGCCGTATGTCTTGCTCGACTCTGTCTCCATTGACAAACCACCCTTAGCGTTAAGAACGTAGTGACCGTTCTCGTCGCGCTTGATGTCTGTTACGTACATGTCGCCCATTGAGCCGCCTTCCTTGTAGAGCACCTGCACACCGCCTACGTATGTAGCGATGACATTCTCCTTACCGGTCTCCTCGTCATAAGCTGTACGGAGGATCTTGTTGTCGTTGTAAGAGAGGTTGTAAGATGTCTTCCAACGGAGCTGACCGAACTTGAAGTCGTAGCCTACAGTTGCCTCAATACCCTGGTTGCGAATCTTAGCAGAGTTCATCGGGATAGACTTGCCAGAAGCATTGGTACCAACGAGGTAGAGGTTAGACATGGTAGAGTTGTAGTATGTCAAGTCGAGGCTCAAGCGGTTGTTGAGGAACAATGCCTCGATACCGGTCTCGAAAGAAGCTGTCTTCTCAGGACGCGGATCCTTGAAGGTAGCCCATGAAGACGGAACCAACGCACCTGTCTCGAAGTTGCGTGTAGCACCAGCGTAAACGATACCCGGGATAGAGTTACCTACCTCTGAGTAAGAAGCGCGGTACTTCAAGTAGTTGAACCACTCTGGGAGCTTAACGAGGTTGCTTACGATAGCGTTCGCACCGAAGCCGAAGTAGCCGTAATCCTCAGGCGTACCACGATCCTTGAACTGACGGAAGGCGCGGTACCAGTCGCGACGGTATGAACCATCGAAGTAAACCATTTCCTTCCAACCGATCTGACCTGTTACAACAGCACCCTTGTTCCAGTCAGAGCTCTGGCTTGGAGATGTAGCGCCAGGACCACCGGCTGCTGTAGAGAAGTAGTTAGCCATTGTAGAGAGGTGCTCGCGGTCACCATAGTAATATGTAGCTGTTACGTCGTTGCTATGACCGTACGACTTGCGGATGTGGCCTACATAACCTGCTGTTGCAGAAACGTCCCAATCGCCGAATGTCTTGTTGTAAGTAAGCATGAAGTCGGTGTAGAGGTCGGTTGTCTTAGAGTAGCTCCACCAGTAGCGACCGAGGTCTTCCATAGAAGCCGGGAGCCATGTTGTAGCGTAACGCTTCGACTCGCTCTCGTACTTTGTGAAGTCCATACCCAAACGAGCCTGGAACGAAAGACCGTCGTAGATGTCGAGTGAACCAGTCACGTTACCGAAGAAACGGTCTTCCTTAGCTACGCTTGAGTTCTGGTTAATAAGCCAGTACGGGTTGTTCTGGCCCTGAGCTGAGTAAGCCCAGTTCTGCATCGGCTGACCTGTTACTGTGCCCTGCTCCTTAACCTTTGTATAGTTGCTGCCCTCACGCTTGAAGTATGTCTGGTAGCCTGTGAGCCAAGAAGCGTTGTTAACGCGGTAGTTATCGCGATAGTAGCCGAGATCGATGTTACGCGGCATCATGTACAAGTGGTAGATCGGGTTCATTGTGATACCACCACCAGGACGGTTCTTTGTCTTTGTCTGGATGTAGTTCATCGACACGTCGATAGTAGCACGGTCGTAGAGCTTGAAGTTCTGACGGAAAGAGAAAGTGTGACGGTTGTATGAGTTGTTGTCAATCATACCGTTTGCGTGAGAGTTACCATAAGAGAAGTAGCTGCTCATCTTGTCTGTACCACCAGAGAGGGCGATAGAGTTGTTGGTTGTCACACCGGTCTTGAAGAAGTCGGCAACGTCGTCCTTTGCACTGTTGCGCAAGTGTACGTTGTTCATTGTAGCACCGAAGTGCTCACCATACATCGGAGTCTGGACGATGAGCTGGTCGTTGGTACGTGAAGATACCTTATTGCCCCAGCTGCTGATGCTCATTGTGTGAGCGTTCTCGTCGATAGCAGCACCGTAAACGTTCTGAATTTTCGGGGTTGTGAGCGGAGTGTCGAATGTAACGTTAGAAGAGAAGTTAACACCAACCTTACCCTCGCGACCCTTCTTTGTGGTGATCATGAGGACACCGTTGGCAGCCTCCGAACCGTAAAGAGCAGCAGCGTTGGCACCCTTCAGCACGTTGATAGACTCGATATCGTCAGGGTTAATCATTGAGAGAGCGTCGCTACCCTCAGATACGCCTGTTGTAAGCATGTTTGCACCTGAGCCTACCTGGCCGCGCTGCGAGTTGTTCATAGGAACACCGTCGACAACGATAAGCGGAGTAGAAGAACCGAGGATTGACTTGTTACCACGGAGGATAATCTTAGAAGCACCACCTGCACCACCTGCTGACGGAGTGATGGTTACACCAGATACCTTACCCTCGAGAGAGTTAGCAACGTTCGGGTCCTGTACGCGGTTGAGGTCAGAGGCCTTAACCTGCTGTGTAGAGTAAGTAAGTGAAGACTCCTTACGCTTGATACCCATGGCGGTTACTACGACCTCCTTGAGCACTGAGCTCTCGTCTTTCATGGTTACATCTACGCTTGCACGACCGCCAATCTTTACCTCCTGCGGTGTGTAGCCGATGTAAGAGAACACCAAGACAGCGTTCTTGTCCTTAACGTTGATTTTGTAGTTACCGTCGATGTCGGTCACTACGCCAAGACCAGTGGCACCCTTCACTACGACGCTAACGCCGATGAGTGGTTCGCCAGTACCATCCTTAACAGTACCCTGAACGACAGAGCCCTGAGCCTGTGTCAAAGCATTAGGAGCCACGTTGCCATTAGCAGACGCATACTGCATAGGCAGACCTGCTGCGAGCATCGCAAAGGCTGCTTTCAGCACCATACTGCTTTTCTCGTTTGATTTGTTGTTCATTGTTTGTTTTTTAATAAATGAATATAGGTGGAACCGGCGTGGCGGCACCGCCGCCCGCCGGTTCGCTATTCGTTGTTATTACTTCTTGATTACGTTGAGAGCCTTGAACGGCTTGCCGTCCTTGAGCACCTGTACGATGTACATGCCCTTGCCACCCTGAACAGCTACATTCACTGTCTCGCCGGCATCAGCACGGAAGTCGTTGCTCTGGAGCACTGCACCTGCTGCGCTTACGATGTTGATGGTGTAGAAGCCACCCTCAGCGAAGCGGAGGTTAACGCTCTCTACGAACGGGTTAGGATAAACAGAGAAGCCTGCTGCGTCCTTAACGTCGTTGATTGCGTCAACACCTGTGATAACGAGTACGTTCTCAAGTGCCTTCTCAGACTCGCCCCAGAAGTTGGTGAGCTTAACGCCTGCCTCATACTCGCCCGGACGAGCGAATGTTACGACAGCAGCCTTGTCGGTCTCAGAAGAGATACGACCACCGTTGAGCTGCCATGTGTGTGAAGTCTTCACCTCAAGTGTACCGTCGATGCCAGGATAGCCTGTCACCTCGTTGTTAGCACCTACTGTCTTGTAAGATGCTGTAGAAGTGTTCTCACCGCCAGAGCCAGCCATCACAACCATTCTTGCCTTGTACTGAGCACCTGCCTTACCAAGGTTGACGAATGTAGAGTCGCTCTTGTCCATCTCCTCGAAGGTGTAGTAGCCCATAAGTCCCTCAGGCACCTCGTTAGCTGCGTAGCCCTGCATTGCGCGAACTACCTCAGCGTCGGTAAGAGGCTTGTTCCAAACCTGAACCTCGTCGATAGTTGCGTTCAGACCTGCCTTGTAAACACCGCCACCACCGATGAACACGTTAGCGTGCTCAGAAGTATTAATGCGGTTGTCAGTGCTATTCTCACGTAGTGAAGAAGAAGAGAAGTTGTTAGGACCTGCTACGCACTTGCCGTTGAAGTAGATCTTCTGCTGCTTGTCAGAAGACTGAGTAACAACGATGTGGTTCCAAACACCCGGGTTGAGACTGTAGCCTGTAGACATCATCGATTCTCTTGGACAGTCGTGACTCGTCCAACCGAAGGTATTAAACGACACCTCGTTAGCCGCGTGATATTGTTTACACTCGCTGTTACCAGCCTGAATTTCTGGACGTATCTGTACCCAGAGATCACCCCAGTTGTTGTGCGGCCATCTGTCAGAGATAGTGTTCTTCTGGATGAGGTTTGTACCCTGCTTGTCGTGAGCATAGTTGTCTACCTTAACCCAGAGAGCGTAAGAGTAAGCCATGCTTGTGTTGTTACCGCCGTCGAGTGTTACCTCTGCCGGGATAAGGAGCATGTTCGGATCCTTAACAACAAGACCGCGTGACACCTTACCCTCACCGTCGCGTGATGTGTAGTTGAGCTTGATCTCCTCTGTTGTCTCAGCTGTCTGCTTGTCAGCAGTTACGGTCTCAACAACCGGCACAGCACCTGTCTTCTCCGGAGAGATGATTACCTTGCCGCGGAATGTCTCTTTTACACCCTTATCATTTACTACCTCGAGGTCGTAAACGCCAACCTCTGCTAAAGAAGTTGTGAACTGGTTGCAATTTGAGTACTTCTCACCTACCTGAGCACCTGTCTGTGCGTTGAGCAGACGGAACGACTGAGCGTTCGGTGCGAACTGGTCCTCGTAGTAAACCTTGAACTGCTCGTTCGGCTTGATAACCTGGCGGTCGATAGCTACCTCTGTAGACGGTGTGTCGTATTCTACTGTCTGGTACTCGCTCCAAGAGATTTCGCTCTTCTGCTGACCGTCAGGAGAAACGGCGCGTACACCGAAGCGGCAGTCGCGCTTCTCGAGGTCGGCTACCATCGGAGCGTCGATTACGTAAGCTGCCCAAGATGTTGTAGCTGTGAGGTACTGCTCCTTCTCGCCCTTCTGCTGGAACCAAATCTCGTAGTACCATGTATCTACCTCGTCGTTGTATGTCTTAACGCCGCCGGTCTCTTCCTTGGCAGCGTAGCGAATCTTGAAGTCGCAAGTCTTGTCCTTACCGCGGAGCACCTCAATCTCCTTAATCTTCGGAGCAACCGGTGCGAACTTCTGCTGCGGATTGCGAACTGCGAGCTCACCAACGAGCATGTTGTAGTCCTTAGCAGTGTTGTCGAGGCGGATACCGATCATTGCAATCTCGTCGCCCGACTTCAGACCGAGCTTGTCGAGAGTAGTGGTGAATGTTGTCCACTGACCGAACTTCTCAGCTGCAGGGATAGCAATTTCCTTGTACTCTGTGAGCTTGCCCTTGAGAGCTACGAACAACTTAGCGTGTGTGTCGAGCTCGTTGCTCATCTTATATGTAAGAGAGATGTTGTATGAAGGCTCTGTCTTGAGCAAGGTCTTGAAGAGCTTTACACGAGATGTTGTTGTCTGACCCTTCAGGCGGAGGCAAGAGCCACCCCAGTAAGCGTCGTCCCAAGTCAACTCAGCCTGAGCGAGGTTGCCGTTCTTTGCGCTCTCGTTGCCGTCAACAATCCACCAACGCCATGTCGGCAGGAAGTCCTGAGTAGCGATGTTGTGCCACTTGTGGTTGAACGCCACCTCACCCTCGTTCTTGAATGTAAGACCGTTACCGAGGTTGAAGCGTGTAACGAACGGCACCTGCTGGATAGTAGACTTAGCTGTTACGTAGCTTGCTACACCGTGGAACTTGCCCTTCAGGCTGCCGTTAGCGAGTGTTACGACGTCGCTCCATCCGAGGATGTCAGGAGTGTTAGCCGGGTTGCGGTTGCCACCGCTGAACACCATCTCCTGCTTGTCGAGGTAAGCCTGCTGGATAGCCACGTCAGATGTACCGTAGTCGGTAGCACTCTGGTGGATAAGGCCCTGTGAGTGAGCACCCCAGAAGCCTACAGAAGCCTCTACGTCGTTGAGGTCGTTCCAGTTAGAGCTTGAAGCGTGGAGCGCACGGCCCTGGATATCGAAGCCCTTATAGTAGTCGTACGGATCGCGACCAAGGCTCTTTGCATATGCTGCAGTGTTCTTGAGAGTACCACTACCGGTGTTATAGTTAGAGAACATCATGTCGGTAACGATGTTGTCCTTATCACCGAACTGAGCCTTGTTGTGAGCACCAAGACCCTGGTCGAATGTGATGCCACCGTAGTCGTTAGTACCGTCATACCAGTGGAGCTGGAACTTCCAACCGATCTTCTCAGCCTCCTTATGGCACTCAGCGAAGAAACCTCGAATCTGCTTCATTGTAGCAGCACTGGCATTGAACTCTGAGTTCACACCAACGCCGTCGATGCCGTAGTACTTGAGAATCTTAACGAAGCGCTCTACGTTTTTGTAAGTGCCGTCAGAGTTCTTCTTTGTCAGCTCGCCGAAGGTCTTGCCCCAACCGCTTGCTGCATAAAGGTTTACATTGGCATTCCAAGGAATAGAAGCAACGCAACCTACCGCTACACCATTCTTGTGAGCAACGTCAGACAGACCGCCAGTTACGCGGAACCAAGGTGCTGTCCAGTTGCCGTGGATGTTAAGGTATGACCACATTGAGAAGTTGTCGCCCTCGAAGCAATAGCGCGGAAGAGCCTTCCAAGAAGAAGTTGGGTCGTCGAGCGGAGTCCAGAGACACATCTTACGACCTGGCTTAGCCTGCTTGCTAACCTCTGCCTGATAGTCGTCAGCCTCAGCGATGCGCGGCAATGGGCGAACGCGTGAGATGTAGAACTGGTCGTCCATTTCGCTCACTTCGCGCGGAGGTGTGCCAGCTTCCCAGTTCCAGATGTTCTCGAGGAGGTACTGGTCACCCTTGTCCTGGATGTCCAACGGATGAGTCGGAGTACGCTGAGCATAACCGAACACGCAGCCACACAGAAGCATGGATGCGAGGAGTGTTGTTTTCTTGTTGTTCATTTAGATATTGTTTTGTTGATTAGGTATTCTTTTAGTTGGCAAGAAGACGAGAAGACGAGTGGACAAGGGGAATTGCCTCCCTGTCTACCCACCCACTCGTCTGCTTTATTTACTTACGGATAAGCTTAACAGTGCGAACTGTCTTGCCGTCCTTCTTCACATTAAGCACGTAGATGCCTGCCTTAGCGAGGTGTACGTTAACCACGTTGCCAGCGTTGAGCTGAGCTGCCTTGCGAGCAACCTGCTCACCAGCTGTTGTGTAAACGCTAACTTCGTATGTGCCAGCCTCAGTGAACTCTACTACTGCGTCCTCGCCTACGGTGTAAGCCTTCATCTCTGCGCCCTCTACAGCGTCAACGCCAGTAGGATAAGCCACCTTGATTACAGAGAATGTCTTCTCAGCCTTACCAAGAGCGTTAGAGAGTGTAAGAGTTACGTCGTAGTCGCCACCTGTACGGAACGAAACGTTTGCAGAACCTGCCTCGCCGTTACCAGTAATGTCAGCGAATGTAGCGTTCTTAGATGTCCAAGACGGCTTGGTCTCTACCTTGTATGTCTCGCCAGATACGAACGGTGAACCTGCGATGTAAGTCGGCTCAACAAACTGGAGAGTAGCCTGACCTTCGCCACCACCTGCAACCATATCCTGCATACCACCATTTACTGCCTTTGTACCAGCAGATGTGAATACATTGTTTGTAGCCTTCTTCTCGAAGTCCCAGAATGCCATTACGCCAGCCGGGAGACTCTTAGCGTTGAGGTCGCCCATAGCAACCTTAGCTTCTGCCTCTGTAACAGCCTTATCCCAAACTACTACGTTGTCGATAATGCCGTCAAGACCGTAACGATCGTGGAGCGGACCACCGATGCAGAGGTACATACCGTTTGTGATGCTGTAAACATCGTCCTGATATGTTGGCTCATATGTAGCAGGGCCGAATACAGGATTTCCACCCTGCAAACGCTTCCATTCTGTTACAGTCTGCTTAACACCATCCAAGAACATGTCGGCACGCAACTGACCTGCTGTATTGTAATCGAACGACATTGTAACGTGTACCCAGTTGCCTACGGGGAACTTGGTCTTGCCGTACTTGTACTGGAGCTCCTTGTTAGATGTAGCGTCTGTACCACGGAATGTGATACCCTCAAAACTGCCATCTGGGCTGATCTGTGACCAGTTCCAACCCCAGTCGGTCTTAGGCCAACCATCCTGCTTGTTGTAAACATTGAAGAGAGTAGCCGACTTTCCTTCCTTGAGGCTGTTAATCTTCAACCAGAATGAGATAGAGAACGACTTCTTGCCTACGAGTCCGAGGTCTGCAGCAGGAACACCGAAGCGTGTCTCCTTCAGGTCGATACCCTGTGAACCAGAACCGTCAGCAGCGCGACCTGTATAAGCCATCTTAACATTCTCGCCTACCTTGAGAGAAACCTCTTCCTCGCTACCGTTAGCTGTGAGAGAGTAAATCTCAGGCAGAGCACCTGTACCTACGCTTGTAATCTGTATGTAAGAAGAGAATGTGCGTGTGGTCTGCTTAGCTGTACCATCCTCGCCGTACTCGTTACCAGTTACCTTAAGGTCGTAGCTACCGAGGTCAGCAAGTGATGTTGTCCAAGAGTTGCCTTCACCGCTCTTAACTACCTTACCGTCCTTAACAATCTCCCACTTAGCAGCAGGGTGCTCTGGGTCGATGTAGCCGAGTGTGAACTCCTCGTTCGGCTTGATAGTTGTCTTGCTGCTTTGGATATCATCGTTGTAAACATATGTAGCCGGTGCCATGTAGCCAGACCAAGCAATCTCAGACTCTGTCTTGTGGTCAAGAGCTACTGCAGAAACACCGAGGCGTACCTTAGCGTTTGCCTTAGTAGTCGGGATTGAGTAGTAGAGACCTGCCCAAGAGGTTGTTGTACCCATGAGCATCGGCTCCTTACCCTCCTCCTGAGCGTAGAGACGGAAGTGAGATGTCTTAACGTCGAGGTTGTAGCACGGCTCGCCAGCTGCCTTGTTGTTAGGCATGTTGAAGATAATCTTAGCATCCATACCAGCCTTGCTGTTGTAGAGCATCTTGGTGTTAGCAGCGTCGATAACCGGAGCAGCTGGTGTAGCCGCCTTGCCACGAACGATAGAGAACTCGCCGAGCAATACCTCAGCATTCTTAGCGTTCTTGAAGTTGAGAGCTACGAGAGCAAGTGTCTTGCCGTCGAAGTCAGAACCTACTGTGAATGTCTGCTTAACCCATTCGTTAACGTCAGCTACACGGTCTGCCTTGCAGAGGTTGTAAGCTACGCCTGTGCTCTCGCTGCCCTCTGCTGAGAGAACGAGGTCGAGGTCTGTTGCACCCTCGTTGAGCTTATAGCGAACAGTGATAACGTCGCCCTTCTTCAAAGCGTACTTTGTCTTGAAGAGGTGGAGATACTCGTTAGCTGTTGTACCAGAAATCTTGAGTGTAGAACCTCCGAAGTAAGCATCGTCCCATACGAACTGAGCGTCGAGTCCTGTAGCAGGAACGTCAGCTGCTGTACGTCCGAGGAGCTTGTCAGCGAACCAGAAGTGCCATGTAGGCAGGTAGTCCTGCATACCTACGTTGTACCAAGGAGAGCTTACCTTGCGCTCGCCATTGAGGTTGAAGAACTTACCGTTACCGAGGTTGAAGTAAGTGATGAACGGCTCCTCAGCGAGATCCCAGCTCAGCGGTGAGCGTGCTGTCATGAATGCAGCCATACCGTGCCACTGTGGGTTATAGGCAGTGTACTGGTGCATACTCTTAACAGATGGAGTGATAACCGGGTTGCGATTACCGCCACCGAAGTAGCACTCTGTACGGCGGAGGTAAGCAAACTGCTTCTTATCATCAGACGAACCGAGCTCTGAACGGCTCTCCCAGAACATATTCTGAGAGTGAGCTCCCCAAAGACCGATAGAAACACGCTGATCTACCAAGAGAGGCCATGATGTGCCGCCAGGCTGACCGCCCTGCATATTAACACCGCAATAAAGGTCGAGCGGATCGCGACCGAGCTTCTCTGCGAATTCTACTGAAGGAGCGAGCTGACCACGGTTCCAGTTGTAGTTGAAGAAGAGTGATGTACGTACGTTCTTGCTGTCACCGAATGTCTCCTTGTTATGATTGCCGAGACCACCGTCGAATGAAACCTGACCGTAGTCGTTTGTACCGTCATACCAGAAGTTCTCGAAGATCGGGTTAACCGGCAACATCTTCTTAACGAGGGCTGCGTGGAATGTGCGTACACCCTTAACATAAGGACCACCGCCGTAGAACTCAGAGTTGTAGCCGAGACCGTCGATACCATAGTACTGCAAGAACTTAGAAGTCTTGTCTACGTCCAGAGAAGCAAGACCCTTAAGGCATGCCGCCCAGCTTGCGCTGAGGCTTGCGTTAGGAATAGAAGCTACACCTGATACACCAACACCGTTCTTGTGAGCTACGTCGAGGAAAGCAGCCGGGATACGTCCGAGCGGAGATGTCCAGTTGCCCCAGTGTGTAACGTACGACCACATAGAGAACACCTCCGAGTCAAATACGCCGTTAGGAAGTGCGTTGAAGTCAGAGTTGTTTACCGGAATCCAAGCGATGAGCTTCTTGTCGTTCTTCGCATTGAGATCAAGACGCACCTGAGTAGCCTCGTTGCGGAAACGAGCACGTGGCTTTACACGTGAGATATAGAAGTTGTCGTCTGCTGTCACCTGGCTGCCAGGAGTCCAACCCTGAATAAGGGTGTGGAAGTTTTCGCTGCCAGTGTTCTTACCAGCTTCTACATAACCTTCACGCATCTGCTGTGCGTTAGCGCTCATCACAGAAAGTACGAGACCTGCTGCGAGAGTCAATGTTTTACGGGATAAATTCGCCATAAGATTTGTATTTAGTAAAATTGATTAAGTTTTTATTTATATAAATAATGTAAGTTAGAGAATGCAAAAGTGGCAAATACACTTCCATTCGCCTTGCAAAAATACACATTTTTTATATAACAAAGAACAAATGCTTATTGCGTTTTCATAATATTAACATCTTTAACACTTCGGGAGCAGGGGGTGCCACCAGTGGGTGTAGGTATCTCTCAAGGGGGTGCACTTGTCTCAAGTGCACCAACAAAACTATTGGTGCACTTCTTGCAGGGGGTGCAGTTGTCTCAACTGCACCAACCAAGTTAATTATATATTATACTTGATTGGCGCAGTTCTTGTTCGGTTGGCGCACTACTACTTGGTTGGCGCACTACTACTTGGTTGGTGCACTTGAGACAAGTGCACCCCCTGAAAGCACCCCCCTGCACCCCCTGAAAGCCCTTACAGCAGATACTGCACATTCTCTGCTACATATAATGAATAGCTATCTTCCGGCAATCCGTTAGGGTTATTAACAATATACGCAAGTTTATGTGCGAAGTCGTCTTCCCCTCGCATCATGCGATCGAACATCTCGCGCTGCCAAACATTACCATCAGTCGCTACACATTGTTTTATCATACGCGACGAGTAGCGCTTCAACTTACTGACGATAGAGATAACGCTGTTTTCTCCAATTGGCGACAGTAGTATATGAACATGGTTGGGCATGACGACGAAGGCATGGAGGTGATACGTCTGCTTATCGTTGAAGAACAAAGCATCCTCAACAAACTGTCTGCACTGTGCATCACGCAACACACAACCGCCATATCCTTGCATCAACCACCCATCCACTATATCTTCCAAACGTTCCTCCTCTGCCGTCAACTCACCCTCCTTCGTCTCGCGTCGTCCTAATGCCTCGCGCATGAGTGCCAGTTCCTGCAGCTTGGTCTGCGGGAGCGAGTCGTCAAGACGAAAGGTGATGAACTGCACCGCCTCTGGCTGAAACCAATGAGGCAAGTGACCACACTGAATGAGGATGTCGGAATGACGGTTGAGGAAGGTAATGTGGGGCATGAGGTATAGCGGGAGGGTAAACAGGGTTAGATAATTTGATTGAGGAGGGGTGCTCGCAAGGGGGTGCAGTTGTCTCAACTGCACCAACAGAACAATCGGCACTTCTGCTTTGTTGGTGCACTTGGGACAAGTGCACCCCCTGAGAACAGCACCAACAGAGTTGCTGGTGCCACTACTGCTTTGTTGGTGCACTTGAGACAAGTGCACCCCCTAAGAAGTGCCCCCTTATTACTCGGCGAGGGTGAAGTCGAGCTGTTTCTTTTCGAGGTTGGCACTTGCCACCTTGATGCGTATGGGGTCTCCAAGCTGATACTTGTTGTGGTGGCGTCTGCCCACGAGACAGTAGTTGCGCTCGTCGAAGTCGTAGTAGTCGTCGTCGAGGTCGCGCATCGGCACAAGACCCTCGCAGTGGTTCTCGTCAATCTCGCAGTAGATGCCGTACGACTGTATGCCTGAGATGTGCGCATCGTAGACATTGCCCACACGTTCAGACATGAACTCCACAGCCTTGTACTTGATAGAGTCGCGCTCGGCGTTGGCAGCCACCTGCTCCATCTCCGACGAGTGCTCGCAAAGCTCCTCGTAGTGCTCCTTGTTGGCAGAGCGTCCGCCCTGCTGGTAGCGTGTGATGAGTCGGTGAACCATCGTGTCGGGGTAGCGGCGGATAGGCGACGTGAAGTGGGTGTAGTAGTCGAACGCCAGTCCGAAGTGTCCGATATTGTGGATAGAGTACTTCGCCTTCATCATGGCACGCAGTGCCACGGTCTGTATGAGGTTCTGCTCGCGCTTGCCCTCGCACGCCGACATGAGCGTATTGAGCGACTTGGCGAGAGCACCCTTCGTGCCGTCGGTCTTCATCTTGTAGCCGAACTTCACCACGAACTCGCGCAGCGTTTCGAGCTTTGTCGGGTCGGGATTGTCGTGCACACGATAAGGCAGCGTCTTCGGCTTCTTGCCCTTTGCCACCTTGCCCACCGATTCAGCCACGGTGCGGTTGGCGAGGAGCATGAACTCCTCGATGAGCTTGTTGGCATCTTTCGAGCGTTTGAAGTAGCAGCGCACCGGCTTGCCCTTCTCGTCTACGTCGAAGTGGAGTTCTTCGCGGTCGAACTTCACGGCACCATTCTTGAAGCGTGCTGCGCGCAGCTTCTTAGCCAGTCGGTCGAGCATGATGAGCGCATCGGCGTTCTCGCCCTTGTATCCGCCCTTGGGCGTTACAGGTGCGGGTTCACCCGTGCCGTCTACCACGCCGTTCTGCTCGAGCAGCTCCTGCACCTCCTCGTAGGCGTAGCGGCGGTTCGACTTGATAACGGTGTGCACTATGCGGTATGCCTTCACGTTCGCCTCCTCGTCGAGGTTGAAGATAACGGAGAACGCCAGCTTCTCCTCATCCGGTCGGAGCGAGCAGATGAAGTTGCAGAGACGTTCGGGGAGCATCGGTATGGTGCGGTCGACGAGGTAGATGCTCGTGGCGCGCTTCACAGCCTCCTTGTCTATCACGGAGCCTTCTGTGACGTAGTGCGACACGTCGGCGATGTGAACGCCCACCTCCCAGAGTCCGTCCTTGAGCTGTCGGATGGAGAGCGCGTCGTCGAAGTCCTTTGCGTCCTTCGGGTCGATGGTGCAGGTGAACACGTCGCGGAAGTCCTCGCGCTCGGCGTAGTCCTTCGGCGTTATCTCCGCCGAAATCTTCTCGGCAGCCTCCTCCACGTTCTTCGGATACTTATACGGCAAGCCGTACTGTGCGAGGATGGTGTTCATCTCCACGTCGTTGTTGCCAGCCTTTCCGAGCACGTCGACCACTTCGCCAATCATGTTGCGGTGGTCCTGGTCGGGCCATTCCACGATGCGCACCACGGCGTTGTCGCCGTCCTTGCCGCCTTTCAGCTTGCGGCGCGGAATGATTATGCTGTTAGCCAGCACGTTTGCCGGAGAGATGAGCGTGCAGAGGTCGTGGTCGAACGAGAGTCGTCCGACGAAGGTGTCCTTGGCGCGCTCCAGAATAGCTATCACCTGCGCCTCCTTGATGTGGTTCTTGCGGCGAGCCATGCAAGCGAAGCGCACGCGGTCGCCGGTGAGAGCCCACATCGAGTTGCGTTCAGCCACGAAGATAGGCTTGTCTGAGTCGTCGGGCATGATAGAGTTCTTGCCGTTTGTCTTGCGCTGGAAGATGCCCTCCTGCACCTGTCCCTTCATGTTCAGCTGATACGAGTTGTCGGTGACGCGCGTGATGAAGTCGTCCCACGCCATCTCCTCCATGATGTCAATAGCGAGCATCTTCAGCGGATGCGTGTCGAGGTGTAGCGAACGGAAGATATCTTTAAACGAGAGCGTCTTTCCAGGGTTGGAGGCGAACAGTTCTTCAAGCTTTGGGGCGAGCTGTTTCTTAGTCAATCGCTTGCCACCTTTCTTTCCTTTTCCCATAGTATTTGGTTTTTTGTCGGCGAGGGTGTGAGCCTCGTCGAAGTTATTGTTTTTCTTTTGCAAATAAACAAAAAATAATTGGAATAGCAATGCGATTGGGACAGTTTTTAGAATTGGTGCAGTTGAGACAAGTGCACCCCCTACAAGCGCCCTTGTGCAAACGTTTGCACAGCGCAAAGAAATTCTGTGAGCCACGGATGCGCTCTATATTAAAATAATGTGATAACTTTGCAAGCGTAATTAAAAACCAATCTAACGAATGTCTGAACTGCAACCAACCACGATGAAGGACATCGCCGAACATTTCGGTGTGTCCATAGCCACTGTGTCGCGTGCCCTCAACGGTAGCGCACGTGTCAGCGAGGAGAAACGCAACCTTATTTGCGAGTACGCCCATGCGCACAACTTCTACCCGAACGACATCGCCAAATCGCTGCGCAACTCTCACAAGCAGCCGGTAAAGGTGATCGGTGTCATCGTGCCCGAGTTCACACATTATTATTTCTCCACCATTCTCAACGGCATCGAGGACGCTGCGTCGAAACGTGGCTACCGCATCATCGCCACCACCTCGCGCGAGCAGTACGAGCGCGAAGTACAGCTGTGCCAGATGTTCGAGGCTCATCAGGTGTGCGGCGTAATCGTGTCGCAGGCTAAGGAGACGCAGGACTACGCCCACTTCCAATCGCTCATCGACCGCGGTATACCGCTCGTGTTCTACGACCGCATCTGCACGGGCGTGGACGCAAGCCGCGTGGTGGTGGACGACTATCAGGGGGCGTTCGCCGCCGTGACGCACCTCATCGAGACGGGCTGCCGCCGCATAGCCTTCTACGGCATGAAGGGCAAGACGGCACTCGGACAGAACCGCTACAACGGCTATCACGACGCACTGCTGAAGGCGGGTATGCAGCCCGACGAGTCGCTGGTGTTCGTCTGCGACAAGCGCGAGGATGCCGAGCACATCACGCCCGGCGTGCTCAGCCGTGCCGACCGCCCCGACGCGTTCTTCTGCGTGAACGACGACACAGCCATCGGCGTGCTTTACACGGCGAAGCACAACGGCTTCCGCGTGCCCGACGATGTCGCGGTGTGCGGCTTCACCAACGGCGAGCGTGCCATCGCCTGCGACCCGCAGCTTACCACCGTGGAGCAGCGTGGAACAAAGGTGGGCGAAGAGGCTGCCACCATACTCATGGACAAGGTGGAGGGGCTCACGCCGTGTGACCGCATCGAGAAGCGCGTCGTAAAGACAAGGCTCGTCGTGAGAGAGAGCACGAAGAGCTAAAAAGGCAGCGCATAAGCCGAACTAAGCCTCTCTAAGCCTTCCTAAGCCAAGGATTCGAGGGAGGGCTTAAAGAGGCATAAGAAGGCTTAGTTAGGCTTAGCTCTCAAGAAAGCACCCCTCCAAAGAAAAAAATAAAAACCAAAATAACAATGAAACCAAAACCAAATCAAAGTTTCTTGAAACTGTGGAACCTCAGTTTCGGATTCTTCGGCGTACAGATTGCGTACGCCCTGCAGAGCGCGAATATCTCGCGCATCTTCGCCACACTTGGTGCCGACCCACACAGCCTCAGCTACTTCTGGATACTACCACCACTCATGGGCATCCTCGTGCAACCCATCATCGGCACGCTGAGCGACCGCACATGGTGTCGCTTCGGCAGACGCATACCCTACCTCTTCGTAGGTGCATCGGTAGCCGTAGCCGTGATGTGCCTGCTGCCCAACGCCGGCTCGTTCGGCATGGCTGTGAGCGCAGCCATGGTGTTCGGACTCGTCTCGCTGATGTTCCTCGACACGAGCATCAACATGGCGATGCAGCCGTTCAAGATGCTCGTGGGCGACATGGTCAACGAACAACAGAAGTCGCTCGCCTACTCCATACAGTCATTCCTGTGCAACGCCGGATCGATCGTGGGCTACCTCTTCCCTTATTTCTTCACAGCCATCGGCATAGCCAACGAGGCGCAGAAGGGCGTCATACCCGACTCGGTCATCTACTCGTTCTACATCGGTGCGGCGATACTCATCCTCTGCGTCATCTACACCACACTGAAGGTGAAGGAGTGGAACCCGCAGGAGTACGCCGAGTATAACGAGGCGAAGCCTGAGGAGGACGAAGGCAAAGCCAACTGGATTGAGCTGCTGCGCAACGCTCCGTCGATGTTCTGGAAGGTGGGTGCCGTGCAGTTCTTCTGCTGGACAGCGTTCATGTTCATGTGGACATACACCAACGGCACCATTGCCGACACCATATGGAACACCACCGACACCGCGTCGAAGGGCTACCAGGCGGCAGGCAACTGGGTTGGCGTGATGTTCTGCTGGCAGGCTATCGGCTCTGTACTGTGGGCAATGGCTCTGCCACGCTTCAAGAACGAGAAGGCGGCTTATGCGCTGAGCCTCGTCATCGGTGCCGTGGGCTTCGCCCTCGTGCCGTTCGTACACGACAAGAACCTGCTCGCCATGCCGTTCATGCTTATCGGCTGCGCATGGGCTGCGATGCTCGCCATGCCGTTCGCCTTCGTCACGAACGCTCTTGAGGGCTACGGTCACAAGGGCGCGTACCTCGGACTCTTCAACGGCACCATCTGCATCCCGCAGATCATTGCAGCGGCGTGCGGCGGCACCCTGCTCTCGATGGTCGGCTCTGTGCAGAGCAACATGATGCTCGTAGCTGCGGCGTCGCTCGTGTTGGGCGCCCTGTGCGTGGCTCGCATCAAGAAGTAACGTAGCGATTAGTAGCGGTGGTATCCTTGCCACCGCAACACCTTATTATTCTATATTACTGTCTGGTAAAACTAATAATGTGGTCAAAGACGGGCTGAAAGCCCAAAAATCACATAGCTCAGGGCAGCGCCCTGGGTATTGAGTGTATATGTTGAACAATGCGCCCTGTAAGGGCAAAAGCCTTAATAATTAGGCTTTTGCCCTTACAGGGCGTTAGGTTAGTGTGGCGCATATTTACCCAGGACGTTGCCCTGGGCTATGTGCTTCTGCCCCTTCGGGGCGTGCTATTTGTGAGTTTTGGCGCGCCCTCTTGCTTGCGCAAACGTTTACACGCCCAATATGCTATATTTATATTAAAAAAAAGCCAACGCATTGATATAAATCATAATTTTGCACGTGAAAAGATCCTAATAACATTTGTGACTAAAAACAATTTATTATAAAATCAAAAGCTACATGAAGAAGCAGGTTAAATTCCCTAATGCCCTCAGAACAGCTACGCTCTCAGCAGGCTTGTTCCTGTCGGCAAGTGCCTTCGCACAGCAGGTTGTTGTGAAAGGCAACGTAGTAGACGAAACCGGCGAGCCGGTTATCGGTGCTTCCGTCAAGGTTGTAGGCGGTACATTAGGTACTGTTACAGACATCGACGGTAATTTTACTCTCAATGCCGACAAGAAGTCGACCATTGAAGTTACTTACATCGGCTACGAGCCTGTAAAGATGCAGGCTGGCCAGAACCTAACAATCCATCTCAAGAACACTTCCTCTACACTTAACGAGGTTGTCGTAATCGGTTACGGTGCTGTGAAGAAGTCGGACCTCACCGGTTCGGTTACATCCCTCAAGCCAGACTCAAAGAACAAGGGTCTTGTGGTGAACGCTCAGGACATGCTCTCTGGTAAGGTGGCAGGTGTGAACGTTACGTCAAACTCTGGTGAGCCAGGCGTAGGCACACAGATTCGTATCCGTGGCGGCTCTTCACTGAACGCCAGCAACGATCCGCTGATCGTTATCGACGGCGTGCCTATGGACAACAACAAGGTGGGCGTCACGCTGGGCAACTCAGCCTCCAACTTGCTTTCTACCATCAACCCGCAGGACATCGAGTCGTTCAACGTGCTGAAGGATGCTTCGGCTACAGCCATCTACGGTTCGCGCGGTTCTAACGGTGTCATCATCATCACCACAAAGAAGGGTCACAAGGGTCAGAAGCCGGAGATAAGCTACTCGGGTTCGGTATCCGTATCGCAGAAGAAGAAGACCTACGAGATGATGAACGGCGACCAGTATCGTGCCTATGTAAAGAGCCTCTTCAACGAGAACGACGACGCAGTGAAAGCACTCGGTACAGCCAACACCGACTGGCAGGACCTCATCTACCGCACAGCCGTGTCTCACGACCATAACATCACGGTGGCAGGTTCGGCAGGCAAGTTCCTCCCCTATCGTGTTTCAGTAGGCTACACCTCACAGCAGGGTATCTTGAAGAACTCTGACTACAACCGCTACACAGCAGCCGTAAACCTCAACCCATCGCTGCTGAACGACCACCTCAACCTCAACCTCAACGCCAAGGGTATGTTCTCTAAGGCTAAGAAGGCTGACACTGGTGCCATCGGCAATGCCGTTTCGTTCGACCCGACACAGAGTCCGTACGCTTTCACATCGCAGCGCGACCTCGCTATGCTCGGTGCAAACGCACAGCAGACGCTGCAGAACTTCGGTGGCTACTTCAACTGGCTTACATCTGCCAGTGCCTATAATAACCCAAAATGGCCGTTCGTACGCTTCAACGACGCTCCTGCCAACCCATTGGCTCAGCTTGAGCTTGGCGGCAATGTTGAAAAAGTACGTTCGTTCATCGGTTCGGCTGACATCGACTATAAGGTGCACGGTTTCGAAGACCTGCGCCTGCACATGACACTCGGTGCCGAAATTGCCAAGGGAACGGTTGACGAGACACAGCCGACATCATACCCTACAACATTATATTATGGTGGCATCACCGACAACGAGAACTTCAAACGCAACCTTCTCCTCTCGGCTTACGCTCAGTACTACAAGGACTTCAGCAAGAACCACCACTTCGACATCATGGGTGGCTACGAGTATCAGCACTTCTACTTCGACTACAACAACTCGTGGATGCAGTACTACCCAGAGTCGGACGCTCTGGCAGGCAAAGTGTTCAAGGACACTAAGGAGATAGACAAGTACGAGAACTTCCTCGTTTCGTTCTTCGGACGTGCCAACTACACACTCATGAACCGCTACTTCTTCACCGCTACGGTGCGCGACGACGGTTCATCACGCTTCAAGGACCACTGGGGACTCTTCCCGTCGTTCGCTTTCGCTTGGCGCATGAAGGACGAGAACAACCTTAAGGATATCAAGTGGCTCTCCGACTTGAAGTTCCGCGCAGGCTACGGTGTGACCGGTCAGCAGGAAGGCATCGACAACTACCTCTGGTTCAAGCAGTACAAGAAGGGACAGAACTATGGTCAGTACCCGATTATCGGTGATGGTACCATCTACACTCCGCTCTACTACAACGACAAGCTGAAGTGGGAGAAGACAACGACCTACAACCTCGGTCTCGACTTCGGTATCTGCAACCGACTCACCGGTAGCATCGACTGGTACGTGCGCAATACTACCGACCTTATCAACTCGGCTCCTGTAGCAGCCCTCGCAGGCTCTGCCGACAAGGGCATACAGAACATCGGCTCAATGAAGAACACCGGTGTTGAGCTTTCGTTGAACTACGTAGCAGTGAACACTAAGGACTGGTACTGGACAATGAACTACAACCTCACGTACAACCGCAACCGCATCACCGACCTCAACGGCGTAAGCGATACCGGCGACCCTGTAACAACAGGCGACAACATCGACAACGTGAACAAAGTGCTCGCCTACCAGACCGGTTATGCCGCCAACTCGTTCTACGTGTACGAACAGATGTACGACAAGAATGGCAAGCCAATCGAAGGTGCTGTGGTAGACCGCAACGGCGATGGCGTCATCAGCAATGCTGACAAGTATCTCTACAAGCAGGTGGCAGCTCCTGTAACAATGGGCTTCTCTACACGCGTAGAGTGGAAGAACTTCGACCTCGGCTTCTCGCTCCGCGCAAGCCTCGGCAACTACGTGTTCAACAACTTTGAGCAGGGCAAGCGTTTGAAGACTACATCTTCTGTTTGGTGCCAAAACGCATACCTCGCTAATCGTCCAGTGAACACACTCGGATGGGACTCTGACGCACTTGAGTCGAAACTCTCCGACTACTTCGTGCAGAACGCTTCGTTCCTGAAGATGGACAACATCACACTCGGCTACTCTTTCAACCGTCTCTTCAAGAGCGGCTCATGGAAGGGCATCTCTGGACGTGTGTACGCTTCTTGCAGCAACGTGTTCACCATTACCAACTACAAGGGTATCGATCCTGAGGTGTACAACGGTATTGACAACAACATCTACCCGCGTCCTATCACATTCCAGTTCGGATTGAACCTCACCTTCTAAAAAATCAATAACTTAAACGATTTACGACAATGAAAAGATATATCAAATCGGCTCTCGCACCTGCCGCTGCGCTGCTCATCAGCCTCGCATCGACATCGTGCCTCAACGACCTTGACAAAGAGCCTATCAGCCCGAAGATTGACCTGGAGGTTAGCAACGACGGTCTCTTCAATAAGTGCTATGCCAACTTCGGCATCAGCGGCAATGGCAGCGGATCAAACAGCGACGACGATCCGGACGTAAAGGGATTTGACGACCCTGGTATGACAGGTCTCGTACGCGCCATGTGGAACATCAACGAGCTGCCTACCGACGAGGCTACATGCTCATGGGGCGACGGCTTGCAGGAGCTTAACTCTGCTACCTACGACCCTTCTCACCCTTGGGTGAAACTCTACTACACACGCCTCACACTCGGCATCACAACTTGCAACCAGTATCTCCAGATGGCTGGCTCTGACGATGTAACACGCACGGCTGAGGTACGCTTCTTGCGCGCTATGCAATACTTCCTCCTTATGGACGCCTACGGAAACGTTCCATTCACAGAGACACTGGAGAAGCCGACACAGAAGTCGCGTCAAGAGATGTACGAGTGGCTTGTAGGCGAACTGAAGGCAATCGAGCCAAACCTCATGGATGCACAGCCTAAGAAGTCGACAGATGCCAACTACGGACGCATCGACAAGGCAGCTTGCTGGTTGCTCCTCTCACGTCTCTACCTCAATGCCGAGGTGTACACAGGCACAGCTCACTGGCAAGAGGCAAAGGACTATGCAGACAAGGTTATCAAGTCAAGATACAGACTCAACACCACCGGCTCTTCCAACGGCAAGTGGAGTGCATATCAGATGGTGTTCATGGGCGACAATATGGAGACATCAGCTGCCAACGAGATACTCTTCCCAATCGTGAACATTTCTGGCAAAACAGCCAGCTACGGCAACTCGCTCTTCCTCATCGCAGCTTGTTTCGACTCTAACATGCACGCTAATGCCGATGAAGACCCTAATGGTTCCAACGGATGTACCGGTCAGAACTGGATTGGTCTTCACCCACGCGTTTCGCTCATCAAGAAGTTCTTCGAGGGTAAGGATATACCTAACGTAAGCTCTAAGGAGATGACAACAGCTGCCAATGACGACCGCGCCATATTCTGGGGCGAGGATCGTCCGCTCGAAATCTCCAACATCACCAAGTCTGCCGATGGCTTCGGTGTGGCTAAGTTCATCAACTACAATGCAGAGGCATCAAGCCCTGCTCATGTAGACTCAAAGTTTGCCGATATGGACTGGCCTTTCATGCGTGTAGCAGAGGCTTACCTCAACTATGCAGAGGCTGACGCACACCTTAATGGCAACAAGACATCGGGTGAGGCAACACGCCTTGTCAACGATCTTCGTGCTCGTGCCAATGCCGATGCTTCACGTGACGTAACACGCGGCTACTCGCTCGACGAGCTTTGCGACGAATGGGCACGCGAGTTCTACTTCGAGGGTATGCGCCGCACAACACTCGTGCGCTTCGGCAAGTTCGGTGGAAACACAGGCTACAACTGGGACTGGAAAGGTGGCGTAAAGGAAGGTAAGGACTTCGATGCTCACTTCAATGTCTACCCTGTTCCTTTGACACAGCTTCAGAGCAACTCTAACCTCACACAGAACCCAGGTTACACGAACTAATCGAATAGAAAGTCCAGTAATGGTTATTGCACTCATGCGAGCTCACAACGAGTTCGCATGAGACAAAGAAAAACGGACTAATACAACCTATAAACAATAACGACAATGAAAAATATATTCAAGTCAATAATGTTCATGGCTGCCAGTGTTGCTATAATCGCCTCTTGCGACGATGACACAACACCAGTGCTTGAACTCGAGAATGCAGCCTCGCTGAATGCTATCAACCCTTCAGAATATGTCATCAGCAAGGACAACTATGCCGAGCAGTTCCCCGAGATCTCTTGGGAGAAAGCAAGCTATGGCAAGGGTGCTATCGTCAATTACGAGCTTACCCTCACCAACAACGCCACACAGAAGAGCGTCGTTATCGGCGAGACAACCAACGACACGAAGCTCAACCTCACCAATGAGCAGATGAATGCTTTCATGGCTCAGACAGGTGCAATGCCAGGCAAGGCTGGCGAGTACACAGTATCGATGAAGTCGTCTACATACAAGACTTATACCAACGATGCTTCCAACACAATTAAGTTTACCGTCACTCCTTACGACCCGAAAACAGAGGGCTTGACATGGGCTTATGCTTACGTTGCGGAGAACTATCCTAATTGGAACTTTATGAAGGCTTACCTCATTGGCGACCCTGATGGTGACGGCAAATATGAAGGTTTCGCCCAGTTTGATGAAGACAATGCTACATACGCAGTTCTTGATGGTGCAAACCCAGCAAGGGTTATTGCCAAGGACCAGAAAGTGGAGACAAAGGGCTTCGTAAGAATTGGTGTCGGTGCAGACGGCAGCGTAGAGCAGAGCGGAAACATTGCATGGTGCTTAATCGGTGATGCTACATCTGGCGGATGGGATAAGGACACACCGATGGAGTATGACGCAACTACTCGCAAGTGGACTTGCGTCACAACGCTTAGCGACAAGGAGTTCAAGTTCCGTAACGCTGACGATTGGAAGATCAACCTCGGCTCTGACGGTACAGAGAACGGACTCGTTGCCGAAGGCAGCAACATCAAGATAGCAAAAGCGCACGGCTACATCGTTACACTCGACATCACCAACGCAGGTAAGTACACTTACTCGCTTGAGGAAACCGACATCGAGCAGTCAGCTGCAAGCATCACAATGCCTGGCTCATTCAATGATTGGAACAAAGACACAGAGGAGTATGTCTTAAAGTCAGAAGCACGCGACTTCAAGTTTAGTGGTACATACTACATCCCGTCGGGTGCAGAGTTTAAGTTGTACGACGGCTCATGGCTTGGTGTCGTAGGCGATATGAACTGGGACGAGAACCACACTTACGCAAGCTTCGTCATTGGCGATGGTGCTAATATGACAGTGCCAGTAGGTGGCTATTTCAAGATTTTCGTTGACTCGAAGAAGAACACAGCCACAATGACAAAGACAGGCTGGGAAATCATCGGTAGTGCTACAGCCGGTGGTTGGGACGCAGGTCAGGTGATGGACTGGAATCCAGACACAAAAACATGGTCTATTATCGCCACTCTCACAGATGGTGAGCTGAAATTCCGCTGGGATGGCGCATGGGACCGCAACTTCGGTGGCTCGCTTGACGCTCTTGAGCAGAATGGTGCCAACATCGCAGTGAAGGCTGGTACATACAAGATTGTTCTCGATGAAGAGAACAAGAAAGCCACTATGACTAAGGAATAAGGCTTAAAACCCATACAAGAGGGGTTATGATAAAGTAACTCTTGATATCGAACATATGATATCAAACATATAAAAAATAAAAAGTGAGATTGCGCATCAGTCGCAATCTCACTTTTTCGTATCTGCGTTTTCCTATTATAAATGCGTTAGCCGAAAAAATCTGTCATATCTCCCAGCACAGCATCTAACCGTCACAGTATAAGCGCGATAAAGGCTGGTAGATATCAAGCAAATCGGAATATCTACCAGCCTATCTACCAGCCTTCGTTATGCTGTATAGGTTGGTGCACTTCTTGCTATGAACATCATTTGGTGCAATTATTGATATGGACATCATTTGGTGCAATTATTGATATGGACATCATTTGGTGCAATTATTGTTATGAACATCATTTGGTGCACTTGAGACAAGTGCACCCCCTAAAAGTGCACCCCCTAAATGCAAAAAAGGTGTATCAACATTGTTGATACACCTCTTTCGTGTTCTGTGGGTGGTGATGGATTCGAACCACCGAAGGCATCGCCAGCAGATTTACAGTCTGCCCCATTTGGCCACTCTGGTAACCACCCGACAGCTTTTGTCTTAAAAGCGAGTGCAAAGGTACAAATTAATTTTGATACAACCGCAAGTTTACTAAACTTTTTTTAAAAAATTTGTACGACTCCCAAATTAATAGTAAATTTGCAACTATTCGGAAACAAATCAAAAAACCTAAATACATGAAGAGAACTTTATTGTTAGTGGCTGTTGCAGCATTGGTATGCAGCGGCACAGCCTACGGACAGCGCAAGGCGAAGCGTCAGGCAAAGAAGAACGTGCCGACGATAGTCCATGCGGTTGAAACGAAGGACATCGCCGAGGTGGTTGACTCATGGGTGGAGAACGAGCAGAAGTTTGAGGACCAGAAACTCCCGGCTCGCGCTACGTTCATCCCCTACTCGTCTACATCGCAGATGATGCAGGACAAGTGCTACGCCAAGCCGTGGCTCACGCCGGAGCGTGCCGACTACCTGCTACTCAACGGCGAGTGGAAGTTCCGCTATACTGCCGACTGGAAGCAGGGAAAGCCCGAGGAGAAGGACTTCTACGGCGACAACGCTGACGTATCGGCGTGGGACAACATCAAGGTGCCGCTCAACTGGGAGATGGCAGGCTACGATGTGCCTGTATATAACAATGTGGGTTATCCGTTCCACAACGATCCGCCACGCATCAAGGCGATGGACGACAACTTCGACAAGAACCCCGTGGGTTCGTACCGCCGCACGTTCAACCTGCCCGAGGGTTGGGAGAAGAACAAGCGCGTGGTGCTCCACTTCGACGGAGCGTGCAGCGCCATCGTGGTATGGGTGAACGGCAAGTACGCCGGCTTCTCTGAGGGTGCGAACACCGACGCCGAGTTCGACGTTACGGCACTCGTGCGCAAGGGCGAGAACAACGTATCGGTGCGCGTGTACCGCTGGTCGGACGGCTCGTATCTTGAGGGTCAGGACATGTGGCACCTCGCCGGCATCCACCGCGACGTGTACCTCATGGCTACTCCGAAGGTGGCTGTAAGCGACCACTACATAACATCGCAGCTCGGCGAAGGCTACACCGCAGGTTCTATGAACGTGGAGCTGACCGTAGACAACTCGCTGAAGCAGAGCGCAAGCAAGACTCTCGAAGTGGAGCTGCTCGACCCCGCAGGTCAACTCGTTGCGAAGAAGCTGCAGGCTGTAGCGCTGACAGCGAAGGACACGCAGAAGACCATATCTATCGACTTCGAGGGTCTGAACGACCTCAAGCTGTGGTCGTCGGAGCACCCGTGGCTCTACACCGTGATAGTGCGCCAGATGGGCAACGGCGGCGAGGAGATGGTATTCTCTACGAAGTACGGTTTCCGCAGCGTGGAAAAGAAGGGCAACCTCATCTACGTGAACGGCAAGCGCGTTTACTTCAAGGGCGTTAACACGCAGGACATACACCCACTCTTTGGTCACGCCATCGACGTTAATACGATGCTGCGCGACGTGGAGTTGATGAAGAAGGCAAACGTGAACACCGTGCGCACATCCCACTATCCGCGCCAGGCGAAGATGTACGCCATGTTCGACTACTACGGCCTGTACTGCATGAACGAGGCTGACGTGGAGTGTCACGGCAACCAGAGCATCTCTGACATGCCGTCGTGGGAAGGTGCATACGTAGACCGCACGGCACGCATGGTGCTGCGCGACCGCAACCACCCGAGCGTGGTGTTCTGGTCGCTCGGCAACGAGGCAGGCGGCGGCTGCAACTTCCAGGCCACATACGACTGCGTGAAGCGTCTGCTGCCGCGTCGCGACGCATGGGTTCACTACGAGGGCTACAACCACGGCGAAAAGTACTCCGACTTCGGTTCGGACATGTACCCCGTGGTGAGCAAGGTGGTTGAGCAGCGCGACGGACTGCACAACAAGCCTTACTTCATCTGCGAGTACGCTCACGCCATGGGACAGGCTGTGGGCAACCTGCAGGAGTACTGGGACGTGATAGAGAACAGCAACGGCATCGTGGGCGGTTGCATCTGGGACTGGGTGGACCAGGGCATCTACGACACACGCCGCATCAAGGCTGGCGAACCGCTGACCGATCCTGAGACTGGTATACCCTACTACACCTCGGGCTACGATTATACCAAGATGAACCGCGGCGACTACGGCTTCCAGGGCGACTTCATGAGCAACGGCATCATCACTCCGGGACGCGAGTGGACGGCTAAGCTCGACGAGGTGAGGTACGTTTACCGCGACGTCGACTTCGTGTCGTTCGCTAATCATAAACTCACACTGAAGAACAAGTTCGCCTTCACCGACCTGAGCAACTACAGTCTCTCGTGGAGCATCAGCGGACGCGGCGAGGGAGAGAGCAACTTGGCTCACGGCGCAGTGAAAGACCTGCAGTGCAAGCCGGGCGAGACCTGCGTGGTGGAGATTCCTTACGACGTGAACGTGCCGGCTGACAAGGAGATTATCATCACCTTCAAGCTCAAAGTTAAAGACAAGACCGCATGGGCAAACCGCGCTCACGTGATCGCGGCACAGCAGTTCCGCCTCACAGCAGACGCAGCAGCCAACTGTCCGTCGGTAGCCGACCCGACATACGTGCAGCACAACCACATAGCTCTGCCCGCTATCAGCGAGAAGGGCAAGCTGAAGGTGAAGGGCAACAGCGTTGAGGGCAAGAACTTCAGCATCAAGTTCGACACTGACGGTACCATCGCCGAATGGACATACGAGGGCAAGCAGATTGTCATGCCGTCAACAGGCCCCGACTTCAACGGCTTCCGCCGCATCGCCAACGACAACATCTCGCTCGGCGCAACGGGCGGTGTAGCCGAGAACGAGAACAAGGAGGAGGGTGCGCTCTCCGGTCAGAAGACACTCGTGAAGGCTCCGAAGAAGCAGGGCAACAACGTGGTCGTTGAGACTGCCGTATCGAACGGCAAGGACACTCACCATATCCTCTACACCATCTACCCGAACGGCGAGGTGGACATGCGCGTAGCGTTCAACAACTCGTCGGAGGAGACACGCCGCGTGGGCATCACAATGCAGTTCGCACCGGGCTTCGAGAGCGTGCTCTACTACGCTAAGGGTCCGCGCTCCAACTATATCGACCGCCAGCGTGGCTCACTGCTCGGCTGGTACCGCACATCGGTAGACAAGATGTTCGAGGAGCAGTCGGCTCCGCAGACCATGGGCGACCGTCAGGGCTTGCGCGAGATGATGCTGAAGAACAGTGGCAACGGCGTGGGACTGAACATGAAGGTGGAAGGTCAGCTCGCCTTCTCGCTCTCTCACTACGACGACCAGCAGTTCAACTACGACGTGTTCTACGGCGGCAAGCACCCTTACGACCTGACACGCAGCGAGCAGGTGTTCGCTCACTTCGACTTCTGGCAGCGTGGCATCGGCAACCACTCGTGCGGTGGCGACTCTTGCCTGCCGCAGTTCAAGACTCCTACGGGCGAGCACGTAGTGACAATGCGCTTCGCGCCGTACACATTCAACCCGAAGACACGCATCTTGCCTAAAATGCAGAGAATAGAAATGAACCGTTAGAAGGGTAAGAACTACAGAATTGCAATGAACTTTGACAAAAGCACATTGCAACTTGAAGCATCCGCATCGGTCGGTGCGGACGTCTGCGTCGGTCGATGCAGATGTCTGCGTCGGTCGGTGCGGATGTCTGCGTCGGTCGATGCGGATGTCTGCGT
>ENA-OVGE01000432-OVGE01000432.1-human-gut-metagenome-genome-assembly--contig:-NODE-432-length-40267-cov-4.027156_pt1 | contig 40267 bp, 36 predicted proteins | sample MGYA00237769_ERZ505417 | MGnify/ENA primary metagenome ERZ505417 (study PRJEB26158, sample SAMN06016403) | human gut metagenome | biome: human gut; feature: ankylosing spondylitis patient; material... | reverse complement strand
TACACCTTCGGCCCCACGTTCCGTGCCGAGAACTCCAACACCCAGCGCCATGCCGCCGAGTTCTGGATGATCGAGCCGGAGATGGCGTTCGCCGACCTCGACGACGATCTCGAGTGCATGGAGGCGATGGTGAAGTTCATCATCAACACCGTGCTCGAAAAGTGCCCGCAGGAGATGGAATTCTTCAATTCCTTCGTGGACAAGGGCCTGCTCGAGCGCCTGCACAACGTGGCGGACAACGACTTCGGCCGCATCACGTATACCGACGCCGTGAAGCTGCTCAAGGAGTCCGGCCACAAGTTCGATTACCCCGTCGAGTGGGGCATCGATCTGCAGACGGAGCACGAGCGCTACCTGACCGAGCAGGTGTTCAACAAGCCCGTGTTCGTCACGGATTATCCGAAGGAGATCAAGGCGTTTTACATGCGCATGAACGACGACGGCAAGACCGTCGCCGCGGCGGACTGCCTCGTGCCGGGCATCGGTGAGATCATCGGCGGCAGCCAGCGTGAGGAGCGGCTCGACCTGCTCACCAAGCGCATGCAGGAGCTCGGCCTGCGCGAGGAAGACTACTGGTGGTACCTCGACCTGCGGCGCTACGGCAGCTGCCGCCACGCCGGTTTCGGCCTCGGCTTTGAGCGCATGGTCATGTACCTCACCGGCGTGAGCAACATCCGCGACGTGGAGCTGCACCCGCGCACGGTCGGCAACGCGGACTTCTGATTTTGATTTTGGGCGAACGGCACCCCCGGAAGCAATCTGCTTCCGGGGGTGTTTTGCTGCAAAAAACAGGCCCCCGCACCTGCGGGGGCCTGCTGCGTATGGGGTCAGTACGCCTCGATCTCCTGAATGGTCATGTCGCGGCCGGAGAGGGGCATGAGCTTTTTCCCGCCGCAGTCCGGGCAGGAGAGGTCCTCGACGTCGGCGACGAACTCCGCCCCGCAGTCGAGGCAGCGGGCGCGGCCCGCCTCCGTCTCGACGAGCAGCGGCACGCCGTCATACTCCGTGCCGTCGGTCACGGCGGTCCAGCAGTCGGTGAGGAAGCGCGGGACGACGCCCGAGAGCGTCCCGACGCGGACCGTGATGCTGCGCACGCCCTCGAGCACCTGCTCACGGGAGATGTCGCGCACCATTTTGAGCATCGCGTCGCACAGTGCCAGCTCGTGCATTACTTGCTGACCGCCTTTTTCACGATGCTGCCCGCGCGCTTGACGACGCCCTCGGCGACCTTGATCGGCATGGTCTCATACGAGCCCGCGTGCCAGTCGCGCACCTTCTTGAGATGGATGGCGTCGAACTTGCACTTCGTGGTGCACAGGCCGCAGCCGATGCACAGGTAGCTATCGACCTTCGTCGCGCCGCAGCCGAGGCAGCGGGCGCACTCTTTGCGCACCTGCTCCTCCGTGAACGTGACGCGCGCGTCGGAGAATGTCTTGGCCTTGGCGGCGTTGTAGCCGGGCGTCTGGCGGTGATCCTTATCGAAACCGGCCGTCTCGATGAGCACATGGTCCTTATCAAGCGCCTTGTACACTCTGCGGTCGCGGCCGGCGGTGAGCGTCTGGCCGGGGTGCACGTAGCGGTGCAGGCTGATGGCGGCTTCCTTGCCGGCGGCGATGGCGTCGATGGCAAACTTCGGGCCGGTGTAGCAGTCGCCGCCGACGAAGATGTCCGGCTGCGCGGTCTGATACGTGAGGGCGTCGGCCTCGGCCGTGCCCTTTTTTGTCGTCGTGAGCGCGCCGGTATCGAGCGTGCCCCAGTCGACCGTCTGGCCGATGGCGCCGATGACGGAATCGACGGCAATCGTCTCGAACTCGCCGGTGCCGACGGGCTTGCGGCGGCCCTTCTCGTCCGGCTCGCCGAGCGTCATGCGCTCGGCCCGGATGCCCGTGACCTTGCCGTCCGCGCCGAGGATCTCGACCGGTGCGGTCAGGAAGCGGAACTGCACGCCCTCTTCCATCGCCTCTTTGACCTCTTCGGGGTCGGCAGGGAGCTCTGCCTCGCTGCGGCGGTAGAGCACATACGTCTCGTCCGCGCCGAGGCGCACCGCGCTGCGGCAGACGTCCATGGCCACGTTGCCGCCGCCGATGACGGCGCAGCGCTTGCCGATGTGCGTCTCGTGGCCGAGGTTCACGGCGCGCAGGAAGTCCACGCCGCCGTAGACGCCCGCGAGCTCCTCGCCCGGGACGCGGAGCTTGGCCGACTTCTGCGCACCGATGGCGACATAGAAGCCCTTGTAGCCCTGCGCGCGCAGCTGCTCGATGGTGATGTCCTTGCCGACCTCGACGCCGCACCGGAATTCAACGCCCATCTCGCGCAGGATGTCGATCTCGGCGTTGAGCACGTCTTTTTCGAGGCGGAAGCTCGGGATGCCGAGCGTGAGCATGCCGCCGGGCACCGGGTTGCGGTCGAACACGGTCACGGGGTAGCCCTTGTTGGCGAGGTAGTAGGCGCAGCTCATGCCCGCGGGGCCGGCGCCGATGACGGCGATCTTCTCCGTGTACGGGCGGCCGATCTGGTTGAGCAGCTTCGGCACGTAGCGCGTGGCCTCGTGCAGGTCGTGGTCGGCGATGAAGCGCTTGACCTCGTCGATGGCGACGGCCTCGTCTACGTCGCCGCGGGTGCACTCGGCCTCGCAGCGCTTGTTGCAGATGCGGCCGCAGACGGCCGGGAACGGGTTTTCTTTCTTGATGAGCTCGAGCGCGTCCGTGTAGCGGCCCTGCGCGGCGAGCTTCAGGTAGCCCTGCACGGGGATGTGCGCGGGGCAGGCGGTCTTGCACGGGGCGGTGCCGGTGGGCACGACGTCCTCGTGGTCCTCGCGGTAGTTCGGGTCCCAGGTGCGCTTCGGGCGCAGGGTCTCGGAGAGCTTGACGTAGTTCGGCTTCTGTGTCAGATCCTCGGTCGAGCAGAGCTTCTGGCCGAGCTTGAGCGCGTTGCCGGGGCAGGTCTCCACGCACTGGCCGCAGGCGACGCACTTGGCCTCGTCCACCTCGGCGACGTAGTTGGAGCGGATCGCGTCGCGAGCGCCGTACATCAGGCCCACGCGCAGGCCGAAGCAGGCGCAGGCGCAGCAGTTGCAGATGGCCGCGCTCTCGCCCGGCTCTTCGATGTTGACCATGTCGTGCATGAGGCCGTTTTCCTCGGCGCGCTTAATGATCTCAAGCGCCTGCTCGCGCGTGATCTCCCTGGCGCGGCCGGAGCGGATGTAGTGCTCGGCGCCCTTGCCCATCTGCACGCACATATCCTCCTCGAGGTGGCCGCAGCCGTCGCCGATGCTCGTGCGCGATGCGCGGCAGGAGCACGGGGACACGGAGAAGCGGTCGTACTTGTCCAGATAGTGCGAGATGCGCTCAAATTCGTTCACGCCGGGAATGCCCTCGAGTGCGCTCTCGACCGGGATGACGCGCATGAGGCCGTAGCCGTCGGGGATCATGGCGCCCATGTTCGCCGCGAGGTTGCGGGTGTACTCCTCGAACGCGCGGCCGACTTCCGGATGCGTTTCCAGCAGGTCCTGCTGGTTGACCATCATCTCGAGAATACCGGGCGCGAAGATCTGCATGTAATATGTGTCCTCGCCGAGCGTCTCGTTGCGTGAGCGGCGGAAGATGCCGTAGTACACGAGGTTGTCGAGCAGGGGCTGCACCTCCTGTACGGTCTTGCCGACCTTCTTGGCCAGATAGGCCGCGGTGCGCTCCCTGCGCAGGCCGGCCGCGATGGCGACATCCGCTTCCTCGTCGGTCAGGATGCTTGCCATGCAGTAGTATTCGGGTGCGTTTTCGTCGATCTTGGTCGTGATGCCGGTGACGCCCCCAATGATCTTCGCCAGCTTCACGATCTTCGGTCTGAGTTGTGCCATTGTGTCTCCTCCTCCTTCTTTTTTGCGCGAGATTGTCATCACTATAACATACCCGGTGCGTCTTGGGAACCATATTTTTGTTTCTTGTGCCGAAGTGGGGCGTTTTGCCCCGCACTTTGCCGTAAAAAAGGCTCCCGCCATTGTGCGGGAGCCTTTTTGTGCGTATGTCAGAACTTGACGAAGCCGGTGGTCGTGCCCATCGGGTAGCCGAGCGTCCACTCCTGTCTGCCGCACTGGGGGCAGACCTCGCCGCGGGCCTTGAGCTCGTCGATGAAAGCCTCGGCGCGCATGATGTACATATTTGTCTTGCGCACGTGGCGGCAGTGCCCGCAGAAGACCACATAGGTCGCGAAGCTGTCGTACACGCCGCGGGCGCGGTTTTCCTTTTCCTCGGCGGTCAGCGGCCGGGGATTGACATTATGATTGACTGCCATGGTTTGCTCCTCCCCTGTCAGATCTGGTGCTCGCGCTTGACGCTGTCATAGTGCTTGTTCAAAAACGGCACGACGACGGAGCGCATGAGCTTCATGTCGAGGTTATAGTAATAGATCACGAACAGCACGGCCAGCGCGCCGCCGGTGATGCCAAAAGCTCGGAACAGGAACTGCGCAAATTTGCATTTCATATCGGTGGACCTCCTTTACCAGCCCATGCTGTCGTCAAAGTCGAGCAGCGACGGATCGACCGGCTCCTCGTGCATGACGTTGATCATGTATTCGTTGACGGTGCGGCGCGCCTCGGCCGGCGAGACGATGCGGTGATCCATCAGCGAGTGCGGCATCCACACCGTGTGGAAGCGCTCGTCGTGCTTGCGGATCTCCTCCTCGATCAGGCCCTGCGCACCGGCCATGCCCTTGCAGCCGATGTCGTCGTACATGATGATCATGTCGCAGTTGAACTTCTCCGCCGTCTCCCACATCTGCATGATGTGGCGGTTGCCGCCGACGGTGTGCGTGCGCATCGGGGTGCGGGCGTGCCAGTCGGCCACGTCGCTCATCATGATGTCGCGGTCCTCGGTGTCGACAATGTTGTGGCCGGTCAGCGAGTCCATGTTGATCAGGCACAGGATGCCCCAGCAGTTATACAGCCACTGCACGCCGTGCGCATAGTACGTCGAGCCGCAGCTCCAGGCGATGGCGCGGTGGCGCGTGAGCGGGAAGGTGTCGATGTTCTTGCGCACGCATTTATCAAAGATGCGCGTGATCTTGCGCGAGGCCTTGAGGAAGTACTCGTTGCCGCCCTGCTGGTAGAAGTAGATGCGAAACAGCCCCTGGCACACAGGGTTGAGCGCGCCGTTGTTCGTCTTGGCGTAGACGTCCCAGCGCTCGGTCTCCTCGCGGTTGAACTGGTTGGTGTTTTCAATGTGCTGGATGAACGTGTCCCAGTTGAACGGCTGGTGGAACTGCTCCTCAAGGAAGTGGATGGCCTCGTACACCTCGTGCACGCCGAGCTCCTTGCAGGTCGGGTCGTCATACATGAGCGGCGTCGTGAACGGGTGCACGGCCTTCTTGCCGTCGCTCGAGAGGGCGCGGTACATGGCGACGTTGTCCATCATGTTCGCATCGCAGGGGTTGTTCGTCGTGAGCCAGCAGTTGCCGATGTCGGGGTACTCGCCCTCGACGGCGACGCCGGTCTCCACGAGCGGCAGCGTGCACATGTCGCCCGGGATGCCGCAGCTGACGGCCTGGTCGACGTAGTACGAGCCGAGGTTCTTGTTCAAAATCGGCACCATGAACGCCGCGTGCTGCTGGATGTTGATGCCGTAGTAGCCGGGGAAGCCGTAGATGATGTGCTTCGGCAGCGTGTAGTCAAAGGCGATCGTGCGCTCGGTCCACTTGTTCTCGCCGAAGCGGCGGTCGGCGCGGATCTCGCGCCACATCGTCGTGATCGAGTCGGACACCATGCAGTCGATGGCCGTCAGGTCGGCGCGCAGCACCATGCCGCGGTCGCCCTCGATCCATTTATCGACCATCATCGGTGTGGCCAGATACGCGCTCAGCCAGCGATACTTCCAGAAGGCGCGGATCATGCGCACCGGGTCGCGGCCGATGAGCCCGGCCATCTTGCCCCAGGTCTGCAGCCAGCGGGCAAAGGCGTAGGCCGTGTCCTTCACGCCGCGCCACTCGCGGTGGAAGTAGAAGTTCGTGCCCTCGATGTACAGGTCGCCGAGATAATGACACGCGTTGTCACCCCGCAGGAAGTGGCCGAGCGTGCCGTATTCTTCTTTGAGTGTGCGTTTGCGTTTCCACATAGTTGAGCCCCTCCCTTACTGCTGCGCCTGGATCTTTTTGATCTCCAGCGACTCGATGAACGCCTGGAACCGGGTACGCAGCTGGCCGGAGGCGGCGCTCGTGTAATCCTTCTCGATCTGGCACACGGGGATGCTGCGCGGCAGCTCATAGCCCTCGTAGAACCACATGCCGTCCTGCGCGCGCTCGTAGCCCCAGTATTCGCAGAACTTCATGTTCTCGACGATGATGCCGTCGGCGCGGTATTTCTCCGCGAGATCGAAGATGTATTTCTTGCGCGCGATGATGTTCTCGGGGCCCATGGCGCGCGGGCACTGGTTGCGCCACATATAGTAGTCGGCGATGGACTGCAAAATGTCCTTGCCCTCCTCGAGCGGGATCTCCTCGCGGCCGGGCATCGAGCCGAAGCAGTAGCGGTCGGCCACGACCATGCCGCCGGCCATCTCGAGCATTTTCGTGAACTCGGGGTCGTCGATCTCGCTGCCGGCGATGAGGACGCGCGCCCGGTACCACGGCTTCGGGTCGGGCTTGCGCTCGCGCAGCTCCTGCAGCGTCTCGCGCAGGTACGGCAGGATGAGATCCTTCGGGCACGTCTGCGTGCACAGCTGGATGACGTGGAACTCATACCCCGTGATGACCGGGTTGTCCGCCATGCGCATCTCGTTCATCTCCGTGATGATGCGGCACACTTCGTTGAACTGCTCGACAGCCTTGCGCAGCTTTTCCTCCGAGAAGTCCACGCCGTAGACCTTTTCGAGCGGCTGGAGGATCTTCTGCTCGATCTGGCGGCGGTAGTAGCCCGCGTGCCACTCGGTCTTGCGCAGCGGCATGTCGAGATACGTGCAGAAGAACTTGTCGTTCGGGATCAGCTCGCAGTATTCAAAATACTGCTCCATGCGGTTCATCGTTGTGCAGCACTCCTGCCCGATGAGCGCGGAGATAAAGTTGTAGCCGCCCTCAAACGCACGCTCGAGGATGCTCTTGGAGTACGGGCACGAGCGGTTGGTCATATAGTAGGTGGCCATGTCGGGGTTCGTGCAGTTCGGCGCGCGCAGACGCACGCCAAAGCAGTTGTCCGTATCCAGCAAAACCTCCGGTATGTACGAACAGTTCCATGCCAGCGCCAGCCGGCCATCCTTGCAGGCGTCCTGAACCAGGTCGTTGTTTGCCTGCTGCAGCAGGTTCTCAAAATAGATCAGATGCTTCAGGTCTCTCATTCGCGTATTCCCTCCTTCGATGCACAGATTCCGCGCGATCGATGAAAATTCGACATTTTGCACAAGCGCGGAACGTTAACACACATTTATTATAGAACTTTGCCTGAATCATGTCAATATGTGTAACAAATGATTATTAACGGACATTTCGCTTTTTTCTACCTGAAAAGCGGAAAAACGACAGGAAAGGGCTTGCCAAAAGATAAACAAAATGATAAAGTAAACCTGTATGTGCAAAAATTTTGCCGGAAAAACCGGTGCTCGGACGCGCGCGGGGGAAGCGCCGTCCGCAGGAAAGGGGAACGAAGAAGATGGGTTATATGAAGTATCTCAAGCTCATGAACCGCATGAACGCGGTCACGCAGGTGCCGCAGCCGCCGGTGCCGCAGTTTGAAAAATACTGCAAGCTGTTCGTGACCGACGAAGAGTATGACATCATGATGGGCATGAAGCTGCGCGGCAACACGGAGGCGGAGCTGCGCGCGCTCTACACCGGCAGCGACTGGGCCGGCACGCTCTACGACATGTGCCGCAAGGGCTTCCTGCTGAAAATCTATGACGGCGCCGAGCCGACATATGACCTCGCGCCGATGCTGCCGGGCTGGTTTGAGTTCCCGCTCTCGACCGGCGAGGACAGCGACACGATCCAGAAGGCGTCGGAGCTGTTCACCTCGGCCATCAACATGGTCACGACGCTCAACGTCGAGCCGCTGCGCACGGGCTACGCCGCCATGAACAACCTCAAAAAGCTGCAGGGCGACAAGGGCCACATGGAGGTGGCGCTCCCGCTCGAGGGCAAGGCCGCCGGCAAGGTCGTGCACGTCGACCGCAAGCTCTCCAACGACACGACGAGCGTCGTGCCGAGCTACCAGCTCGAGGCGTACCTCGACAGCCTGCCGGACGATGCGCCCATCAGCGTCATGCACTGCTTCTGCCGCAACATCCGCCGCAGAGAGGGTCTGCAGCCCAAGAACCCCACGCCGGATGAGGTGTGCCTGTGCGTCGGCAACATCGCCAAGCAGATCATCGAGTACGGTGTCGGCCGCCAGGTCAGCAAGGCCGAGGCGCGCCAGATCCTCGTCGACTGCGAGAAGAAGGGCTGCGTCCACCAGGTGTTCCACTACGCCTGCAACATGGACGAGGAGACGACCGCCATCTGCAACTGCGACACGCAGTGCTGCGAGATGCTCGGCTCCTACACGCGCGGCGGCATGCAGCCGCTGTATATGCGCGCGCACGCAAAGCCCGTTATCGTCCACCCCGAAAACTGCAACGGCTGCAACATCTGCAACCACTTCTGCCCGACGGTGGCCACCGGCTTCAACGCGCAGAGCGGCAAGGTGTTCGTGGAGTATCAGCGCTGCATCGGCTGCGGCGTGTGCGTCACGAAGTGCCCGAAGGACGTGCGCAAGATGGTCGACGGCGACCGCGTACTCTTCTGCAAGCCGCTCAAGAAGGATCTGGTGCGCGAGCGCAATGTCCGCCGCCAGCCGAAGAAGAAATAAATGCACGAGGCAGCCATTGCCAAGGAGGTCTTTGACATCGCCCAGCAGGCGATGGCGGAAAACGGCCTCACGCGCCTGACGCGCGTCGTCATGGACATCGGCGAATACTCCGCCGTCGTGCCCGAGCAGCTGCAGCTCGTGTTCCGCATCGCGGTGCACAATACCGCCATGGACGGCTGCGCGCTTGAGATCCACGACCTGCCCGGCGAGCTGGGCATGTACGTGCGCACGATCGAGGGCGAGTAGACGCATACATATAAAAATGAAAAACAACGCGGCACGCCCGCAGGAACTTCGGTTCCTGCGGGCGTTGTTTTTGTTTGGTGAAAAAACGGCGCCGATCTGTGCCGCGAAAACGGAAAATTCGTCCGGCGCGCATATCCGCACGCAAATCCGCCGACAATAACCGGGAAGCAAATCCCGTAAACTGCGGCTTTGGAGGAATGGATATGTACAAAAAAGATTTTATTGACACCAACGATTTCACAAAACAGGAACTGCTGGACATCATCGACCTGTCGCTCGCCATCAAGCGCGCCATCCGCCGGGGTTATTATCCCCCGCTGATGAAAAATATGAACCTCGGCATGATCTTTCAGCAGTCGAGCACCCGCACGCGCGTGTCGTTCGAGACGGTCATGAGCCAGCTCGGCGGCCACGAGACCATCGGCGACACGGGCAAGGTGCTCTCGCGCCTGGTCGACGTGGTCATGGCCCGCGTCATCGAGCACAAGACCATCGTGGAGCTCGCCGATGTGTGCACCATCCCGGTCATCAACGGCATGAGCGACTATAACCACCCCACGCAGGAGATCGGCGACCTGTGCACGATCTGCGAGCACCTGCGGTGGGCAAGCGGCTGGAAGACTGCAAGGTCGTCTTTGTCGGCGACGGTACGCAGGTGTGCGCGTCTCTCGACTTCATCACCACGAAGCTCGGCATGCACTTCGTGCACTACGGCCCGGAGGGACACCAGCTGGGCGCCGACCACAAACGCATCCTCGAGGCCAACTGCAAGCGCTCCGGCGGCACCTGGGCCGTCACGGACGAGCACGACGCCGTGCGCGGCTGCACGGCGTTTCTGGAGCACCTGCGCCGCAGCGGAGATATTTAAAAGAACGACCGCCCCGGATGGGGGCGGTCTTTTTTGTCATATGTATTCTCTTTGGGTGATCCGTTTTATGATCGCCCGAGCCAGAAGTCCGGCGACGCCTATCTTTTTTGCAACATGCTTCTTGCCGTGCAGATAGAGTGCCTTGACCTCGATGCCCGCTATATCCTCCGCGGTGAGCGGATCATCGCCGAGAACGACGAAATCGGCAATCATACCGGGTGCAAGAGTGCCGCGTTTATTCTCCTCATGGCTCATATACGCGGGATTTGCCGTTATCATGCGCAGCGCGTCGAGACGCGATATGCGCTCGTCCGGATTGGGATGATTTACGGAGCACGCCATACCGTACAGGGGCTTTGGACGCGTGCACGGTCCGTCGGAGCCGTCGCCTACGACAAGTCCGAGGCGGTGCATCGTTCCCAGCGCGTTTAGTCTGTCAGTGCGCTCTCTGCCGAGCACCGAGCACAGATACTCGTCCGGCTCCTGCTTCCAATATATAAACGGCGACTGCGCGGCTATGCACAGCTTTATCTTTGCCGCGCGCTTTAGTTGCTCCTCGCTTGCAAGGCAGACATGGATCATCACATGGCGCGCATCGTCCCACGGCTTATCGGCATAAGCCGCCTCATATGCCGTTATGCACTGCTCCACCGCCGCATCGCCTATGGCGTGCATGGTTATCTGCCAGCCCTCGCGGTTTGCGCCGATGGCAAACTCGTTCACGCGCTCCTGCGGATAATTCAAAACGCCGTAGTTGTTCGGATCGTTCGCGTACGGCTCCTTGAGCGCCGCGTCCTCTGAGCCGAAGCAGCCGTCGAGGGCAAGCTTGAAGCAGCCGCCGACGCGCTTGAAGCCGTGCTTTTTCACGGCCTTGAGGTCCATGGTCTGGAAGAATATGCGGAACGCCTGCGGCAGGCCGGGCGCGAGTATTTTTATCATGTCTATATCCAGATCGTTTGCAAAGCCCACGCCCTCAACGGTGTGCACGAGCCCGATGCCGACCGACGCAAGGTACTCCGCGCCCCCGGAGAGACCGCGTATAATATCCATCGTGGGGATATACGCCGTCGCCTCGTTCACGCCGTTATAAAACGCCGACTGGTACAGCCATCCGGTCTCGGTATTGCAGCCGGGATCGGATTTCACCTTATCCGACAGCAGTGCCAGCATTGCGCTGTTGCACACGGCAGCATGACCGTCGTACTTCATGACCATGAGCGGACGCTCCGTCCAGTCGTCAAGATCGCGCTTTTCGGGCAGCCGATGCTCGGCAACGGTGTTCGCGGTGCAGCCGTAGCCCATGAGCACCTTGTTTTTCCGGTGACTGTCGGCATAGCGCCTGACCGCCGCCTTTGCTTCGGCAAAATTTTTGGCATCCATGAGATAGAATGTGTTCTCAAAAACGCACAGCGAGCCGAAATGCATATGCGTGTCGCCGAACGCGGGCGTTACCGTCGCGCCGCCGAGATCGACCCGTTTTGCCTTGCCGTAGCGCGGAGGGATGCTGCTTTCATCGCCGAGCCACACGATGTGACCGCCCTTTACCGCCATCGCGGTGTAAATGCGGTTTTCCTTTTCGCAGGAGATGAATCTGGCGTTCGTATAAAGCTCCATAACCTCATTCCTTTCACTTCTAAAATGGGCTCCATGCAGACATGGAGCACTACAGCCTGTTTAAAAATCCAAGCTGTTTCGTAAAGACAAGTGTACAGCGGGGGAGCGCGAGGGGGGTAAGCCCCCCGCTCGCAATTGGATCATAGCCATCCAAAACGACTGAAAAACTGATTTATCAGTTTTATCAGGCTTTTTGACGAGCGCAGCGAGCTCCGAATCCATGGCGCCGATCACGCCGATCCGGCCATAAGCCAAGAGAAACGCTCCTTTTCGGCAGCGTGGCCGCGGCCGCACCGTTTTTTGTCCACCTTAATCCATCCGCGCGCCGATGTCAAGGCTCGCTATGAAATTTATGAGTCACTCATAAATTTGCGGATATCTTGTTTTTTCCATGCGCTTTGCTATCATGAAGGCAAGCTCAAAAACCACAAAGAGGAACGAATCATGCTCACCGAAAACGTCAAAAAACTGCTCAAGGAAAACATGTGGGACCTGGCCACCTGCAGCGCCAGCGTGCCGAACGTGGTGCCGGTCGCGTTCAAGGACGTGACGGACGACGGCAAGACGCTCGAGGGCTACCAGATCCGGGGCACGGCCAAGCACGTTGCGGACGGGCCGGTCGTGGCTACGTTCAAGGCCATGGTCGAGCAGATGTTCCAGGGCGCGGACGTGCCATGCGTTTCGCGCCCGTTTCTGCACACTTGCATTCGGGGCGAGACTGCGGTATGCTGTAGGCAACAAACGGCGGAAAGGAGCCATTTTTATGCGCATTGCAGTTCCTTATGAAAACGGAAACATTTTTCAGCACTTTGGCCGCTCGGAGGCATTCAAGTTCTACGACGTGGCCGACGGTGCCGTCACGGCGGCGGCCGTCGTGTCCACGAACGGCAGCGGCCACGGCGCGCTGGCGGGCTTTCTCGTGGCGAATCACGCCGATGTGGTCATCTGCGGCGGCATTGGCGGCGGCGCGCAGTCGGCACTCACCGAGGCCGGCATCCGGTTTTACGGCGGCGTGAGCGGCAGCGCGGACGTGGCAGTGCAGGCGCTGCTTGACGGCTCGCTCGGCTATGATCCCGAGGCGCGCTGCGATCATCACGACCACGCGCACGGCGCGGGCCACACCTGCGGCGAGCACGGCTGCGGCGAACACAGCTGCCACAGTTGACGACAACGGCAAAAAAGCAAAGGCTCCGGGAAACCGGAGCCTTTGCTCGTTTTGCGGCGAAGAAAATTTCCAGTTTTCCCTGTCAGCGTCTTGACATTCCGGGCGGGATGTGCTACTTTTTTGCTGACCAGATGGTAAGTGAAAATCTGGGTACATATTGATTCGATCAAGGGGAGGAAATACCATGACACAGTCCGCAAAAGACGAAGCGAAATTCCTGGATACCCGCCTCGACGACGAGACCGCCGCCGTACTGGAAAAGTGGAACCTGGCTATCCTCGGCGCAGCGCTGCTGCATGATGCCGACCACATCCGTCAGGCCATCCGCTGGCACTATAAGATCCCGATGCAGCTCTGGATCATCAACCTGGCCGTGTACGTTCTGCCCACCGTTGGCGAGTTTCTGCTGAAAAACAAGCGCACGTCCTCGTTCCTGACCGTCGCCGCCAACGGCATCGTCACGAGCGCGGCGTTTTTGAAGGTGCACCTGTTCAAGCCCACGACGGACATCTGGGGCGCCTGGAACTACAACTACTTCAAGCTCGCCAAGGGCGTGTGGCACGAGGGTCAGTTCATCAAGGGCATCGACTGGATCGACTGGGCGCTGCTGCTCGACCTGCCCGCCGTGGCCATTCCGGCGTGCATGACGGCGATCAAAAAGCGTAAGGAATTCAAGCAGAACCTGCTGGAAGCGGGCGAAGAGGCATGATGATTTTTGAGGAGGAGCGCCGGCTGTGCGCTCCCCTTTTGACATGGGGGCGAAGCAAATGAAAGACATTTCGCTGAGAATTCTGGACATGGAGTGCGCCGCGTGCGTGGTGCGGCTGGACCGTGCGCTCGAGAAGCTGCCGGGCGTGCAGCGCGCGGCGGTGAACTACACCGCCGCCTCGGCGCTCATCACCTACGACGAGGGCGTGACCGATCTCGCCGCGATCGCGGCGCGGATCCGTCGCGCGGGCTTTCGCGTGCCGGTCGAGGAGCAGGACCTGCTCCCTGCGGAAGCGGACGCGGCCAGGACTGCCGCTGCGGCGGACGCGCTGCGCGCGGTGTTCGGCGTCAAGGACGTCGCGGTGCAGGCGGACGGCACGCTCACGGCGTACCTCTGGCCCATCGGCGTGGACGGGCGCGACCTCGCCGCCGCCTGCGCGGACGCGGGCTGCGCCGTCACGCTCGGCGAGCTGCGCGGCGGCGACGCGGATCAGGAGCTCGAAAAGCGCATGGACCTGCTCAAAACGCTCGTGACCTCGGCCTGCTGTACGGCGCCTCTCATGCTCGAGATGCACCCGAAGCTGCAGTTTCTGGCCGGGACGGCGCTGCAGTTCGGCCCCGGGCGGTATTTTTACAAAAGCGCGTGGCGCGGAGCGCGCAACCGCACGTTCGGCATGGACTTTCTCGTCTCGCTCTCGTCCACGCTCATCTATCTCTACAGCGCTTACGTGACGTTCACGCCGCGCACGAGCTACAAGCTCTACTTTGCGTCCGACGGGGTGCTGCTCTCGCTCATCCTCTTCGGCAAGTATATGGAGCAGGTCGCGGCCGGGGAGGCCAACTCCGCCATCCGCAAGCTCATGCACCTGCAGCCGCGCACGGCCATGGTCCAGCGCGGGGACACGTTTGTCGAGCTGCCGGTCGACCAGATTGCGGAGCACGACCGGGTGCGCATCCGCCCCGGCGAGCGCGTACCGGTCGACGGCACGGTCGTCAGCGGCCAGTGCGCGGTCGACGAGTCCATGCTCACCGGTGAGAGCATGCCGGTGGACAAGGCGCCCGGCGACAAGGTCATCGGCGGCAGCCTCAACCGCTCCGGCTCGGTCATCGTCTCGGCCGAGGCACTGGGCAAGGCGTCCGTGCTCGAGCAGATCATCCAGATCGTGCGGCAGGCCCAGTGCGAGAAAGCGCCCGTGCAGCGCTTTGCCGACAAGGTCGCGCGCTGGTTCGTGCCGGGCGTCATCGGCGCGGCGGCGCTGACGTTCCTCGTCTGGTACCGGCGCGTTGCGCCGCGCAACCTCGAGCGCGCGCTGCTCACCTGCTGCGACGTGCTGTCGGTCGCGTGCCCGTGCGCGCTCGGCCTCGCCACGCCGACGGGGCTCATGGTCGGCTCCGGCCGCGCGGCGGAGCACGGCATCCTCTTCAAGAGCGGCGCGGAGCTTGAAAACGCTTACAAGGCCGACTGTGTCGTCTTTGACAAGACCGGCACGCTTACGAACGGCGCGCCCGCGCTCACGGACGTCTGCCCGTGCAGCGCCGTGCAGCCGGAGACGCTCGTGCGGCTCGCCGCCGCGCTCGAGCAGTGCTCGGATCACCCGCTGGCGCGTGCCGTCACGGCGTATGCGCAGCAGCAGTCTGACGCGCCGCTGCCGCAGGCGGAGAACTTTTCCTACGCGCTCGGCCGCGGCGTGCGCGGCACGGTCGCGGGCGCGGCCGTCGTCTGTGGCAGCCGGACGTAGCTCCATGAGCTGGGCATCGACACGGCCCCGCTTGCCGCGCTGCCGGACCTGCGCGCGCAGGGCAAGACGGTCTGCATGGTCGGCGACGGCATCAACGACACGCCGGCGCTCGCCGTGGCGGACTGCGCGGTCGCCATGGGCGGCGGGTCGGACATCGCCATCGAGTCGGCGGGCATCCTGCTGCCGTCCGGCAACCTCGAGAAGCTGCCGGAGCTGTTTGACATCTCGCGCGCGACCATCCGCACCATCCGCCAGAACCTGACGTGGGCGCTGTTTTATAACCTCGTCAGCATCCCGATCGCGGCGCTCGGCGTGCTGCACCCGTCCATCTGCGCCACGGCCATGTCGGCCAGCTCGATCGGCGTGCTCATGCATTCGCTGCGGCTCAAGGACAGCGGCAAAAAGGAGAGACGTTTCCCATGGAAGAAAAAGTCCTGACGACGTATGTCCGCGGCATTTACTGCCGCCAGTGTCCGGAGTGGATCGTGGACGATCTGCTGCACACGCGCGGCGTGCTCGATGCGGTCGTGTCGTTCTGGCGCGCAGAGCTGACCGTGCGCTATGACCCGCAGATCGTCACCGAGGCGGAGCTGCGCCGCGTGCTCGCGGACTGCGGCTACCCCGCCTGCGAAAAAGGCGCGTCGGGGTCCAACCCGCTGCGCAACGCGCTCAAAAGCGCCCTCGGCCGCAGGCCGGAGGGGTGAGGGGCATACCTTTTTTGATCAGTATTGCGGACAGCTTTTGCGGCGGCTGCCGCATAAAATAAAGGCAGCCGTGACCCATACCGGTCAGAAAATGCTGTGCGGTGGTGAGAAGATGGAGCAGAAATTACGGCGGGACCGCAATCTTGGCGACAACTTGCGCCGTCTGCGCAACGCCAGCGGCCTCTCGCAGGAGAAGCTGTGCGCCGAGCTGCAGCGCCGCGGCTGCGACATCGGCCGCACGACCTATGCCAAATACGAGGCGGGTGAGCTCAATGTCCGCGTGAGCGTGCTGCTCGCGCTCAAACGGCTCTACGGCTGTCCGTATGATGCCTTCTTCGCGGGGCTGGATACGGCGGACGACGCCAAGGCCTGACAACAAAGCGCCACCCCGGAAGCGGTTCGCTTCCGGGGTGGATTTTCACGTTACAGATAGAATTTCGGCTCCTTGCGCCCGGCGCAGTATTTTTTCACCGTGGCGGCCGCGGCCAGCCGCAGCGGCAGCGGCACGCTGCGCCCCGACTGCGGGCAGATCTGGATGCAGCGCAGACAGGAGATGCACTTGGCCTTGTCCACCTTCTGCGGCGCGTCCTTCGGGATGGCGCCGGCGGGGCAGTTGTCCGCGCACAGGCCGCAGCGGATGCAGCGCAGGCCGCCGGTCGGTTTGAGCGGCAGGCCGTTGTAGGCGCGGTAGTTCGGGTTGCCGGGCACGGTGATCTCGGCCGGGGCGTCGGCGGCGATGCGGGATGCGAGCCGGGTGCAAAAATCTTTGATCTTGCTGCGGTCGGACGCGTCCGGCCGGCCGGCGGCGATGTCCGTGTTGACCGAGTGCGGCGCGATGACCTCCGCCGCCGCGATCACGCGAAAGCCCAGCGGGGCGAGCGTGTCGCGCATTTCGAGCAGGGCGTCGTCCACGGCGCGGTTGCCGAATACGGCTACAAGCACGGCCGGGGTGTCCGTCCCGCGCAGGGCGCGCACGCGCGCGAGGCACGGCCCGGGCACGCGCCCGCCGTAGACCGGGAAGAACACGAGCAGGCAGTCGTCGGCAGAAAACGTCTTTGCCTCGGCGCGCACGGTGATGTCGGTGCACGCATCGGCCGCGTTCAGATTTTCCGCGAAGAGCCCGGCGACACGCTGCGTGCCGCCCGTGGGGCTGAAGAAATACAGGTGCAGGTTGCGCGGATGCATGGCATGGCCTCCCAATTTCAGATTGCCTATATTGTAACGAAAACCGGCTGGGATTGCAATGCTTTTTGGCCACCGGTCAGTACAGCTGCAGCTCGGACAGGTAAGCGTCCAGCCGGGACAGCCGCTGCTGCGGGTACACGCCGAGCGTGCGGCTGAACTCAAAGCCAATGGTCTCGACGAGGAAGGTCACGCCGATGTAGGAGTGCATGGGTGTGGGGCTGGAGAGGTCGGCAAGCAGCACGATGTCCGCGTCGCCGGCAAAGGGCGCGGTGAGCTTGTCCGTGATGACGATCAGGCGGCAGCCGGCGTCGTGCGCCATCTCGGCCAGCACGCACGTCATGCGCGAGTAGCGCTCGGCGCCGAACAGGATCACACAGTCGTGCAGGCCGTAGTCGAGCAGCTTTTCCACGCAGCGGGTGTCTGCGTCGCAGAAATACTCCACGTGCCGGGTATACTGCGACAGCAGCGTCCCCAGGTGCCGCGCCGGCCCCGCCAAGCCGCGGAAGCCGGAGACAAAGATGTGCTCGCTCTCGAGCAGGATGCGTACGATCTGCCCGTATTTTTCCGGGTCGTTCTTGCGGTAAGTCTCCTGCAGGCAGTCCACGGCGAACTGCAGGCACTGAAACGAGCTCAGATCCTGATACTTTTGCAATTTGTCCGGCACCTGATGCTGCGGGATGACGTATTTTTCACGCTCGATGACCTGTGAGAGCTCGCAGCGCAGGCTCTCCTGCAGCTCACGGAAGCCGCGGTAGCCCAGCGTGCGGCACAGGCGGATGACCGAGGTGTCGCTCACGCCGAGCGCAAGCGCGATGTCCTTGGCCGTTAAAAAATATAGCGAGCCGCTGTGCTCGAGAAAATAATCCGCGATGACCTTTTCCGTCCGCGTCAAATGCGCGCTTTGAATGCGCTGTTCCAGTTTACCGCTCATGGGAACACCATCCTTTTTTCTGGGGATTGTGAGCAGCGCCACAACGAATGTTGCAGCAGCAACAACATTATACTGTATAAATTGTAGAAAATGCAATAGTGCATGAAAAACATTGAAAATTCAATTGACTTTTACGCATAAAAGAGCTAAAAATACCGCATACAACAATACCGGTGTTGGATTATTTGAGAGGAGGACCTCACAATGGAGAAAAACAAACGTATGCAATTTTACGGGGGCACGCTCGGCGCGTGTGCGCCGCTGCTGGTCTTCATGTGCCTCATGATCGTGATCGCCGCGATGAAGAAAGTGTCACTGGTGTTGTTCTGCATGGCAGGTTTCGCCGGACTGTGTGTGGCGTTCCTGCTGGCAAAAAACAAAAAGGAATTTGAACAGGCGGTCGTGGACGGCCTGAAAAACGACACGCTGTGTGTCATTATCTTCGCGTTCCTGCTGGCCGGCATCCTGTCGCAGGAGCTGCGCCAGAGCGGCCTCATTCAGGGCCTGACCTGGCTTGTGATGAAGCTCGGCCTGAGCGCGGGCTTCCTGCCGCTGGTGGCGTTTCTTGTCTGCCTGCTGATCTCGACGGCCTGCGGCACGTCCAACGGTGCCATCGTCGCCGCGCTGCCGGTGCTGCTGCCCGTCGCGGCGTCCGTCGGTGCGAATCCCTCCGTCGTGGTCGGCGCCATCGTCAGCGGCGCGATCTTCGGCGATAACCTCGCCCCCATTTCCGACACGACCATCGCCTCCGCGCTCACGCAGGACGCGGAAGTGCGCGACGTCGTGCGCACCCGTCTGCCGTATTCGCTGATCGCCGGCGTCATTTCCGCCGTGCTGTTCATCATCGTCGGTATCAAGACGTCCACGTCCGTCACGCTGCCGGACGTCATCGACCCCGCCTATGCCAAGACGCTCGTCATGCTCGTCATCCCGGTCATCATGATCATCCTGATGCTCCGCGGCTGGAACCTCATCAGCACGCTCATCGTCTGCGATCTGGTCGGCTTTGTGCTGTGCCTGGTGTTCGGCTTCCTCGACGTGCCGACGCTGTTTTCGGCCACCGGCCCCATCGGCGCCGGCCTGACCGGCATGCTCAATGTCATCTGCTTCAGCTTCTTCATGTTCGCGCTGCTCGAGATGCTCAAGCGCAGCGGCGTGTTTGACATGCTGCTCGAAAAGCTCAACAACGCCAGCAAGACCCCGCGTCAGTCCGAGCTCGTCACCATCCTGCTGAGCGTCATCGGCAGCGTGGCCATCGGCGCTGCGTCCATCTCGATCCTGTTCGTCGGCCCGGTCGTGCGCAAGCTCCTGCAGACGCACAACATCGAGCGCACCCGCGGCTCGAACCTCATGGACGGCATTGCGACCGGCCTTGCCGGCATCGTGCCGTACAACCCCGTCGGCCTCAACGCCGTCAGCCTCGCGATCGCGAGCGGCGTTGTCTCGGAGTCGTTCTCGTTTTTGGATTACGTGCCGTATAACTTCCACAGCTGGCTGCTGATCCTGCTGTTCCTGCTCAGTGCGATCACCGGCATCGGCCGCCACTTTGAAAAGGGCACCGCCGCCGCGCCCGAGACCCCGGCTGCGGAAGAGAAATGACGATTTCGGGTGCAGCCGCCGCGCCGCACCCGCTCAGATTGTTACATTTGGAAGGAGAAAACCATGCAAAATCTCAACGAAGGTCTGCTGTTTGATCCTGCACTGTCGGCGGAGATCAAGGATCGCTTTTACTATGTGGATGCGGATCCGGAATTCGGCCAGCGCCTGTTCTTTGAAAATTCCGGCGGTTCGCTGCGCCTGAAGGCGTCCGTCGAGGCGCAGGCAAAGTACCAGGCGTTCCCGGACTGCCCGGAGCGGCTGCACGATCGTTCCCGCGCGCTCAAAAAAGTGCAGCTGCACGGTATCGACGACATTATGCACATCGTTTTCGGCGCATCGGGCGGCGCGCTCATCTCGGAGATGACCGCCTCGCAGGCGATGTTCCAGATCGTCGGCGCCATCCTTGAAAACTGCCCCGGCAAGAGCGCGGTCACGTCCGTGCTCGAGCACCCGTCGGCGTATGACGCGGTGAAATACTACTGCGACAAGACCGGCAAGGAATTTCGCGTCGCGCAGGCGAACCCGAAGACCGGCGGCATCGACGTCGAGGAGATCCGCCGCGTCGTCTCGCCGGATACCTGCCTGCTGAGCATCATGTATGCCTCGAACATCACCGGCAGCATCATGGACATGGCCGGTATCGTCAAGGCTGCGCGCGAGATCAACCCCGATATCTACATCGTCACCGACGCCGTGCAGCACGCGCCGCACGCCGTGCTCGACGTGGACGCCCTCGGCGTCGACGGCGCGACGTTTGCACCCTATAAATTCTTCGGCACCCGCGGTATGGGCTATGGCTACGTGTCCGATCGCGTGGCCAAGCTGCCGCACCGCAAGGTCTTGCAGCGCCCGGCCGACGTCTGGGAGCTCGGCTCGCCCACGCCCGGCAACTTCGCGGCCATGAGCGCCGTGGTGGACTATGTCTGCTGGCTCGGCGGCCACTTCATCCAGTCGGACGACCGCCGCACGCTGTTTGTGACCGGCATGGAGCACATCCACCTGCAGGAGCGCGCGCTGCTGCACACCATGCTCGAGGGCACGCAGAACGTGCCCGGTCTGCGCCACATCCCCGGCGTGCACGTGTATGTTGACACCGAGGATCTCACGCACCGCGACCTGATCGTTGCCATGGGCATCGACGGGCTGGACATGACCCGCTGCGTCGAGGAGTACCAGAAGCGCGGCGTCACGACCTTTGAGCGCGTCAATACCAGCGTGTATTCCAAGCGCATCGTCGAGGCTGTCGGCCTCACGGGTGCGATCCGCGTCTCGCCGCTGCACTGCCACACCGTTGCGGATATTGAGACGTACCTGCGCGTCACTCAGGAGCTTGCGCAGACATTTGCAAAGTGATCATTCTTTCCCCTCCCTTCTTTTTTCCTTATGCGCAGGCCCTGCCGCATCCGCGGCAGGGTCTGTTGCAGTTTTGCTGCGTGTGCGCTATACTGGCGGCAGCAACACCGGAAGGAGGCGGCTGCCATGCGCGAATCCGCAACGAAAAAAGTGCTCGCCGAGAGTCTCAAGGAGCTCATGCTCCGGCGTGACTTCACGGACATCACCGTGACCGACCTCTGCGCGGCCGCAGAGATCAACCGCCGCACGTTCTACCGGCACTTTACGGACAAGTACCAGCTTGTGACGTGGATCTACGACAAGGGCTTTCAAAAGGCGATCGGCGACGATGAGCCGGGCCTGTTCGATCTCTTCGGGCGCGTGTGCACGTATCTGTACGCCGACCGCGCGTTTTACGCCCGCGCGCTCACGTTCACGGGGCAGAATTCGTTCCACGACTTTCTCTGCGCCCGGCTGCGGCCGTACCTGCAGGCGGATTTCTCCGACCTCTTCCCCGATCCGCAGACCGAGGCGTTCATGTCCGGAAAGATGTCGGACGTGGTCATGGACATCATTCAAAACTGGCTCAGCCGGCCGGACTGCCCGCCGCCGGAGGTGTTTGCCCCCTGGGCGCTGCACCTGTGGAAGGACATCATGGGGCGGTGGAAGGAGCTCGGCGATGCGTGGGAGCACACATTGGACCACAAAAATGCATAAGTGAGGCAAAAAGCCACGAAACTGCGGTTCCGTGGCTTTCCTTGTGGCGCAATTTGTTCTATGCTGAACACACCCCCTCATTTGGAAGCGCGCGATCCCAGAGGTTTTGTTTCGATCTTTCATGGTACCTCTTCCTCCGTTGCGCGACGGCGGCTGCGCGCTTCCGATTTGTCCTTTTGGCAGAGCATGCCTTCCTTTGATATCGGACGCCCCGGACTGCACTTGCAGTCCGGGGCGTCTGTGGTTTTTGGGGGACGGGCACGAGAGAACAGTTCCGCTGAGGCGTGGGAATTTCAATCCGCGCGCCCGTGGGGGCGCGGCGGGGTCAGCGCAGGGCGTCCGGCAGGACGGTCTCTGTGCCGGACAGGATCCAGTTGTGCTTATCGCGTGCGTTCTGATTGTCGATCCGGTACCATTTGCCGGGGAAGTACTGGTTGCCGTTGTTCTTGGACGTGTCCCACTGATAGGACACGAAGGCGTAAAACGGGCGGTCATACTTGGCGTCCGCGTTGATGGCGTTGCCGGTGAAGGGGTTCGTCGGGTTGTCGATCACGCCGGCCGTCGCCAGCGTCGGCACATCGGCCGTGGTCATGAATTCGTCCGAGAACGAGAAGCCCTTGGCGTTGAAGTCCTTGACCATCAGCAGGGGGAAGAAGAACTCCGTATCGGTGCCGTCGTCGAGGATGTAGTCCGGATCGTTGCACAGGTTGCGTCCGTGGTCGGCGACGAGAATGATGCGCGTGTTGTCATAGACGCCGTTTTTGCGCATGTAGTCAAACCACTTGCCGAGCTGCATCAGCGAGGCCATATTGGAGTCGTAGTGCGCGAACTGGTCGCCCTCCTCCATGACGATCGACTTGCCGTCGACGGTGAAGCGGTCCGCATGCTCGCTGTCATACTCCGTGTTGTCCACGGTGCCGGAGACGGAATAGTCCGGCGCCTGCAGCAGCACGGGGGAGTGCGTGGTGTCGTTGGTCATGAACAGGAACGTGTTGTCCCCGCTCTTGGTGGTCTGCGTGATCGTCGGGAGATGGGTCAGTGCATGGTAGCCCTTGAGGAACGTGGCGTCCATGCCGGTGGCGGTGTGGGGGCCGGTGATTGTCTGCTCGACGAAATTTTCCTCCTCCGTCTGCACGGTGCTGCGGTTGTAATTGCCGTTGTCATAGAGGATGGACTGCACGGTGACGGGGCACGCCTTCATGAGACTGTAGCCGAAGAAGTTACGCATGTTCGCGCTGATCCAGTTCTTCGGGATCATGTCCGATTCGAAGGCGCCGAAGGTGATATAGCGATGGATGTCCGGATAATCGGAAAAGACGGACAGGTCGGGCACCCACTGATAGTTGGCGTAGATGGGGTCAAAGACCGTGACGTCGAAGCCGTTCTGGTCGAAGAGGACCGGCATCATCTTGAGCGCCTCGTTGTGCTTGTCGACGAGTTTTTCATCCTTGCGCAGGTTGATCTGATCGATCGTGTACTCGTACCCGCCCATGAGCGCGGGGGTGCCGAAGTTGGTGTAGGCTCCGGTGGAGACAACATTCGTATAGGCGGTGAAGCCGTCGAACTGTGCCTGCAGCTCCGGCTTTTCATTGAAGATATACGGCAGGAACGCGCCCACGGCGCGGTCGAGCATGAGCACGATGACGTTTTGTCCGGTCTTGCTCATGGTGTATTCCGGCACACCGCCGCTCTCTTCCATCGTCTGGCGGATGCTCTTGATCTGCGAGCGGATGCTGCCGATATTGATCGGCAGCATGATGGCAATGGCCAGAACGAACGCGATCGCTGCCTTGAACACATGCTTGCTCCACCGCCGATAGACCAGATACATGACGGCGGCGACGGCTGCGGCCGCGAGCAGATTGCCCCAGAGCTCGGCCGGCGCAAACTGCATGCCGCCATCAAAGCTGAGCGTGGACGAGAGCACGCCGAGGCGCTTGCCGAAGAACATGAAGTCCACGATGGCGACGCCGACGAGCATCCACAAAACCTTCTCAAAGGCGACCTTGCCCTTCGGGCTTGCCAGCCAGTAGAAGATGCCGAACCAGATGACGAACGTGCCGACGGCGAGGCACAGGCTGTTGACGATGAACCAGACCGGGCTGTAGTACATCTGCACGTTCACGAATTCCTGCGCGGACGACGAGATGACGGACGCCGGGATATACCCGCCGATGAACAGCGCCAGGAACGCGGCGCAGCCGAAGAAGATCTTTGCGTTCGGCTTGGCGGCGGGCTTTTCGGCAGCGGGCTTTTTCCGGTGGATGAGCTCCAGGATCAGGGGCAGCAGCAGCGCCGCGCCCAGGAGCAGCAGCGTGGCCTTGACGACCGGCCGCGCGGAGAAGGAATAGCGCACGAGACCGAGCACCAGCAGCGCCGCACCGGCGGCAGCGGCCAGGATCTTGAGCACCCGTCCCGGATGCTTGAGCTTATAAAAGACGGTCTTGATGAGGGAGAAGATGTTGTTGAGCGTCCAGTAAAACACCAGGCCGGCGGGGGATGTGTACAGGAAGAAGAGGAAGAACACCGCCATCGCGTACAGCTGGATCTTGGTCTTGGGCGTCGAGCCCTTCGTGAAGATGATGCATGAGACGAGGTTGACCGCCGTCATGATGATGGGCAGGAGGTTGATGTGTACCCCGGCGATGGCAATCAGCCCGTCGGCGGCGCCGAGGTCGGCGATCGGCCCGAAGGACACGCCCTGAAGGAGCTCCAGCCCGGACAGGAACCGGTAGGCGGAGATGAAAAACGGGATCTCCAGAAACAGCGACACCGCACTGCGCAGAACGTAGGTGGGCTTGTAGTGGTTCTGGCGGTAGTAGGTCTGCAGGATCATCATTTTCTCGTCGCCGCGGAACGTCTTTTTGATGTGCGTCACGCCGCGGTGCAGGCGGGCCTCCATGTCGCGCTCCTCTTCCTGCAGCGCGTCGGCCCGCATATAGAGCGGCAGCACCAGAAAGTTCATGACCAGGCTCAGCACAATGATGGACAGGCCGGGGTTGCCGATCACGCGGTTGGCGTTGACATAGATGACCTCAAACAAAAGCTGCAGCGGCTGAAACAGCAGCGAATCCAGTATCTGAAAAAATGTCACGGTTTTTTCTCCTCATGTGTCGCGGCGGCGGTGGTGAGCTCGCGCACCTTCTGCTCGAGATAGTCTGCGGCGCGCACGGCGCCCTCGCCCGGGTAGACCCAGGTCTGCGCGCGGGCCGCGTCGCGCCCCTGTGCGTATTTCGGGTCGGTCAGGCACTGCTGCACCATGTCGCCGAGCGTGTCGAAGTTGTCCTCCGTGAGCTGCTGGCCGATCTGCGGCAGGATCTCGAACGTCCAGTACGGCGTGTCGAGCCACCAGCAGTCATAGGGGCTCTTGTCAAACTTCGTGTCTGCGTAGATGACGGGCTTGTCGAACACCAGCGTGAAGTCGAAGATCACGCCCGAGAAATCGGAGACGAGGATGTCCGCGCGCCGGAGTACGTCAAAGTTGTCGTTGTCGCGGTTCCACTCCAGGTCCTCCGTGTCCGGATAGGCGGCCATGAGCTTGTCGATCATGTCCTTTTCCGACTTGTACGACTGGGGGTGCGGGCGGATGATGACGTGGTAGCCGGCGGCGAGCAGCTTGTCGATGATCTTGCCGCCGTACTTGCTGAAGATCGCGCTCGGGCCCCAGGACGGCGCGATGAGTACCGTCGTCTTGTGCGGTGCAACGGGGCCGGAGGTGTCCAGCCGCCGCTTCATCTCGTCCATGTAGGGGATGCCGATCTTCACTGTCTCCTTGGCGGGCAGGCCGCGCAGCGCCTCGAGCGCGCGCAGGTCGCGGATCTGATAGTCGCCGGAGACGAAGATCGTGTCGTAGTAGTCAATGCCGAACATGCGGTAGCCGGCGACCTCGTTGGCCGCGTGCAGGATGTGCACATAGCAGTCCACGCCCGGCGAGCGCTTCCACTGGTAGACGTCCAGCCCCGGCGTGGAGGACAGCAGCACGTTCGCGCGCAGGAAGTTGAGCTTGGCAAAGGCCTTGTTGCCCTCGCCGAGAAACTCCGCGTGCACGTGCGCGTAGGGATTTTGCAGTGCCGGGTCGTCGGGCGACGCCGTCAGATACGCGATGTCCAGCCCGCGCCGGTCCAGTTCGCGGCACACGGGTTCCATTACGTTCCAGTAGCGCTTGTCGTCTACGAAGACGGCCAGCGGATGCTTTTCCTGATCGACGGCGGTCTTTTCCCCGCCGCTGAGCAGAAAGCGCAGCTTGATGATCCAGCCCCGCAGCGCAAAGTTCAGCGCGCCGATGATGCCGATCAAGATGGCAAAGAGCATACTGCCCGTGCCCGGATCAATATACAGTTTCATATTTTCAGTTCTCCTCTGCCCGTAGCATCCACAGCCCGGCGAGCACGCTGCAGGCGGCGCAGATCCCGGGCACGAGCAGCCCGGCGCCGCGAAGGTTATCGGTGGGGAAAAGGCCGCCGAAGAGGTTGATGAGCGCATGGATGCCCAGTGCCGGCACGACGGAGCGGTAGTAGGCGACCGTCCCGCACAGGGCGAAGCCCGTGCAGGCGGCGCACACCGCCTGAATGCCGACGGCGCCCGGCGCGCCCCCGATGAGGTTGACGGCGTGGAACACGCCGAACAGTGCGGCGTTGAGCCCGGCCGCCGTCAGCGGCCGGAGCCGCCGCGTATGCTCCCAAAGATAGCCGCGGAAGGCCAGCTCCTCCGCCATGCCGCACACGACGTATAGCCCGCAGGCGAAAAACCCGTCCGCGCCGGCGCTGCGGCCGCAGGCGGCCAGCACCAGATCGCCGGCCGGCCAGAGCAGCAGCAACAGCAGCCCCGGCCACCGCTTCCGCCCCCGGCGGCAGGCGCCGAGGCCGTATCTGCGCCGGTAAAGGATCAGCGCCGCCGCGAGAAAGACCGCCAGCCCCGCGAAGGTGACGCTGTGCGGCAGGCCGATCCTGCCGGAAACAAACTCGCCCAGTGCATAGACCAGGGCATATATCAGCACCAGATAGACCATAAAAAGCAAACGCATCCTTTACAGCATTTTTTCATTATATAATGTCGAAATCGGAAACACAAGGGAATCTGCATATGTTTCCGACATAGTTTTTACGTGCACTTGACAAAACGACAAAATAAGTTCACAATATGCATCGCATATCAAAAAAATGAACGCAAGGGAGTCTGACGATCTTGTTGACAAAAAATCAGTTTGCGCTGCTCAGCTACATTGCGGTCCGTCCCGCGGACGAGCCGGCGCTTTCGCAGCGCGCCATCGCGCAGGGCACCGGCAAAGCGCTCGGCACCGTGAACGGGCTGGTCAAGCAGCTGGACGCCATGGGCTATCTCGACGGGGCGAACCACATCACGGATGCGGGCCGTGCAGCACTCGCGCCGTACCGGGTGGACAACGCCGTTATCATGGCAGCGGGCATGAGCTCCCGCTTTGCGCCCCTGTCGTATGAAAAGCCGAAGGCCCTGCTGAAGGTGAAGGGCGAGGTGCTCATCGAGCGCGAGATCCGCCAGCTGCAGGCGGCGGGCATCGACGACATCACCATCGTGGTCGGCTATATGAAGGAAAAGCTGTTTTACCTCGAGGACCGCTTCCATGTGAAGATCGTCATCAACGAGGATTATCACCGCTACAACAACCCCTCCACGCTCATGCTGGTCCGCGACCGGCTGAAAAATACCTTCATCTGCTCCTCGGACAACTACTTTGAGCAAAACCCGTTTGAGCCTTATGTGTATCAGGCGTATTACGCGTCGCTCTACAGCGCAGGCAAAACGGACGAGTACTGCATGGTCACGAACCGCAAGGGCCGCATCACAGGCGTGCAGGTCGGCGGGAGCGACGCGTGGTACATGATCGGACACGCCTATTTCGACCGCAGCTTCAGCGAGAAATTTACGCAGATCCTCGAGCGGGAGTATGACAGCCCGGTCACCCGGGCGGGGCTCTGGGAGGATCTGTACGCCCGGCACATCCGCGAGCTGGAGATGTACATCCGCAAGTATCCCGGCGGCATCCATGAGTTCGACTCGCTCGATGAGCTGCGGGCGTTTGACAGCGCCTATGTCACCAATACCGACTCGTATATTTTCGACAACATCTGCGCCGTTCTCCACTGCACACCGGACAGCATCCACGGCATCATCCCGATCAAGACGGGGCTGACGAACCTGTCGTTCAAGTTCTCGTGCGGCGGCCGGGACTATGTTTACCGGCACCCCGGCGCCGGCACGGAGGCCTACATCGACCGCCCGGCCGAGGCGCGGGCGCTGGAGGCGGCCAAGGCGCTGGGCCTTGACGATACGTTCATCTACATCGACGCGGCCAGGGGCTGGAAGATCTCGCACTATATCGAGGACGCGGCCATCCTGGACTATCATAACGACGAACAGGTCGACACGGCGCTGCGCATGCTGCGCCGCCTGCACGCGAGCGGCGTGCAGCTCGATGGCCGGTTTGATATCTGGGAGAAGATCAACGGCTTCCTCGACCGGCTGCAGGGGACGGACGTCTCCGACTTTACCGGCATGCAGGAGCTGCACGAGACGATGTGCGCCCTGCACGCGCGCCTGAAGGGCGACGTGGTCCCTCTGTGCGCCTGCCACTGCGACAGCTATAACCCGAACTTCCTGATCGATAAGCAGGGAAAGATGTATCTGATCGACTGGGAATACGCCGGCATGGCTGACCCCGGCTGCGACATTGGCACGTTTATCGCCTGCTCGGACTACACGACCGAGGAGGCGGAGCAGGTGATCGCGCGCTATCTCGGCCACGCACCCACGGGCGCGGAGCTGCGCCACTATCTCGGCTATGTGGCCATGGCCTCCTACTTCTGGTTCTTGTGGGGGCTGTATCAGGAGGCGTGTGCCAAGCATGTCGGCGAGTATCTCTACATCTGGTATAAATACGCAAAACAATACGCCCAGCTGGCGCTGGAGCGATATGATCAAGAGGAGGCATTTGCTTGAAACAGAAGACACAGGCCCAAGAGGGGGGCATTGAACAGCTAATCTATGAGGAGACCGAGCGGCGGCTGGAGATCATGCAGTCCGATTCCTACGAGTTTCCCAAGAAGATGACCCGGGTCGATTACGGCATCATCATCGCCAGCGTGGCGGCCAGTCTGGTGCTGATCGTGACCTGCATGCTGGGAGGCTGAACCATGACAGACAAAGAAAGCTATATCCGGCAGGAGACCGTCACGGGCGTTGTGCCCATGCTCAAGGGCGACCGGCAGTATTCCTTCTGGGATCTGTTTTTGTCCACGAGCGGCTTTGCTATCGCCACGTGGTGCTATACGCAGGGTGCGTATGTTGCGCAGTATCTCTCTTTTGGCAGAATGCTCATCAACATTTTCTGCTTCAATATCGTCTGGGTGTTCATCGAGTGTCTGCCCGTGATCTTTGCCACGCGCTACGGCATCGATCTGTGGATCTGGCTGCGCTCGGTGCTGGGGCGGCGTGGTGTCGCTCTGCTGTCCACGATCATCAGCGTGGCAAACTTTGGCTGGTATGCAGTTGCGGCGAGCCTGTTTTCCTCGTCGATGATCAACCTTGCGGCGAAGTTCGGCCTCGTGCTCAACGCGGCCGTCTGGAACCCGATATTGGGCTGCCTGTGCGTCGTGCTCGGCACGCTCATCGCGCTTGGCGGGCCGAATGTCATCAAGTGGACGAACCGCTTTCTGGTCACGGCGCTGCTGGCGGTCGGTGCGGTCGTCGTCGTGCTGTGCTTCACGGCCGTGCCGCTGCGCGAGATCGTGGCGGTCAAACCGCAGCTGGATGCGGACATGACGCCGCTGCAGGCGTTCATGATCTCGGCCGAGGGCAACGTGGCGTTCGCGTTCTCCTGGTCGACGCAGGCGCTGGTGCTGCCGCGTCTGGCCAAGACCGAGCGCGGCGGCTACTGGGGCACAACGCTGGCCTATGGCGTGGTCGCGCCGTTTTTCGTCGCCGCCGGCGGCGTGATGGCGCTGGCGATGTTCGTGCGCACCGGCGTGTACGAGAGCGACCCCACCAGCATGCTCTCCTACCTCTGCGGCTCCGGCTTCGCGCTGCTGAGCCTGCTGCTGGTCGCGTTTGCAAATGTCGGCACGCAGGGCACCGGCTCCTATGTCAATTGCATGATCGTCAAGAGCGGCATGCCCAAGGTCAGCTATAAGGTGCTGGTGCTCATCGCCATGGTGTATGTCAGCGTGCTGACCGTCTGGGGCGGCGTGGAGGAGCACTTCGGTGCGTTCATCTCCATTGCTGCGTTCATTCAGGCGCCGATCATCGGCATGATCGTTGTGGACTACCTGGTTGTGAAAAAGCGGAAGCTGTCACTCAAGGCGGCCTACTTCATCGAGGGGCACGATGCGTATCAGTTCACCGGCGGGTTCAACCTGGTCGGTCTCGGCTGTGTCATCCTCTCGTGCCTGATCACGATCCTGTTCGTGTACAATCCGCTGACCGGCAGCATTCAGAGCCCGCTGTTTCTTATCTTCACGGGCAGCGGCTTCGATGCCATCTGCGGCGGCCTGCTCTACTGGCTCGCCAGCCTGACTCCACTGAAAAAGTACATGCTCCGCGACCGCGACGATCTGGAGATCGTCTGATCGCGGCCCGACCGATGTAAGGATACCCCCCGGTGCAGAACTGTTTTCTGCATCGGGGGGTATTTTGCCGATGGCCGGGCTTTACCGGGCAGGAGCGGCATCATCCGGTATGCGGCATGGATTTATACGCTTTGCCGTCCGGGGCGGCGTGCTCAATCCATCTCGCTGTAATGATCGTTGAGTACCTTGCTGCACGCCGGCAGGTCAAATGCTTCCAGCGCGCGGAAGATCTCCTCGTGCAGGTGCACGATCTTGTCGAGCGCCCACTCGGAGGACGTGCGCGTGTTCACGGCCTGAATGTGCTGATCGTACAGCGACATGCTCGCCTGAAACAGCGCGGTGAACAGGGGGGTGCCGCACGCGATTCGTTTATATTTCCGATCGAAGCTGCAAGCTGACGGGCAATCATGGTTCGCGGCCTGACAGTGCAGCGCTCCCGTCTGATTGCGGAGAATCCATTTTTATGGGCTTGCCATCGTGCCATGGGCAATACTTCGTTCCGTCGGATGTGCTGTCCCAATACACCAGGCCCTGAAATGCGGAAGGCGGCAGACGGTTCTCTGCAAAAGGATTGAGAAACAAAAATGTGTTGTCCATTGTGTAGCGTTCATCGGGGGCCGCTGCAAGCAGGACACCGGATACACATTTGAAATCCGGACTGCAAAACAGGTTGCAGTTGATTGCTGCACCGTTATATTTTGACAGGCTGTTTTCGTGCGCATATCCGCTTGCGACGACTTTTCCGGTTTCAACATGGATGGTTATGGTCGGTTGACCACGCCCGAGCAAAATCTCTGTGAGAGCGGCTCCATATTCTTCTTCAAACCACTCGTAAGTGAGATATCCCGGCGAAAGAAAAATGACATACGGTTGACCGCCGGGGATGCTCCGATCGAGATGCTTCTGATAGAAATGAACTTTGCTTTGCAGGGAGTTTGTCAGGCGCGCTTTCAGCAAACGGTTTTTCTCAGCGTAATCTATGAGGCCGGCGCTGTTGACAGTGTTTCTGACCAGAAGAGGGTCCAGACCGGATTTCTGCACGTTTTCTCCCAGCGATGCGCAGACACACTCAACATACACAGCATCGTTCAGGACAAAATCTGCGCCGCCCTCATGTTTGCTGTCGTATGCCATGCGGGTGTTCCCATATTGGGGCAAAAACGCGAGGCTTCTAATCTCGTGCGCCAGCTGAAAGAACGTGTTTGCGAAGGGATCCTGATTGGCAAGCTCTGCCGCCCACTGCAGGTGCTGCTTGCGGAACGTTCGCTCAGCGTCGGATATTTCTGCATCGCCGAGTACGGTGTATAATTCGCACAGTTGCCTCAAAATGCCTTCGTTTTTCAAAATCTTACCTCCTGCTCCGTGCAATTTTACGCGCTGCATACGGCCACGTGCGAAACCGTATGAAAACAGCACGCTTGATTTCCAATTTTATGATAGTGCCCATGAAATTGGGTGTCAAGATAGCAGCACCGAAAAACTGGCAATGCCCGCAAGCGGCACGGTCTGCATAGACTACCGGAATTTGCAGAAAATAGGGTTGCCGAAATGCAAAACAGAGCAAAGGAGTTTTCAGAATATGAAGGCAACCGGAATCGTGCGCCGGATCGACGACCTCGGCCGCGTGGTCATCCCCAAGGAGATCCGCCGCACCATGCGCATCCGCGAGGGCGACCCGCTGGAGATCTACACCGACACCGACGGGCAGGTCATTTTCAAGAAGTATTCCCCGATGGGCGAGCTGTCCGAGTTCGCCGCGCAGATCTGCGACGCGCTGCACAAGACCACCGGCGGCATTGCCGCCGTGTGCGACCGCGACGCCGTCATCGCCGTGGCCGGCGGCGGCAAGCGCGAGCTGCTCGACCGGCGCATCAGCCGCGAGCTCGAAGAGCTCATGAGCACGCGCGGCCAGTACGCGGCCGACAGCTGCACGCTGCCGGTCGTCGACACCGACGAGCGCTACGCCGTCGCCGTCGCCGCGCCCATCCTCTCCGAGGGCGATGTGCTCGGCTGCGTGCTGTTCGTGGCCGGGCACGGCGACGGCCCTGCCGGCGAGACGGAGCGCAAGCTCGCGCAGGCCGTGTCGGGCTTCCTCGGCAAGCAGATGGAGAGCTGAGGGCGCAGTGCAAAAACGCGTCAGGGTGTGTACACGCCCTGACGCGTTTTCGATTCGCTATAAAAAAGACCTCCGGGCGCCCCCGGAGGTCTTTCGCTGCAGATGCAGCCGTTATGGACACGCGCCCCGTACGCTGCAGACACGCGCCAAGATCACTGTGGCGGGATGAGATATGCCATGCGGCGGAGAACAAAAAGGGTAGATAATCCGTAAAGAGAGATCAGATAAAAAGAGAAAAGAATTGATAAAGAGAAAAGAATTGATAAAAGAGATGGGGTAGGTTGCAAAATGGGTTCAAACGATGCGTACGCAGACATCCCGACATCACCAATGATACTAGCAGTTTAGCCCAGCGGCGCCGGAAAGTCAAGAGAAATCCACCTTATTTTTCAAAAATCAGGGATTGTCAGGAAATTCACGTGTCTGGCAATTCTCTGGCAAAGGAAAACCGTTGAACTCCGCCGGAATGTGATGTAAAATGAAAATAGACATACGCAAGCAAAAGGGGGTACGGCGCATGACCGTATTGGTGACCGGCGGCATGGGCTACATCGGCAGCCACACGTGCGTGGAGCTGCTTGAGCAGGGCATGGATGTCGTCGTGGTGGACAATCTTGTCAACAGCAGCGCGGAGGCGGGCAAACGGGTCGAACAGATCACGGGCCGGCCGCTGAAATTTTATCAGATGGACGTGCGCGACCGCGCCGGGCTCGACCGCATTTTTACCGAGCAGAAGATCGACTGCGTCATTCATTTTGCCGGGCTTAAGGCCGTGGGCGAGTCGGTGCAGATGCCGCTGGAATATTACGACAACAACCTCGGCTCGACGATCACGCTCTGCGAGGCGATGCGTGACCACGGCGTCCGGCAGATCATCTTCTCCTCGTCGGCGACGGTGTACTCCGGCGACAACGAGATGCCGCTCTACGAGACGTCCCGCACCGGCAACTGCACGAATCCCTATGGCTGGACGAAGTACGTCTGCGAGCAGATCCTGCGCGACTATGTCGTGGCCGACCCGAGCTGGTCGGTCGTGCTGCTGCGCTACTTCAACCCCATCGGCGCGCATCCGAGCGGCCTCATCGGCGAGGATCCGCGCGGCGTGCCGAACAACCTCATGCCCTACATTTCGCAGACGGCCATCGGCCGGCTGAAGTGCCTGAGCGTTTTCGGCGACGACTATGACACGCCGGACGGCACCGGTGTGCGCGATTATATCCACGTCATGGACCTCGCGCGCGGCCACGTCGCGGCGATCGCCTACATGGCGGAGCATCCGGGCGAGAGCGTCTTCAACCTCGGCACCGGCAAGGGCTACAGCGTGCTCGAGATGGTGCACACCTTCGAGACGGCCAACCACGTACACGTGCCGTACCGGATCGCGCCGCGCCGCGCGGGCGACCTGCCGACCGTGTACGCCTGCCCGGACAAGAGCGCGCGCATCCTCGGCTGGCACGCGCAGTATTCGCTCGAGGATATGTGCCGCGACAGCTGGAACTGGCAGACGCACAATCCCAACGGCTACGAAACTGCCTGACGGACTGACCGTGCCCGGGCCGGAGTTTTCTCCGGCCCGGGCAGCGCTGCGCCGCCTGCGGGCGGTGCTTTTTTGCGGCCTGAAGGGGCCGCGCTGTTCACATAATGTGCAACAAAAATCGAATTGCTTATTGACAGCCTGCACTAGATGTTGTACGATATATCCGCTTGTGATACAAAATAAAGCGGTTTTTCACACAAAATGTTGTGTTTTTCGATTATGAGGGGGAAAAAGAGAGCAATGAAGATCATTAAGCGCAACGGCGCCGAGGCGACGTTTGATATCTCCAAGATCATCATGGCCATCACGAAGGCCAACGCCGCCGTCGAAGAGGGCGACCGCATGACGCCGCGGCAGATCCAGCGCATTGCCGAGAGCGTGGAGCTCGCGTGCCAGGAGCTGGGCCGCAGCGCCGCCGTGGAAGAAATTCAGGACATGGTCGAAAAACAGATCATGGCCCACGGCGCGTTCGAGGTCGCCAAGGCCTACATCACCTACCGCTACACCCGCAGCCTGGTGCGCCGCGCCAACACGACCGACGACCGCATCCTGAGCCTGATCGAGTGCAACAACGAGGAGGCCAAGCAGGAAAACTCCAACAAGAATCCGATTGTCAACAGCACGCAGCGCGACTACATGGCCGGCGAGGTCAGCCGCGACATCACGAGCCGCCTCCTGCTGCCGAAGGACATCGTTGAGGCGCACGAGGAGGGCATCATCCACTTCCACGACGCGGATTATTACGCGCAGCACATGCACAACTGCGACCTCGTGAACCTCGAGGACATGCTCGAAAACGGCACCGTCATCACCGGCACGCTCATCGAGCGGCCGCACAGCTTCTCGACCGCGTGCAACATCGCCACCCAGATCATCGCGCAGGTCGCCTCCAACCAGTACGGCGGGCAGTCAATCTCGCTGACGCATCTGGCCCCGTTCGTACAGGTCAGCCGCGAGCGCATCCGCCGCGAGGTCGCGGCCGAGATGCAGGCCATCAACGCTGATCCGGGCGAGGAAAAGCTGGCTGAGCTCGTCGAAAACCGCGTGCGCGAGGAGATCCGCCGCGGCGTGCAGACGATCCAGTATCAGGTCGTCACGCTGCTGACCACGAACGGTCAGGCCCCGTTCGTGACGGTGTTCATGTACCTCGGCGAGGCGAAAAACGAGCAGGAGCGCCACGACCTCGCCATGATTATTGAGGAGACGCTGCGCCAGCGCTATCAGGGCGTGAAAAACGAGAAGGGCGTCTGGGTCACGCCGGCGTTCCCGAAGCTCATTTACGTGCTCGAGGAGGACAACATCCACGAGGATTCCCCCTACTGGTACCTCACGGAGCTGGCCGCCCGCTGCACCGCCAAGCGCATGGTGCCGGATTACATCTCCGAGAAGAAAATGCGCGAGCTGAAGCTCTCCAAGGGCGAGACGCCGGGCCACGGCGACGTGTATACCTGCATGGGCTGCCGCAGCTTCCTCACGCCCGACCGCTCCGGCAACGGCTGGAACAACATTGCCAACGCTGGCAACTACGAACCCGGCAAGCCGAAATACTACGGCCGCTTCAACCAAGGCGTCGTCACGATCAACCTCGTCGACGTGGCGCTCTCCTCCGGCGGCGCGGTGGACAAGTTCTGGCGTATCTTTGACGAGCGGCTGGAGCTTTGCTACGAGGCCCTGATGTGCCGCCACAACCGGCTCAAGGGCACGCTCTCCGATGCAGCGCCGATTCTCTGGCAGTACGGCGCGCTGGCGCGGCTCAAAAAGGGCGAGCCGATCGACAAGCTTCTCTATGGCGGCTACTCGACCATTTCGCTTGGCTACGCAGGACTCTATGAGTGCGTCAAGTACATGACCGGCAAATCGCATACCGACCCCGCCGCGACGCCCTTCGCCCTCGAGGTCATGCAGCACATGAACGACAAGTGCGCCGAGTGGAAGCAGAAGGAGAACATCGACTTCTCCCTCTACGGCACGCCGCTGGAGTCCACAACCTATAAGTTTGCCAAGTGCCTGCAAAAGCGCTTTGGGATCATCGAAGGGATCACGGATAAGAATTACATCACAAATTCCTATCACATCCACGTCTCTGAGCACATCAACGCCTTTGACAAGCTGGCCTTTGAGTCGCAGTTCCAGGCACTTTCCCCCGGCGGTGCGATCAGCTACGTCGAGGTTCCGAACATGCAGAACAACATCGACGCCGTGCTGCAGGTCATGCAGTTCATCTATGAGAACATCATGTACGCTGAACTGAACACGAAGTCCGACTATTGCCAGATCTGCGGCTTCGACGGCGAGATTGAGATCAAAGAGGACAAGGACGGTAAGCTGGTCTGGACGTGCCCGCAGTGCGGCAACACCGACCAGTCCAAGATGAACGTCGCGAGGCGCACCTGCGGCTACATCGGCACGCAGTACTGGAACCAGGGCCGCACCCAGGAGATCCGCGACCGCGTCCTGCACCTGTAACTCTATCATTTGATTTGCAATCAGACGTTTTCTTCAAAACAGAAAAGCAGCCCTGCTTGATGCCGCCTTTATGGTGTGCGTCAAGCAGGGCCGTCTTTGAAAATTGTGTGCAGCATCGGCTGCTGGCTCTTTACTGAATATAAGATAATCAATGTTTCCAGCTGCTCGTCCGAGCACAGAAAACACGCTGCTTGCGGAATCCCGCAAACAGCGTGTTTTGCATTGAACGAAAGTGCTTTTGTTATGCGCTAAGTGTCAAGGTGCGAACCGCTTCGACCAGATCGACCGTCTGGCTTCTGGACACGAACGCAACCGGTTCACCGTCCACTTCGGCAATGCAGGTTTCGCCATCGCAGCGATAGAGCGTCAGCGTGAACGCCGGGAAATCCTCGTTATCCAGATGCAGCGTCAGCGAGATTTCCTCCTGCCCGGTGGGTTTCTCGTCCGTGAAGCTGCTCGCCGACAGGGCGCGCAGGGCGTAGCTGAAATGAAGACATCAAATTCTTCGCCGTTATAGCTCCAAGTCCCTTCCGCATCCTCATCGTCTTCGTTCTCGGGCGGGATGTAAGTAAACGTGTAGGTTTCGCCCTCCAGCGTCACGTCAATGGAGGTCACAGTGTCAAAATCCGCCGTAAAGAGCTTCTGCTGCCGCAGCGTGTCATAGGACACGGCCGTCAGTGCATCAAACTCCGACTGCGTGATTTGATACACGATCTGCGACTCACCGACACGCGCGTAGCACGTCACGTCGGGCAGATCGTCTTCTTCGTTTGCCAGCGCTTCTCCATACGCCGCCAGCTCCTCCGGGTTCTGCGACAGGTGCAGCACCAGCGTGCCGGCATCCGTTTCGGTTCCATCTTCATCCGAGCTGCTGTAGTCGAGCGTGATGGTCAGCGCGGGTTCGTCCAGCCCGAACGTCTGCAATTCTTCATTCGTGACGTTGTAGCTGACATAGTCTGTCAGGTCAAGGCCCGTCAGCGCTGTCAGCCATGCGTTGACGTTGTCGGTATCGAGCGGCTGGCCGTCTGCGAAGTACACATCGTCCGCGCAGATGCTCGTGCCGTCCTCGTCATAGCTGATGGTGTAGTTTTCCGTGCCCGTGAACGCGATTTTCTCCGCGGTGTCAAAGGCCGGGATGGTATCGTCGAGGATCATATCCCGCAGCACCGCGCCGAACTCGTCCAGCGGGTCGTGGCTGACCAAGTAAGCCTTGCCGTCGCCGATGGAGACATACCGCTGCTCGTCCATCTTGCTGAAATCGCCGAGCTGGACGGTATAGGTTTCCTCGCCAGCTGTGATGGAGATCGTGCAAATTGGCTCTGTCAGACCGTACTGTGCGTAATCCTCCACATCGTCAATGGCAAACGCCGCCGCAAAGTCCTCAAACTGCGCAAGCAGATCGTTGATTTTCCTTCGTCCACAGGGAACGCAGAATCGCCGTCATACGTCCATGTATCGCCCTTTGTGAAAGAGAACGTCCCGTCCTCATTCGTCCATGAAGGCGCCGTGACGGTATCCGTCGGGATGGAGAGGATCGTCTTGCCGCTGTTTTTGATTTGTTCCACTTTTTCTTCGTGGCGGCTGACAAGCACCGCTGTGATGCTCACGACCGCGAAGACCGCGAGCAATACGCAGAGCGTAATCTGTTTCTTACGCATGGCGTCTGCGCCTCCTCTCAATGACCGTAAACACACCGTAGACCACGAATGCGCCGGGGATCACGCCGATCATCCACGTCTTGAGCATCGACGCCGCCGACTCGGAGATCGTCAGATAGTTGTAGCTCAGAGACTTGCTGCGAATCGGCACCGCTTCGCGCTCGCCAATCAGGCTGGAGCGCGCATTCATCGCGAGGTCCAGGTTCGCGCCCGACGAGTAAGCATTGTACATCTCATCAAGGAAATCGCTCGACGCAAACCAGATCAGCTGCCCGTCGTTTCCGGTATCGACCGACACGGCAACCGCAAACGGCCCGTCGGTGTCGCCGTCTTCCTTTTCATAGGTAGAAAGTTCGAAGCCCGCCGCCTTGCTGAACGCCTCGTCGGACGTGGTCAGCAGCGCGTCCGCGTCCTCAGGAATTTCATCCATGTTGAGCAGGGAGAAGCTTTCCATCTCCATGTTTTCCTTCTCAATCTGCGTCTGGAACTCCGCGGGAAGCTCTGCCTCGCCGTGCCCTTCGAGCTTATAGACCTTCGGCAGCTCGTCGGAAATGACATAGTCGATGGCCGACGTGATCGTGCCCTCGCCGTCGAACGAGTAAACGTAGGAATACGTCGTGTAGTCCACGTCCGTCAGATAAATGTTATTATAGGAAATATACCGGCTCTTTTCGCCGCACTCGACGATCAGGCTGTTGTTCGGCACGTCCTCGTCGGTGTACTGCGCGGTGAACGTCGGATAGATGTCCGGATTTTTCTTCGTGACAGGAATGACTTTGCCATCTATAAAGCAATCAAAGCAAAGAAAAGTACCGTTTCAAAAGCAAAGGCAAAACAGGAGGAACTGAAAAAATACATATTCATCATAGATGAAATCAACCGCAGCGAGATTTCAAAGATTTTCGGTGAATTGTTCTTTGCAATAGATCCCGGTTATCGCGGTAAAGCCGGAGAGATCTCCACGCAGTATTCCAATCTGCACTCTGCCCCCGGTGAAAAGTTCTATATTCCTGAAAATGTCTATATCATCGGCACCATGAACGATATTGACCGCTCTGTGGACAGCTTTGATTTTGCCATGCGTCGTCGCTTCCGATTCGTAGAACTCAGAGCGGATGAGCGCCTTGAGATGCTTGCGTCGCTGGAAAACGAGGAGTTGGAGGCTGAGGCAATCAGAAGGATGGCTGCGCTCAATAAGGCAATCGCAGAGGTCGAGGATCTGAATGAAAATTATCAGATCGGAGCGTCTTACTTCCTGAAGTTGAAAACACTTGATTTTGACCAACTTTGGACTGATTATTTGCAACCGCTCCTACAGGAATACATTCAGGGAATGTACGATGAGGAAGGAATTATGAATCGGTTCGCAAGGGCATACGGCTATCAGAAACCTGCCAGAGGTGATGCGAATGAAGCTGTTCAGGATCAAGGATAACTCCCAGCAGAAAAAAGATGCCTTTTCTCAAGTAGCGAGGCTGACAGGCAAAATTGCAGATAAAACATTGGAACAGCTTGAGCGTGAAGGTGTGTTCGTATTTCCCGAAACCGTAAAAGATGCAGAGGATACGCCTGAGATGAATCCCATCGAGCAGATATGGAAAGAGCTCCGAATCACGGGCTTCCGTAATGAAGTGTTTGCTACTTTGGAGAAGGTAGTAGATCGGCTTTGCGATACCATTTGCACCTTGACCTCTGATACGATAAAGAGCATTACAGGGCGTAGTTGGATAATCAATTGTTTTAATTAGGCTTTAGTATAACAGCCTGATGGAGCTGGTACGGCATACCGTAGAGTTTATCAAAAGAAAGCCTTACGGAAATAAACTTCTTATCAAAGTGAAAGACGAGGTAAAACTCGTTATAGATGCGACTCCGGGATATGAGCCGTATGACAGGCAGAAAATCATTGAACAGAATAAAAAGAATACCGTCCGCCACGCTTATTTCAGAGAGTATCTCGCATTGCAGCGGTTGTGCTCTTTGATTCTCCAACATCAGAAACACCAAATTGGGGCAGGGGCGAGACAGATATATGGCATCCTGTTCGATGGAGCATGGTTATGGGAGGAATACGTCAATTCGCTGATATCAATAATTGATCGGTTTTGATTAGAAATAATCCGTAGGAGTAAAGAGGAATCCAGATGCCCGACAACAGGAGTCGCAAGCGACCGATACAGGTCAAATTCTTCGTAGACGAAAGAGAACTCAGCTTGATAAAGGCGAGGATGGCGCAGCTTGGTATAGAGAATATGAGC
>ENA-OVGE01000427-OVGE01000427.1-human-gut-metagenome-genome-assembly--contig:-NODE-427-length-40555-cov-6.595333_pt1 | contig 40555 bp, 36 predicted proteins | sample MGYA00237769_ERZ505417 | MGnify/ENA primary metagenome ERZ505417 (study PRJEB26158, sample SAMN06016403) | human gut metagenome | biome: human gut; feature: ankylosing spondylitis patient; material... | reverse complement strand
CCCGCCAGCAGGGCGTCGCGCAGGCCGCGGGTGGGGGCCTCGGCCACCACCAGGGCCGAGGGGGCCGCCGGGGAGGGGGCCACCAGCACCCAGGAGCCGCCGGCCAGGCCCAGGCGCAGGCAGCCGGCGGGGTGGGAGACACTCTCGACGGCGACTCCTGCGACCTCGGGCGGGTTCACGCCCGGCAGGGCCACCCTAAGCATCTGAGCCTCCCCGGGGCCAAGCCTGACCTCCTTGCGGCCGTACTCCATGCGGCCAAGCCTCGTATCGAGATCGGCCACGATCTGGGACACGGGCCTCCCGTCGCGAGCGAATATGTCCATAAGGAGGGTTGCCGCCGCAAGGGAGTCGCGCTCGTAGCCAAGCTGGGGCACGCAAACGCCGCCAACGGCATCGCCCGCGCAGACGACGTCCCCGGTGGCGACCTCCTCGCGCATCCATGCGTAGCCGATGGGCGTCACCGTCAGGGGCAGACCCAGGCGCTCGGCCTGCCTGCGCACGATGGAGCTCACGAAGACGGGGGCTGCAAGCCTACCCGTAAGCCCGCGAACCTTCACGAGGTACTCCATGATGAGCGACAGCGTCTTGTGCGGGTTCACATAGTTACCGTGCTCGTCGACGAGGGCGATGCGCTCCCCTGCTCCGTCAAGCGCAATGCCGTAGGAGGCGCCGTTCGCGGTCACGGCCTGCTCGCAGTCATCGATCCAGGGCTCCGCCACCATGGGATGGATTCCGCCAAAGTCCTCGGCGTCGTCGGCATGAATCTCGACCACGCGGGCACCGAGAGAGGACATGAGGCGGCGGGCAATCGAGGTCTGCGCGCCATACATCGGGTCGCACACGACGAGGGGCGACTGAGCGCGAATCGCCTCGTCATCGACGAGGCTGGAGACCTCCTCGAGATAGCGGCTCACGAGGTCGATGAGCTCGACCTCGCCGCGCGACATGGGGAGCTCGGGCACAATGTAGGACTCGAGCAGGTCGGTGTCGGAGGAGGTGGCGGCAGAGCCGTCGGCCATGCAGATGCGCACGCCAAAGTAGTCGGCAGGCCTGTTGCCCGCCGTGAGCATGACACCCACAACCGCCTCGCGGTCCCTGCGCACGGCCTCGTTGAGAACCGAGGCGGGGCAGTGAACGTCGCTCACGCGCGCCTTGATCCCGTAGGAGGCGACGACCTCGCCCATCTCGAGCGCGATGGCGGCATTGAGCGGGCGGCTGTCATAGCCAATGACCACGTTGCCCTCGGGCTGACGGTCCTTGACGAGGCGGCCGAGGGCGCTCGCGATGCGCAGCGCGTCGGCATGGGGCTCACCCTCGTCAACGCGCACATACCAGGCATCGCCCAGGAAGTTGATGACGCTCATAGATGCATCCTCCAGGAATCGGGCACAAAAACGCCCCGCGGGCTCCTGGGTCCGCGGGGCGTGGGTCACATGTGGAGCCGGAGCTATCGAATGAGATCGGCAGCGCCGCCAAGAGCCTCGATGAAGGCCTCGCGCGTGGCGGGGTCCTCGAGAGCGGCCCTGGCGCACACGCCTGCCCAGGCAGCGGGGGTACCGGTGTCGCGGCCCTCGTCGACGTCGACGACAAGAGCGTACATCTCCTCGGACTCGAGGAGGCGCACCATGGCGTCGGTGAGCTGAATCTCGTTGCCGGCACCGGGACCCTGCGTGGCGAGAAGGTCCATGATGCGCGGCGAGAGCAGGTAGCGGCCCACGATGAACAGGTGGCTGGGGGCATCCTCGGGAGCGGGCTTCTCGACCAGGCCGGAGATGCGCCAGACGGAGCCGGGCTGCTCGGGATCGCCCTCGGTGATGCAGTCGCCGGCGATGATGCCGTAGCGCGAGACCTGGTCGGCCGGCACTGCGGCGACGGCGATCACGGAGGCGCCGTTGTGCTCGTCGGAGACGGCCTTCATGCGGCGGCACATGTCGTGGCCGGGCACGAAGTAGTCGCCCAGCAGGATGAGGAACGGGTCCTCGTCCATCTGGGGGGCAGCCTGCAGCACCGCGTGGCCCAGGCCCTTGGCCTCGTCCTGATAGACGAAGGAGACCGGGAGCTCGGAGGCGTGACGCACCGAGCTGGCCAGGCTGTCCTTGCCGCGGCCGAGCAGGGTCTGCTCGAGCTCGTCGTCGGCGGCAAAGTGACGCTCGATGGCAGGCTTGTCGTGCGAGTTGACGATTACGACGCCGTCAACGCCGTCGACGGCGAGCGCCTCCTCGACGACCTGCTGGATGACGGGGAGACCCTGGACGGGGAGAAGCTCCTTGGGAACGGCCTTGGTGGCCGGGAGAAAACGGGTGCCGAGTCCGGCGGCGGGGATGACTGCCTTCACGATGCTCCATTCAACGGTTTACCCCGAGCGCAGGTTCGCGCCGGGAACTTGAATACGCATATGCGTTCAACTTTGCGATAGTACCCGCCCGCGGTACAAAAAGGGTCGTCTACATAGAAAGAGCGCCGCGCAGACGCGAAAAGTCCGCACGGCGCTCCCGCTTAAGCGATTAAAAGCCTAACTATTCCTTGTCGATGGTGACACCCTGACGCTCGAGATACTCGAGCAGACGACGCGAGGTGTCTGCGGAGAGGGCATGCTCCATGAGGCAGGCCTCCTCGTCTGCCACCTCCTCGTCGACGCCAAGCTCGACGGTGAGGAACGTGCGCAGCATGCGGTGACGGCGCCAGACCTCCGCGGCATACCCGCGGCCGGCCTCGGTGAGCTTAACGCGGCCGTAATGGGTCTGGTCGACGAAGCCGCCATCCTTGAGCGAGGAGAGCGCCTTGTTGACGCTCGCCTTGGTGACGTCGAGTCGTTCGGAGACGTCGACCGAGCGGACCGAGTCGTCGCCGGGGTGCTCAAGGATGAGGCAGTAGATGGCCTCGAGGTAGTCCTCGCCCGCGTTCGTGAGGGCGTGACCCTCGTTCTTTGCCTTCATGATGCGGACCTCCATACCTGGCAGGCACAGCCTGCGATTAAAGTTAGCTTTAGTTTACACTGCGCCTTAGCGCCGAAGGGCGAGAAAAACGCAGGCGAGCACGACGACGATGGCGGCGACAACCGCCGCAGTGAGGACGGAGCGCCTGCGCATGCGCCTGCGGACCATGCGCTCGTGGTACGTGGAGCCCGAGGTCGTGCGGTCGCAGTCGTAGAACCCTGTGGTTCCGGGGTCTTTAGCAGAGCCAAACAAGGCTAGTCCTCGACCGAGACGTCGGGCACGGTGTCGCGCCAGACGTTGGCGCCCAGGCCGCGCAGCTTCTCGACGAAGCGCTCGTAGCCGCGCTCGATGTGGTAGATGTTCGAGACCGTGGTCTCCCCTTCTGCCACGAGGCCCGCGAGCACGAGCGAGGCGCCGCCGCGCAGCTCGGGCGACTCAACCTGAGCTCCGGAAAGGCGCTCCACGCCGCGAACGATGGCGTGGTGCCCCTCGATGCGGATGTCGGCTCCCATGCGCGCGATCTCGCCGGCGAACATGAAGCGGTTCTCGAAGACGTTCTCGGTGATGACGCACTGGCCGTCTGCCAGGGAGAGCATCGCCATGGTCTGCGCCTGCATGTCGGTGGGGAAGCCCGGGAAGGGCAGCGTCTGGATGTCGACGGACTTGAGACGACCCTCGCTCGAGGCGATAACGCCATCGGGCTCGCGCTCGATCTTGACGCCCATGGCCTCGTACTTTTTGAGGACGAGGCCAAGGTGATCGGGGTTGAAGCCGCGAACGCGGACGGGGCCGCCGGCCATGGCAGCCGCGGCGATGAACGTGCCGGCCTCGATGCGGTCGCCCACGACGGCGTGGGTGACGGGGTGCAGCTCGGAGACGCCCTCAATCTCGATGACCGGAGTGCCGGCGCCACGAACCTTGGCGCCCATCTCGTTGAGCATGTTGGCAAGGTCAACGATCTCGGGCTCGCGGGCGGCATTGTCGATGACCGTGGTGCCCTTCGCATGGACCGAGGCCATGATGAGGTTCTCGGTGGCGCCGACGCTCGCGAACTCGAGTGTGACAGTGGTGCCGATGACGCCGTTGGGCGCGCTGGCGTGGATGTTGCCGTGAGCAACCTCGAACTCGACGCCCAGGGCCTCGAGGCCGAGGATGTGCAGGTCGATCTTGCGAGCGCCGATGTTGCAGCCGCCCGGCATGGCCACGACGGCCTTGCCGAAGCGGGCAAGCAGCGGGCCCATGACGGCGGTGGAGGCGCGCATCTTCGCCACGAGCTCGTAGGGCGTCTCCCAGTTGTTGACGTTGGTGGTGTCGATCACGAGCGTGTGCTCGTCGACCACCTCGATGGTTGCGCCGAGGCGCTTGAGAACCTTGCCCATGACGTGTACGTCGGAAATGTTGGGCACGTTGGTAAGCGTGTTGACGCCAGGGGCCATAATCGTGGCAGCCATGAGCTTGAGCGCGGAGTTCTTGGCACCCTCGACGGTAACCTCGCCGTGGATGGGCAAGCCGCCCTCTACCTTGATGACGTCCATGTTCCTCCCGATCCCATTGCATATGAGCAGGTGGGCGCCCGGCTAGCGGACACCCACCTGGGTCTATCCAACGCTTAATTGTAGACGAGCCGCTACTCGGCTGACGAGGACGCGCCAGCCTCCTTTAGAAGAAGATCGCACCAGGCCATCTTATTCTCGTAGTAGGCGCGCTGGTGGTCGTCCTCGGCCAGGGAGTCGCGCTTGTCGCGGGCGGCATCGTGGGTGCGGCGAACCGTCTCGACCTCGATGTCGTCAGTGGCGCGAGCGTGGTCGGCGATGATCACGACGACGTCATTACAGATCTCGGCGTAGCCGCCGGAAACCACGACGTCGCGCTCGCCGCCGTCATCCTCCTCAAGCCTCTTGATGCGCACCACGCCGTCGCCCAGAGCGCAGATCTCTGAGGCGTGACCGGGAAGCACGCCAAGCTCGCCCGAGTAGGTGACGAGCGTCATCGAGGCGCACTTGCCCTCGAAGAGCTGCTTGTCAGGCCTCACGAACTTGCAGGTTAGATACGCCATCCGTGCCTTCCCTACTCGGCCTTGGCCTCGTCGGCGGCCATCTTGGCGGCACGCTGGCGCACGTCATCGATGGTGCCGGCAAAGCGGAACGCCTGCTCGGGGATGTCATCGCACTCGCCGTCGATGATGGCGGCGAAGGAGCGGACGGTGTCCTCGATGCGCACGTAGCAGCCGGGGTTGCCCGTGAACTTCTCGGCAACGTGGAACGACTGCGAGAGGAACTGCTGGACCTTACGGGCGCGGTCGACGACGAGGCGCTGCTCCTCGGAGAGCTCGTCCATGCCGAGAATCGCGATGATGTCCTGGAGGTCGGTGTACTCCTGCAGAAGCTCCTGCACGGCGGTGGCCACGCGGTAGTGCTCCTCGCCGACGATCGAGGGGTCGAGGGCGTCGGACGAGCTGCCCAGCGGGTCGACGGCCGGGTAGATGCCCAGCGAGGCGATGTTACGCGACAGAACCGTGGTGGCGTCGAGGTGCGTGAACGTCGTGGCAGGGGCCGGGTCGGTGAGGTCGTCTGCGGGGACGTAGACGGCCTGAACCGAGGTGATCGAGCCCTCGCGCGTCGAGGTGATGCGCTCCTGCAGATCGCCCATCTCGGTTGCCAGCGTGGGCTGGTAGCCAACGGCGGACGGCATGCGGCCGAGCAGTGCGGAGACCTCGGAGCCGGCCTGGGAGAAACGGAAGATGTTGTCGATGAACAGCAGCACGTCCTGGCCGGAGTCGCGGAAGTACTCGGCGGCGGTGAGGCCGGCGAGGCCGACGCGCAGACGGGCTCCGGGCGGCTCGTTCATCTGGCCGTAGACCAGGCAGGTCTTGTTGATGACGCCGGACTCGCTCATCTCGAGGTAAAGGTCGGTGCCCTCACGGGTGCGCTCGCCGACGCCGGTGAACACCGAGGTGCCGCCGTGCTCCTGGGCGAGGTTGTTGATGAGCTCCTGGATCAGGACCGTCTTGCCAACGCCGGCGCCGCCGAACAGGCCGGTCTTGCCGCCGCGGACGTAGGGCTCGAGAAGGTCGATGGCCTTGATGCCGGTCTCGAAGATCTCGGTCTGGGTCGTGATGTCCTGGAACTGTGGGGCCGGACGGTGGATCGGGTAGTACTGGACGCTCTCGGGGATGGGGGCGCCGTCGACCGGCTTGCCGGCGACGTTCCACACGCGGCCGAGGGTGGCCTCGCCAACGGGCATCATCATGGGCGCGCCGGTGTCGTGGACGCGCAGGCCACGCTGCAGGCCGTCCGTGGACTCCATGGCGACGCAGCGGACGACGTTGCCCGGCAGCTCGCTCTCGACCTCGAGGGTCACGTTGATTGCGCCAATGGGCGTCTCGCCCTTGACGACAAGAGCGTTGTAGATCGCGGGGACCTTGTCGTCGAACTTGACGTCGACGATGGAACCCACGATGCGGATGATGGTGCCATCGCCAGCGCCGCGCCTCATGTAGTCGAGGGCGGCCTCCTCAAGCACCGTGCGCTTCTCAGTGGTTTGTGCCATCAGTTGTCCTCCAATGCGGACGCGCCGCCGATGATCTCGTTGAGCTCCGTGGTAATGGAGCCCTGCCTCACGCGGTTGTACGTGCGGCTCAGGTTGGTGATGACTTCCTCGGCGTTCTCAGTCGCCGAGTGCATGGCGCGACGGCGTGCGCCATGCTCGGCCGCCGCAGAGTCAAGCATCGCGTGGAAGATGACGGTGCGGACATAGGCCGGGATCAGGTAGCCAAGCACCTCGGAGGCGGAGGGCTCGAACTCGAACGGACTGTTGAGGTCGTGCCCGAGCGTGCTCATGGCCTCGGGGTTGCGCGGCTCGTTGGGCATCTTGAAGGCGTCCGGGTTGATCGGCAGCAGCTGCTCGTTGACGAGCGTCTGCTCGACGCGGTTCTTGGCGTGCCAGTAGATGAGCTCGACGCGGTCGATGGAGCCCTTGGCGTAGGAGTCCATCACGTACGTGGCAATCTGGTCGGCCTGGTCCATCGTGGGCTCAGATGAGGTCCCGGTGAACGAGATGGTCGGCTCGACGCCGCGGTACTTGAAGAAGTCCGTGGGCTTGCGGCCACCGGTGATGACCTCGTAGCTCACGCCCTTCGCCTTGAGCGCGTCGATCTTGCGCTGCACGTCGCGCTGGGGCTGCACGTTGAAGCCACCGGCAAGGCCGCGGTCCGAAGCGATGACGATGAAGAGAACCCTCTTCTCCTCGGCATGCTTGGCGAGCAGCGGCTGACGCTCGTCGAGGCTTGCGCCCACGACGGCACCCATCATGCGGCTGATGGCGTCCTTGTACGGCTCGGCCTCCTCCGCACGCTCAAGCGCGCGACGGATCTTCGCCGTGGAGACCATCTCCATGGTGCGCGTGATCTGCATGGTCGCCTTGACCGACGAGATGCGCCTCTGAATTTCGCGGAGATTCGACATGGGCCGATGCCTTACGCCTTCCCCTGGTCGTCCGAAGCGGTCAGCGCGGCCTCGGCCTCAAGATCTGCCTTCCTCGGGTGCTGGAGGAGGAACTGCTTCTTGAAGCTGGCGATGTGACCCTTCAGGCGCTCAGCGGTGTTGTCAGAGATCTTGCCGCCACGGACCTCGCGACGAAGCGCCTCGTGACGCTCCTGCATGTAGGTGGCCAGCTCGTTGCGGAAGGTGCAGACCTGGTCGACGTCGAGGTCGTCGAGGTAGCCCTCCTTGCCGGCGAACAGCACGATGATCTGGTCGGCGACGTCGAGAGCGGCGTAGCGCGGCTGCTTGAGGAGCTCCGTCATGCGGGCGCCGTGGGACAGCTGGTACTGTGTCGAGGCGTCAAGGTCGGAACCGAACTGCGCGAAGGCCTGCTTCTCGGCATAGCTGGCGAGGTCGAGTCGCAGCGTACCGGCAACCTGCTTCATGGCCTTGAGCTGAGCGTCGCCACCGACTCGGGACACGGAGATGCCCACGTCGACAGCAGGGCGCTGGCCCTGGAAGAACAGGTTGGACTGCAGGTAGATCTGACCGTCCGTGATGGAAATCACGTTGGTGGGAATGTAGGCCGAGACGTCACCCTCCTGCGTCTCGATGATCGGGAGCGCCGTGAGCGAGCCGCCGCCGTTGGCGTCGGAGAGCTTGCAGGCACGCTCGAGCAGACGAGAGTGCAGGTAGAAGATGTCGCCGGGGTAGGCCTCGCGTCCGGGCGGACGGTGCAGCGTAAGCGACATCTGACGATAGGCCACTGCCTGCTTGGACAGGTCGTCATAGATGACGAGAGCGTGGCCGCCGGGGTGCGTGGCATCGGCTGGGTTGCCGTTGGCGTCGTTGTACATGAAGTACTCACCGATGGCAGCGCCGGCCATGGGGGCGATGTACTGCATGGGCGCGGAGTCGGCGGCGGTGGCGGCGACGATGACCGTCTTGTCGAGGACGCCGTGGGCCTTCAGCGTGCCCTTGATGGCGGCGACGGTGGAAGCCTTCTGGCCAATGGCAACGTAGACGCAGACCATGTCGGTCTTGGCCTGGTTGACGATGGCGTCGATGGCGATGGCCGTCTTGCCGGTCTTGCGGTCGCCGATGATGAGCTCACGCTGGCCGCGTCCGATGGGTACCATCGCGTCGACGGCGAGCAGGCCCGTCTGGACGGGCTCGCAGACCGGCTGGCGCTCCATAATGCCGGGGGCCTTGAACTCGATGGGGCGACGATCGGTCGTGTCGATGGGGCCACGGCCGTCGATGGGCTGGCCAAGGGGGTTCACCACGCGGCCGAGCATGGCGCGGCCCACGGGGATGTCCATGACGCGGCCCGTGGTGCGGACCTCGTCGCCCTCCTTGATAGCATCGACGTCACCGAACAGAACGGCGCCGACCTCGGACTCGTCGAGGTTCTGGGCCAGGCCAAAGACGCTCTTGCCCGACACGGAGCTGGTGAACTGCAGCAGCTCGCCAGCCATGGCGCTCTTGAGGCCGGAGATGTGCGCGATGCCGTCTCCCACCTCGGTGACGACAGACGCTTCCTGCTCATCAACCGTGGCGTTGATCTGCGACAGCTGCTCGCGCAGCGTGCGCATAATCACGTCGGAGCTGATCTTGTCTGCCATTAATCCTCACTTCCCATGAAGGTCGAGGACAACGTCTTGCGGATGTTCGCAAGCTGGGCGCGCACGGAGGCATCGTAGCGGTTGCCACGAGCCTCGAGTACGACGCCGCCGATAATCGACGGGTCAACGCGCTCAACCAGGTAAACCGGGGCGTTCATGTCCTTCTCGGCCTTGGCAATGACCTTCTGGCGAAGGTCGTCATCCAGCGGGACGGCAGTCGTCACCGTAACGGAGACGGTCTTGTCCTCGCTGTCGAGAATGTCCTTGTACGTGCGGGCGACGTCGCCGACGAGGCTGAGGTCATCCTCGCTGCGCATGGCGGCGAGGGTCTCGAGGACCTCGGGCGAGAACTTGAGGGCGTGGTTCCACTGGACCAGGTCCTTGTTGGCCCTGCCCTCCTGACGCGCGGCATCGATGAGGGCGCGAGCGTACTTCTCGGACTTCTCCTGATCGCTACGCTTCGTTGTCATGACCGGTGCCCACTTCCGCGAGGTACTTCTCGGCCAGCTTGCGCTGGTCCTGCTCGCTGAGGTCGTTGCCAATGATCTTGCTGGCGATCTCGACGGACAGGTCGACGACGGAGCTCGAGAGCTCGATCATGGCCTTGCGGCGCTCGGAGGCCACGGCATCGTGCGCCTTGGCGACGGTGGCGGCGGCGTCCTCCTGGGCCCTGGCAAGGATGCGCGAGCGCTCGGCCTCGGCCTCACGCTTGGCCTTGACGATGATCTCGTCGGCCTCGCGGCGCGCCTCGGCGACCTGCTGCTGGTACTCGCGGTGCTCCTTCTCGGCGGCGAGCTTCTCGTTGGCGGCCGCGTCGAGGTCCTCCTTGATCTTCTGCTGACGCTTCTCCATCATGCCCAGGATCGAGGGCCAAGCGAGCTTGGCAAGGACGGCCCAGATGACGAGGAAGGCGATGAGAGCGGGGATGAACTCCGCCATCTTCGGAAGCAGAAGGTCCGCACCGCTTGGCGCCTCGGCGAGTGCCGGCGTCGGGACAAGGGTGCCAAGGGCAGCGATGCCTGCGGCGAGCCCAAGCCTCTTAGTGTTGCTGTTCATTCGTGCCTCCACTGATCGTTTTCGACGTTCGCAAACCTTAGGAGATCAGCGTAACGACGAAGCCGATGAGTGCGAGGGCCTCGACGAAGGCGGAGCCCAGGATGAAGACCGTGAACAGGCGGCTCTGCATCTCAGGCTGACGCGCGATGGCCGACGTGGCGCCGTAGGCGGCAAGACCAATGCCAATGCCAGCACCGATAACACCAAGACCATAACCGATAGCTCCCACGATTCCTCCTTTGTTAGTCGCCCAATGCTTATCCCGGGCGATTCGTGAGCGTTGTCTATGCACTGCGGGACGGGCCCGCGAGCTGCCAATGATGTGCGGCGATGCCGCGAGGCTGCTAGTCGCCCTGCTCGGCGAGCTGGATGTAGACGGCGGACAGCAGCGTGAAGACGTAGGCCTGGATGATGCCGACCATGATCTCGACCAGGTAGATGATGATCAGGATGGCAACCCAGAACACCGAGGCGCCCGCCTGGCCCAGGGCCATCAGAGAGAAGCCCTGCAGCAGCGGCTCAAAGAAGAGCGAGGCCAGGATGGCGAAGGCGCCCATGACCACGTGGCCGGCGAACATGTTGCAGAAGAGTCGGACGGCCAGGGTGATCAGACGCAGGAACGTCGAGAAGAGCTCGATGACCCACACGAGGATGTTGATCGGGAAGGCCACGCCCTCGGGCGCGAGGCTCTTGATGTAGCCGATGACGCCCAGGCGCTTGCAGCCCACCACGATGAAGTAGACGAACGAGCACAGGGCCAGCGCCGCCGTGACGCCAATCGTGCCGGTGCCGGGGTGGCAGCCGGGGATGACGCCGATGATCGAGTTGGCGCAGATGAAGAAGAACAGAGCGGCCAGGAAGGGGAAGTGCTTCTTCCAGGTCTGCTCGCCAACGATCGACTTGACCATGTCGTCGCGCACGAACTCAACGACATACTCGACGCCGTTGACGAATAAGCCCTTGGGCACGAGGCTCTCGGCCTGCTTCTTCTTGAACACGAACAGGACCACGAGCATCAGGGCAAGCGCGATGGCAAGCCAAAAGATGTAGGTGGTGAGACCCACCGTGGTATCGCCCACGATGGCGTGGGACATGAAGCTATCGAGAAGAGAGTCAATCTCCTCAGGAAGCTTGTCTAGTGGAGACATGCATCGTCCTTTCGCTTGCCCCGCAGCGGCACCTAGCCGCTCGCTTTCCCGCGGGCTGTCTGCGCCCGTACGGTGTCTGGGATTTTACCCCTTGTGCGGGATAGTATTTCCCAGCGAAGACCGTACGACGGACTCGCGTCGCACGCTCCTCCTTCTAAATCCGAATGGGCATACTAGCACTTCCGCATTCGGGTGGTAACACTATTTTTTGCGGGGTCTGAGCTTGTTATTTCCATAAGCTGTAAAGTTCGAGCTACCGCGCTTGTCACGCTCGCCGAATTTTTTCTCGCGCTCATGGATTTCTGGATGAACGGGGCCGTTCGCCTCTTAGGGGAGCCTGCGCCAGGTGACGAGAGCGGCTACCGTGACGCCGGCGAGAAGTGCGAGCGCCGCCGAGACCGCTACGGGCACGAAGGCCGCCGGGTTGGCGCGCCTCGCGAGGGCCGCCCCCACCAAGATGATGGCGGAGGAGACGATGACGCACGCAAGCCCGCTCTTGACGCCGGGGCCCTTGCTGCCCCGCGCAGCCGAGCGCGTGAGCACAACGGCGAAGGGCGCCGCCCCGACCAGGCCTAGGACGACGCCCACGAGAATCTGTGCGGCCACGACTAGAGCGTTCCGAAGATGCGGTCGCCGGCGTCACCCAGACCGGGCAGGATGTAGGCGTGGTCGTTGAGCTCGCGGTCGACGGCGCAGGTGTAGAGCCGCACGTCGGGGTCGAAGTCGAGCACGGCGCGCACGCCCTCGGGGGCGGCGACGAGCACGAGCAGGCGGATGTTGCTCACGCCCGCGCGGCGGAGGTACTCGATGGCCGCGGTGGCCGAGCCGCCGGTGGCGAGCATCGGGTCGACGATCAGGCAGGTGCGGCTCTCGACGTCGCTGGGGAGCTTGCAGTAGTACTCGCGCGGGACGTGCGTCTCGGGGTCGCGCTCCATGCCGACGTGGCCCACACGGGCGGCCGGGATGAGGTCGAGAATGCCGTCGACCATGCCGAGGCCGGCGCGCAGGATGGGCACGATGGCGACCTTCTTGCCAGCGAGGTGCTGGCAGACGCAGGTCTCGAGCGGCGTGGTGACCTCGACGGGCTCGAGCGCGAAGTCGCGCGTGGCCTCGTAGCCCTCGAACATGGCAAGCTCGCGCACGATGTCGCGGAACTGCTTGGTGCCGGTCTGCTCGTCTCGCAGAATCGAGAGCTTGTGCTGCACGAGCGGGTGGTCGACGACCGTGAGACGGGCCGCCTGCTCCGGCGTGAGGTTGAGTCTGTCTGTGTTCTCCACGTTGTGCTCCTTTATGAGGGTGGCCGCCGCTTGAGCGACGGCCACGCGCATGTCGCGCTCGGGGCGCGGCCGTTCCTGGCAGCTGGCGCTACTTGCGCTCGTCCTCGGCCATGATCTTGGCGACGCGGCCCGTGTGGCGTCCGCCGCCGAACTCGGTGGTGAGGAAGGTCTTCACGAACTCGCAGTTGTCCATCGGGGCGGTGAAGCGGCCCGAGAGGCAGATGACGTTGCAGTCATTGTGCTCGCGGCACAGCTCGGCGAACTTGTTGGTCTGGACAACGGTGGCGCGCACGCCCGGGACCTTGTCGGCGGTCATGGCCATGCCGATGCCCGTGCCGCAGATCAGGATGCCGCGATCGGCCGTGCCCTCGGAGACGCGACGGGCGACCTTGTCGGCGAAGTCGGGGTAGTCGACGCGGTCGGCAGTCTCGGGGCCCAGGTCCTCGACCTCGTGGCCAAGGCCGCGGACGAAGTCGCAGATGACGTCCTTCTGGCAGAAGCCGGCGTGGTCGGAAGCAACGACGATGCGCATGAAAGCTCCTTTGTTACGCATGAATATGACGTCAGAAGCGTACCACGCGCGGCGGATGCGCGGCGGCTCACACAATGTCCCTAGCTTATCGTGCGGCGAACGGCCTCGTGCCAGCCCTCGAGGAGCTCGGCGGCGCGCTCGGCGGGCATGGCGGGCGCATAGGCACGCTGCCCCTCTGCGAGGCTCGCGAGCTCCTCCCGGTCTGCCCAGAAGCCGCAGGCAAGGCCCGCGAGGAATGCCGCGCCCAGCGCGGTGGTCTCCGCACAGCCAGCCCGCACGACGTCGATGCCGAGAAGGTCTGCCTGGAACTGCATGATGAAGTCGTTGTTGGCCGCTCCCCCGTCGACGGCGAGCGCGGAGAGGGCGTGCCCCGAGTCCGCCTCCATGGCCTTGAGGATGTCGTAGGTCTGGTAGGCCATGGACTCGCAGGCAGCGCGCACGAGACGGGCCCGGTCGGTACCACGGGTGATACCCGCGATGAGGCCGCGGGCGGCGGGGCGCCACCAGGGCGCGCCGAGGCCCGTGAAGGCCGGCACCACGTAGCAACCGCCCGCGTCTGGCACCGACGAGGCGATGGCGGCCGTGTCGCCGGCATGCTCGATGAGGCCCAGGCCGTCGCGCAGCCACTGGATGACTGAGCCGGCCTGAAAGACCGAGCCCTCAAGCGCGTAGTCGACCCGCCCGCCCTCGGCGATGCCGATCGTGGTGACCAGACCGTTTTGCGAGGTCACAGCCCTGCTTCCGAGATTCATGAGCATGAAGCAGCCAGTGCCGTAGGTGTTCTTGACGCCGCCGGGGTCAAAGCAGCAGTGACCAAACAGCGAGGCCTGCTGGTCTCCGGCAACGCCCAGGATGCGCGGGTGATGGCGCATGATGTCGGCACTGACCTCGCCAAAGCTGCCCGACGAGGGGCGCGGCTCAGGCAGCATCGAGCGGGGCACGCCAAAGATCTTGCAGAGGCCGTCGTCCCAGTCGAGGCGGTGGATGTCGAAGAGCATCGTGCGGCTCGCGTTGGTGTAGTCGGTGGCGTGGACGCGGCCGCGCGTGAGGTTGTAGATGAGCCAGGTATCGACGGTGCCGCACATGAGACCGTCAGCCTCGGCCAGCTCGCGCGCGCCCTCGACGTTGTCGAGAATCCAGGCGATCTTCGATGCCGAGAAGTACGGATCGGGAACGAGGCCGGTGCGCTCGCGGATGAGGTCGCCGTAGCCCTCCTCCACGATCTTCTCGATGCGGCCCTGCGTGCGGCGGCACTGCCAGACGATGGCGTCGTAGATGGGCTGGCCGGTCTGGCGGTCCCACACGACGACCGTCTCGCGCTGGTTGGTGATGCCAATGGCATGGATGCGGTCTGAGTGGATACCGCTCTTGAACTGCGCCTCGATCATGCAGGCAACTTGGGCCGAGAGAATCTCGACCGGGTCCTGCTCGACCCAGCCGGGGTGAGGGTAATGCATCGTGAGCGGACGCTGTGCCACGGCGACCTTGCGGCCATACTCGTCAAAGAGAATGGCGCGCACGCTCGTGGTACCCGCGTCGAGCGCCATGATGCAACCCTCGGGCGCCGCCTGCACGCCCATCGCGTCGTCGTAGGCCGAATCTATGACGCTGTCCATGATCGTTGCCATCGCAAGCCTCCCATCAGTTGATTGCAACCAGTGTAGGAAGGTGCGGACGCGTGACGACGATGCTGTCGGTGGACGGCCCGGGCGGCGCAGGCTCGCCGCAGGCCCCTATGCGGAGGCGACGATGCGAGCGACGAGCTCGGCGGGGATGGGCCCTTCGCGAATGATGCGCGGCTCGGCGCCGGTGGCGTCGACGATGGTCGAGGAGGCGCCGTCGGGCGTGGGGCCGGCGGCAAGCGTGAGGTCGGAGGCCTCGGCGATGCGGCACTCGATGTCATCCGAGGTGGCGGGTGCGGGCATGCCATGGGTGTTGGCACTCGTCACCGCAAGCGGCCCCACCTCGCGAGCAAGGGTGCGCACGAGGTTCGAGTTGGGAACGCGCAGGGCAACGGTGCCATTGCGCTGGTAGTCTGCCGGCACGTCATCGCTCGCACGGAGCACAAGGGTAAGGGCACCAGGCCACAGGCGGTCTGCGAGGGCGTGGGCCCAGGTGGGGACGTCGACCGCCAGGCGGTCGAGCTCGGAGGCATCGCTCACAAGCAGCGGTAGCGTCTGGGAGAGATCGCGACGCTTGATGTCGAAGATGCGGCGATGGCCGGGGTTGTTGGGCGTGGCCGCGGCACCAATGCCATAGACGGAGTCGGTGGGCATCACGACGACACCGCCCTCGCGCAGCACGTTGGCGGCATCTGCCACGACCTCGGGCGCGGGGTCGTCCTGGCTGCACTCGACGATGCGACCGGCGGCCTGGTGCTTGGGCGCCACGACGGGCAGCTCGCCCGCGAGGCGCGCGACGATGAAGCGTGTGCGACCCGTAAGGTCGCGACGGATCTCGACGGTTTGCCACACGCCCTGCTCGCGCGCGAGGGCAGCGGCGGCATCAAGGCAGTCCTCGTGCAGCTCGACGGCCATGAGGCCGCCGGGCACGAGCGCCATGGGCGCAAGCTCGAGCAGGCGGCGATAGATGTCGAGGCCGTCGGCGCCACCTGCAAGCGCGAGCGACGGCTCGAACTTGGCAACCTCGTCGGGAAGGATGCGCATCACGTCGTCGGGTATATAGGGCGGGTTCGAGACGAGCACGGCAAAGGTGCCCATGAGCACGGGCGACACGCCGGCGGCAAGGTCGCACTCGACGATGTCGATGGCATCGGCAAGGCCCAGGGCGTCGCGGTTCTTGCGCGCGATGTCCACGGCCGCGGGCGAGATGTCGGTGGCGACCAGCTGGGTGCCGGGGCGCTCGCTGGCGATGGCGCAGCTCACGCAGCCGGTGCCGCAGCCAATCTCGAGCACGCGCACGGGGTTAAGCGCGCGGGCGGCGTCGATGCCCTCGAGGGCCGCATCGACCAGAAGCTCGGTTTCGGGGCGCGGGATGAGCACGCCGGGGGCGCAGGCAACCTCAACAAAGCGGAAGCTCGTCTTGCCCGTGATGTACTGAAGCGGCTCGCCCGCCGCACGACGCTCGATGAAGCCGTGCATGAGCGAGAGCTCCTCGGGCGAGAGGGGCTCGTCAAAAGCCATGTAGAGGCCCGTGCGGTCCTTGCCCGTGGCGGCGGAGAGCAGCCACTCGGCCGAGAGGCGCGCATGCTCGTCTCCCTTGCGTGCGAGGTAGTCGCGCGTCCAGGTGAGACAGCGGTTGATGGTCCAGACGGTGTCCTGTGCCATGGGAACTCCCGGGTTGGCATTGACGTTGCGGGCGCGGCGAGCGCGCGAAGGTACTACGTGTGCGGAACGCGCCTAACTATCATGCCTGGGGCCGATAATTAGGCGCGCTCGACGCACGTCATGGTTGGCTTGCGAGCGCGAGGGCGCCGCGAGGGGCTACACCTGCTGGGCGAGCTTCTCAGCACGGTCGGCCGCGGCGAGGGCCTCGATGACGTTAGAGAGGCCGTCGCCGAGCAGCACCGCGTTGTAGGTGCTGTTGAAGCCGATGCGGTGGTCGGTCACGCGGTCCTGCGGCTGGTTGTAGGTGCGAATCTTCTCGGAACGGTTGCCGTGTCCGATCTGGCTCTGGCGCTCGGCACCCAGCTCGGCCTGCTGACGCTCGAGCTCGGCCTCGTAGAGGCGGGCGCGCAGCATCTGCATGCAGACCTCGCGGTTCTGAATCTGGGAGCGCTGGTCCTGCGACTGCACGACCGTGTTGGTGGGCAGGTGCGTGATGCGCACGGCCGAGTAGGTCGTGTTGACGCACTGGCCACCAGGGCCAGAGGCGCAGTAGGTGTCGATGCGCAGCTCGGTGGGGTCGATCTGGATGTCGATCTCGTCGGCCTCGGGCAGCACGGCGACGGTGGCCGTGGAGGTCTGGATGCGGCCCTGGCTCTCGGTCTTGGGAATGCGCTGGACGCGGTGGACGCCGCTCTCGTACTTCATGACCGAGTAGACCTTGTCGCCCGTGACCTTGAACTCGATGGTCTTGAAGCCGCCGGCGTCGGACGGGCTCGAGGACAGGACCTCGGACTTCCAGCCCTTCTGGGCAATGAAGCGCTCGTACATCTTGAACAGGTCGCCCGCGAAGATGCCGGCCTCGTCGCCACCCACGCCGGCGCGGATCTCGACGATGGTGTCCTTCTCGTCGTTGGGATCGCCAGGGATGAGCATGAACTTGATGTCTTCCTCGAGCTGGGGGAGCTTCTCCTCGTTGGCGGCGATGTCCTCCTGCAGCATGGCCTTCTCATCGGCGTCGGTGGCTTCGTGCAGCATCTCCTTGGCCGCCTCGATGTCGTCGAGGGCACCGAGGTACTGGCGGGCGGCGGTCACGAGGTCGGTCTGGGAGGCGTGCTCCTTGGCAAGGCGCGCGTACTCCTTCTGGTCGGCGAGGACGGCCGGGTCGGAGAGCTTCTTCTCAAGCTCCTCGTAGACGGCAATGAGCTTCTCGAGCTTGTCACGCATGGGAACTCCTTGGGATAGCTGGCCGGGGCAGGGCGCCACGCCGGCCAAAGGGCGATTCGACACGATTGAGGGGCGGCGGGCACAAGGCCAGCGCCGTCTTGGGCAAGGTAGCTAGAGCTTGTCACACCTCAGGTACACGAATCCCCTTTCGCACAATTGCTCGTATCATACCCCGAGATGGTTGGGGCGGCCACTCGCACCCCTCGCCTTCGCGAGAGCGACACGAGCGAGAGCGTTCGGGTGGGCGGCAGACGTGCCGTGGGGCACGAGGGCAAGTCAAGAGCGTGCCACAGCGCCTGGCGGCCGACAGGCCATCAGCGAGTCAGGCCGGCCCACCGAGCTCTCAACCGCATCAAATGGGTAACCTACCAACTACGATTGAGACGCACGAAACCGCGCCCACAGGAGGACACATGCCCAACAAGCCCGAGCCGCTCTTCGTCAACGGCCACTACGTCTACACGCTGAGCTCGTACGACCCCGTCGAGGTCACGCTCACGATTCCGCACCTCTCCGACGACGAGGTGGGCATCGCCATGGGCTCGCTCATCGCCCAGCACGGCTGGAATAGCGCTGACGTCCCCAGCGACGCCTGGATTGCCGAGAACATCACGGGCATCTCCAACTTTGACGAGCTCAGGCAGGCGGTGCGCGAGGAGCTCGAGGCCATCAACGACCAGTACGTCGAGTCGACCAAGACCGGCCTGTGCGCCGAGAAGCTCGCTGAGCGCCTTGAGCAGAGCATTCCGGCCGAGGCCGTGCAGCGCTCGCTCGACACCCTCTACCAGGGCATTGCCATGCAGGCGCACGACGCCGGCCTCTCCCCCGAGCAGGCCATCGCGTCCATGGGCATGACCCCCGACGAGTTCGAGCACGCCATGACGCACGAGGCGGAGGGCCTTGCCGCCCAGGACGCCGCGCTCGACGCCATCGTCGACGAGTACGCCATCTTCGTTGACGAGACCGAGGTGCCCGAGCTGCTGGGCGTCTCGCCCAAGGACGCCCAGTCCATGATCGAGGACGCCAAGGAACACCACGACTTCGACGAGATGATGGCCTTCTGCCGCCGTCGCAAGGCCGTTGCCGCCGTGGCGCGCGACGCCAAGTACACGATGGAGCACGAGACGGCCGAGCAGGCGGCACAGCGCGTGGCCCAGATGCGCGCCCAGCTCGACACGATGGCGGTGGGCGAGAAGGGCGAGGGCGCGGGCGGGGACGACGACCAGGCGAGCGGCCACCCGCACCTCGAGCTTGTCTAACCAACACGGACGACATGGGGCGGCCGCCAGCGGGATGGCCGCCCCGAACAGAAAAAGGGCCCGCGCTGCAGGTGCAACGCGGGCCCTCGTTCTTGCCTATGAGAGCGAATGCTACTCGGCAGCGGCCTCGGTCTCGGCGGGAGCCTCGGTGGCCTCCTCGGCAGGAGCCTCAGCGGCAGCCTTGGCAGCCTCGGCAGCGGCCTTCTTCTCGTACTCGGCGGCACGCTTGGCCTTCTCGGCGGCCTTGGCCTCGCGCTCGGCCTTCTTGGCAGCGGCGGCCTCGGCGGCCTTGGCCTCGCGGGCGGCCTTGGCAGCAGCGGCCTTCTCGAGCTGGGCGGCAGCGGCGCCACCGAACTTGTCGGCGAAGCGCTGGACGCGTCCACCGGTGTCGACGAGCTTCTGCTGGCCGGTGTAGAACGGGTGGCACTTGTCGCACAGGTCAACCGTCAGAGAGGGGACGGTCGAGCGGGTGACCCAGGTGTTGCCGCAGCTGCAGCGGACGGTGCACTCGACGTAGTCGGGGTGGATACCATTCTTCATGAGCAGGACTCCTTCTTGCTTCGCGCCTGGTTCCGACCAGGCTCTGGATGCTCCCGCGTGCGTGCACGCGGGATGCTCTGGTTTCCGACCAGAGCGTACAAGCCTTTGAATGGTAGCATGGCACCAGTTCCGTGTCACGAAAAAGTCGCGAAGCCGCCGCTCACGCGCGCCAGGCTCCACGCCTTCATCACCTTGGGAGTCGCCATGTTCCTTGCGATTGACGTTGGCAACAGCCAGACAACGGTTGGCCTGTTCGAAAACGGCGCCGTGCAGCGTCACTGGCGGCTCAAGACCGACCGCCTCGATACGGCAGACGAGCTGCACGCCCAACTGCGTTCCTTCCTCGCCCTTGAGGACGTTGCGCTCGAGAATGCCGAGGGCGTGGCCGTTGCCAGCGTGGTACCCCAGCTCACCGCCATGTGGCGCCGCGCGCTCATCGACGCCACGGGCTCCGAGCCCTTCGTCGTGAACGCGGCGGCGGCGAGCGCCATGCGCATCGACATGCCCTACCCCGAGCAGGTGGGTGCCGACCGCATCGCCAACGCCGTCGAGGCACACGCCACCTATGGCGCGCCCGCCATCGTGGTCGACTTTGGCACGGCCACAAACATCGACGTGGTCGACGCGAGCGGATCCTACCGCGGCGGCTGCATTGCCCCGGGCCTCATGCTCTCTGCAGCTGCCCTGTTCGAGAAGGCCGCAAAGCTTTCGAGCATCCCCATCGAGGTGCCGCCCGCGCCCATTGGCGACACCACCGAGCACGCCCTGCAGTCCGGCTTGGTGCTGGGCGCGGCGGCGCAGGCCGAGGGCCTTGTTGCCCGCATCAAGGCCCAGCTTGCCCGCGAGCAGGACGCCGAGAAGATCGACTGCCCCGTCATCGCGACGGGCGGCCTTGGCGGCGTGGTGGGCCAGGCGACCGACGTCTTTGACGCCGTCGACGTGGACCTTACCCTGCGCGGCATCTGGCGCATCTGGCAGCAGGCAAGGTAGCAGCCGACGCGCCGCCTGGGCGGCGCACATCGTAATGATGAGGGCGGCAGGGACGTTCGAATCCCTGCCGCCCTTCTCGTCGACCTTGAAGATGAGGCAGGAGGGCTGTCCCTCCGTCTCATTTAGCGAAGGCTTGCCTGCTCGGGCGAGATGACGAGCTCGCGGCCATCGGCCAGGCGCACGGTGGCGCGGCCCCAAACGTCGACCGCCGTGAGGGTGCCCGCGGCGGCAACGCGACCGTTGGGATAGACGACGCTCGCCTCGTGCCCCATCAGGGCCAGATCGTCAAAGAACTCGGAGAGGATGGGTGCGAGCGGCCCAGCGGCGCCGCGGCCAGCCCTGACGTCCGCCGCCCAGGCATCGACGCGCGCGCAGATTGCGCGGGCAAGAGACTCGGCGTCCTTCTCGGACAGGAGGCCCGCACACGTTGCCTCGCAGACGGCAAACATCCCCGCTTCGCCGGTGCCGGCGTGAACGTTCAGGCGGCAGAGCTCGCTCGTGGCATGGCCGTCCCCGTCCGCGAGCACGACGTCGCCCGGCCACGCGAGCGTGGCCGCCGGGCTCTTCTCGCGAAGGGCATCGAGGGCACCCAGCGCGCAGACGGGGCGCAGGCCCATGAGGTGCCCCATGGGCACGCCAGGACGCAGCAGCACCGCTAGCCGCAGCGCGCCATCGGCGGCCTCACACAGGCAGGCGCCAGATGCCTCGCCGGCACGTCCGCGCTCGACAAGGTCCTCGGTTACTCCCATGCCAGCTCCCCCAGGTCGGCGCGGACAAGACCCACGCGCTGCTCGCGCGGCAGAACGCTCACGCCCGCATGCGCGAGGAAGCGCACCGGGTCGTGCATGAGGTCCTCCATGGGCACGATCACGAAGTCGCGCTCGCCCAGACGCGGGTGCGGAAGCACTAGCTTGCGGCCAGCGTGCGTCTCGCCCTCGACCCACAGAAGGTCAAGGTCGATCGTGCGGGGACCGTGCCCCTCCTGGCCGGCAGGGCGCGTGCGGCCCAGCTTCTTCTCGATTTCGAGCAGCTCGTCGATGAGGACAAGCGGAGCGAGCTCGGTGCGAATCTCTGCCACCGCGTTGGCGACCGGCATCGCGATGCCGTAGGCGGGGTCGGTCTCGTAGGCGCGGCTCACGCCCGTGACGCACGTGAGCGGGATGGCGTTGATGAGCGCGGTGGCGCGGCACAGGTAGTCAAGGCGGTCGCCCACGTTGGAGCCAAGGGCCACGAAGGCACGACGCGGGTCGGGGTGGGCAACGGACCAGTAGGAGTTGAGCGCCTGGGAGACGCCGGCCACGTCATGGACGCGCAGGATGCGGGCGCCGGCCTCGACGGCGGCGATGCAGACGCCGGCGGTGGCGGCATCGCGCGAGGTGGCGTCTGTGACGCCGGAGACCGCGCCCACGAAGCGCTTGCGCGAGACGGCGCAGAGCACCGGATAGCCCATCGAGACCATCTTGGCATTGGCACGCTGGATCACAACGTCCTCGTCGGCGAGCTTGCCAAAGCCGGGGCCCGGGTCAATGCAGATACGCTCGCGGGCAACGCCGGCACGCATGAGCTCGCGGGCCTGGTCGCCCAAAAAGCCCATGACGCGGCGCATGATGGGGGCGGACTCAGGCAGCGTGAAGCGGCGGTTGCCGCCGGCGAGCGTCACCGTGGGGCTCGTGACGCCACGGGCGCTGCGGCGCATGACCTCGTCGAGGCGCTCGGCAGCACGGGCATCGGCGCGCTCGTCCTCGGTGGGGGTGCTCTTCTCGGCAGCGTTCTTCTCGTCCGCGTCCTTGTCGGCATGGGCCGCGGCGGCGCGGGCCGCGGCGGAGGAGTCGAGCGTGACCGAGCGACGAGGCACGCGCTCCGAGACCTCGCCGGCGTGCATGACGATGCAGCCGCAGTCGCTCTCGACCGCAACGCGCACCATCTCGGGGTTCGTGAAGCCCGTGACGTCGTTGACGATGGCGGCGCCAAGCTTTACGGCAAGGCGGGCGACCTCGGGGTGGCGCGTATCGATCGAAACGATGGCACCGGCGTCGACGAGGGCGCGGACCACGGGAATGACGCGGCGGGCCTCCTCGTCGGGCGAGACCGGGCGAAAGCCGGGGCGCGTCGACTCGCCACCAACATCGATGATGTCGGCACCGTCATCGAGCAGCTTGAGGCCCCACTCGATCGCGGCCTCGGTGGTGTCGTGAGCGCCGCCATCCGAGGAGGAGTCGGGCGTCACGTTGAGCACGCCCATGATGCGCGGGCGCGCGAGCGTGAGGGCGTGCTTGTCGCAGTGCCAGGTCATGAGATCTTCTCGAAGCATAGGCACCTCTCCGTCGTGATTAGCTCTCTCGATTGTAGCGGGCGGGCAGATTTCGCGCCGTCGCGCGGAAAGCCAACACAGAACGAGGCCGCGGATGACACGCGTGTCAAAAAAGGGCGGCCCCAAAAGGCCGCCCCATCAAACGCTATCTTCCGGAAAGAACCCGGCGGCTTCCCTACCTCTCGCTACGCTTGCGAGCAATCACAGAGCCAGCTACGGCAACAACGCCGAGAAGCGCGACGGCGAAGATTGCCGCGTTGGCACTATCGCCGGTCTGGGGCAGGGCGGTATTGCCCTTGCCGCTCGCAGGCTTGCCGGAGTCGCTCGGCTTGCCAGGAACAACGGACAGCTTCGCGATGGGCTCGGTCCTGGTCTGGGTCTCGAAGGCCGTGTTCTCGAAGGTGGCGGTGTAGGTGCCCACGCCCTCCTTCAGGACCGTGGCGGGAGTGGTCACCTGGTAGGAGGCCTTCACGGTCTCCTCCTCCACGTGGCTGGCGTCACGCTTGCAGACGCGCTTGGCGGTGCAGTACCAGTCGTCGCCCTGCTTGGCCCAGGAGTACTCGGGCTCGCCCCAGTCATGGCCGAGCGGGTCGAGGTCGTCGGACCTGGTCTGAGCCGTGAAGCACTTGTGCTGGAAGGTGGCGGTGTAGATGACCTTGCCCTTCTCAGTACAGCTGGTCTCAGTCGTGGCCTCGGCCTTTACGGTCTCAGTGATCTCCCAGCCGCAGTAGCCGCACTTGGCGTGGCCGGTGCAGTACCAGTCGTCGCCCCTCTGCTCCCAGACGTAGTTCTTCTGGTCGACGTAGTTATCCTCGCTCTCGCCGTCGGTGTAGCTGTGCGTGAGCATCTTGCCGCCGGACCAAACGAGCTCGCCGTCGATGGTGACGTCGGTGTGACCGGTGTTGTTGCCCGCCTTGCCACCAAAGCCAAAGAGCTGCGAGCAGGTGGTGTTGTCGCGCTCGGCTGTGACTTTATTGCTTCCGGTCACGTAAATATCGTACTTATAGTTCCCCATGTTCGAATCGTTGATATTGAGCGCCTGCTTGTTGAACCAGCCCGAGGTCGAGTTGAACGTGCAGTTGTTCACGTTGACGACAATATCGTTCTTGCCTGCGCTGTAATCGGTGTAGACGTTGATAACCTTGCCACTGGCGTTAAAGGTGCAGCTTTCGAACGTCATGACCGGCGAGCTGTACGTCCAGATGGCGTAGTCGTGAGTGGGGGCGTTGAACGTCGTGTTCTTGAACTCGGCGGACTCGTAGCCCCAGTAGAACGTCTTGCCGTTAACGACGCAGCCGTCGAGCACGGTCTTGTTGGCGCGAATGAAGCCGAGATAGTCGGCGCTGCCGGAACGCATCGTCATGTTCTTGAACGTAACGGTACCGGCACCGTCGAAGGAGTAGTCGCCGTTGTACTCAGTGCCGTAGTTCGCAGGGTCGGGCACAAGAGCACCGATGTTCCATGCGGTCTTGTCCGCGCCCTGGCCCACAAACGTAAGGTTCTTGCCCTCGGTGTGGCCCGTGGAGCTCACCCCGTACAGGGTGTAGTTGCCCTCACCGAGCAAAATGGTGTCGCCGCTCTGCGCCTCGGCGGTCGCGGTAGCAAGGTCAGTGTAGGTCACATTAGTGCGAGTATTGGTGATGCTCGCCTCAACGGCCAGCGCCGGGGTGGCGCTCGCGAACAGGGCGCAAACCATGCTGAGAATGGCCGCTGCTACGACCCCCCCCGCTTAAACAGGGTTCCACACTTACGTTCCATTTGAATCTCCTTTCGACGCTCGCGCATCCGCCACGCGAAGCGAACCCATTGCCACGCCCGAAGTCATTAGGTCGACTGAAGTCAACCGATCTAATTAGAACGCCACATAATAATAGAACTTTCCCGTAATATACCTTATATACAATTAGTTAGGGTCACTTCGACCGTCGGAGGCAATCTAGAAGTCGAACGCCTTGGCGATGTCGGCCTGGATGATGACGCTGGCACGCGAGCTCACGGGAATTTGATCGCGGTTCACAACCACGAGCTCCCGGCCAAGGAAGTAATCGACGAGGCCCGCTGCAGGATAGACCACGAGGCTCGTTCCGCCCACGATGAGCATGTCCGCCTCGCGAATGGCGCGCACGGACTCCTGCACCACGCGGTCGTCGAGGCTTTCGCCGTACAGGACCACGTCGGGCTTGATGGGACCACCGCACTCGGGGCACACCGGCACGCCGCAATCGTCCTCATGCTCGCGCGCCATAATCCACTCGGCGGAATAGGTAGCGCCGCAGCGACGGCAGATGTTGCGATGGACCGACCCATGCAGCTCGAGCACGTTCTTCGAGCCCGCAGCCTGGTGCAGACCATCGATGTTCTGGGTCACCACAGCAGTAAGCTTCCCCTCGCGCTCGAGCTCGGCGAGCTTGAGGTGCGCCTGGTTGGGCTTGGCGCCGAGCGCAATCATCTTCGTACGATAGAACTCGTAGAACTCCGCCGGGTGAGTCTCGTAAAAGCCGTGGGAGAGCATGGTCTCGGGAGGATAGTCGAACTGCTGGCTATACAGCCCGTCCACGCTGCGGAAGTCGGGGATGCCGCTTGCGGTGGAGACGCCCGCGCCACCAAAGAAGACGATGCGGTGCGCGCGCTCGACGCGGCGCGCCAGCTCGGTGGCCGCCTCGGACGCGTCGGTGATGGTAACGGCGTTGCTCATGCTTCCTCCGTATACATAGGACTTCTGAGGTCATGTTAGCGGACAGACATGTTATCCCAAAGGTGACCCTTTCTCGTATAAGTATATCTAGCTGCTGATTTGCAAACTAATGCAGCTTTTTCAGACCCTATCTGAGAGAAATGTGCAGCTTTTCAGGCTATTCCCGGCGCCTGAGTGTAGCTTTTCATGGACGAGAAGAGCGGACGGGCTTTACTCGCGGTCTCTTCCGAAATAGCCGCACGAGACATCCTCGGAGGCGCACGCCGTACGGGTCGCGTCCGCCTTCGGGGCTAAAATGGCTTGCATTGTGGGTGCCTCGCCAACGAGCCCAGCACCCAGAAAGGACGACCATGTCGCAGCCAAACAGCTTCATCGCACCAGACGTCGCACTCGTGCTCGAGGGCGGAGGCATGCGCGCGGCACACACGGCGGGCGTCGTGGCCTCGCTCATCGAGCACGAGGTCTGGCTGCCCTACGTATGCGGCCTCTCCGCAGGCTCGTCCAACGCCATCAACTACATCGCGCGCGACGCCGACCGCACGCGCCGTTGCTTCGTGGAAATCGCGGGCGACAAGCGCTTTGGCGGCTTTGGCTCGTTTGTGCGCCACAACGGCTTCTTTAACTCTGACTTCCTCTACATCGAGGCCATCGAGGACGGCACCTTGCCCATGGATTGGGAAGCCTACCAGGCAAATCCCACCAAGCTGCGCATCCAGTCCTTTGAGCGCGACACCGGACGCGACGTTACCTGGACGCGCGCAGACACCACCGACCCCCTCACCACCGCTGCCCTCGTACGGGCAAGCTCCACGATGCCGTTCGTGATGAACCCCATCAGCTTGGGCGGCCAGGTCATGCTCGACGGCGGCCTGGGCACGGGCGCGGGCATTCCCCTGCACATGGCCGAGGAAGACGGCTACGAGCGCTTTCTCTTTGTGACGACGCGCCCAGCCGGCTACCGCAAGTCTCCCATGCATCGCGGGCAGCGCGGCCTGCTCCGCAGGCTCTGTGCCGGCCAGCCCCATCTGTTCGAGGCGCTCGACACTCGAGCTGAACGCTATAACGCCGCACTCGACCATGTCGAGGAGCTCGAGCGACAGGGCCGCGCCCTCGTCATCCGTCCCGAGAGCATGCCCATTCAGAACACCGAGACCAATGTCGAGCGCCTGCGCGCCGTCTTTAACCACGGCCACGCCCTGGCTGAGCGAGAGATGGACCGCTGGATCGACTGGCTTACCCGCTAGCCCCAAGGAGGCACCATGAGCACCACCCACGAGCTGCGTCTTGTTTCTTGGAACGTCAACGGCCTACGTGCCGTCATGAAGAAGGATCCGAGCTTTGTCGACGTCGTCGAACAGCTCGACGCCGACGTCTTTGCCGTCCAGGAGACTAAGCTGCAAGAGGGCCAGATTGAGCTCGACTTGCCCGGCTACCACCAGACCTGGAGCTACGCCGAGCGCAAGGGCTACTCGGGCACCGCGGTCTTCTCGCGCGAGGAGCCCCTGCGAGTGCTGCGTGCCGATGCCGTGCTCGAAGTTGCCCACAATGCGTTGAGCGCCGAGGACGAGGCGCTCGTGGCCGTTGCCGCAACCGAGGGTCGCGTCTGCGCGCTCGAATTCGACAGCTACTGGTTTGTGAACGTCTACACGCCCAACGCCCAGGGCGAGCTCGCGCGCATCGACACGCGCCTTGCGTGGGATACCGCCTATCGCAAGTTTCTCGTGAAGCTTGCCGCCGCGAAGCCCGTGGTGACCTGCGGCGACTTTAACGTGGCACACAAGGAGATCGACCTCAAGAACCCCGGCCCCAACCGCGGCAATGCCGGGTTCTCCGACGAGGAGCGCGAGAGCTTCACGCGCCTGCTCGATGCCGGCTTCACCGACACGTTCCGTGCGCGCTTCCCCGAGCTCACGGGCGCGTACAGCTGGTGGAGCTACCGCTTCAACGCGCGCAAGAACAACGCGGGCTGGCGCATCGACTACTTCCTCGTCTCGAACGATGTGGCTGAGCGCGTCACCGGAGCATCAATTCTCTCCGAGGTCATGGGCAGCGACCACTGCCCCGTGGAGCTCTCCATCGAGCTGTAAGGAACAGCGGGCGGACGAGGGTCAAAAACCTCGCCCGCCCGCTTCGTCTCAATTAGGCGAGGCAGGGATACCCCACGCCCCTTGCCTACAGAGCAGGAGCGCCAATGCCCGACTCGTCGAGCGCGGCGAGGAACGACTGCCTGCTCGCCGTGGCGATGAGCTCGGGCGGGAAGTGGATCTCCTCGAGCATGGCCAGCGCATGGTCAAAGTGCCCCACGCCCACGCAGATGTGAGCATCGGTGTTGACGGCAACCTTGCAGCCCAGCTCGGCGCACGTCTCGGCAATCTTCTTGCAGGTGGCATCAACCGCGGGACGTCCAAAGTCGAGGCTGTGCTCGTTTATCTCGATGAGTTTGCCCAGTCGCTTGGCCTCGCCCACTACCTCGGGGATGTCGAAGGGCACGGCCGAGCGGCCCGTGTGGGCGAGCATGAGAACCTTGGGGTCCCGCAGGGCGTTGAGGTACATCTGCGTTGTGGCCGCAAGCGAGGCGTCGCGCGAGAAGGAGCGGTCGTGCACGCTGGCGATCACGTAGTCGCTGCGCTTGAAGACGTCGTCGCGCAGGATGCGCGGCTCATCGAGCGGGCAGCCGTTGATCTCGATCTCGACCGGAATGTCGTGACCAAACATGTTGCCCTCGAGGTCGACGATGTCGGCCTCACAGCCATGGAGCAGCGTGACGCCCTCCCACTCGCGCGGCCAGCACGAGTAGTTGTAGAAGAACTGGAAGTTACGCATGTGCTGGTCGGGGTAGAGCATGCAGCTGAAGTGGTCGGTCGAGGCGAGCAGCTCGAGGCCGGCATCGCGCGCGGCCAGGACGTTCTCGCGGATCGTCGAGTAGGAGTGGCGCGAGTAGAGCGTGTGGGTGTGGGTATCGCAGAGGTTCTGGTACATGCGGTTCCTTCCCGGGGCTTACATCCCCATCAAAACGGGACGGCAACCCTCCGGGCCAACCATCCCAAAGAAAGGGCCGGGCACGCGATGCGCCCGGCCGCCAGCCATTACTTGTACTCGGCCGCAAGCGCGCGCCAGGCGGACATGGAGTTGACGATGGTGTCGCAACTCACGCAGTAGCCAACGCGCACCCAGCCCGGGCAGCCAAAGCTGTCGGAGGGAACGGGCAGCAGCTCATGGGCGCGGGCACGCTCGAAGAACGCGTTGGCGTCGGGCTCGAGGGCCTTGACCCACAGGTAGAAGGCGCCCGCCGGCTCGATGTACTCGTAGCCCGCCTTGGCAAGGCCGGCCGTGAGGGCCTCGCGGTTGCGCGCGTAGGCGTCAACGTCACTCGGCACGTCAACGCAGTCGATGAGGACGCGCTGGAAGATGGCCGGAGCGCAGACAAAGCCCAGCGTGCGACCCGCGCCAGCGACCGTGGGGATAAGGCGGTCATGCTCGGGGTTGGTGGGAGGCACGAGCACCCAGCCAATGCGCTCGCCCGGAAGCGACAGGCTCTTGGAGTAGCTGTAGCACACGATGGTACGGTCATAGATCGCGGGCACCCAGGGCACCTCGGCGCCATAGGTAATCTCGCGGTAGGGCTCGTCGGAGATGAGGTAGATGGGGTGACCCAGCTCCTCGCCGCGCCTGGCCAGCACGCCGGCGAGGGCCTGCAGGGTCTCGCGGGTGTAGACGGTGCCCACCGGGTTGTTGGGCGAGTCGATGATGACGGCGGCGGTGCGCTCGGTGATAGCGACGGCGACGGCCTCGGCGTCGATCTGGAAGGTGGCGGGGTCTGCCATGACCTCGACGCAGGTGCAGCCGCAGGTCTCGATCCAGACACGGTACTCGGGGAAGTACGGGGCAATGACGATGACCTCGTCACCAGGGTTGGTCACCGCATGGAGCGTGATGGTGAGCGAGGCGGCGGCGCCACAGGTGATGTAGAGGTCGCCAGCGGCAGCCACGTCACGGCCGCCCATCTCGGCGGAAAAGCGACGCGTGAGGGAGGCAGCGACGGCCTCGCGGCAAGCCGGCAGGCCGTTGGCGGGCGTGTAGCCGTGGACCTGCGCCGGGGGAAGTGCGGCAGAGGCCGTGAGCGAGGCGGCGACCTCGGCGGGCGCCGGGACGCTCGGGTTGCCCAGGCTAAAGTCGAAGACGTTCTCGGCGCCAATCTCGGCCTTGCGGGCGGCGCCATAGGCCGCGATCTCGCGGATGGAGCTCTTGGAGGCTCCGTAGCCGTACATGGTCTCGTTGATCATTTACATCCCCCTTGCAGGCAAAACGTCAACATCTCATCAAATGCATGGTTTGATTTTACTCTTGGAATTGCAATGGCATTTACGTATATGAGCCTTGCGATTCGACGGCGTTTAAAGAATAACCCAAGCTACCAGAACTATTGGCAGCTCGGGTTATTAACCTTAATTCCGTCAGGCAACTAGCCGGTGTAAGTAGCGACCAGAAGGGGAACGGTAACAGTTGCGCCCAGAACAGACTTGTAGGAATACATGCCGTTCATGGTCCCGTAGAAGGTCATGACATCATCCTCGAGGATTCGAGAATCACCAGCGCCCGCCTTGTACGAGACCAAGATGGTATCGCTCCAGATACCATAGCTGCCCTTCGTTACATTTACACGAAGCGTATAGCTATTCCCGTCTTGCATGACCTGGATAACTTTCCCAGTAAAGGCAACCTTATGACCCTCCCAATTATCAGGATCGCGTGCGACGTCCTCGTAGCTCGGAGACTCACAGGCGCTCTTGAACTGGTTGGCAACCTCCTCAGGGGAAAGCGAGTACTCCTCGGTCTTTAGGACCTTCCCACAAACGGTGCACTTGATTGAGCGAGTCCCGGGGACGGGATTCCCCGAGGAGTCGACCGTTGCCTCCTTTGTGATTTCCCAATCGCCTTCGGTGTGATCAACCACGGGGACTTCATCAGTAATGGTCTCTCCGCACCTGCTGCAAATCCCGTGCTTCGAGCCCTTCTCCGTGCAGGTCGAGGGGGTGTCAATCACCCAAGCGTCATCCTTCACTTCATGACCAAGGGGGCTACCAGACGTCACCCCACAGACCTTACAAGTCTTGGGCTTTGTGCAAGTCGCTTCAGCCCAGTCATGCCCGAGAGGTTCCCCCTGCTCCTTGCCGCAGATCTTGCATATCTGTGGACTTGTGCAGGTAGCCGGTTCCCAGTCGTGATAGAAAGTGACATAGCAAACAGAAACCGCAATAACGACAAGGATGCCAATTAGAACAGGCTTCGCCCACTTTGGAAGGCCAATCTTCAGCTTAGACTTGTCAGAACCCTCAGCGGGAGATTCTTCTACATCATTCTCGCCTGGAATCGCTACAGAATCGGCATCCGTTTCGCCAGTAGGATTCGATGATTCGTCCTTGTCGAGGGGCGCGGGAGGGGCATCGACCTCAACAGGGCTCTCCTCACTCGGCTCACGGGAAGCCGCATCGTTTTCAGACATGGTAGTCCCACTTCCTTCTTCCAAATTGTGTCCCCTAAGTTCTTTGACGGTACCCCTCCCCCCGACTTTCCGCGTCAAGGTTCTTTTCAGTCGTTTTCGGCAGTCGGCAAACTGAGCTACAAAAAAATGGGGACGCCATCGGCGCCCCCGTTTCAATCGTCTATGTCTTCTGTATTCAGCTCTCCTCGGCCGCATCGTCGCTCGCGTCCTCCGCGGCAACCGCGGCGCGCGCGGCCTCCGCAGCCTCGGCGGCAACAGCCTCGTCGAGCTCGCCGGGCTTCACGTCCTGCGAGGGCTTGGCGGCAGTCCCCTCCTCGGGATGGGCCTCGACGTAGGCATCCCACTCGTCGTCGAGCAGGGCCTCGACGACCTCGCCCTCGACCGTCTCGCGGGCAAGCAGGACGTTGGCCATCGTGTCCATCTGGTCACGACGGGCCTCGAGCACCTCGCGGGCGCGCTTGTGGGCCTCGCGCATGATGCGCTCGACCTCGTCGTCGATGCGCTTGGCAGTCTCGGCCGAGTAGTCCTGGTGGTCGGCGTAGTCGCGGCCCAGGAAGACCTCGTGCTGGGCCTCGCCAAAGACCTGCGTACCCAGGGCCTCGCTCATGCCAAGGCGCGTGACCATCTGGCGGGCGATCTTGGTGGCGCGCTCGAGGTCGTTGCTGGCGCCGGTGGTGATGTCGTCGCAGAAGAGCTCCTCGGCGGTGCGGCCGGCGAGAAGGACGGCGATCTGGTCGAGCATACCGTCGCGTGTGTTGAGGAAGTGGTCCTCCTCCGGCAGCTGAAGCGTGTAGCCCAGCGCCTGGCCGCGGGCAATGATCGAGATCTTGTGCACCGGGTCGGAGTTCTCGAGCACGTGGCCCACGAGGGCGTGGCCGCTCTCGTGGTAGGCAATCGTGGTGCGCTCCTTAGCCGTCATGACGCGGCTCTTGCGCTCGGGTCCGGCGATGACGCGCTCCATGGCCTCCTCGACCTCGTCCATCGTGATCTTGGACTTGCGGCGACGCGCGGCGAGCAGGGCACTCTCGTTCATGAGGTTCATGAGATCAGCGCCCGTGAAGCCAGGCGTGAGCTTGGCCAGGCGGGCAAAGTCGATGTCACCGGCGAGGGGCTTGCCCTGCGCGTGCACGCGAATGATCTGCTCGCGGCCGGCGACGTCGGGGCGGTCGACCGTGACCTGACGGTCAAAGCGGCCGGGACGCAGCAGCGCCGGGTCGAGGATGTCGGGACGGTTGGTGGCAGCAATAAGAATCACGGCGTCGTTGGCATCGAAGCCGTCCATCTCGACGAGCAGCTGGTTGAGCGTCTGCTCGCGCTCGTCGTGGCCACCGCCCACACCGGCGCCGCGCTGGCGGCCCACGGCGTCAATCTCGTCGATGAAGATGATCGAGGGGCTCGCGGCCTTGGCCTGCTTGAACAGGTCGCGCACACGGCTGGCACCCACGCCCACGAACATCTCGACAAAGTCAGAGCCGGAGATGGAGAAGAACGGCACGCCCGCCTCGCCGGCAACGGCCTTGGCAAGCAGCGTCTTGCCCGTACCCGGAGGGCCCACGAGCAGCACGCCGCGCGGAATCTTGGCACCCAGCTTGTGGAAGCGCTCGGGCTCGGCGAGGAAGTCGCGAATCTCGCTGAGCTCCTCGACCGCCTCGTCAACGCCCGCGACGTCTGCGAACTTGACCTTGGGACGGGTCTCCTCGGTAGTCTTGGCCTTGGTCTTGCCAAAGCCCATGGCCTGGCCGTTCTGGTTCTGGACGCCACGCATGAAGAAGACAAACACGCAGATCATGAGCAGCGTTGGCAGCACGGTGAACAGCAGCGTCTCGACCCATTCGTCGCTCGAGGTGTCCACGGTGTAGGAGACCTTGGGGTGCTCCGCCATAAGCTCGGAGAGACTGTCATTTCCGGCATAGGTGCTCTTGAACGAGACGAGCTTGGAGTCGTTGCCCTTGTCGGCGTCGCTCTTCCAGTACTTGCCGGTGAGCTCGCCCGAAGACACCTTGTAGGTGAGCGAGGAGACGCGATCGTCCTTTACGGCCGCCACAACGTCGCTCGTGGGGATGCTGGCAGACGCGGAGGAGACGCCGCCAAAGAGCGAGGGCGCCATCGAGTAGACCAGGTAGCCAACGAGGGCAATCACAATGATTGCCGAGATGACGTTGGTGCGCGGCGTATTGGGACCGCCCTGCTCGGGCGGGCGCGGGCTGTTGTTATTGCTGCTCATAGACTACTTTCCGTAGACCTCCGGCTTGAGGATTCCAATGTAGGGAAGGTTGCGGTAACGCTCGGCGAAGTCGAGGCCGTAGCCCACAATGAACTCGTCGGGCACGTGCGCGCCCACGTAGCGCGGGGTCACGGCGGTCTGCTGGCCCGGGACGTCCTTCACGAGGAAGGCGGCGATCTCGAGGGAGGCCGGGTGGCGCGAGCGCAGGTTCTTCATGAGGTACTTGAGCGTGAGACCCGAGTCGAGGATGTCCTCGATGATCAGGACGTCGCGGCCCTCGATCTTGGTGTCGAGGTCCTTGACGATGCGGACGACGCCCGAGCTCACCGCGCCGTCACCATAGCTCGAGACGGCCATGAAGTCGATGCCGAGCGGGCAGTCGATGGCACGCATGACATCGCCCATGAAGACGACGGCACCGCGGAGAACCGCGATGAGCAGCGGGTTCTTGCCCGCGTAGTCGCGCGTGATGTCGGCGCCCATGCGCGAGACGATGCCCTTGATGTCCTCCTCGGACAGAATGACCTTGCTAACGTCGGGATGAATCTGCTCCATGGCGCGTTCCTCTTTCCTTCCCGAGGCAGGCAGCCTCATGTACCACCGGCGCCGCTCGTCAGGCACACTCAGTGGAAATTAGATTCTAGCAACCCTCACGGACTGATATTGCGCGCGGCCCAAACCATTTGGGTGCAAGTTAACGTTGGGTGCTGCCCAGCGCCCAACCCGGGCGGCTACCAAAACAGGGGGACGCGGTCGAGCAGAAAGTCCTCGATGGAGCAGGCGCCAGAGACCGCACCGCCCACGACGATTCGCTTGGCCTCGGGATGCTTGACGAGGAAGGCCACTATGCCGTTTTGGCCAGCCTCGTTGCCACCCTTGACCTCGACGGCAGACAGGCTCGATCCGTGGCGAAGCACGAAGTCAACCTCCCGGACGCCCTCGCGCCACCACATGACCTCGAAGCCCTCTTCTGGTGCGCGAGCGAGCAGGCGTGCGCCCACGGCAGACTCTACAAGGTGACCGCGCAGGGCGTGGTCACCCATGAGCAGGTCGCGGACCTTGTCCGAGGGCGCGGTCATAAGCGAGGCGTCATACACCATGAGGCGGGGCGGGCTCCTCCTCTTGGTCATTTCCTTGTCCGAGAACTTGGGGATAGAGGTGACCATCTCCGCCTTCCCAAGGAGGTCAAGGTAATGGACTATGGTCACCGTGTTGCCGCTGTCTTGGAGCTGGCCAAGCATCTTCGTATACGAGAGCTCCTGGGCCGAGTAGGCAACCGCAAGACGGAAGGGCGCCCTCATGAGAGCCGGCTTGCGGACCTCGCCTTGCGCAAGGACGTCCTGGGAGATGGTCGGCTCGATGATGGCGCCGCGCATGTATGACGCCCAACGGACAACGTCTGAGTTGAGGCGGGCCGCGCCGGGGTAGCCGCCAAAGAACAGGTAGTCATCGAGCGAGAAGCCAAAGGCCTCGCGGCACTCGGCATAGCCCCAATGCGGCGAGCGGATGAGCTCGTAGCGCCCCGCAAGCGAGTCCTCAAACCCCTTGTGGAGGAGGAGCGACGAAGAACCGCTGAGAATGGGCTTGACCTGCACGTTTTCCCTGCGGTCCCTGTCGTAAAGGGACTTCACCGCCGCAGACCAATGCGGGACCTTTTGAATCTCATCCACGACGAGCACGACGGGCGCCGCGCGGGCCATATTGCGCGCCTGCTGTCACTCAGTTTCGAGCCATTGAGTCGACGGGGTGATGGCGTCATCGGCGCTTACGAAGTGATGGAGTGCCCCTGTCCTCGCGAGAGCCTGGGAGATCATAGTCGTCTTGCCCGTCTGGCGCGGGCCAACGACAACCTGGATGTACGGGCTGTCTCGTTCGACAATCCTGTTCGCGATGGTATCGACCTGACTTCGCTCAAACATGTGCCCTCACCTGTCCTTTTGCTCACCCAAAATCTATTACTCATTACGATTAGTATTCGATAAGGATGCAGGTAAGAGCATGCACTGATTGTTAGTTATGAGGGCCCTCAATCCTCTGCTGGGCACTCGCAAGCAGCGACTCAATGAGCCTGAGCTTCGTATCGTCCAGGCGATACGAAGGCGTAGTAACGCTCATTCCGTACATTGCTTTGCCGTTGATGTGAATGGGTACGGCCACGCAGGTCACGCCATCCGTAATCTCCTCATAATCATGAGCGAATCCCGTGCGGCGAACCTCGAGCAACTGGTCCCATAGGACATTGGCACTCGTAATCGTGTTCGCCGTGAATGAGGTGAACTTCTTGGGAAGCAACCGGTTGACCTCGGGACGCGTCTTTTCGGAGAGAATGGCCTTTCCAATGGCGGTGCAGTAAGCCGGGAACACCTTCCCCACGTCAGAGATCAGTCGAATGGGCGACGGGGAATCGACCTTGGCAATGTAGGCGACGTTACCGCCCTCGAGCATGCCCAATTGACACGTCTCGCCACAAGCGTCAACGATACGATGCATCTCTTCGATGATGAAATGGAGCTCAGGGTCCGAGCCTCCATACACCTTGCCAGCCAAATACGTGTTGACCCCGATGGCATAGCGACCGGAAACGGCATCGTACGAGATGTAGTTCATATACTCCATCGTATGGAGCATGGGCGAGAGCGTTCCTTTGGGGATGTCCGTCATTCGCTGAACGTCCGTAAACGTCAGCCCGTCCTCGTATTTTGAGAGCAAGCCAAGTAGTTCGAGGACGCGACAGGTTGCACGGTGGAGTTTAGTAGAGTCTTCGGCTTCCATTCTTTTCCCAACCTACGCGCGCGACACGCCGGGGTCAGACGACCCCTTGTGATTTCAATTTCGATGCTAGCCGAAAAGTCGAGCAAATCACCGATGAGTTTGAATATTCGAACTCAGTTTGCCATTTGCGGCCAAGAATCGACCGCTCGCTCTTGTCATCCTCCGTTCCGCTAATTATCGGGAATACGATGCAGCCATCAACCGAACTCGGTTTGATATATCGAACAAGAGAGAAGGGATGGGTATGTTTGGAACATCAGCCGGACTCATCGTTGCGGCGCTGATCGGCATCGCCGTAATCGTGTGTCTCATCGTATTTGCCAAGGTGCACGCCTTCTTGGCGCTTATGCTCGGCTCCTTTGTCATGGCTATTCTCGCGGGCGTCCCGCTGACTGACTCGTTTAGCTCGTTTACCACCGGACTCGGCAGCACTGTTGGTAACGTCGGCGTTCTCATCGTGCTTGGCTCGATGATTGGCGTACTCCTTACCAAGACGGGAGCTTCCGACCAGATCGTCGACACGATTGTTGACCACTCCTCCAAGAAGGCGCTGCCCTGGGCCATTGCCGCAATCGCCTTCATCATGGGAATCTCCCTCTTCTTCGAAGTTGGTCTGGTTCTGATGATCCCCGTGGTCATGAGCCTCGCCAAGCGTCAGAACATGCCCGCGATTGCGCTGGGCATCCCGGCCATCGCCGCCCTCGGCTGCCTCCACGGCTTCGTTCCGCCGCACCCCGGCCCCCTGACCGCCATCTCTTACCTCAATGCAAACCTTGGCGTCACCCTCGCACTCGGCCTGATCATCGCCATCCCCACCACGATCATCGCCGGCCCGCTGGCCGCCAAGTGGATGGCCAAGGCCGTGCCCGTCAAGGCAAACGAGGACTACGCCGCAAGCGACACCTCCATCGCCAAGGAGGACCGTCCCTCCTTCATCGCCTCCCTGATGATCGTTCTGCTGCCCGTCATCCTCATGCTGCTCAACGCCATCTTTGAGCTGACTGGCCTGCAGATCCCCTACGTGACCACGCTCGTCTCGTTCTTTGGCAGCTCCGTCGTGGCCCTTCTCACCGCCGTCATCTACGGTGTCTTTGCCCTTGGTCTCAAGGGCGCCCGCTCCTTCAAGGATGTCAACGGCCTGCTCGGCAGCTCCTTCACCTCCATCGCCGGCATCCTGATGATCGTTGGCGCGGGCGGCGGCTTCAAGCAGACCCTCGTCGACTCCGGCATTGCCGATGTCCTCGGTGGCTACCTCGTTCAGCTCGCAGTGCCCATCTTCGTGTCCGCCTGGCTCATCGCCGTCTTCATTCGCCTGGCAACCGGTTCCGCGACCGTCGCCACCATCACCGCGGCAGGCATCGTCGCCCCACTCGCGGCCTCTTGCTCGACGGCCGAGCTCAGCCTAATCGTTCTCGCCATTGGTGCCGGCTCCATGTTCTTCTCCCACGTCAATGACGGAGGCTTCTGGATGGTCAAGGAGTACTTCGGCCTCACGATGGGACAGACATTCAAGACGTGGTCCCTCAGCTGCACGTTGATCTCCGTCATCGGCCTCATTGGCGTATGCCTGCTGAGCCTGTTCGTCTAGCCCTCGATCCACCAGAAAGGTAAGCAATAATGCGCAAGTCCAAGTTCATCGTCCCCGCCGTCACCGTCTTCGACGAGAAGGGCGCGGTCGACCTGAACGCCAACGTCAAGCTTTGGAACGAGCTCATCGGGCGCGGCGTCGACGGAATTCTTCTTCACGGCAGCAACGGCGAGTTCTTCGCGCTCTCAGAGCAGGAGCGCACGGAGCTCATCGAGGTCGCCGTTGAGGTTGCCCGTGGTAAGGTCGACCTGATCGTAGGCACCGGCACCAACGCAGTTGCCGAGACCGTCAGGCTCTCCAAGCGCGCACTCGAGCTCGGTGCCGATGCCGCCATGGTCATCACCCCGTTCTACTTTGGCCTTGGTCACGAGGGAATCGTCGAATACCTCTGCGCCGTGGCAGGCCAGGTTGACGGCAACGTCATGCTCTACAACTTCCCCGCCCGCACCGGCAACGACATCGACGCCGACGTAGTTCGCCAGGTCGTCACCCGCTGTCCCAACGTCATTGGCATCAAGGACACCGTCACCGACATGGGGCACACCCGCGCCATCATCGAGGCCGTCGCCGACATCGCCCCCGACTTCATCGTCTACTCGGGATTCGACGAGAATTTTGCTCACAACGGTCTCGCCGGCGGAAGCGGGTGCATCGCCGCGCTGGCCAACATCTACCCAGAGCTCACCCACGCTTGGGCCACGGCACTTGGCGCCTCGGACTGGGACCGCGTGGAGAAGATCCAGCACGTCATCGACGGACTGGCCTCGGTCTACGACGTGGCACCGCTGTTCGTCCCCGCGGTCAAGTATGCAATGTCGCTTCGCGGCCTGCCGGTAAAGCCCATCTGCCGCTCCACGGTTCTCCCCCTCACCGAGGACCAGAAGGAGCAGATTGCGGCAATTCTCGAAACCGCACGTCAGAGCATCGAGGCCAACAACCTCGTCTAATTAGTGCGTAGGACGTCTCTCTATCAAAGAAGAACGTGGCCTTATGGCCGAGAAGAGAAAGGAACCATTGTGTCTACTCTCGACTCCATCTACTCCAACCAGCCCGAGGGTATCTACGACTCTCCCACGCATGCCGACGGCCCCAAGGGCAAGCTGCCCCTGACCGACAAGATCCTGCGCGAGAGCCCGAGCGGAGACATGTTTGGCATGACGCTTAACGCGGGAATGGGCTGGGAGCCGAGCGAGCTCGCCAACGATGGCGTCATGATGATCTCGACGCTGGCTGGAATTCGCTCCGAGGACGGCACGCCCAAGGCGCTCGCCCTGCACACGGGCGGCTACGAGCTGGGCGTTCAGCTTGAGGCCGCGGCGAAGGTCTTCAAGGAGAACCACAAGCTCCCCTATGCGACCTTCGTCTCCGATCCCTGCGATGGCCGCACCCAAGGAACCATCGGCATGTTCGACTCGCTGCCCTACCGCAACGACGCAGCCATGGTCTTCCGCCGCCTCATTCGCTCGCTTCCCACGCGCAAGGGTGTCCTTGGCGTTGCAAGCTGCGACAAGGGTCTGCCGGCGACCATGATGGCCCTCGCCTCCCAGCACGATCTGCCCACCGTCCTCTGCCCCGGCGGCTCGACCCTCATGCCCAAGGACGGCGAGGACGCCGGCACCATTCAGACCATCGGCGCCCGATATGCCTACGATGAGATCACTCTCGAGCAGGCCGCTTGCAGGGGCTGCCACGCTTGCGCCTCTGCCGGCGGTGGATGTCAGTTCCTTGGAACCGCGGGCACTTCGCAGGTGGTTGCCGAGGGCCTCGGCTTTGCCATCACCCACTCTGCCCTCGCTCCTTCTGGCACCAAGATCTGGGAGGACATCGCCGCCGGTTCCGCCCGCGCCCTGCTCACCCTCATGGAGAAGGGCATCACCACCAAGGACATCATCACCTGGGAGGCCGTCGAGAATGCGATGATCGTCCACGCGGCCTTTGGCGGCTCGACCAACCTGCTTCTCCACCTTCCCGCCATTGCCTTTGAGGCTGGCGTCAAGCGCCCAACCGTTGACGACTGGTCGCGCATCAACCGCGCCGTGCCGCGCGTCGTGAGCGTGATGCCCATTGGCCCCGTCCACTATCCGACCAGCATGGCCTTCATGGCAGGCGGCGTGCCCGAGGTCATGCTCAAGCTTCGCGACCTCGGCCTTCTCCACGAGGACGTCATGACCGTTACCGGCCAGACCCTCGGCGAGAATCTCGACTGGTGGGAGAACAGCGAGCGCCGTGCCCAGTGTCGCAAGCACCTCGAGGAGACCACCGGCGTTTCGCCCGACGAGATCATCATGACCCCCGAGGCCGCAAAGGGCCGCGGCATGACCTCGACGGTCACCTTCCCCAAGGGCAACATCGCGCCCGAGGGTTCCGTCGTAAAGTCCACGGCCATCGACCCGCGCGCCATCGATGACGACGGCGTCTACCGCCACACCGCCAAGGCCAAGGTATACCGTTCCGAGAAGGCCGCCATCAAGGCAATCAAGGAGCACGAGGTCCAGCCCGGCGACATCATGGTCGTTCTTGGCGTTGGCCCGATGGGCACCGGCATGGAGGAGACCTATCAGCTCACCAGCGCCCTCAAGAAGGTCCCGAACGGCCACCTCATCGCGCTGATCACCGATGCGCGCTTCTCTGGAGTCTCCACCGGCGCCTGCTTCGGCCACGTTGGCCCCGAGGCTCTTGCCGGCGGCCCCATCGGCAAGCTTCGCGACGGCGACGTCGTCGAGATCATCGTTGACACCAACAAGCTCGAGGGTTCGATCAACTTCGTCGGCACCGACGAGAAGAACCCGCTCCCCTACGATGAGGCCGCGAAGATCCTCGACGAGCGCGAGCTTCTCGAGGGCGTTGGTCCCGACGAGGACCTGCCCGACGACACGCGCATTTGGGCTGCTCTCCAGGACGTCTCCGGCGGCACTTGGCAGGGCTGCGTCTACGACGCCGACAAGATTGTCAAGGCAATCAATGCTGGCAAGAAGGCACTTGCGGATAAGTAGGAAGTCAATAGGCGCGCTCCCTTCTTAACGCGTCTGCAAGGCAGCAGGGGCACCCAACCTGAACTGCGCCCCGAATCTTGGACGGGTTAATTAAAGCGCGCCGTCATGCCGCCA
>ENA-OVGE01000406-OVGE01000406.1-human-gut-metagenome-genome-assembly--contig:-NODE-406-length-41941-cov-6.128110_pt1 | contig 41941 bp, 30 predicted proteins | sample MGYA00237769_ERZ505417 | MGnify/ENA primary metagenome ERZ505417 (study PRJEB26158, sample SAMN06016403) | human gut metagenome | biome: human gut; feature: ankylosing spondylitis patient; material... | reverse complement strand
ACGGCGACCACCGAGATCTACACTCTTTCCCTACACGACGCTCTTCCGATCTGGGGTAATTTAACCGAAAGAAGAAAAGCCGGGCGAGTTTTCAAAATCCTATGATTTATGATATGTCGCCAAGGAAAAATCCCGGAATTTAAAACAGTTGGAAAATAAATTAATAATATACAAAATGGGTTTTTTAGGATTCTTTTCACGCGATAAGCAGCAGAAACTGGATTCTGGTTTGGATAAGACCAAGAAATCATTGTTCAGCAAATTGGCTCATGCGGTAGTAGGCAAAAGCCAAGTGGATGACGATGTGCTGGACGCTTTGGAAGAAACTTTGATTACTTCCGACGTAGGCGTAGATACGACGCTCGAAATAATAAAAAGAATACAAGAGCGTGTAGCTCGCGATAAGTATGTAGGTGTAGACGAATTGAACCGTCTTTTGTGTGAAGAAATCGAAGCAATGCTCGCACTCAACGATACCAGCGAAAGCTCCATTGCTAAAATAGGTGAGCGCGATACTCCTTATGTGATAATGGTGGTTGGAGTGAACGGAGTGGGTAAAACCACGACCATAGGAAAATTAGCACACATGTTCAAACAGGCGGGACTGAATGTAGTGCTCGGAGCCGCCGATACATTCCGTGCTGCCGCCATAGAGCAGTTGTCTATTTGGGGTGAGCGGGTCGGTGCTCCGGTTGTGAAGCAGCAAATGGGCAGCGACCCGGCGAGTGTCGCTTTTGATACACTACGCTCGGCTGTGGCAAACAAAGCCGATGTCGTCCTTATTGATACGGCAGGCCGTCTGCATAATAAAATAGGACTGATGAACGAGCTTACAAAGATAAAGACCGTCATGAAAAAGGTTGTCCCGACAGCCCCGGATGAGATACTTCTGGTACTTGACGGATCAACCGGTCAAAATGCGTTTGAACAAGCCAAGCAGTTTACATTGGCTACCGAAGTAACGTCACTTGCAATAACGAAATTAGACGGAACTGCAAAGGGCGGCGTTGTAATAGGAATTTCAAACCAGTTGAAAGTGCCTGTAAAGTACATAGGTCTGGGAGAGAAGATAGACGATTTGCAACCGTTCGACCGCAGTGCGTTTGTGCGTTCCCTTTTTAATCAGAAAAAGGCTTAGAAATAAATGGTTAAGACTGTAGATATAATAACTATGGGATGTTCCAAAAATCTGGTAGATTCGGAACATCTTATATATCGCTTGAACCGTTTGGGGTTTAATGCATATCATAATCCCGAGGAAATCCACAACGGAATAGTAGTAGTAAACACGTGCGGTTTCATCGAATCGGCCAAACAGGAGAGTATTGATATGATACTGGAACTGTGCCAGGCTAAGGAACATGGGCGCGTTAAAAAACTATATGTAATGGGCTGCTTGTCGCAAAGATATAAAGGACAGCTCGAAGAAGAAATACCTCAGGTTGATGAATATTTCGGTAAGTTCGATTGGAAAAACATTATAAAACGGCTGGAGGATTATTCGCAGGAGTGGCGTAATGATAACGTTAGCAAAACAGGGCCAAACAAAACAGTCGTTACGGCCGAAAACAATAGTAGCTGTTTGAATTTAACCGGAGAACGTATATTAACTACTCCCAAACACTACGCCTATGTAAAAATCTCAGAAGGGTGCGACCGCCGGTGTGCCTATTGCGTAATTCCGATTATTACGGGTCGACAGGTAAGCCGCGAGATAGAGGATATAGTGTCGGAGGTGCGTGGCTTTGTGGCAACAGGAACAAAGGAATTTCAAATAATAGCCCAAGATTCCACATCGTATGGAACTGACAATTATGGCCGGCGTGCTTTGCCTGAACTTGTGGAAAGATTGTCGGATATAAAAGGTGTGGAATGGTTGCGCATTCATTACGCATATCCCAATGATTTTCCAGAAAGACTTTTAAAAGTAATAAACGAGCGTGACAATGTTTGCAAGTATCTGGATTTGGCTTTCCAACATGTAAATGACGATGTGCTTTCAAAAATGCACCGCAATATAACCCGTAAGGAAACTTACGCACTTATAAAGCAGATTCGAGAACAAGTACCCGATATCGCTTTGCGTACAACTTTAATGGTTGGTTTCCCCGGCGAAACAGAGGCCGCTTTTGACGAACTCGTGGACTTTGTACGTGATGTGCGCTTTGAGCGTATGGGCGCATTCGCTTATAGTGAAGAAGAAGGCACCTATGCGGCTGCACATTATGAAGACAACATCCCTCAAGAAGTAAAACAGGAAAGGTTGGAACGTCTTATGATGGAACAGCAGCGTATATCTGCCGAAATCTGTTCACAAAAGGTAGGAAAGGTATTTAAAACAATAATCGACCGTATAGAAGGAGATTATTACGTTGGTCGCACTCAGTATGATTCCCCCGATGTGGATGGCGAAGTGCTTATAAACATAAGCAAGCAACAGAAAAAAGGTAAGGAACTCACAGTAGGGGAATTTTATAACGCGCAAGTGCTGTCGTCTACCGAATTTGATTTGTTCGCTGAAGTGAACTGACGAAAGGAATAGTGTTGTTTTATAGTACATAAATCTTTTAATAAGTCGAGTGATGAACAACAAAGAGTTTATATCTGCCTTGTCGAGAAGTCTGGATGTCTCGCTATCCGAAGCGCAAGAGTATGTTAATATACTCAACAGCTCTATCGTAAACTTGTTGAATGATAAAGATACTTTGTCTGTAAAGGGCTTCGGCTCGTTCGAGGTAAAAAAACGCTTGGAGCGTGTAGTGACCAATCCGTCTACGCGGCAAAAAATGCTGGCTCCTCCCAAACTTACATTGGTATTCAAACCGTCGCCCAACTTTAAGGAAACAATAAACGGTGTGGCACCGGAAGAATGAACAGATTATCAAAACAGAGACAATGGAAAAAAAGACTATAAATGATTTGGTAGACGCTATTCAGCAAATAAGGCCGGAACCGCGCGAGAAGGTTGAAAACTTCGTTCGGGAGTTTTTCAATGTTATACGCTGGGCGCTTATTCGCGAGCGTTTTGTTAAGGTGAAGGGACTCGGCACGTTTAAACTTGTGGATGTCTCACCCCGTGAGAGTGTAGACGTTAATACAGGAGAAAGAATAGAAATAGAAGGTCACTTGAAAGTAACCTTCACTCCCGACAACGCTATGCGCGATGCCGTGAACCGTCCGTTTGCACATTTACAGGCTTTTGTAATCAACGAAGGAACTGATATAGAGGAAATGTCGCGTACCGACGGTTTCAAACTTGACGAAGAAACCGAATTTTCCGAAGCATTGCCTAACCAAGATGTCGTGAAGCAGGAATATGATTCGGCCAAAGCAGCAACATCCAACGCTGATTCGAAAGATGATGAAGTTGTTGATTTCGTTGTCGAGGAGAATGTCAACGAAATTCCTAAGAAAAAAGAAACTCCTGCGGCTACGCAAACTCAGAAAGTCACGGTAGAGAACGGAGAAGATAATTCCGATGGTTCAGATAAGAAAACCGACGAGAATAGTAATGATGAGGCTGTGACAAGTGAGGTTACCGAAAGCAGAGAAAGCAGCAATACGGAAGAAAGTGGCGCTATCCCGAAAGCGGATGAACGCATAATGCCCGTTACTGAAGATGAAGAAAGCGAAGTGCCGCCAATAAAAACCACGCGTCGTTGGCTGAAGACAACCTTGCTCTCGCTTTCCGGGGTATTGCTTTTAGCTGTTGGGTATTTGGCGGGACATTACAGACTGCTAACGCCAAATTCAAATCTGCAGCCAGAAAAGGTTGCACCCATTGTGCCTGCAGTAAAAGTTCCCGTAAAACAGTCGACCGAACCAAAACCAATGGTTGAAGCAAAAAAGGAAACCGTACGAACGGATTCCGTGAAAGGAACTACTGTCGTAAAACAAAAGCCGGTGGAACCAGTAGTAAAGAAGCCGAAACCGGTAGTACCCATTGTTACGCCTGAACCGGGAGATGAATATATTATTACCGGCGTTAAAGGCATTTATAAACTCCAACCCGGCGAAGGACTCTATCGTGTAGCAAGGCGCGAGTACGGAAATAAGAGTTTTATAAAATACATTTTGAAATTGAACGAGTTCCCTAATCCCGACAATATACCTGTTGGTACGGAGATAAAACTGCCAAAATTGGTAGAGCGTGGGAACAGTACGGCAAAGTAAAGTGTATGGCAGGTAAATAATCGAAAGGCGTTGCGGATAACTTTTTCCGCAACGCCTTTCGGTATCTTTCCGAACTTGGAGTTACACAATGCCCGCTATTCTATCACAAACCGGACAGGAGCAGTGTACCATACCGATACCGGGCGTCCTTGCTGCATACCTGGGTTGAACTTGGGCAGCGATTTGACAACTCGCTTTGCTTCGTCGTCGCAATCCGGATTCAGGCCTTTGAGTATCTGAACCTCACCGATGTCGCCCGTGCCGGTAACGACGAAGCGGAGCATTACCGTGCCTTGTGTCCCCTGTTCGAGGGCGCTTTGCGGATATTTTATATGTTCGTTTATGAATTTCATTAGGGCTTCTTCTCCTCCGGGGAAATTCGGCATTTGCTCCACTACGCTGTATACTTTGTTGTCAACAACAGAAGATTCAGAAGTGTTTTCATTCTCATCGGTAACGGAAGACTCCGTTTGCGTGTCATTTCCACTTTGAGAACTTTCGTTCAGTGCTGCTTCTGTGGCATCGGTTGTGTTGACCGGCTCTTGTAATTCCAACTGTTCCTCTTCAGTAACGGATAACTTTGCTTCTTCATTTGTTTTATCCAAAAGCGATTCGTTTATTTTTTCAATATCACTTTCTGCTGCGGAATTGTATGTCGCGTCGCTTTTGTTGTTTGCTGCTGCTGCGTTTTTTGTTCTTTCTGTTTTTGCGGATTTCTTTTTATTGTCTGATTTTTCATCAGGGTCGCCAAATATCCCTACTATAATCATTAGAATGATTATTAGTATGACGATGTATTTCATACAACCGGATTCTGTTCCCGAACTTCCTGAGCCCACTCCTGAATTGTTAGTCGCTTTTGCTCTTTCCAATTCTCTTTTTTGCATTTCGTATTGCATTTCGCAGCGCTTGCTGCAAAAGCTATAACGATAATCGCTCGTAGAATTTCTAAGATCATACGAGCGGCCACACCATTTACAAGTTTCCATTGTTCAAAGTTGTAATTTAATTGTTTATTCTTCGGTCTCAGTATTTTCGGTTTCGTCAGATTTCAACCTTTTGAAATTTCCGCTGATTAAAGAAAATACCGAATCATTTTTAGTATAAATCAAATCACATCACATTGCTCATCATCATATAGTATTGATGATATACATTCTGTGTCATGCAGGTTTTGTAAGCTGTCGATACGCTCGTAAGCGTGTTGGCTATATTCAATGCCTTTTTGCTTTGTTCTGAATTTTTCATGGCTTATTTGTTTTTAAAGTGATTGATGATATTCAGGTAGTATGTTTCCATGCAGCCTTTGGCAAGGCGGGCGCTGGGATGAAACGTGCGGTATGCGGGAATGTCTATGCCCGGAATGCTTACGCACGAAACTTCTCTTCCTTCAAAGGGTTGCAAGGCTTTGAGTGTGCAGCCGTCAAAAGTGTCTGTAAGTATTTGGTCGTAACTCCCGGTCAGGAATACTATGAGGTCGGGACGGAGTATGTTTATTTCTTCCCGAATTACCGAAAAGTGCGTTCTTACAATATTATAAATACACTCACCGCAGAAACCACGGCCTTCTGCTTTGCCGATTTTAACAAGGTTGTTCCAAACGCAAGCTGTCTTTTTACCGGGGAATGCGTTTTCAAGTGTGGAAATGAATTTGTTTGCGCCGTAATGGAATGTGCCGTAACGTTTGCCGTTGTATTTGAATTTGCCGTCGTCATAATGGCTGGCATAAAAATCTTCATAAATGCCCATTACGGCTTCCATGCCGACCTCCGAATTGTAGACTGCCGACGGCGGAAAGTCGTCAATTTTGCCTGTCCAGCTGTTCGTTTCTTGCCCGAAAAGCATGATTTTCAAATCGGCATCAGTGTACCAGTTTTCATAAGGTTTGTCGTCCTTCCACTTTGTGATACTTAACAAAAAAGGATAGGAAGGTTTCTGTGCTGCCTGTTTGTCGTTTACAATGTTTTGCAAAGCGTTGCTCAATGTGTCCCAATGGGAGGCATACAGGTCTTTCAATTGATTTTGTAAATTCATAATGTAAGTAGGTTTATGTGTTGTTTGATTTTGCGTATGGAACATAAAAAAGAGCGAGAACCTGTTTTTACCTATTCTATCACTTGGGCTCTCGCATTGCCCGAATCCACAAATAAGCAAAAGCAGTTCACGCCCTGTGCGGGTGCGAACACATGCTTAGACTGCCTTGATGGATTCGAATTTAAATTTGCGAGATTTAAGTGAATCAAAAACAGGTCTATGACATCTCTGTTACATTATGTTTTTATCGTTTGTTTTCTTTTTGGTTTGTTCTGTTTTTTAATGTTGATTTCGCACAAAAATAAATAATAATAATGAATAAAACAAGTGCGGGCAAAAGCAATATTTTAGCTTTATATTGTGTGAGTCTTTTTACCGCTTTTTCAACGGGGCAAAAAAAGGTCGGACATATTTCAAAATACAAGGCACATATTTTAAAATTTCTCAGACCTATTTTTCCTTTTCTCAAAGATATGGTATAAGTCGTTGAAATACAGTGTTGTTATAACATGTCTGAATTCGTCTGTTTTTAGAAACACCTTTATACGCCGCAAATGCATGTTTGCAGATAACGGTTCCGTATCATAATTTATGTGTCGTGCAGCGGCGAGTTGGTGTAATTAATCACTTTTAAGACATTGTATGTGTGCGTTCTCAAAGTAAATCTTAATTTTGCAAGCAAATTAAACCACATACGCAATGAATGACAGTGTTGACATACGGGCTCTTAATGAGCAGATAGAAATGCAGAGCGGTTTCGTTACCGAGTTGACAACGGGAATGGGACATATAATAGTAGGGCAGAAGCATTTGGTGGAATCCTTGCTTATCGGTCTGTTGAGCAACGGGCACATACTCCTCGAAGGCGTGCCGGGCTTGGCAAAGACCTTGGCCATCAAGACGCTTGCCTCGCTGATAGACGCCAAGTTCAACAGGGTGCAGTTTACGCCCGACTTGTTGCCTGCCGACATCATCGGTACGCTTATCTACAGCCAGAAGTCGGAGAGTTTCGTGGTAAAGAAAGGCCCGATATTCGCCAACTTCATCCTGGCCGATGAGATAAACCGTGCTCCGGCCAAGGTGCAGAGTGCATTGCTCGAAGCCATGCAGGAACGCCACGTTACCATAGGCGGCGAGACATATTCGTTGCCCGAGCCTTTCCTTGTGCTTGCAACGCAAAACCCGATAGAGCAGGAGGGTACCTATACGTTGCCCGAAGCGCAGGTAGACCGCTTTATGCTTAAGGTAGTTATCGACTATCCTACCATGGACGAGGAGAAGCTTATCGTTCGCCAGAAACTGGAGGGCGACAGCAGCGAGGTTCGCCCGATACTGCGCCCCGAGAAAATCATGGAGGCGCGCAAGGTGGTGGAACAAGTGTATGTGGACGAGAAAATATCGCAATACATAGCCGACATAGTTTTTGCCACACGTTATCCCGAGCGATATAACCTCAAGGATATAAGCAATTACATCTCCTTTGGCGGCAGCCCCCGTGCTTCAATCAACCTGGCATACGCCGGCAGGGCATACGCTTTCCTGAAACGCCGCGGATATGTTATTCCCGAAGACATTCGTGCCGTAGCGCACGATGTCCTGCGCCATAGGATAGGCATTACATACGAAGCCGAGGCCGCAAACATAACAAGTGACAATATCATAGACGAAGTTATAAACAAGGTTGTAGTTCCTTAAGGACCACATCTAATGCCTCGGGCAACTTAGGGATACTGAAAACATGGATACATCAGAACTTCTTCGCCGCGTAAGGCGCATTGAAATAAAGACCCGCAGATTGAGCAGCAACATATTTGCGGGTGAGTATCATTCTGCCTTTAAAGGAAAGGGTATGAGCTTTTCCGAGGTGCGCGAATACCAGTACGGCGATGACGTAAGAGATATTGACTGGAACGTAACGGCACGTTTCAACCGACCGTATGTAAAAGTGTTCGAAGAAGAAAGGGAGCTTACGGTAATGCTGCTTATCGACGTGTCGGGAAGTGTGAGCTTCGGAACGCAGGTGCGCACCAAGCGTGACATGATAACTGAAATAGCAGCTACGCTTTCGTTCTCGGCCATACAAAACAATGACAAGATAGGCGTGATATTCTTTTCCGACAGGATTGAAAAGTATATCCCTCCCCAGAAAGGTCGCCGGCATATACTTTATATAATACGTGAGCTCCTTACCTTTAACCCCGTAGGCAAAAGGACAAACATTCCTGCCGCGATAGAGTTTTTCATGAAAATACAGCGCCGGCAGTGTGCCGCGTTTGTGATAAGCGATTTTATCGATAAGCACGACCTTACCGATACATTCAAAATGGCACAGCACCGCTATGACGTAAATGCCGTACAGGTTTACGACGTGCGCATGAGTGAATTGCCCGATATTGGTATTGTAGAACTGCGTGACGCCGAAACGGGACACATAGAATATGTTGATACGTCGAGCAGAAGGGTACGTGACGCCCACCGCCGTATATGGCAGGAACGCCAAAAGAAACTGGATTATACGTTTAAGCGTTCAGGCGTAAGAAGTGTTTCTGTCCCGACCGACGGCGACTACGTTAAGGCACTTATGAATCTGTTTGCAAACAAGATGTGATAGTAGCATGAAAAAACTGTTTCTTTGGGTTTCCTTTATAGTGTTTTTTACTGCACATGCGGCAGCGCAGGTTAAGGTTACGGCAAAAATAGATTCGGCTGAAATCTTAATAGGCGAGCAGACTGCGGTGCGTGTACAGGTAGTACATCCTGAAAAGGAACCGGTGGCTTTCCCGAAAGACATCTCGACTTTGCTGGAAGATAATAAATTGGAAATCGTAAATAAAGGAGAGATTGATGAACATGAGGATACACCCGAAGAAGGAATGACAACATCCGTATTCTCTTTTACGATAACAAGTTTTGAGCCTTCACTTTATTATATACCCCAGCTGAGTATTACCGTAGGAAAAAAGAATTATTCCACAAACCAGTTGGCTCTGAAAGTGAACGACGTGGCTGTCGACACATTGCACGTGGATAAGTTTTTCGGGCCAAAGGAAATAATCGAACCTGTTTATACGTGGCAGGATTGGATGCCATTGTTCGTGCTCTCCTTGCTGCTGATTATATGCGTGGGTGTATTGGGATACGCAATATATTTATTGCGCCGCTCCAAGGAAGTCAAAGAGGTAAAAGTGAAGCAGGAATTCATATTGCCCCATGAAGAAGCTAAAAGGAATATCGAGAAACTTAAAACAAAGTACGACTCAGGAGATTTTACGTCTAAGGATTATTATACAGAGTTAGTTTCGATTCTGCGCGATTATGTTGCCCAGCGCTACGGATTCAGCGCCAAGGAAATGACATCTTATGAACTTGTGGAGCACCTGATTAATGTTCCTGAAGATAAAACAGAGAAAAATGCGGGTCCTGAAAATAACTTGTTGGCAAATAACGATAAACAGGTTAATCTGGAAGAACTTCGCGAGATATTGACAACCGCGGATCTTACAAAGTTTGCAAAATTAAAGACCGAAGCCAACGAGGACCGCACAAACCTAATGCGACTGGCCGGTTATATAGACGCAACAAAGAATGAAACTCAAAGATACTACTATACGCCTGTGCAAAAAGAAAAAGCACAGAAACAAATAAAGCCGGGAATCGTGCTGAAGATATGCCTTGTGCTATTTTCCGTAGCAATAGTGGCGGTTGTGGCTTTTATGGTAAAGGAAGTGCTTGAGTTGTTCTTGTAGTAACATTATGCTGATATGATAACGTTTGCTAATAAAGAGCTTCTGTTTTTGTTGTTTCTGCTTATACCGTATGCGATATGGTATATCTTGAGGCATAAACGTCATGAGGCTTCTATAACAATTTCCGATACACATGGATTTTTGCATATCAGGCCGAGTATGCGTATGCGTTTCATACATACGCCTTTCGTACTAAGGTTGATAACATTGGCGCTAATTATAATAATCCTGGCAAGGCCACAAGGAAAGAACTCATGGAAAAATTCGCAGGTAGAAGGTATAGACATAATGCTTGTGCTTGACGCTTCAACGAGTATGCTTGCCGAAGACTTGCAACCAAACAGGATAGAGGCGGCAAAAAGCGTGGCTACAGAGTTCATCTCGTCGCGTCCGAACGACAACATCGGGCTTACGGTTTTTGCAGCTGAAGCATTTACGCAATGCCCTATGACTGTTGATCACGCGGCTTTGTTGGGACTTATGCAGCATGTGAGTTGTAACATGGCGCTTCACGGACTTATTGATGACGGCACGGCAATAGGCATGGGTATAACTAATGCAGTGTCTCGTTTAAAGGATAGCAAGGCAAAGAGTAAAATTATAATCCTGCTGACAGACGGTTCAAACAACCGTGGTGAAATATCGCCTTTAACTGCAGCAGACATAGCGTCGTCTTACGGTATTAGAGTATATACCATAGGTGTGGGTACAAATGGCCAAGCTCCGTTCCCATACCCTATGCCGGGAGGCGGAGTGCACTATATTCAAATGCCGTGTGAAATAGACGCGCAAACTTTGCAAGGAATAGCTTCGGCTACAGGAGGGCAATTTTATAGGGCAACGTCGACTAAGGAATTGAAAAAGGTGTACAAGGATATTGACACCTTGGAGAAAACAAAATTCAGTGTAAGGAAATATTCCAAACGTTATGAATTGTATCAGCCATTGGCTATGGTTGCTATTTTTACGCTGCTGTTGGAAGTACTGTTAAGAATGACATTGTTCCGCCGTTTACCTTAAAGCAATTTAAATAAGATGTTCAGATTCGAAGACCCCAAATATTTGTATTTATTGTTGCTCATATTATTATGGGCAATGATATACATATTTTCTTTGATAAGCAGGAAGAAAAAACTTAAGCGCTTTGGAAATATCGGTTTGCTGGCGAATCTGATGCCCGACGTTTCTATAAAGAGACAACATTTAAAAGTTGCGTTGGCTCTTATCGCGGCAGCCGCACTCATTGTTTCGTTAGCGCGTCCTCAGATGGGAATGACGGTTGACAACACAAAGAAACAAGGAATCGAAATTATCATTGCGTTAGACATCTCAAACAGTATGTTGGCTGAGGATATTGCTCCCAACCGTTTAGAGAGTGCCAAGCAACTTATATCTTCCACTGTCGACAGGATGGATAATGACAAGGTTGGTATAATTGTTTTTGCAGGTGACGCTTACAGCCAGCTTCCTATAACAAGCGACAATGTCTCGGCTAATATGTTTCTTGACGCAATATCTCCGTCGATGATAACCCAGCAAGGCACCGATATAGCCAAAGCAATAAATCTTGCCAGCAAAAGTTTTACGCAGGCCGAAGGTGTAGGACGTGCGATTATCGTAATAACCGACGGCGAGAACCATGAAGGCGGAGCAGAAGAGGCTGCAGCGGAAGTTTCCAAAAAAGGCATTCAGGTTTATATGATAGGAGTAGGTAAAGAAACGGGTGCTCCAATTCCGGATCCTTCGTCAAGGGGCGGCTACTTGACTGACCGTAACGGCGAAACCGTTATAACACATCTGAACAAAGATATGTGTGTGAAAATAGCAGAAGCCGGTAAGGGACAGTTCATATACTTGAATAACATTCCTGTTGCACGCGAAAGGTTGTTTGACAGTCTTGATAAGATAAAAAAGAGCGAACTGTCGGATACTGTGTATTCATCATACGACGAGCAGTTCCAGTGGATAGCTTTAATAGCTTTAATACTGCTTGTTTTGGATGCCATGACGATGGAGCGCAAAAACCGTGTATTTAAACGAATCAATTTGTTTAAAAGATGATTATGGCAAAACGATTCACTATAATAGTTTTCGCAATAATGCAATTTGCCGTTGTTGCGGCTCAAAACGATAACCGTCGTCTTGTAAGAAAAGGCAATGCGTTCTATTTAGACAGCATGTTCGTAGAAGCCGAAACAAACTACCGCAATGCAATAAAGCAAAACAGTACGGACCCTATTGCACATTTCAATTTAGGGAATGCTCTGCTTCGTGAGCGGAATCCTAAAGATGCGGCGGCGCAGTATGAGAAAGTACTGAAATACACGAAAAATCCTTTAAGTTTGGCTAAGACATACCATAATTTAGGAGTAATTTTCCAAAGCCAGAAACAATACGGCGAAGCTATATCGAATTACGAGAACGCATTGCGCAATAATCCACACGATGATGAAAGTCGTTATAACTTAGCTTTATGCCGGCATTTGTTGAAGAATCAAAAGAATAACCAAAACCAGGAAAACAAACAGAACGAAAAAGAAAAACGTGACGACAAGCAGCAAGAGAAACCTCAACAAAATGATGAAAGCAAACAAAAGCAGCAACAGCCGTCGCAAGACAAAATGTCAAAGGAAAATGCCGAGAGGCTTCTGGATGTAGCCAAGCAAGAAGAACAACGCACGCAAGAGAAAATACGCAAAGGACAACGTTATGCTACTCCGCGAAGTCTGGAAAAGAACTGGTAAAAAACAGCAGAATGCGATTAACGCTTTTCCATGCAGGAGAATATTATTTAGAGTTATATGGATAGTATTAGGCGCCATAGTGAACAAAACTTTTTTACTGCTCTTGGGAGCTTGAAAAAAATATGTCAGACATATTTTAAAATAGGTCTGACATATTTCAAAATATCTCAGACCTATTTCGGAATCGTAAATTATGCGTTTACCGGTAATAGAGACAAGAACGACGTGTGTTGTTTAGCGCATGCAAGCAAAAACGGAACAATCATGAAAAGGATATATTCATTATTAGTTATACTTATTTTATCGCAGTCATTGTCGGCTGCTGTTATTACCATAAAGGCAGACGCGCCTTCTACGGTAGCGATAGGTGAGGAGTTCAGTTTGAAATACATTGTCTCAACGCGCGATGTCGATAATTTCGAAGGCCCTAAATTTCCGTCAACGATAAAAGTATTATATGGTGTCGGTAGGTCGGAAATGTCCAGTTATCAAATGATAAACGGAAAATCGTCGAGTATAAGTTCCGTTACCTTTACGTATACGTTAAGCGCGGAAAAGACCGGCAAATTAACGATTCCGCCTGCAGTCATCAAGGTAAAAGGAAAAGATTATAAAACGCGAACCGTTACAATTCAGGTTGTAAATGCACCATCAGGTAACTCTTCCCAATCATCACATGGGTCAGCTGCAGGTACAGTTTCGCATGCGGGAAAGATAACAGGCAAAGACTTGTTCATTGTTGTTTCGTCAAACAAGAAAACAGTTTATGAGCAGGAACCAATTTTGTTGACTTATAAGATATACACCCGTGTGAATTTAACGCAGATGACTGGTGACATGCCCGATTTGAAAGGCTTTTTGATACAGGAGGTTCCTGTGCCGCAGCAAAGACAGTTGAAAATTGAGCAGTACAACGGTGAGAATTACAATTCAACCGTTTGGTGTCAATATGTTATGTTCCCACAACAGTCGGGCAAGCTGGAAATACCGTCAATAAAATTTGACGGAGTAGTGGCTGTGGCCAATCCTAACATAGACCCGTTTGATGCGTTTTTCAACGGAAATACAAATTTTGCTGAAGTAAAAAAGACGATAGTAGCGCCGTCGTTAAGTATAAACGTAAAGAAATTGCCGTCGCCCAAACCTGCGGATTTTAGCGGAGCAGTGGGCAAGTTTGAAATTAAATCCGCCGTTCTAACAAAAACTCCGCGCACCAACGATAACCTTTCGATACGTGTTACAATTAGCGGAGTTGGAAATATGAAGCTGATAACAGCTCCTAAACTTAATTTGGGTTCGGATTTTGACGTGTATACCCCAAAAAGAACAGAAAAAACAGAATTGACCGCCGAGGGAATAAAAGGTACAATAAACTATGATTATGTCGTGGTGCCCAGGCAAAAAGGTAATTACACTTTGCCAATCATAAAGTTCGGATATTTTGATATATCCGAGAACCGGTATGAAACTGTTGAAACGGCCCCGATAGATTTTAAAGTGGAGCAGGGCGCAAATGCGGCTGTAAGCAGCGAAGAATTTGTGAGCGGTGATATTCACGACATTCACCGAGGCAGTTATTCAGTAGCGTCTGGATTTTTCGATGTTCGGAATACTACGTATTATCTTTTGTATTTGTTTGGCTTGATTGTTTTTGTTGCGTTGTTTGCGTATTTAAAACGCTCCGAACATTTCAAGAATAATATATCTTTGCTGTTGAGGAAGAAAGCAAAACGTTTGGCGTATAATAATCTAAAGCAGGCCGAATCACTTATGAAGTTGAACAAAACTTCAGAGTTTTACGATGAACTGACTAATGCGTTGCAAAAGTATATAAGCAACCGTTTCTCTATTCCTATGTCAGAGTTTAAAATCGAGCAGGTGCAGGATAAATTACAAGAACAAGGCATTGCGAAGGAGTTGATTACTGAATTCTCAGATGTTATGTCGCAATGTGAGTTTGCTCGTTTTGCTCCCGGAGACCCGCACGAAAACATGGAGAATCTTCTCCGCCGCGCGTCTGAAATAATTACAAAAATAGAGAACTCTTTAAAATAATGCAATGATGAAAAGTATAATCACTAATATAGAATATTGCATGGCTAAGTGCCTGCTCTTTATCCTGTTTACGTTTGTTAGTTCATCATTGTATGCTGGCACAAGCGAAAAAGCACTCCCGAGCGAGAAAGATAAAGCCGACAGCCTTTATACAAAAGGGGAATATCGTGGGGCGGTTGGAATATACGAAGAGCTTTCTAAAAAGGTTTCAAGCTCTGATATATATTATAATCTCGGGAATTGTTATTTCCGTTTAAACGACTACCCGCAGGCGCGCCTGTCTCTTGAGAAAGCTTTTATATTGAACCCATCGGATAGCGATGTAAAGAATAACTTGAACCTGGTTATTTCAAAAATAAAGACGAACGACGCTAAATCACAGTCCTTTATTTCTGTTTTTGCCAATAATGTTTGCTATTCTTTTACAATTGGCAGCTGGACAGTTCTTGCTTTGGTTGCTTTCATAATGGCGTTGGGATTGTTCCTATTGTACTATTTCGGTTGGACGCTGCGCATACGTAAGTTGGCTTTCTTTGCGTTTATTGCATTTTTCATAACGACGGCACTGTCGCTTACGTGTGCAGGAATTCAAGATTACAATTTGAAAAATCCGTCAGAAGCAATTGTTTTACAGGTTGCCGATGTGCGTGTGTCGCCTACTAAGAATGCCGATATATTGAAACAACTGTTGCCGGGAACGAAGATAGGATTGGTTGACGAAAATGCGGTGGATGGTTGGAAGCAGGTATCTCTTGGTAATGGTGACAAGGGTTGGATGAAATCCTCGGATATAGGAATAATCGGTTTATATCCGTAAATGCAATTGTAGCAGTCAATATACATTAATAAAAATAAAATACCATGATAGAATATTTGTTGGAATTGGACCGCAATATAACCTTAAGCCTGAACGGCAGTTCTTCGCTTTATGCAGATGGATTGATGATGGCCATAACATCAACAATTACATGGATACCCGTAGGCTTGGTGCTTCTTTATATTTTGCTTAAGAACAACAATATGAATATGCCGCGTTTTTTGCTCGTTTTTTTAATGCTTGCTTTGTGCGTGTTCATATCTGACCAGTTGTCTAACCTGTGCAAGGCATTTTTTGAGAGGTGGCGTCCCGCTCGCGACCCGTATATAATGTATCTTGTCGATGTCGTAAATGATTATCGCGGCGGCCGTTTCGGATTCTTTTCTGCACATGCGGCAAACACCATGTCGATAGCCGTATTCCTGTCATTGTTGTTCCGTCAAAAGCGTATGACGTTTCTACTTCTGTCGTGGACGCTGCTTAATGGATATTCGCGTATTTATTTGGGCGTTCACTATTTCGGAGATGTAATGGTAGGCTTTACAGTGGGAGTTATTGTAGGTTATATGCTTAAACTTTTGTATAACAAGATATGCAGACGGTTGAATTTTTCCCCTAACGGCATTTCGTCAGAATACACCTCAGGTGGTTATCTTGCAAAGGATGTAAATTTGCTTGCTTCCGTCTTGGTATCAACTTATGCGGTAGTTGCAGTTGTTGCCACATTTTTGGTTTGCTGATTTTATGCTCCGGGAGCAAATAAAAAATATGTCTGACATATTTTGAAATAGGTCAGACATATTTTAAAATACAAGGCACATATTTTTGCGCTCTCTTGAATCGGTGGTTTTCAAATAAGATAAAAATATACGGAAAGAGTAGGGACTCCTATCTATTCTGAAGTGTGGCTTTCCGTGAACGTCATTGCTTTTTTTGCAATACCATGGCCGCCACTCCGTCGGAAGCATAAAGCACTACATTCCCGCCCTCAAGTTTACCGTATGTCTTTATGTTCTTTAGTGCCGAGAGAACAAGTTCCTCAGTCGTCATGTCTGGGCAGGCCATACGTGTTGTTCCTACTGCGGAAAGTGATATGGAGGATTGCTTGCCTTCTTCGGTTTCTATGTTTCCGAATATGCGATTACAACCAGCATTGCCGCTTAACTTTTTATTGTCGGTGTCGAATATTAAGAAAGGATTCCCTTCCTCGTTTTTTGTTACGGGCGAACCGTATATCGACACGATGTCCCATTCACCGTCGAGTTCAGCAAAAGTCATAGGATAAAATCTTTTTTTGAGTAATATCAAAGGATTTTTGCCAGAATTGTATAAAGCAATGTTGCCTTCTTTTGTCTTTTTGTATTTCTTAACCTCCGACAATGCTCCTTGTATGTTTCTTTCTGTTTCCATATCGGGGCAGGCCATCATTGTGCCGGCCGATTGTTTCAGTTCCAGAACTCCCGGCTTGGCGTCGCGGTTGAACGATGACATTATGCGATTGCAGCCGCTGTAACCGTATACACGTCCGTTCTGCGTGTCGAATCCTATGAAAGGCTGTTGTCCGCCTTCATTTACAGATGGCTTTGTACCTTTCACTTCTGTGATGTCCCATTCGCCTTCTATATCTGAAAGCGTGGCCGTGTTCCTTGTAGTGCTGCACGATGAGAGCAGCGCTGTAGCAATTAATCCCAAAAATACTTTTTTCATAAGTGGCATAATTTATTTATGTCTTTAATTTGGAGTGCAAATGTAGGTTTTTTCGTGTCAACAGCGGAACAAGCGTACTTAAATATTGCTAAACATGCCATATCGTATGGTTCATAGGTATGTATTTCTAATTTGCCGCATTTAGCGTCGGATTTTGCAATTCGATTTTGTTAACTTTGTATCCAGAAAGATAAACAGAAATAAACGCTGCAAAAAGTTATTGAAATGATTACATCGCAGGATAAAATCCAATTAAAAGGCAAAGGTATTACTGAAGAGCAATTAGAGTACCAGTTAGGTTGTTTTCGCACAGGTTTCCCGTATTTACGGCTGTACGCCGCGGCAACGCAAGGTAAAGGAATATCAGTTCCTACAGAAAACGAACGAAACGAGTTGGTGCACGGCTGGGATGAGTACCGTAGCCAGGAAGATGTCAGCATTGTGAAATTTGTTCCCGCTTCAGGCGCAGCCAGCAGGATGTTCAAGAACCTGTATGCTTTTCTTGAAGGCGAAAGCAACGTGCCAAAAACAGACTTTGAACGTAAGTTTTTCGACAACATAAGACATTTCGCTTTTTATGAAGACCTCGACGAGGCGTGCAAGCGTATTAATAACATGGGAATAGCTGGGCTGGTAAAAGCCGGCAACTTCAAGGCTGTGGTCAAGGCACTTTTAGACAACGAAGGATTAGGCTACGGTTCAAAGCCCAAAGGTGTTTTATTGTTTCATTCATATCCCGACGGCGCGCGGACACCTTTGGAGGAACATCTTTATGAAGGGGCATTAATAGCGTCAGATTCTAATAAATGCGTAAAAGTTCATTTCACCGTTTCGCCCGAGCATAAGAATATGTTTCGGGAGCATGTGGAAAAGGTTGTGCCAAGTATGGAAGAAAAGTTGGGTGTTCACTTCGAAATATCTTTTTCGGAGCAAAAATCAAATACAGATACGATAGCTGCCACGCCCGACAATGAGCCTTTCCGCAATGCCGACGGTTCTTTGCTCTTTCGCCCGGGCGGTCACGGCGCGCTCATAGAGAATCTGAATGAAATCGATGCGGATGTTATTTTCATAAAGAATATTGATAATATTGTGCCGGCCCGTCTTATGCCGGACACTGTGGTGTATAAGAAATTGTTGGCCGGTAAGCTGGTTGCATTGCAAAACCAGATTTTTGAATATCTCGAAGAGTTGGATTGCGGTATGCCGGATGAGAACCGCTTGCAGGAAATGCTTTCTTTCCTGGAGACAGAGCTGTGGTGTTTGCGTCCTGAAGGAGGTGATTTGTCGGGTATAGAACTGGCTGATTATTTGTATTGCAAGTTCAACCGACCTTTGCGTGTATGCGGAATGGTAAAGAATGTAGGTGAGGCCGGTGGTGGTCCGTTCCTTGCTTATAATAACGACGGAACGGTTTCTCCTCAAATATTGGAAAGTTCGCAAATAAATCTTGATGATGACTTTAACAGCAAGATGTTTGAGAATGGAACGCACTTTAATCCGGTAGATTTGGTTTGTGCAACAAAAGATTATAAAGGAAACAAATTCGATTTGAAAAAGTTTGTAGATCCTTCAACGGGCTTCATCTCGCATAAGTCGAAGAATGGCAAGGAACTTAAAGCCTTAGAACTTCCCGGGCTTTGGAATGGAGCTATGAGTGACTGGAACACAGCTTTTATGGAAGTACCACTTTCAACGTTTAATCCGGTAAAGACAGTGAACGATTTGCTTCGCCTGCAGCACCAGTGATGTCAGTAGTCTGAATCATATGTATCAGTATAAGTACCCTCATTATTCTATTACTGCCGATTGTATTGTTTTCGGTCGCAATGAAGCGGAAGGTAAGGTTTGTTTGCTTTTGGTTGAAAGGAAAAATAATCCTTACAAAGGTTGTTGGGCTTTTCCAGGAGGTTTTATGAATCCCGACGAAACCGCGGAACAGTGTGCCTCGCGAGAACTTTTTGAAGAAACGTCTTTGCGAGTAGACGATTGGCAGCAAATAGGAGCTTTTTCGGATGTCGGACGTGACCCAAGGGAACGTGTCGTTACAGTTGCATTTTATGCTTTTGTAGATTTAAACAGCATAGGTGTGGTCGTAGGACACGATGACGCAAGTTGTGCCAAATGGTTTGATATTAATGATTTGCCGGACTTGGCTTTCGACCATGCGGAGATACTTGCGAAGGCAATGAAACAGACCGGCCTACGTAGCGAAGATTATGCTCAAAAAACGGGAAAAGAGGCGTAAAATAAGAAAACTGTTTTTCAACTTTTTATGTTCCTATAGGAGCAAATAAAAAATATGTCAGACATAATTTGAATTATGTCAGACATATTTTAAAATACGTCAGACATATTTTTTGCGGGTTGAAAACCGGTAGAAAATATACGGACAAATTCAATAATTGTACAGAAACTCGTCAGAATAGTAAAGCACCCGGAAGTAAAAGTCTACCGGGTGCTTCGTTGTTATTGTAATTATTTTTTACAGGTTCTGGTTTAGCGTTGCTACGTCATCAAGATACTTTGTAATCAATTTGTCATCTGGTGAATAGTCTACAAGGTCGCCTGCCAGATATTGGTCATAGGCAGCCATATCGATTAATCCGTGGCCGGAAAGGTTGAAAAGAAGAACTTTTTTCTCTCCAGTGAGTTTGCATTTTTCGGCTTCGCGTATTGTGGCTGCAATTGCGTGACATGATTCGGGAGCAGGTACAATGCCTTCGTGGCGGGCAAACAGTATTCCTGCGTGGAAAGATTCTGTTTGCTTTATGTCCATGCCTTTCATAAGGCCGTCTTTCATAAGTTGCGAAATAATTACGCCCGCACCGTGATACCTCAACCCGCCTGCGTGTATGTTTGCAGGTTGGAAATTGTGACCAATTGTATACATAGGCATGAGTGGGGTATAACCGCTCTCGTCTCCGAAATCGTAGCTGAATTTCCCGCGCGTGAGTTTGGGGCATGCTTCAGGTTCTGCAGCAATAAATTCTGTTTTCTTGCCTTCGAGTATATTGTGCCTCATGAACGGGAATGCAAGTCCGCTGAAATTAGAACCTCCGCCGAAGCAGGCTATTATCGTGTCGGGATATTCGCCTGCCATTTCCATCTGTTTTTCTGCTTCAAGTCCTATTACCGTTTGGTGCAGAGATACATGGTTGAGCACAGAGCCTAAAGCATATTTGCAGTTGGGGGTAGTCATTGCCAACTCTATGGCTTCAGATATTGCAGTTCCTAAGGAACCGTTGCAGTGGGGGTCTTTTGTCAGTATGTCTTTACCTGCGCGGGTCGACATTGAAGGACTGGCCGTAACCTGTGCGCCGAACGTCTCCATCATGCTTCGGCGGTAAGGCTTCTGCTCATAGCTGATTTTTACCATATATACTGCTAATTCCAGCCCAAATGCCTTGCAAGCGTATGAAAGGGCCGTACCCCACTGGCCTGCGCCTGTCTCGGTTGTAACATTTGTTACTCCCTGTTTTTTGCAATAATAGGCTTGTGCTAATGCCGAGTTGAGTTTGTGCGAACCCACCGGGCTTACACTTTCATTTTTGAAATATATATGTGCAGGCGTGTCAAGTGCTTTTTCAAGGCCGTATGCGCGTACCAAAGGAGTGCAACGGTAATACTTGTACATGTCTCGCACCTCTTCGGGTATGTCTATCCAGGGGTTTGTTTGGTTCAGTTCCTGCTGTGAGCAGGCTTCATTGAAAATTGGATACAGGTCTTCCGGCGTAAGTGCTTTGTGCGTAGCAGGGTGCAGGAAAGGCAAAGGCTTATTTTTCATGTCTGCCTGGATGTTGTACCACTGTGTTGGGATTTCGGATTCAGGCAGGATAAATCTTTTTATTTTGTCGCTCATTATAATAATGTATTTAATTTGTCATTTGACACACAAATGTAGCAATTCTTTTGCTAAATGAATAAAATGTTCTTCGAAAAACGTAAATATGTATAGAAACATAACGTTTCTCCGATACAAAGGAGAATATGTTTGTTGTATGTGTTGTGTGTTATTATACGCTTGTCAGTACTTTTGCGAATGCTTCTTGTGAGGAATCAAGATAGTTTAGTTGGTATGGTTCAATTTTAAGTGAAAAAGTACCTCTTATGTTTTTCAAATCGAAATATTTGCATATTATGCTGGATAGATTGTATGACAGTCTGTCGCCTTTCTTTATCAAAGCATAACAGCATTTTTGCAACAGTTGTTCATTGTCCTGCACATGTTTCAGGTTTTCGAACAGTGAATAGTATGCCGCTACGGTTGTGCAGCGCAACAGATAGCGTAGCCGCTCGATACCTTGGCTTACATTGAACATGTTGAACAGGGCATTGAATTCGTCGTGCGACTGCAATACTTCAGCCATGGCCGTAAGGAACTTGTCACGGTCAATAGACATGTTGTTCTTGCAAACAGTTTCGGCATATTCAATAAGGCACGGTTCCGATATTGAGATTTTTCCGGCCCGATATTGTGTTACGGCGGCTTTAAGGCATGTTCCGAGGAATGCCTTGGGGCGGAAAAGTGACAAGTGAGAGAATATTTCCCAGAAATCGTTGCCGGAAAAGCGTAACATTATGTCTTCGCACAGTATATGTCCCGCGCTGCGGAAATCGGCGTTGCTCAGCGACAGCAGGTATGTATCAAGTTCGTCCCACGATTTCTGTTCTATTAGTGTGCCGAGCTTTCGTGCAACTACCGGATTGGTTCTGCGTTCGTTAATCATTTTTTTAAAACCAAAAGGCATACGTTTTCTACGTGTTGGGTTTGCGGAAACATATCCACCGGCTGTATGGCTTCTACTTTATAAAGCGGATCGAGCAGAGCAATGTCGCGCGCTTGAGTAGCAGGGTTGCAGCTTACATAGACAATGCGCTTGGCTTTAGTTTCCATTATTGTGGTTATCACATCCTTGTGCATGCCTGCGCGTGGCGGGTCGGTAATGATTACGTCGGGCACGCCATTCTCTTTTACAAACTGCGGAGTGAGGATTTCACGCATGTCTCCGGCAAGGAACATAGCGTTATCGATGTTGTTGATACTGGCATTTACTTTTGCGTCTTCTATAGCCTCAGGCACATACTCAATGCCTATTACCTTGCGGGAGCGGCGTGCTACAAAATTTGCTATCGTTCCTGTTCCCGTGTAAAGGTCATAAACCAGTTCTTTACCTGTAAGGTTGGCAAAATTCCGTGCTACATCGTATAGTTTCAGCGCTTGTAGTGTGTTTGTCTGGAAAAAGCTTTTAGGACCAATTTTGAAGCGAAGGCCTTCCATTTCCTCGTATATGCAGTCGCGTCCGCTGTAAGTCTTGACTTCAAGGTCGCCGAACGTGTCGTTACATTTCAGGTTGTTTACATAGAGCAATGAGGTTAGGCCGGGGAATTCCCGCTTTAAGTGTTCCATAAGCGCCACGGCCTTGTTTTCTTCAGTTTGCGAGGTGTAATGGAACTGTACGAGCAACATTGTTTCACCAATGGTACTGTTTCTAACCATGATGTTGCGCAGCAGTCCTTCTTGTTTTCTTATGTCGAAGAAAGAAAGACCGTTGTCCGTCGCGTAGCGGCGTATGTCGTTGCGCAGCTCGTTTTGTATGTTGTCCATAAGTAGGCATTCGTCAATGTCTATAATTTTGTCGAACGCTCCGGGAACATGGAATCCTACGGCATTCATGTTGTCGTAGGTAATGTCGGCGGAAATTTCTTCCTTTGTAAGCCAGCGTTTGTTTGAGAATCCGAATTCGAGCTTGTTCCGGTATTCTTTTGTGGCATCGCTTCCTATTATGGGGAGAACAGGCGGCAGGTCCACTTTGGCTATGCGCTTGAGTGCGTCTTCTACGATTTGCTGCTTCCATTTCAGTTGCTCCCTATAGTCGAGGTTTTGCCAGCGGCACCCCCCGCATATGCCGAAATATTTGCAGAAAGGCTCTGTGCGGTCGGCGCTGTATTCATGGAATTTCACGGCCACGCCTTCACAGTATTTGTTTTTTTTGCGTGTAACCTGTATGTCGGCCACATCGCCCGGCACGACGTAAGGCACGAACACCACCATTTCGCCAACTCTGGCAACAGCCCGCCCTTCGGCGGCTATTCCTGTTATGGTAACGTTTTCAAATATAGGTAGAGGTTTGTTTTTCCTACTCATGGTTTATGCGTTTTTAAATTACAAAGATAGCGTTTTTTAAGTTATCGTGGGGCGGAGCGGGTTTTAACTATTGTAAACGGAATTACGGGATTGCGAAAGGAGAGTTTACGTATGGGGTAGGAGCAAATAAAAAATAGGTCGGACATATTTCGAAATATGTGCCTTGAATTTTAAAATATGTCCGACCTTTTTTCGAGCGGTTGAAAAGTGCTTGTGGATAGGCCTTTAGAAGTTGCCGTTTCGTGCCGCAGGATTTTAACATTGTGCGCCAAGTTGCTTGCCGTAATGTCAATTATCCGTGCGGAGTTGAAGTAGGGAGTATTCCTGTTCGGTGTAAGGAAAAAATATGTCCGTCCTGTTTTAAAACAAGTCGGACATAGATTAAAATTCGTCAGGGAGTTTTTTCAAGAGGTCTTTACCGATACAGACATTAAAAAGAACCGTGTTTCATTTTAAGTAATAACGATAGCTTTACTGTACGATGATTTTGCTGGCAGCCCGCTTTTTCTGTCCGGCACGCACATCAATAATGTGTATGCCCGGTTGCAGGCTGAAGACGTATTCGTCTTTCTTGGCAATGTGTCTCATCTCGAGCACTCCGCTCGTGTCGTATATTTGTATGCGGTCGTTCTCTCTCAATCCGCTAATGCGTACCCTGCGATTGTCGAGCAGTTCAATCTTTACACCTGTAGCTTCTACGGAGTTGGCTCCGCTGCTAATGAAACGCAGTGTAAAGCGGTTGTCGGTATTGGTGTTCTCCTCTTGGTTGAAAATGTAGTTTGTTGTTTTGAGGTCTACTGTTTTTCCGGTTTTGTGGTCGGTTAGTTCAACAGTCTGGTAATTTTCATTGTTAAGCGCTTCGAATTCGTAGCTGTCAGCTTTTGAAGCAGTGAAGCCTATCGTAATTACTTCTTCCTCACTTACTGCCGACAGGAGAGAGTAGCGGGCACTGTTGCGTACTGCGTATAGCTGCGGTTTGCCGGACGTGCTCATCCATTTCACTCCGTCGCCCGAAATATCGAAGTCGGAGCGGGATTCTTCGGCCGGAACGGCGTTGAGTTCCAGTATGTCATCGGCTTCAGCGACGTCACTGCCTTCGTTGTTCGCGTTAACAGCCTTCAAGGCTATGGCCAGGTTCTGCGTTGAAGCATAGGCCGTGCCTTCTCTGTCGGAAAGAGGAGTAATGTTGACGGTTTCATTGTCTTTCAGTGTAGCCGTTTGTGTAAACACGGCGTCGAATGCAGGTATGTGCCCGGTGTTGCCTTCGGTGTTTACGGTAACGTACGAGCCGTTGGCGTAACGGTAGACGTAACCGTAGACAACGCGCCCGTATTCCATGTCGTTGTAGTTTAAGGCGCACAGGAACGGCGAGCCGAACAGGTTCCAGCTCATGTTTTCTTTATGCGTGAACTTGTTGCCTGTTGATTCGTCCGAAGACCAGGGGTCGTAGAAATTGTACTTGGCCAGTTGCACGGATTTGGCGTTTCCGTTTTCTTCGTAGCTGTTGCCGTACAGGCGCAACGTCATGTCGTTGTCGGTGGCGTTCTCAACCAACAAGCCTTCTGTACTTCCACCGGTAATCTGGCTGCTTGTTGTTATCCAAGCCTTGCCGTCGGTTTCGTCGAACATGTAATCATAATCGGCCCTCATGCGTCCGCTGTAACGCTTGAACGTCAAGCCGTCCGCGTTTTCCGTTCGGATAACATTGAATGGCGCTACGAACATGTTTGCGTCATTGGCTTTTACATCGCGTTCTATGGCAAAGTTGTCAAGCGCGATGTGGTTGCCGCAGCCGCGTAATCCGGCTTGATGTTCCAGGAGCAGGAAACCGGGATTAAACGCGTTTGCGTCGTTATAAACCAATGTTCCGTCGTCAGCTTTTTCTATTTTCAACTCATTTCCGCGTCGAACGTAAACCACCGATTTGCCTATGGGTTTATCGGTCGTGGTAATAGTGTCATCGGATATTATGTTCCATGTTTCGAAACATCCATTGTCGACGGCGTTGCGGATACGTGCGTTGCCAATAAGGTCACGGCTGTGTCTTACCATCTTTATGCATTCGAGCGTCGGGCTTTCGTTGCCTGCGTCTATATAGTCCGACGTTTCCATAAGCTGGTGATTCCAGTATTCGTCGGTTACATATTGGTTAGCAGTGGAATTATTAATGTTGTTCTCACTTCCCGCAGCAACGTTTTCAGTACTGCCTGTTGCAGTAACGTTAATGGCTTTAACGCTCTGGACATCTCCTGTTACAAGTGAATTGTAAAGTATTCCGTCGGCTTGTCCGTTTGCACCGTTGTTTATGATTGAAGTGGAGAGGTATCCGTTGTTAACCGTGGCGGTGTTGTCTATTTCAAAACCATCTACAGTGCTTTCTGCAGCAAGTGTAACGCTGTTTAGGGTAGAGCGGTTGTTTGATTCGAGCAATCCCTTGCGTTTGCTAAGTAAGTCGCTTACGATATTCTCAATATTCTCAGTTTCGGTAGATGTGCTCGTTTCATCGTTCATCGTGCCATAGACGTAAGTGTTGTCAAGCTGCACACGAATGTTTCCGTCGTTGTTGTAGTTGCTGTGAACAAATACATAGCCTTTTTCTTCATCATGTGTTGCAGCATATATTCCGGCCAAATCTATTGCACCCTGCAGGTCGTTCAAAGCTGTTGCCCAACTGTTGCCGTCAAGGTCGCCGGTAAGGTCGGCTTTTACGTATATGATAGGTTGCAATGCGGCTTCGTATTCGTATGCACCAACATCGATAGTGCCGTCTACCAGTCGAGCATTGTTTGCAAGGTCCTTTTCGTTGTCGAGTGCCGCAACGTGTGTTGTATAATTGTCATTGCCGCCTTGATTGAGCAATGTCATGCTCGGACGTATGCGGTAGTCACGACTGTAAATATCCGTGTTGTCCGGGTCGATGAAGTTCGGACCTTGTTTTATGTCCGTATTTTCTGTTCCTGCAGCGATATTCTTATTATTATTGCCGTCGGGCAGGCTCGGTGTGCCGTTGTTCCACGAAACGGAGTTGTACATTCCGTATCCGGTGCCTGTAACATCTGTACTGTTATTAGCAAACGTGGCGTTTACAACGGTGACTTCATCGTTTGCGTCTGCAAGGCCTGTTCCTCCGTCCGCAAAGAGTGTGTTGGCTATAAGTATCGGTCCGTTGTTACCGTTTTCTACTTGAAGGCCGTTGCCTTTGTTACCACGGAATGCCAGTTGCTTTATCGTGATTTTACCACCGGAACTGTTAGCATGCATACCTGTGCCGCCGTTCGGATTTTTGTTTATGAATGTAAATCCATCGATGTTTACAGGTTTGTCGGCTGTAGTTGCAATGTCCATTAAAATATTAGTGGTATTGACTTTATTTTCCTGCGTAGTAATAATGGTTGGCTGGCTGAAATCCTGCAAACCCGATTCGTTGTAAGAACCTTTTATGGTTAGCGATGTTCCAAAATCAGTGCTGCTTAATGATACCGGGAATGCAACTTGTGCAGATAACAATGATGAAGTATAGCTGCCGGCTTTAACAAGTACGGCTTTGTTTTTGCTCTCTCCACCATCGGGGTTTGCCAAAGCTACGAGGGCACCGCGCAGGTCGGACGTTGCGTTGCTCCAACTTGTTCCGTCAGCAAGTCCGCTTTCGGATGTGGCTACATATATGGTGTCCATGTTTGAGAACTTGGGATTGTACTGGTATTCGTACACTCCGATGTCAATAGGTTTGTCTGCCTGTGTTCCGTCTTTGTTGCGCGGCCCGGCGTAGCGCATATAGCCTTCACCCATGTACTGTTCCTTGTAATCGGTCAGACCGGGCTCTTCCCACCAGTTATCGTATGCACCGCTAATGGATGAATCATCGGCAGCTTGCACTCCGTCGCCGGCATCGGTCAGTATTGAAATCGCAATGGGATTCCAGCAGTTGTAAGCGTCGTTGCCTGCAATGCCTGCAACGGTAGCTGGCCTTGTAAAGCGCGGGCCGTTTACGTCGGAATTGTCGGTAGATAGTTTTATATTGGTGTCGTTGTAATCGGATAGGTCTAAAACATCACTTGCACTATGGGTAATTTGTGTATTTGATTCATCGGTTTGAGGAATGTTTTCGCCTGTAGCCACATTGCCCCACATAAGTGTGTTTGTTATGGAGTTTTTACCGTTGTGATGATAAATTACGGCGTTGCTATGTGCTTTGTTGAGGGCAAAAGTGTTGTTCATCAGAGAAACGGTTGGCACGTAACCTGTAATTACTCCATCGGCAAAGTTCGTACCTATAGCACCGCCTTGTCCTGAGGTCTCGTTGTTTACCCATAGGGTGTTGACTGCGTAAAGGGCTGCATAAGTTGCAGGTGAATTTGAAGCACCGGCTACGTAAACCGCCCCGCCTCTTGGCAACTGGGTGGCTACTTCCGGTTGTGGATCGTTTACAGTACCGTTACCTGCAAATATGGAGTTTATTACGGTCAGCCTTGCGTCGCGCATGTAAATTGCGCCACCTCTGACGGCAAGATTGTTTACGAAACGGCAACGGTTTACAAGATATGACACACCGTTGGAGTATACTCCGCCTCCGCGGCCGATTTCGTCCTTGTCTTTAACATTGCTGAGAATGTTTGAAGTCTCACCGTTGGTAACGGTAATTCCGTCTATTACGATAGGATTGACTTGGGTTGTTGAATTGGCGCCGTCGTTCGAGAAAACAACGTGGTAAGCATTTTTTGCACCGGTAGAGACGTTGATGTTTCCTGAGAGTATGGTTTGGTATGCCAGTTCCCAAGGTTCTTTTATATTGTTCTGGTTAAAGTCGGAATACTCACGGTTTTCCAAAATATTGTCAATTTCCCCGTTGCAAACAAAAGAAGTGCCGGAAACATTCGGAATATTTGTTATGTCGCTTTGGTCTTCGGCTTTTGAAGAGTATAATTCCTCTCCGCTGAATCCACCGTAAATGCTTACACCCTGTGGCACTATGAATGAATTGAGACGTTGGTCTGCGGGCAGTGTTGGGCTGGTTCTTTGCAGCACAGGCTTGTATGTTCCGCCGGCCATAAGAATCTCGAATTTGGTATCATCGTTTGCCACTCCGTTATTGCGGACGACGCGTATATATTCCAATGCGCGTTCCAGCTTTGTTAAAGGAGTGTAGAAAGAGCGTCCGATATATTCGTCCACGTTTACGTTATCGGGAAGCTTAATTTCTGTTCCTTGCGATACGAAAATGCGGGTAATTAGTTTGTCCGTCGGAAGCGTTCCACCTTCAAACGCATAAGCTCCTGCGTCTACGCGCTCTATGCCGTTTTGCTCGCGCGCAATATACTGCATGTCGGCCGGTGATATACCCAATGCAGAAACCAAGGCTGTTTGGTATTCAGCCTTCATACCGCTTTTTATCAGCAGTGAGTAAGCCTTTAGAATGCGTTCCTCGTTTGCGAAATAGCTGTCAGCGCTTTCCATTTTAGTGTTCTCGAAGTTGGATGGCAACTCGAAGGTTTCTACGAATGAATAGTTGAAAGGATAGTATTCCTGTATTTCGCTTTCAAGGTGTTTATGCCATATCTCGTCTTCAAACGTAGATGTTATTTCGCCGCTTATGTTCTTGTCCGACGGGGCAGTGTTTTTCCAGATAACTGCGTTGAGGCTCATTAAAGCTCCACCTTCCATGTACACGCCTCCGCCAACAGATGTAGCTTCGTTGTCGGTAATAGTGCAAGAAACCATGTGAGAGCGGTTTGAAGACGTTACGCCTGTAGCATTTGCGTAAATTCCACCGCCTTCTTCTGCCGTGTTACCAATAATAGCCGTTCCCGACACGGTAGCCCCGGGCAGCAGGTAAAGTCCACCGCCTTCTACGGCCTGGCAGTCACGTACTACGCAGTTGCGTACATGTCCCCAAGACGGAACTATTGCACCGCCGCCACGTATGTTGTTTCCTGTATTTGTCATGGCTGTGGCTTTTCCGTCGGTCATGTAAATGCCGTCGATGATTGTTTTCTTGTCTTCGCCTTGCCAACTTTCCGGCTTTTCGCCGAATGTTACGGTGTGATAACCGTTTATATCCGGTTCGTCCAACGAATTGCTTAATGCAATAGCCGACAGAACCGTCTTATATGTCATAGGTTTGCGGTTTGCGTCGCTCCAGTCATTTGATTCATCGTTGTAGCCGCCCATAAGCGTTACGCCGTAAGGTATGGTGTAGGTATAGCTTTGCGGGTCGTTCGGATTTTCAAGTGTGTTTGCATGGTAAACGAACGAAGCACCGTTATAACCTGCAACTTTCACTACTACGTTCATGGCCGGATGTGCAATGGCAGTTTCGCCGGCATGGGTCAGTATGGTTTGCAGTTTCATTGCGCAAGCAGCATTGTCTATCGAGCCGCCGCTTCGTATGCCGTTACCGTTTTGAGTTACATAATATACAAGGCTGTTTGTCTCATTGTTTGTTTCGTATGCTATGTTTGTCTCGTTTTCACTTTCGTAAGCACCTATGTCGACAGCACAATCCTTGATTCTGTCAGTAAAGTCGACATCGGTCGAAGGCAATTCGATTTCGTTCCCCAGGTAGTCTTTGCCCATTTCTTCCGTACCGTTGTTCAAGCACCATGTTCCGGCTGCCAGTCTGTAGTTGTTCTCGCTTTGCGCGTTGGCCGACGCGAAAGGAGATGATAGCTCCGTTCCCGTTCCTATCAGCGAGTTGTTTATCCGGCCTTGTACGTCGCCGTCAAGCTGTCTGTTTGTCTGCACGTAGCAGTTCCACGCCCCGTTAAAGTTGAAATTGCCGTTATTGTCTTTGCTGACATCGATTGCGCGGTTCAGGTTACCGTAGAAAATGGTGTTGTATAGTTTCAGCGTGGTTTCAGTGCCGGACGAGGCCGTCCACTGGTGCAGACCGCCCGTGCCGCCAGATTTGTTGTATGCTACGGTATTGTTGTAGAACATGGCGTCTTCAATGAATATACCTCCTCCATTACTTTTTGCATAGTTGTTTGCTACCATGGTGTTATAGCTCGTGCCGAGAATCATGTACATTCCGCCGCCATAACTCTCGTTTGAACTGTTAACGTTGTTGAGTACAAAGCAATTTATTACGCTGCTGTTGTTACCGTCACAGTAAATACCAGCTCCACGTCCTGCGTTGTCGTGCGCGTTGATGTAGTTTTCGGTGACAACGCAGTTCCTCAGCGTTACGCCGCGGAATATGCGTACGCCCGCGCCGCCGTCGCGGTTGGCCTTGTAGTCGGTGTAGAAACCGTGGCGTATTGTGAATCCGTCCCAAGTGGCACCCGAGTATTCCACGTATGTGCCCGACTCATCCTGATATTTGCCCGGGGTTTTGTTCTGCCAGCGGTATTTGTTCGAGAGGTCTTCGTCTACGTACGGTACGGAGTTTCCATAGCCGTGGTTAGTCCAAAAATATTCCCAAGCTATCCAATTCCACCTGCGATCCCATTCCCAATAGCTGAATGAGCTTTCGCGTCCCGAGGGCGACTTTGTGGGCAGGCACACGTCGGGCTGGAAGAGCACGGGCTTGCGTGTGCGGTCGGGCAGGTTGTTTTCCAAATATGTGCCGTTGCTGTAAGTGTAGGGAGATTCTTCGCGGATTTGTATTATTGTCTCGTATGTCGATTTGTCCAGTGCCGCGTCGGCCTTGTTGGCCGGTATGTAGGAGGATATGAGCGGGTGGCGGTCGTCTTCACCCGGTGTGCCCACGTTGGGGAATCCGCCGAGCACGTCCACGCGGTCGCGTATTACGAAACCCTTGTAGTCGGTATATTTCCCGCCGGCCACCCACACGCTTCTCTGCTCCCCGTCGGTGGCTGCCAGTGCGGCGGCGCGCTCCACGGCGTATTGCAGGCCGCCTACGTAACGCTCCGTCCTTTGGTTGCGTATGTTTATGCCGTTTGCGCCGGTAACGTGGGTCACGCCGTCGTGCGTCGCGGTACTGTAATTCACGTTGCTGCTTTCAAGGTTCGATTCGTCGAGGTGCTCGAAGAACAGTTTGCTTGCCCCCGATGTCTCGCCAAATCGGCAGCTTCTCGCGTCGTAGAACCCTATGTAGTGGGAGTCTGTAGTGGCTATGCCCGTTGTGTCGTTCCCGTTTATGTCATAAATCATGTTTCCGGCTATGGCGTTTTCCCACGACGAACCGTCCATTTTGCCCGAGCCGTTTTCGGTTACGTAAATAACGGTACCGTTCTTTGGCAGGTTGGCTTCGTATGCTCCGAGGTCGGGCGCACCGCCGAGGTTGCGTTCGCTACCGGTAATGTCGGCTGTAAGTTCTGTCGGTGTGCCTGTGGCTTTGTTTATTAACCCGGCTGCGTCGGGCGAGCTTGTAAGCGGACGGAATTCGGCATAACCTCCAAGATAAGTGTCGAATCCGAGCGTTGCCCCTACGTTGTTTGTTGGGTTGGCAAAGTTCTTTGCGCCGTCTGCGCCCACTGAAGCCAATGATTCCTTATTGTTGCCCGAACTGTTGCCAGTTGCGAAAGAATTGCTTCCCATGTTGGCAGGGGCTGCACCGAGGTTGTTTACCACCGTGACGTGGTTCATCGTAAGGGCGTTGCTATTAATAAGCGGTTGCGTTTCGTCGGTATTGGTATTGTTGTTTACAACGCAGTTGTTCATTGTTAGCTTAGCGTTGCGTGCGTCGATAGCTGCGCCTTCCTGTGCGGTGTTGTTTTCGAATATGCAGTTGTTAACCGTCACTTCAGCACCGTCGCCCACGAGCATACCGGCACCATAAAGCATAGACGCTTCGCCGGCTGCGTATCCGTTTATTATATGGAATCCGTCGATTATGGCTTTTGCCCCGGCTTCAACAGTAATGCAATGGTAGATACCTTCGTTCAGGTTGTTGCCGTCGTTGTTGCCGTTGATAACTGAACGGGTAGTGAGTGGTGTGCGCTCGTGCGTGTCGGCAGCATATCCGCCATATATGTAAATCGGTTGCCCGCTCTGTGTGGCCGGAATACTTAACGTGGCAGTGCGCGGGTCCAAGTTAGTAAAGGCATAACGCGGCCACAAGTCGCCTTCCTGCACATGTATTTCCAATCTTTTGTTGCCAACCTTAGCTGCGTCGAGGCCGGCCATGTAAGCTATTGCTTCGTTCAGCGAACGGTATGCCTCATCCCACGAACTACCGTTGTGGTTGTGCACGGTACAGTCGGCGTTTACGTATATTTTAAGAGAACTCCCGTCATCTTCAGGAGTTATATGTGGTTGTTCTATGCTGTAAGCTCCGGTTGACGGCTTTTGTGCGAACAGCAAGCCTTCAATGTCGATTTCAGGAGCCAGGAGCACCTCTCCCGGCAATGTGCCGAGCGTCATGCCTCGCGCCCTAAGGTTTGAGCCGCTAACAGGCTTCCACATGTATGTAACGTTTTGCAGTGAACCGTCCACGCCTGTTTCGTTGGGCATTCCTGTGGGGTCGAAATCGGGAGTCAGCGTTCCTTCGGCCATGAGGTCATTGCTTTCCGACAGGTTAATTATCCCGCTTTGCAACGTGTTGTTCCATATAGCATTGTTTGTGCCCGAAAGTGCCGAGTTCATGAAGCGCACCGTCTGCGCGCTGGCGTTGCGTGCATACATGGGTATGTTCATTCTCTGTATGGTATTGTTCCAGAGAACCGAGTTTATAACGAGTGCGTATGTGTCTATATACAAGCCGCCGGTCTGCGAAGCATTTGCGTCGGTATTGTCGGTAGCCGTAGGGCAGTTGTTATTTGTAATGGTATTTTGCAGCAGCACGCCGCCTTTGTTGCAATATACTGCGCCGTTGTTGCGGCTGGTGTTGTTGGATACCACCGACGTAGAAAGTATAAGGTATTCGGGATGGTTCAGTCCGTCGCTCCATGCGCCGCTATGGTTCAGGTAAACTCCGCCGCCATTGTTGGCCGAGTTGTTCGTAATCATGCAGGCAAGTATAATACCTGCGTTTTCAATGTAAACGCCACCGCCGTTTGCGTCGGAGTTATTGTTGAACACAAGGGAGTTGGTCAGGCGGCCTCCGTTTATGTATGCGGCTCCACCGTTGCCTTTTGCATGGTTTTCTTTTATTATACAGTTTTGAGCATAAGCATTTAACGCGATGTATATTCCCGCACCTTTGTCGGTTTGGAATTCATTTTCACCCAGTCCGCCTTGTGCATATCCTCCTTTTATTGTAACGCCGTCGAGTATGGTGGTGCGGTCGAAGCCTGCTTTGTTTTCCGAAGCCAGCGGTGCGAACCATACCACGTGGCGCGAGTCGCTGGTCAGTGTCCAGCGGTTGGTCTGCCAACTTATGTTGTCGGTATAAGCCGAACCTCTTAAGATAGTCTCGTTGGTGTAGTTCCAAGGCATGCTGCCTTTGGCGCGTTCCTGCTTAGTTGTCTCTGTGCCGGCAAAACCGCCGTATACGCTTATGCCGTCGCGCATGCGGAACGAAGCCGAGTAGGTGGTTGCGCTTATTATCTGCGACTGCGGCTCGTATTCGCCTTTTGCCACCCACACTTCGCCCGCCAGGTTTTGCGGGTTGTTGTTGGCCAACTCGTCAATCATCCTTTGCAGGTCGCCCGAAGCGTCATCCCACGAAAGGCCGCTTCCGGTAGCTCCCTCTTTTACGTAACGTCTGCGCGAAGTAGGCAGGAACTGGTATTCCTGCGCGCCGATGTCGATGTTATCGCCGCTTATGCGCGGGCGGCCCTTTATATCTTCGTTGCCGTAAGCGTCCCCGTTGTAGAAATTCGAGTAGCCCTTGTTTACCATTACGGTACCTTCAAGTATGTCCCACGACCAGGTGGGGTAGTTGGTGTTTTCCCCGTTGTATTCACGGTCGAAACCCGTTGACAGCGATGGCGCGTCGAAGAACGGACCATACTCTTTGTCGCGGTTCTTGTCGCTTACGTATATGTTTTTGTTACTGTCATCGTCTTCTACCTCGTGGAATGCCGAATATCTGAACGTAGGTTGATATTGCAGCGACAGGGTAGTGTTACCCCATATAATAGTGTTCTGTACGTTTTGGGTGTGGTTGTCTTCTGTGAGGTCTATGCCTGCGCCCGTATTGCGGGCAACGGTGCAGTTCGTAACCGTTGCCTCGGGCGAAATGCGCATACCTCCGTTTTCGTTGTTGAACGCCGAAGTGTTTGCAGCCGTAGCTTCGCCGGCAATGTAAAATCCTCCGCCGGCATTTTCTTTAACCGAGCGTTCACCCGCCGCGTTGTTGTAAGCCACACACTGGCTTATAAGCGATATGTTGTTGTTTACGTCTTTCACTTCTTCGGCCACATAAACGGCACCGCCCTGCGATGCGTAGTTATATGTAAGGAAGCATTGTTCTATGCGGAAAATACCTCCTTTGCTGTTGTCGCCGTGTATGTATATGCCGCCGCCCTTGCCGTCGGCAGCTGCGGCATGTCCTCCTGTTACTGTAAAGCCGTTCACAACCGTTGGGTATGAGTTGTTGTTGCCCGATGACGACGACGGATTCATGTCGATTGATAAAACGTGCGTGGCGTTGTCGTCGTCGCGCGTTCCGTTGCCCGGGAATATCAGGTTTACCGCGTCGAGGGTGTCATTCTTGGATATGTCGCCCGAAAGGATTGAACGGTATTTCAGACGGTACGGAAAATCAAGCGTCGCGCGTTCGTCTACTGACGTTTCTGTTCCGGCAAAGCCGCCGTAAAGTTGTACGCCCGACTTCAGTTTGAAGCCGTCTTTGCTGTCGGGTATGTACATCTGCGCCTCATTGGCATTCTCATATCCGCGCACCCATATCTGTTCGCCGGCCCGGGCGCGGTTGAGTGCTTCGGAGAGCGTCGTAGTGCTTTGCCACGACGAGCCGTCGCCTCCTCCTTCTATACTTACATATATCTGTGCCTGCGACACGACACTGAACAATATTGTTGTTGCAAGCGTTAAAATACGGGGTATGCTTTTCATCCTAATCATAAGTTAAGATATATTTTGTTCTTTTTTTCCGGTGAAATGAAAGTTATGCTTTGAGCGGCATGAGGGTGCTGTATGTATTATTACATGGCCAGGTTTATGCTTCCGCTTCCTGTAATGCCTTTTATCGTTGCGTTTACCTTATACCATGCGGCCTGCCGCAGCGGATCCTTGAAATTGAGCGTGAAATCCTTGCCTTTGTCGGGAATGGTAACGCCGTTGTTCTTTGCGTCGATGTGGAATGTTATGCTCGGCTTGTATGTTCCGTCGGTAAAGGTGTAGTGGTACACCCGCCCGTTGCGCTGGCTTATGTCGGAGGTGTTGTAGAAAGTCCACTCCTTCTCTGTGCCGGCCGTGCCGGCTGGGGTTATTGACGGGAACAGGCGGCCTTCGGCTTTGCCGCAGTATTTGAAATCGGTTACTTTCACGTCGGTGTAGCCTTGGGTGTAGGCATCGGCGGCGTCCCACTGGATGTCGATTTTCGAAGCCAGGCGCGTGAGTGTCATTGTTGGCATGCTTCCTATCTCGCCGCTGCCCTGTTGCACGGTAAATAATGCGGGCAGTCCGTCATCGCCGGCATAGTATCCCGTAGCCACGCTAACGAACTTTGCATAATCGATGGTTGAATTGTTTGAAGCATAGTCATTGGATATGGTCAGCTCTTGCACATCGTTGTAGCTTTTGCAGGCGTCTATATCGGCTTCGGGGTTGTTGGCCGCATTGCTGCTATAGGTTATGCCATATATATAGGTGTTACCCACCGGCACGTTTATGGTGAACAGTTTTATGCCCGGCCGCGATTCATAATCAGGCAGGTTGTCGAAGTCGTCCTTGCTCAATGTGCGTTTCAAAACCCTGTTCCCGTTGTCGTTATAGGCCAGAATTATGGTAAGGCGGTCCCAGTCGCTGCCTTCGTCAACGGCTGTGCCCGGGTCTCCTGTGCTTTTGTCCTCTTTTCCTCCTGTTGCCGTGTAGCCGGGTATGCTGACAAGGAGCTTAACGTTTTCACGCGGTGCGCTTTCGGTATGTTCGCTGTCGGAACACGAAGCCAGTGCAAGCATGGCCGACGCGCCAACAAGCAGCGCCATGCAGCCGCAGCACGCGAGGGTACGTTTCAATGCCGCATAGCTCCGCAGAAAACCGGACGCTTTTGAAGCAGTGACCCCGGTAAGGAGTGCGGAAAAATATGTCTGACCTATTTTGAAATATGTCTGACATAATTTAAAATATGTCTGACCTATTTTTTTTCTGCTCCCGGAGCCGTAGAAAACTTTCTGCTCCGGCTTTGTGGATTTATTGTCAGTAGAGCACATTTTCATATTCGTTTCAGCTTTTTTGCCGTTCTTTTTATATCCTGCGGTTGTTGCGTTGGTAAGAGTAGTTTACGTATATAACTTGGCCGTTGTGCGATTCCCTACATCTCGATGTCGAAATCGCCGCCCGGGTTCCAGTCGAGTTCAACAGATACGCCTACTTCGGGCGAGTCGGTCGTGATAGTGCCGTCGTCCTTGAGGAATGCCTTTATTACAAGCATGTTTCCTGCCAAAAGCGGCTCTTTTATGTCCAAGATGTTCTTTACGTATTTGTTGTCGGCCGTTTGCGTGTACACGTCCATTCTCCACAGGCCGTCGTCCGACTTTGTCGTAGCGTTGGGCGAGGGGAAGCAAACGCAGTGGTAAGCCTCCAGGCTTCCTGTCTCGGTGCACCTTGTGCGCATTACTGACGGGTTGTTGTATGTGAAAGTGCTGTCGGAGCATTGCAGGCCTGTGGCTGTTCCCTGCACGTAAGTGTACAGCACTTTGGCTGATGAGCTTGCTGTGTTGATAACGAGCACCGGCACTGAGTTGACCATATAAAGAGGAACGAAGAAGCGGTCGTCCTTTTGTGCCATTGTTATAAGTTCCAGTCCCATGTAAATGGCCGAGCTGTAGGCGTCGATGGTGTCGGCGTCGGCCTGGCGCAGACGGATTCCCGTGTACGACGAGGCATCTTGTATGTTTACTGTGCTGCTCACTTCGTTGGTGGCGGCAAGTGCCACGTTGTAGTATTCGCCGCGCTTCATGTAAACGGTTAGCGATGTCTCGTTGGCGTTAGGCATGATACGGTTGTGCTTTTCCAGCTTTCCGTTTGGCGCTTTGAAGAACGACAGGTCCATCAGCTTGGCCCGGTCGCTCAGCACACTGCTCAAATCGGTACGCAGTTTGGCGGCAAGGGCCTGCTCGTCGGCCGTGATGAATTCTTTGTCGAACGTTTCCTGCAACGACAGCGACAGCTTCAGCTGGTAGCTTATGGAATAATTTTGGCCGCACCTCGACAGGTCTTCGTCTATACAACTCGTAGCCATGAAGAGCAACAGGAACATGGCTTTCCCTAATCGTTGTATTTGTGTCATAACTGATGGCTTATCCGTAATCATGTTTACTGGCTTTATGTGGTTCGTTTTCCCTCTTGCGTAGGTATCCGAGGGGTATTCCGCCGTGCTGCGGAATTTCTGTTAGTGAGTGGCAGGCCGGTCAAAGCCTGCCACCCTGTTGTTCCGGCCTGTTGCCGGACTGTCTCATGTCTTAATCTATAGTTACGTCCTGCACGAGACCTGCAGCCCATTCGAGTTTAACCGAAAGACCGAGCTCGAGTTTCGGGTTCTTAAGGTCGGGAATGCCGTTGTAAGCGTGAGCCAGCGAGTTGATAGTTACGTTGGCCTTGGTGTTGTAAGCCTTTTCGAACACGCGGTTGTTAGCTACGCCTGTCTGTGGCTCCAGTTCGCCTACGAGGTAGAAACGCGCACCTGCGGGAATGATACCGTCAACGCCTGTGAATGCAGCGCCTGTGTTGTTCGTAAGCTCGATAGCAAAGCGTACTTTCTCGCCAGCAGCGGTAGCCAAAGCCAGCGTTTGTGCCATAACTTTGTCTTTGATGTCTTCTGTTCCTATTTTAGTAGAAGTAACCGAAGCGTCGTATATGGTGTATTCGGTATCGTTTATCGGAGTTACAAAGTCCCAACCAACGTTCTTCTGTCCGCCTACAAGGATACCGTCAAGGGTTATACCTTCGCCTGCAGCAGTGTTGAAATCTTCCTGCAAGTTGTCTTTTACTGTGGCGCTTGCAAACTTAGCGGCAACGTCGAGACGGCCTACTGCATACTGGATCTGGTTAACCAAAGCTACTGATTGTGTGTTTGCTTCAACCGAAGTGCCACCACCGTTGTAAAGATCAAGGCAAGTTTCCCAGTCTTTGCTGTACTTGTCGGCAAGGCGGCTTGTAGAAGTCTTGATTGCGGTGTTTGTCGTGTAATACAGCGAAGCAGGGTAAACGAAATTAGCCATGCTTGTGTATGCCAAACTACCAACGTTTGAAGCGGTGATGTAGTCGAACGCAGCTCCGGTCCATTTTACTTGTGCAGCACCGTCGGGAAGATTGATGTTGCGCGGATATGTGCAGCTATTGATAGAGGTAACTGCTTTGTCGATAGCAGCGGTGATAGCTTTCTTCAAATCTTCTTCGCCTGTAGCGGTTGCTTTTTCTACACCAGCCTTAAGGTCAGCAAGAGCGAGCTTTACAGAAGTTGCAGAGCCGGCTTTGAGGCTTATTAAGGCTTCATAGTACTTCTTCAGGTCGGAAGTTGCGTCCTTCCAAGCTGTTGTGCCGTCGGTAGCTCCTGCTACTTGGTTGAGTGCTGCTTCCAGTGTAGCTACTTCGCTGTCGTTCTCTGCGTCGGGAGCTATTGACTGCAACTCGAATTTGATACCGTCTACGCTTTTACCTATTGTTGCTTTCAGTGCACCGTCTGTTTTTGCGTTAGGGGTTGCGCTGTAGGCCTCACCATAGAACAGGAAATGGCTCACGCCTGGATTTATTTGCACCTCATAGTAGACCTTGGCGTTCGTGCCCGCTGCCAGCTCATTGTCGAGTATGGAGCCGAGGGCGATGGGTGTCTGGCCGGTTCCACCTGCAGCAGGGGCTGTGGTGAAAGGAATGAGCTGGATGTTGTCCATACCGCGGAACTGGGCAGTGTCTTGGCCTTGCACGATGTTCTGAGCAAGACGTCCGGCTTTGCCGGCGGGAACGCTGATAGCGAACTGTGTCTTCACGGGTTCGCCTGACTGTCCTTTACTTCCGGAGAAAGTGTCATCCGAGGAGCACGACGCGAGGCCTGCAGAAGCAAGCAGCAGTACTCCTAACTTGAAATTTCCGTACTGTTTCATAATAAGTTAATTTAATTAGTTAAAGAAAAAAGGTTTGTTAATGGTTTATAATGGTTTTATTCGTTTTCGAGTTGCTTTGCGTGCTCAATGGCTTCGAGTTGCCTTATGTTCCCGGCTGCTTGTGCGTTGCCTTCGTTGGCGGCTTTACGCATGTATTCCATTCCGAGTGTTTTGTTGCCCGTCATGTAGTAGGCCACGCCGAGAGCGTTATGCGCACGCTTGTCGTTTTCTACCTTTTTAAGCAGTGTGAGCGCTTCGTCGTACTTTTTCTGGTTTATAAGTTCTGAAGCTCGGTTGATGACAGGCGCAGCCTTGTCGTCGACGTAATCGTAATATATCTGAACGTACCCCGAGTTGCGCTGATCGTGCAGCAGGTTGTCCTTTATATATGCGTATGTGCGTCCGCCGTTGAGGCGTTTAATTGCTTTCTCCCTGCGGTCGGGGTTGTTTTCGGTGTCGATTATGCGCAAAACGTCGTCGCGTCCTTCAAAATTGTTCCCGGCTACCACGTAGCGGAAATCAGCCCAGGCCTCGCCCCCGTTGTTACACTCGAACACGGAATCTTTCATCTGCACGCGCTGCCGTATGTATTCTTTCAGAGCCTCGGCACGTTTCCCGGCAAGAGATTCGTTCCATTTCTGCGAGCCTTCGAACGAGGCAGAGCCTACTATCTGGATTTTCTTTAACGACGACGTGGTGTCGGCGGCCACCTGTTTTGTTATTTCGATAATCCGGTCGAGCGTGGCGGCGTTGTTGCGGAAAGAGCGGTCGATAACGGCTTTGTCGACGGGGAAGTGCACGATAAGCGCGCCTTTTTCCTTTTGCAGTATGCGCGTGCGGTCGTAGGGGCGGTACTCGGATATGTGGCGCAGAACGGGGTTCTTCTCTTTGAGCTCCCCGGCCTTGCCTGTGCTCTTTTCCACGTGCGGCAGTGCAGGATGGAATTCCGGGATGTAAACGAACGAGCCTTTGCTGATGTGTGGCAGCGCTTCCTGGTCGCAGCAGCCCTGCTTCTCGCGTTCAACGCCGAGGCTTACCTTGTCGCTCCATAGCCACGGAGTTTCGTTCCGGTTGAGCACAACGTCGTATTGCGCCGTTTCGTTGAGCATGTAGTTGCCCGTGTTGGGGTCGGCGGTTTCCTTGTTATAATATGCGGCGCGTTCGGAGTAGCGCTTGTTCTTTTTTCCGCGGAACACCGAGGGGTTGAGCCACAAGGTGTCGCCTTTTGTTCCGGCCAGGTAAGGCGAAGCCAGAACGGCATAGTTGCTGCCGACGTTGCGGTCGGTTTCGGCAAGCGAAAAGGCTACGCGTACTTTGGTCGAGTCGAGCCATTCCGTCCTTACGTCCTGCTGTGCAAGTGCTGCCAACGGCAGAAAAGAGAGTGCCAGCGGGGTGAGATATTTTGCTTTTTCCATATTTTTAACGTGGTAAGGGTTGATTTTGAAAAATTAGGGAAAAACCAAGGTTTAAATACCGTGTGCGTATATATTACTTGATATAATATATGATAGAAAGGGATAGTTTTGTGGGCATGAAAACGCCGCGGGTCTTTTCGCCCACCTTGCTGCCGCATATGGCGCATGCATATTGTTCGTAGTGCGTCAGTCCGTATCCTAATCCTATGGCTCCTTCAAAGCTCCAGCGTTTGCCGGGCAACATCCAGCTGTAGCCGTAAACGAGTCCCACGGCTCCGAGGTCGCCCTGGAAGCGATAGTCGCCCAAGTCGGGATAAATGCCTAACGGGAGTTTTATTCCGCCGGCATTATAGTGCGAATACATGAGGTTCGCACCTATGAAATGTCCCGAGAAAGGAGCGCATAGCCAGTAGCGCGCTTCAGGCACAACGGCAATGTGCTTAATCTTCTTGTTGTCGGAATAAGTGAATGGATTGTAGGACGCAGACAGGTCGAGAGTCCACTTTTTTGCGATTTTAACCTCTGCGCCCGCGTTGAACGAGGTCGTGGCCCAATATAGGAGGTTTGTTTTTAACGCAATGTTCTGAGAGCGAGCTGCAATATATGTTAACCCGCAAAGAAAAATACAAATAAAAACCCGCTTCATATCGGTCTGTTTTATAATGTGGTATGCAAAAGTCCGAAATTTTTTACGAGTGACAAAAAATACCCCCCCGTTAACTTTATTTAAGTTTATTTTGCATTCTCAGTATTAAAACGACCACAATGAATTAAACTTTATTTATGGTTGTGCAATGTATTTTCGCAAACATTAAATAGTGTTGTGACGTACTATTACACATTTTATGTTGTCATTTGTTATTTCCGGCAGATGTGTATGCAGAAAATTTCAAAGAAAGGTTTAACCCAAAACGGTCATCAGGGAATTAAGTAGTAACGTCGAGTGCGGTTCCTTCGCCAACTTACGCACTTCTG